>ULWZ01009960.1_pt1 | contig 63425 bp, 68 predicted proteins | sample 1960811 | NCBI WGS metagenome assembly ULWZ01 (sample SAMEA4835825, study PRJEB28245) | human gut metagenome | biome: gut microbiome; material: fecal sample | place: Denmark | collected 2008 | reverse complement strand
GACGTGTTATCTCCCTTACGTAAGGAGAGAGACGAGAAGATGATGGCTACTTATGACCACATAAGTAGTCTGAAATCCCAGTACCAACGAGAAGGCAATGAAAGACAGGAAGAAAAAATCGCCTTTATGAAAGAACAGAAGGAGGCATTAAAGGCTTTCCAGAAGCAGCAGGCTTTCGACCTTGGCATATTTAATGCGAAGTTGGCCACTCGCAAAACCAATTCTTTCAATCTCTTCTCTAACGGTATGGCTCGCATTAAGCAAGAGCGCCGTACCATCAATGAGACCTATCAGGACAAAATAGGTCTCGCCTTCGCCAGATACAATAAGGAACGCATGGCAGCGGGAGAAGCGTCCGTCTTCTATGACAAAATGGACGGTGAAAGAATGGCAAAAGAGAAAGACAATGGCAAATATCAAACAGAACCTGATGCAGCCCACTCCATCGGCTGATGATCAGGAGAGGATGAGGATGTGCAAGTTCTGCGTGCATGGCCATATCAGTGACCTCGGTTACAATCATTGCTGGCAGTCTGATATTGTCACTTATGATGGATGTTCTCCTATGGGTATCTGTGGTGCCTTTAGGGATAAGCGGGAATGGAAACCTTACTATATAGCTCGCCTCACTACTGAATATCGAGGGAATATCTGTTGGGTCAAGGCGGTTCGCAACTCTCCAGCAAAAGGCAAGAGTCGCATTTTCAAGTACGAAATCATTGATCCTGTTGCATTAACCAAGGTTACTCTCACGCCTAAAGAGTTCGTTAAGGCATATACTCCTGCCACTCCAGACTCTAAGCCTCCATATCAGATGGATGAGTATGAGAAATGGGATGTCTATTGTTTCGGCACATGCAATCCGCAGCTCACTGAGGAACAGAATGCAAGAAATAATCATGAAGCCCATTGGCAAGAAATCCTTGCTCAGGAGGCTATAGATAAACAGATAAAAAATGAAAAATAAAATAATAAGAAAATGAAAGTAGTAAGATTTTTGAAAAGAGTGGGTATTGCAGCGATACCAATTCTTGCAGTGGTTATACTTATGCTGTGTTTTAACATCGCAAGTATGTCATCTTTTAATACACATTATCCTGATAAGTTATCTCAGAAACTGTTTGCAACAAATACGTTATCTATGTATTGGGTTTTTGCGAGCATAGTTGCTTCCTTTTGGGTGTTCTTTAAGCTGATGGATTGGGCAAGAGCAAAAATCCGTCAAATGGATACAGAGGAACCCGAAGCTGAGGAGCACAAGGAAGGCGATGAGGGTGAACATACTAACAATGCCAGATTCAAACTTCCCTTCAAAGCTTCATACCAGATACAAGATTGGTACCACGTCCGCAGATATTTAATATCTGAAGTACTGATGCTTGATGTCTATGGTACCTTACATCTTGACATACCAAAGCAGCACGAGAAGGAAAATGATTCATTCTGGAAAGATTGCGACGCTTTCGTCTGGGCACTCTTCGTGGATGATATTGCGAGAAATACCGGCCTTGCTAAAAAGATGATGCGTGAAGCCGAGACATTGTGTGTCATGACAGGATGTCGAACTGTCGGATTGCGCTGGGATGACCGCGAAAGCGAGCCTTGGGTGTTAGACTGGTATAAGCGTATGGGGTATGAAGAAATAAGAGTAGAGTCTGATGGCCATGCTCATTTCCTTGTTAAGGATTTGAGCAATAAAGCTGACTCTGGTTCATCATCTGATAGCGATAAAAAGGATGATGCAACCGAAGAATAACCACATTCACACCATTGTCTTAGGTTCTCTTGATACCTCACCTTCCGACAAGAGCTTTGAGTCTCGTCGTAGGGTATTTAGTCCCGCAGGTATTGCTCCTACGTGCCATACCTGTGGGGGGTGGAATAGAGCCTAAGATATTGGTGGAGTTTTAGATAAAAATAAACCGCAAAAAGGTAGGGTAATTATGGCAAATATAATAAAGATAAGCAGTTCCGAACCTATCGAGTATGGGCCGCACGATTTTCAGTTGGGTGATTACGTTTATGCTCCGGTATCTCTTGACGACCCATCACAGGGGAACCAGTTAGCATGTATTGATAGCCAGGACGATGAGTTTGTACACTGCTATTTTCCACAGACGGGTCTTACGGTTGGTAGAAACTATGAAGACCTGTGCCTCGTTCCGATAACCGAGGAATGGTTGAAAGAAAATCCGCAGGTGTTCACCCTTAGTAGTGATTTGAAGCAAAGGAAAGAAGACCTCTCTTTTTCTTATCAGTATATTTTTTCTGCCAAGCGTTTTAACCGCAAATATCATATTGCGGTTTACGAACTGCATTACGAGGATAAGGAAGTATATCAGCGTTTATGCAGGGAAGGATTAGACTGGTTCACTTGTCTCAATGAGTCTCAAGGCAGGGCTACGGTTGCAAAAATAGTAGCCAAAACTCACCATTTGAGTAAAGAAAACGGTCTTGTAATCTTTGGGGTAGAAGTCATGTCGATAATAAGCATTCACGACCTGCAGCATTTCCTGCGCCTTTGCGGATGCGAGGAATTAAAGATTCCTCAGTCTTTACTCGAAAATTAAAATGTATGGATATGGAAAATCTAAAGTCTAATGAAGATGAAGATATAGAAAAGATCTGTATTGCCTTTGGTGTGAGTAAGGCAGCATTGAAGCTTAAACTCAAGCAACTGGAGTATTTACATAATAAACGTAATAGGAGAAGGAAGAAATGACGTTAGAGTTATCGTTGGAGGAAAAAATAATCGTAACCATTCTTTGGGTATTTACGATATTCTTTCTGTTGTTGGTTTCTGGAGTATTTGAAGGTGGGCACGAGCCTATAAAGCCATCAAATACCCCGCCACCGCCACCACCGCCTCCATCTCGTCCCCATCCTCTACTATTCCGTCGTAGATTAAGAGTAAGAACTAATAAACGAAGAAAACATGTTATATGAAGCAAAAGAAGGAACTAAGGCTTACGAATACATAAAGAGTATTCTCGATGCTGAAGAAAAAGAGCGTCAAGCCTATATAGAAAGAGTGGATAAGGCTGTTGGCTTTGAGTTTGATAAGTATCGAGGTTATGAGCCTAACGGCAGCTTGCTGCGAGAGTATGAAATAGTCGCTGTTTGGGTACCATCCGAGCGATATGAAGCGCTTGATAAGAAGATATGGAGGAAAAATGATAGCATGAAATTGGAGGATGGCTATTATATAGCCGTAGCACCAAATAAGCGATATAAGCAGGGAAAGGCTATCGCTGCCGTGCTTGCCTCTTACAAAGCTGTTACCGACCATTTCAAGATACTGAAGGAACTGAGCATAGGGAGTCCTAAAGGTTCTCGTTCTTTCTCTATCACTCAGCTTCTCCGCTGCAATGATCGCTTTTTCGTCTTCTTTGATGATAGTATTCGAGCCGAGAAATCCAATCCTGATTTCAAGGAAATCACGATAGGAGAGTATGAGGATTTGTTTAACAGTTGCGAAGAGTGATAATTAGTAACAAAGAAATTGATAGAAAAAAGATATGGCAAAGAGTAATAATTATCTTGCAAAGGCAAAAGAGTATGTAGCTGCGATGAAGACTATGTACGACTTAGAACAGTTGACAAATGTGGTTCACCCTGATAAGTACAAGTACATCTGTCAGAAGTATGGTATTGATGAGAACGAAGCTATAAGCATGTACTCTATCCTTCAGAAGATGAAGAAGGAGTACTATATGGTGAATTATAAGGACTCTGCGACTTTGGAGCGTGTTCTGGCTATCGCTGAGGAAGCCTATGCTATCTACAAACACGATCGTGTTGATTTTTACGTAGAGCTCCACTCTCCTGAAACAAGATACAATTATATTCTTGTGAGTTTTCGTACGCCAAGCGAAAAGTTGATTCAACAGGAGTTCAATATAACGGACCCGAAAACCTTCCCGGCTATCACCGACATGATGAATAGCGGTTTCGAGATTGTCGGCATGTCACGGCAGGCAGATGAGATAGAAAGTACAAAGTATGACGGAGCCGATGACAACAGAAGGATTTACATCCCTATTTATGATGGCGACGTGCTTCTCTGCTATTCTGAGGATCCTGATAGCTTTTTCTCTAACCACAAAGATTGCGGTCTCTATCTTTGTCAATATGGTTCATACTATCGTCTCTTCTATACTCCTGGTAAGGGATATGTAAGACACGATGAGCCAGATAAGGATGAGGATTTCGAGCTGAATATTGGTGAAGAGTCTTTTACCCAGTACGTCTTGACAACATCTAAGAGATTCCGCAAGTTAGGCAACATATATTCCGGCATCGGTTTCCTCATGGAAGAAGATAACAAGGAAAAATAACAAGCGTATGAAGATAAATATAGAACAGGTAAAGGAGAAGATTGCAGGCTTTATTTTTGACCTTATCATAGAATCTGGTAGTAAGTCTAAGTTCTTCCGTAAGTACACCAACCATCGCTTCCGCAAGCAGTATGAACGGGTGGTAGATAGTTGCAATTATTATTTTATCAGCAGACGTAATTACGATTTGGAAAAAACGAATAGCAGACTGCATGAGGAGATCGACGACTTACATTGCAGACTTCGTTTTATTTATGAAAAGGTGAAAGTCGTAGCTACGGAGTATCCCAAGAACGCCCCGTGCCCTCACGGAGAAAAGGATGAATATAACGATTGTCTTATCAGAACAGATTCTACCGATTGCTGGTGCTGCCCAGGGTTCGTGTGTAGAGTACCCGAAAAAGGTACCATTATCTGTTGGAATAAGAACTTTGAACAGAGTGAGGATTTAGAAAAAGAGAAGTAGCGTATGGAAACAGAAACGAAAGAGACTCCTATTAAGGGAGCATTGATTTACCAGCCGCAAGGTGCAGCTGGCGAATACGCAAAGTGGGCAATCAATCTATACCATGGTTGCTCTAACGGCTGTACTTATTGTTATAACCGCAGAGGGGTATTGAGCCATGCCTTTGGCGACAAGCCAGAATTAGCAGCACCTATCGTCAAGTCGCGCGACAGACAAATTAATTATTTCTTGGAACGCAAAAAACTCACTGCGCACGATCCGATACCAGACGAAGTTATCGAGAATTGCACCAATGTAGCTATTCGTTCTTTGATATACAATGATACAAGAAGGATTGGTATCTTTCGTCTGATAGAAGACGGAGGCGTATTCATGTCGTTTACATGTGACCCGCTCGATACTGATGATAATGCGCAGAATTATACATTTGCCGCGGCAAAAAAAATTCTCGGATATGGCATTCCTGTAACGCTGTTGACTAAGAATGTAGCGTGGTTAAAGGAAGATAGCTGGAAGCTCCTTCTTGAAGAATATCCAAAACTCATCTGTTGTCAAAATCATCATGCACTACTCACCATCGGCTTTACTATCACCGGAAATGATAAGTTGGAGCCTGACGCTCCTTCTACAGAGGAACGTATCGAAGCCCTGCGCAAGCTGCATGATAAATACAAGATTAAGACCTTCGTATCTTTGGAGCCGATAACGAGCATTTGTACCGCATCGGAAGTAATCAAGAAAACGTATCAGATTACGGATGAGATACGCATCGGTGCCCAGTCGCCTATCAAGAAAGATAGGTATGATCCTAACGAGTTTTTCGGTTTTGTTACTGCGGTTAAGTTTCTGGCACGCGACCTTCCTTGTCGTTTCATGGTGAAGGATAGTGTGTATAAGCAGGCTGAAGCTTTTGGAGGTACGTACAGAGATATGTGTATCGCGAAACTTGATGAAATAAGAAAGATTTATGAATCAAAGCAAACAGAAAATGATGAAAAGTAAATTAAAATATTACGCTCAGTTTATCGGTATCAATTTGTTGGCGGCATTGATACCCATCCTTGCCGTTATCCTTATTTATGGTCTCGGTAAGTTAAAGACTGCCTGCACCAACCCCTATGTTATATCGCAGGAGATATACGATTGTTGTCTGTGGGCAACCATTGTTGTACTGACTGGTTTTTCCGTAGGCTTCTGGCTCCTTTCTTGGGCTGATAAATGGAGAAAGGCAAAACTAAGCTCTCTAAAAATCAAAAGAGAGCATGAGGAATTAGGATTGTGTATCGAAATGAAAGTTGAGCCTATCGAGGAGAGGGCAGGACAGAAGAATATGCCTGCATCTGCTGATTCCCAGTGAGAAGATGTTTCCGGATTGACGGTTAAGGAGATTTGGGAACTCTATAAAGGGCGTGAGATAGACCTTTTAGCTGGTAAAATTTTTATAGCCGGTTACGACGAAGAGTCTAACCTTGTTGTTGTCGGCACTAAGTTACCTCAATGCATGAGTTATGACGAGATGGTAGAAAGTATGGCTAATAAAGATCCCGATAAGTGGCATATAGAAAAAGGCTATGCAAGTTACGGGGCGCTTTCTACTAAATATATTCATATTTATAAAAATAGACATCAATAGATATAGTAGATTATGACAACAGCAGAAGAGGCAAGAAGACGAACCCTTAACGCTATTAAGGAGACGTATAAAGATCAGCTCGATTTAGTAGATGCAATAATCTGTCGCGCTTGTGATAAGTTAGAGTGCAACGCTATTGTAACTTTCGAGAGTTACGAAGATAGAGATATGGTAAAATATTATCTTGACACTCTTGGCTATAAAACCTGGCGTAATGGGCTTGTTTTAACTATCTCGTGGCAAAGTGAGAAAAGTAATGCAAAATAGTTATGGAAAAGATTTATTTGTTTGATGTTGATGGCTTGCTGCAGGTGCTGCAAGCCATCAAAGAGGAAAGACCGGTGGAGTATCGCCCATTAGAGGAACCTAATTGGCGAGATTTCAATCCAGAGGAATACGATATTGATACGGAAAACTGCAAGTATCGTGTCAAGCCTTGTGAATATAGTGAATACGTGGGAAGTATTGCTATACCTCCTGCGCTTATGCAGGAAGGTGTGATTTATTTTCTGAAAAACAAAGACCCTCGGAGTACTAAACAGAATTTTGCTTGCGTAAAGGCTAACCTCTGGTATATAGATAAAAAGATATTGCTTCATTTCTTTTGGAGCGAAGACGGTGATTCAAAAAAGCTTTATGTTAGCGATCCGGATAGAAGAGTTAGCCGTAGCGAGAAAACAGATAATTTCGCTAATGAAATTATTCCTGATATAAATCTTGCTGATCCTAATAAAGCCGATATATATGTAGCTTCCATATCGCAAGTCAAGATGTTAGAGTCAAGACTCAGAGATGTGGGTTATGAATTGAAGGACGGACAAATGAAAAGGATAGATGGGAATAAAGCGTAAACAAACGCCTCTTCTTACTAAGGAGCAGGTAACAGAGCAGCTTCTTCAGCAGCATTTGCGTGGCTGGAAATCGAACCCTAAGTACATTGTAGAAAATCTGTATGTGTTCGACTGGGAGAGTGATATGCTCATCAAGCTCCGAAGCGGATATTGGTATGAAGTGGAATGCAAGATTTCACTCGCTGACTTCAAGAATGATTTCAAGCGGAAGTGGAGAAAACATGACCTGCTGAAGACGGGAGAATATCATCCTCTTACCTTTGTACGTAGAGAAACAGATGAGAAAGCCTTGTCGAAGTATGAGCCGTATCCTGGATACTACATCGAGCATACTCCTAAAGGTTGGAATATCTACATCAAGAGCCAGTCGGTACCCTCCAGCAAGCATCGTTTCCCGAACTACTTCTACTATTGCGTACCATGGTACCTTAGTGGCAAAGTACTTCCCCTCCTTCCGAGTTATGCCGGATTGATAGTGCTTACGGAGAATGGCAAGCTGAACGAGGTAAGGCGAGCTTCGCTCCTGCATACAGATAAGTACACCGACGAGGATTTGAAGTTGTGCAACAAGTTCTATTACGCCTATCGCAACTGGAAGGAGCGTGTGGAGGATCATCAGCCTACTAAGGAAATCAAGCGCCTGAAAGATGAGATTGCTTTCCTCAAGGCAGAATACAAGGCAGTAGCAGGGTGTGACATTCAGGATGCACTCTGAGTATGCCGAAAGTTAATATATTAATTAAATGTAGAAGATAATGGAAAATAATTTTTTACTTTATTTTTTCGCCTTTGCGTTCCTTATTGCATGGAGCGGGGTTGTCGTTTGCTCGGCATGTAGTTTTATCCGAAGGTTGAAAAAGGATATAGAGAATCATTCGCCTCAGATAAACGAAAGATCCGTAGAGTATGATGATAAGTCTGCATATCTCGCTATTTATCATATCGAGAAGAATAAAATCACCTTCATTCCGAAGAACTGCATTTCTCGAATCTATGTTAATGCAGAGGATGGCTTTATGACAGCAACTGCTGACGATAAGGATTACGTAACGTATGACGGAAGCATATTCTTCAATGTATCAGAAGCGCAAGTAGCTGAATATTTCAATGAGTATCGTCATACGGCAGCAGGATTGAAATCCTGGCTTGCCCTTGAAGTTGGCATTGGCTATCTTGCTTGCCTGCCTGAGAACAACGAGTTTCGACAGATATGTGAGCGAGAAGCCATCACTGGGTTCAAGAAATTTAAAAAGTAAATTGATAGCAATATGGATGATTACACAAAACGTAAGAATACAGAATCAGAGGAGAACTATACGCTTTACGCTGGACTTGGTTCAGAAGTTTTTATTATTCCCCGAGAACACTTTCTTAACGAAAGTGATGGTTCTATAAAAGATGGTTGGGAGAAAAATGCAGTTTGCCTTGACGTTTCAGGTAAAAAGAATGCTGTTACGGGTTGTTCCTTGTTTGAGAATGACGGAACCGCTGCACTCAAGATGAAATCTCATTATTCATTTGATGCAGAATTAATAGACCCTCTTCGTGATGTTTGCGAGTTGACAAAATGCGTATTGCCATATCGCAGCCCTATTCCGTTTGCCGTGCGATATGCGTACCCTTCATACAGGAATTCTGATGCTATGGAGCTGAAAAAGCCTTGGTATTATTATCATCTTCCGGAGATACAAGCTCATTTTATAACTTATGGTAGCGGGGAAGTCCTGGTGTGTTTTATAATGAAAAGCAGAGATATTGGAGCAATGTCATACCAGGAATACCGAAACTGTCTTAGTTACGAAAAATGGAAAGAGGATAGTATTCCTGTTAATTCAAGTAGGTATCGCATTCCATATCCCTAACGTAGCATCATTAATATGGAAAATAGGCAAAGCTCTTACAGCTGATACTCCTATTTCCGTAGGAATGCAGACGCAAATTTTCCTCGATAATTATTATCATAAATCATATGAAATTATAGGCAGTATAGGTAAATTATGGAAAAGAAAATATTGACCCTTCATCTTGCCGATGAGTGGTATCAGAAGATAGTTAGCGGAGAGAAAACAGAGGAGGATCGAGTATGATTAAAATTTTCAAACAAGAAGTCCAGAGATTGTTTCTGATTTTAGAGGCGATTAAGGAAGGTAAGACCATTCAGTTTCATCTTCCGGACGGATGGAGAGATATTGATGGCGACGATGAGGGTTTTTACCTTGAAACGCTTATTGGAGAATCTGATAAATATCGCATTAAGCCAGAGCCAAAGTATCGCTCATTCAAGAATGCAGAAGAATGTTTGGATGAGATGTTAAAACACCAGCCGTTTGGCTGGATAAAAACCAAAGAAGGTGGTTATTTTAATATCTTATCTGTTGATGACTATTATGCAGGCTTGGCAGATAAGGATGGTAGCGCCATTCTGCTGTCTTCAAAAAATAGCTATCAAGACAACACCTTTTATGATGGAACACCTTTCGGTATTAAAGTGGAGGAATAGATTATGATTCAAATACGCAAACACGAAAAGTGCGAATTATATTCTATATACGGTTTCTTTATTGACCCAGATAGAGATGTATGGGTTGACAAAAAACAGCTTATGGAATTATACGATGAGATTAATAAAATTAAAGAGGAGGAATAGTTATGCTAATTCAAAGATAAAAATAGCGTATGAAGAAGATTATTCTTATGGTATTATCTGTTTTTTTGCTTGTATCTTGTAGTAAGGAACTGAGAAGGGCACTTATAGGACCACAGATAGAACCAGTTAACGATGGGTGGTATAGAGGACATCATTATTTAGTATGGGGCGCACCTGAATATCAAAATGGTGTTGTTCACGACCCAGATTGTCCTTGCCATTTAGAAAAATTAAGTGTCTATGTAGTTGAGAAGAATGATACAACTTATATAATTGAAAAGAAGTAGCGTATGGCAGAAAAGAAAATATTGACCCTTCATCTTGCCGAAGGGTGGTATAAGAAGATAGTTAGCGGAGAGAAGACAGAGGAGTATCGAGAATGCTCTGTATTCTGGACGATGCGTCTCTTGAGAAAGGATATACCGAATAGGGCAGACGTGATAGTTTGTGTAGCTAAATATCATCGTGCTTCCGATAGAGGTCTTTTTATGCAAGGCTATCTCACTGGAGGACTTAATCGCACTTCGGATAGTCCGGAAGATAGGTCTTTTCGCGAGAAGGTATTGGAGCCTTTCACACACGTTCATTTTCTCCTTGGCTACCCGAAAGATAACCAACCGTATATCGAAAAGGAAATCGACGAGATAACCGTGGATAAACCGAAGAAGGGCATGTGTCCGAATGCGTGGTTAAAGAAGAATATGTTCGTAATCAGATTTAAATAGATAAGCGTATGCCCGATAACGTATATCAATTCTGCGGCAACTGCTATTGGTATGATGTCGATAATGATCATCGGTCTATTGGCTGGTGCGCAGAACAGAGATGTAAGACTGGATTTTTTAGCGTCTGTAAAGATCATAAATTTTAATTAGCTTATGAAAATAGAAGATATAAAGTTCAAGGCTAAGCGTCTTGACAACGGAGAATGGGTAAAAGGCGACTTGGTACACAGCACAAGCTATGTTGGCATAAGTTACCCAAGTGACGAGTTTTCTGATGTACCAATAGTGCATAGAGTTGACCCTTCTACTGTCTGCCAGTTTACAGGACTGAAAGACTGTGAAGGCAAAGAGGTTTGGGATCACGACCTTCTGCAAAGCCAAGGAACAGGAGTAATCTATGAGGTTTCGTGGAGTCAAGATGAAGGAGGTTTCATTGTTAAAGAATCAGTCTGTGGCGCACGTTTATTGACCTTCTTATGCGCTGCGTTGACGCTATTCGGTCTCAAAGTTATTGGTAATAAATTCGATAAAAAGAAGTAGCGTATGAAACAAGAAGAACGTGCAGATTTGACTGCAAGACTAAATATTTTTTTGAAGGAATCTCCTAATGATTTTCCGGACGGAACGACGGATGAGCTTGTAAAGCAGATAGAGTATAGGGCTTCCGTCTTATCTGAAAGCGAAGCTGAGGAGCAGGATTATTTTTTCGTGATCTTACATCAAGAACGTGAATGCCAATCTTGTAATGGTCCTTGGAAACAAATTACTATTGCCATTACAAATCTGACCGGTACTGCCTTTGCTTCAATGGATTTTGATCCTGCTTACGACCCGATAATAAAAGACCCAGTCTGCGGTTTTATTAGATATTTCCATGTTAATGAAGACAGGAGAAGAATGGGTATCGGCACACTAATGCTTCTTGTTCTCGAGTCAGCAGCGAGAGACTTTGGTGTTCATATCTTGTTCTTGCCTTACAGCTATTGTAAGGTAGAACGGCTTTCGTGGGGAGCAAATTTTATTGCCAAAATGGGTTATCATTCTTATCCCCCGAATGACGACTGTCCTTTTCACTACGTTCAGCTACATAAAAGGTTGTTTCGTAGGTACTAATTTTAAAGGCTATTTAAAGGTAAAAAGAGCATTCTTGCCTCTTAAAGGTAGGAGACGATTATAGAAGTAAAAATAATAGCGATATGAAAGAGAAGATAAAGCTTACTCATGAGCAGATACAGAAGATAGCGGAAGGTATCAATGTTATTTGCTTCAAGCGCAACCCCAAGAAGCCGGATGAATATGTACTTTTGGAATACCCAAGAGTAGATGTTTTTCATCAGTCTTGCATTTGGAAAGACCCATCTTTTGATTATGATCATCAGAAGGAAGTAAAGCAAACGTTCCTTTCTTTCGAGGCAGAACATACCTATGGCGCAAAAGAGTTGTTCAAGCCCAGTCTTGCCGAAGTTATTCAGGCTATGCCTCTTGATTTAATAGGAAAGGTGAATGCTTTTACTATCAAATATGATGGTTTTACAGAGGACTATTCCAAGCATAAGAGCGTTGTAACTCCTTATCTTATTGGTGCAAAAATAGCGAAGATACCACCTGTAAAAGACAAAAAGGAAGAATGTAGTTTGTATCCGTCATCATTAAAGATAGGTGATCTTGTTGGTACCGTTCTCGATAAGTATTGTCGGGTAAGTATAGATGTAGTTATGCCAGATATGCGCTTAGAACCTGTATGGCAGAGTACATTAGATGACGTACCTGAAGAATATCTTAATCGTTCTTTCCGTCCAATAGATATTGTTACGGATTTTGAAGACCGTATTCATTTGATTGTCAACTGATTTTTTAAAGGTAAAAGAGTAAAAAGGTAAAAGAGTAAAAAGAGCATTCTTGCTTTAAAAGTAAAAACAATAAATATTATGAGTTTATATACAAAACAAGAAAAGGTGAAATCCCTTTGGCACCCTATTACCGATGAGGATTTTGAGATAGACTTCAGTAAGCCGTTTTTCGTTTATACGGAAAGTGGAATTATTTTTATTGCGAACGATATGGATGATATGTATATAATGGCAAGCAATAAAAGTTTTTATAATCGTGAGACGCAAACTTTAACTGAAAAAGGTAAGGATTGGTTTCGGAGTCAGTATTTTGGGTACATGTATATTGACGATGATTTCTTCAAAGCAATAGACAGAGCAAAAGGAAAGTGTATCGAAGACGTAAAGGGTGAGCGAGAGGTAGCACCTTTGTTCGTCATGTATAAAGATGGAGATATGTATGTGACTGACTTTTTCGACTTTTTCGATAATGGTAGCCCAGGTACGAACTCTGTTTGTTTTTCTCGAAGTTATATCGCAGAACATCCCGACGAAGAGCCTGTAGAGTACATCGTTAATCTGAACCACGTTTTAGAAACTCAACTCAGCGCTCTCTTTAGAGCTCCTCTTGATGAGCCTAAAACCGCTTACGTGGTAACATCGGGTGAGTATAGTGACTACCACATTGACGGAGTGTTTTCCGACAAGGAGAAGGCTGATTCCTTCGCCGATAAAGACAGTGACAGAGATGTTGAGAAATATGATATTGACGATGAGCAGATGCTTCGGCAGGAGAATTGGTATGAAGTCGAAATCTACATAGGACAGTCTTTGGAACCCAAAGACGTTTCAGTACGGGATCTCTCCTATGTATCCGGAAATAAACTTTTTGATGCCGTCATGTTCTCAAAGACGGAAGAAGATTACAGATATTTCTCTTTCTATTTAGCGGCCGTTAATCGTAGTAAGGCAAAGGCTATAGCTTTGGAGCGTTTTCACGCTTTGTTGGCGGTAGAATCTTCTCATTTTCCTATGCTGAGATGTGTGCGTATCGTAAATCCTTGGCGTAGTTATAAGATTTGGGAAAGCTTGGTGTTTGGCTATTTTGACTACAAGGCTTATTTCCGTCCTTGCGGAATAGAGAAAACGCAAGATCTGTTTGTGAAAATAAAAGATTATCTCCCAACATCGCTTACCGAAGAGGACGAGAATAGTATCGACTGGCAAAATCTTACGGAAGATACTTGCCTGCAGCTTATGCGTAGCCATGGCTTAGATATTGAATTAAAGAAAGATTTATCCTATGATTTTTACGATTAGTAAGTGACTTTTTAAAGGTAAAGAGGTAAAGGAAATCTCTTAAAATCCTTTGTCCTTACCAATAAAAAACAATTCACTACCTTTGCAGACAAGAAATAACAAGAAATAGTCTTGTAGTGTTTTCTCAATATCTACTTAATGTTTTTATTTATAGTAGTTTTAATTTTATGGTTAAACAGATTTTAGAGAACTCCTTCGTTGTGAAACGCGGGAATCTTTGTTTTTCTTCATAAGTTCTCATGTTTTGAAATATACCGATAGATAATACCAATTTCATTATTTTTGAGGAAGAGGGGCGGTTGTCGCGATGACACCCGCCCCTCGTTTTTTACCTCTATTACACGTTCCTTCCGTCCGGCAGTACAAACCAGCCGATATTTCCTCGCCAGAATTTGCATCCCAGATATAGAGAGTCGAAGGCATCGGTAAAGTCTGTTCTCTGCTGCAACGGCAGGTTGTCTTCCGTCTCCGCTTTCTTCTCCTGACTCTTATCCTTTCTAAATCCCTGATAGCCGATACTTACCTCACAGAGCTGCAGGGCAATAATCAAATCGGGGTTGTTGGGCTGATTGATACGGATAGCAGGATATTCGATACCGGCAAGGGCATTATTGATGATGCGATGCTTCACCTCGTGTTTCTCCGGCACACCCATATCTATCGCCGTCACATTCCAGCCATTACGCTCCAGTTCCTTAATCACTGCCTGGTAGAATCGCTCATCGGTCAGCGCATACGATGCGCCCTGCTTGGCGGTGGCATCATAAAAGTAAACCACGTCTCTGTTCACGGCTCTCTTTGGAGCATAGTAATGCGAGAAATCATCTACCAGTTCACGCAGCTTACGCTCGTTCTTTACATAGAAACTCTTGATAACATTCACTGCCTCCAATCCGTCACGCTGATATACCTGACCTACCACCAGGGTATTGATATTCGCATTGTAATCGAATGCTAGATAGAGAGGGAGGTCGTTCACGCAGTCGGCATCCATACGGCAATCGTTTCTCTCGGACAGTTCCTTCAAATCCGGCTGATAGCTTTCTGACGTAATCTTCTTGCCGCCGATGATGCCTGTAGCCTTCTGGGTGCTCCAGTTGGCTTGCGAAAGGGGGTCTATCTCATCGCAGGTATAACCGTGAACATGATCTATATCCAGATTAGAATAGAAACCATCGTTCGATTTCTTGATTTTTATGTTCAGAATACTGACCATGAAGGTGTAATTAGGCAAATCTCGCTTCATGGTGCGGATGTAATCTTCAGTAAGAAGGTCCACATTGTCGAGGGTAGAGGCACGGCGAACGAGAAATGCCGAGCGGCGAAGCTCTCTCAGATAGCCATCCTGAAACTTGTCTGCCTTGTCGAACATCTGCATCTCCCACCATTCTTCTTCCGTAAACAGATATTCGTAATCATAGATGAGTTCCGCATCTGCTGCATCCACCAGCTTATAGTTTACCGCCATATCCACCATATTCTTTGTAAGCTGGTTGCCATGGTTAGGCAGAATCTTAAACTGCTCCTCGTGCTTAATCATCTTGAGGGCGATGGCTCGTATCATCAATCTCAAATCGGGCGGCACGGCATGAGGGGTATGCCCGGTCTTCTTGGCATTATAGATAAGGTCGTTGTAGCGGATAATCTTGTTGGCATAGTCTTCCAACTGCTCCTGCACCCATCGGTAAGTCTTGCCTTGAAATTTACCTGATTCTATCGTAAGGTCAAGCTTCTCCTCCTCACGCTCCAGCCAACTGCCCTTGGTAGTAAGCGAAGCATCAGACAGGAATCTTGTCGATTTATAGAGCGGGTTGTAATCAGTAAAGTTGATGTTGCCCAAAGGGTGAGTCTGACCTGATAACGCCGGCATCAACTCATCGGTTACTTTCTTGTAAGGGAAGAATCTCGCCTCGTCACCTACCATCGCCGAAAAAGTGTAACTGTTGGCACTTGCGGTCTGCGAGAGGGAGATGAGAACCCACTGAGCACCATTGGCAAACCAAATAATATTGTCATAGCTTTTCGGCTTAAAGATAGCCTCACGAGCGTGCTTCGGTGGCCGTCCCCAACCGAAATGAATGCCCTGCGTAAAGCCGAACATTCTCTCCATGGCAGCCATGGTACCAGGAATAGTCTTGCCGAATCCCTGCTGTCGTGATACAGCTACCCAGGCTCCCAGCATACCGGGCATGGAGTTGGAAGCCATCCAGACGTAGGGAGCCACAAGACCGTCGGTTTTACCCACACGTCTTGCAGCAATCACCCTTTCGTCCTTCGCAGCCATATACAATGACTGCTGCTGGAATTTGGTTAGGTATATCAAATGCGGTTGTTGCATAATAATAAAAATGTTATCCTGAATGTATGTTGAAGTATGTTTTAGAAGAGCGAAAGCTGAATAGCTCTATTGCCTCGCTCCTTTTGATGTTTCGGAACGTAGATGCGTTCCGTTACGAGATTATTAGCCGTAGCTGATAGGGTAGAGCGATGAGAAAACTCTTCGATGCAATCGAAGCGATCATCAGGCATCTGATAGGAAGATATGAAAACGGGTTGTGTCTGATGCTCGCACCAATCGTAAAATCGCTCATAGTCGAAACCTCCGGAATCTTTTTCGAGGTATCCTTCTGTTCCTTCGTAGGGAATATCGCAGTAGATTACGCTGTCATTTTGTATCGTAACTTGCTGATAATCAAGCACACTTGATGTGATGGATGAGAATTGCCCCCCCGAATTTCTCGGCAGGGATAGCTGTCGCTCTCGGTATTGCAATCTGTGCAATGCAGTTGGCTCGTTCTCCGTTGCGGAGTTCGCCCTGTCGATTTTTTTTTGAATCCCGCAGACTCGGCTGCGGGATTCTTGATATTGAAGTTCTGACGGATGTTTGTAAGTCGTTCGATTGTTTCCAATCTGACTGATGCGATTTGCCCCATAAGACAGAAGGTTGGTGTTGAGTCGTTCGTAAGCCTCTGTGCTCTGCAATCTCGATGATTCTGCCCCCTCGTGACGTGTCCAACTTGCAGTTTTGCGGCTGCTCTCTGCCTCCCCCCCCCCTCTCAAATGATTGTTGCTGGAAGTGACTAAACTGGCTGAAATATCTCTTTACGGCAGCATATCTGCACTGAATGTCACTGATAGGTTCGATGAAAGATAAATCATAGCCAAGGTCTTTTCCCAGAGAGTAATCACGAAAGAATATCGCATAATGGATAGCTTTCTTCAAAGGTTCAATTTCCTTGGAGTAAAGGTAATTGCGCATATTATTTCCAAACGACCAGACTACAGCCACGTATGGGTCGGTATCTTTCAGTCTGAAGAAATCCTCACGGCTTATCCACCTCGTCTCGTTCTGATATTTGCCGTTCAACGCATCAATGAATAGAGTAGGGCACATCCAGTTAATATCATTAATGTGGATATGCTCATACTTGTTTCTCAATAACGCTGCATGGCTCACCGCACACCCGCCGCAGAATAAATCTATCAGATGCGTGCGTTTAGGCAGGAGACTTACAATCCTCTCTGCCAACTTGTTTTTACTTCCCTTATAGGGCAATCCATATTTCATATCTTCCTTTATTTGTATATTTTAAAATAGGCTCGGTTGCATCATCTCTAACTTGATACGCTTGCAAGCCTTGTCGTAATATTCTTTGTTCATCTCAAAGCCGATGAAATTCCTCTTTTCCCTGATGCAGGCGATGGCGGTAGTGCCGCTGCCCATGCAGTTATCAAGAACGCACCCCCCCACATCGGTATAAGTACATATAAGATACTGGATAAGAGCTACTGGCTTTTGCGTAGGGTGGAAGGTATCGGCAGAATGTTCTTTATCAAAGCAGATAATGCTCTTTGGGAATTTTTCATCTGATACGATGGTAGGCACTTCTTTATGATCGCCATAACAACCTCGCTTTAAACTATGAGAGCCATCGCCCCTTCGATGGTTCCTTTGATGTGGAGCACATTTAACCATCTGAGGATTGTAGATAGGTTGTTTTCGATAAAATACTGCAATATCCTCATACGAGCGCAGAGGCATCTTGTTGGCATTCAGAAAACCTGTTACCCGTTGTTTGCTCCAAATAAGATTATATTTCCAGAGTTTCGGCTGCGACATCATAAGCTGTGCGGTAAACATGCCCTGGCAGAAAAGAATAATCGCTGCATTGGGTTTGGTTATGCGCAGATATTCCTTCCATAATGGCTTAAGCGGGATAATACTATCCCAGCCACCGCCTTCACTCTTTTTATTGAGAACGCCATACGGCAAATCGCAGATAACACAATCCACGCTTGCGTCCGGAATCTTTTTCATTCCTACCAGGCAATCCTCATTATATATCTTATTTATTTCCATCCTCTATAAATCTATTTTTATCAATTAAACCATTTAAGAATAGTTTCTCCTTTATATCCTTTTTCCCAGATAAACCAGGCATAGGCTTGGGCGCTCCCTGCTATAGCGTCAAAGTCACCATTGGCTGCGCATTTCAGTCGTGAACTGCTGACCCATACCCTGCATGGTGGCTGCGTTCTAAACAGGTGTCTTCTTCCTTTTCCTTCAAGAAAAGTAAGTTTCAGGAACATAGCAACCTTTCTTCCTTTCGGAATAATCTGCAAAGCCTTTTCCACGAACTCTAACGCAAATCGGTAGGGTGGGTTGGTAACAATATCTCCGTTCCATTCTAAGTTGTCGATGGAAAGAAAATCTGCAACCTCGCCATAACCTCTATCTATCAAGTCACGGCTGACTACATCGTAGCCATGAGCCTTTAACACTTTGCTAATATGTCCTTCGCCGCAGGAAGGTTCCAAAATTACCCCCCGTAAAATGCTCTATCTTACAGAGCCATTCGGTAGCTGCAGGTTCTGTGGCATAGTAGTCTTCTTTTTGGCGCTCACCATCCGTGTGGTTGCTTGCGCCCAAAGTCTTAAACACGGCAGCCTTGCCGCCTACCCAGTCTTTTGCCATAAAGTCTATAAACTATTAACTATAAATTATTAACTATCTCAACTTCCCCACATGCCATTTCGAGCAAACCTTGCACTGATAAGCCGTATATCCGGCAGCCATGATTTTAGGGTGCAGGTGCAGAAACTCGCAGGCTTCATCCTCACTCTCGTAGGCAACCTTGGCTTTCCAGCCGTGACTGCTTTTCCTCGTTCAGTGTTCCGGATCAGGACGGAAGGGAGGTATCTTGTTGGGATGATGATTTCCGTATCGCTTACTCATCGGCTGGCTCTTCCTTTATTTCTTTAGCTTGTTTACTATCCTCCTTCTCTTCCATCACCTCTTCCATATAATCGAAGTAATCAGGAGCTTTCTCCGGAGTAGCATTCAGACTCTCCTCATCGGCTATCTGCTGCATATCCTTCACCGTAAGACCATACTTTCGAGCCATCTTGCGCTTATACTCATCGGTATAGTTGATGCGGTCGTGTTTCACGATGCTTACATCCTGCGTAATGGCAATGCGGCTCATATCCGGCATCTCATCCGTAGCGTCCTTATCCTCTACGAAGTTGCCATATACATTCGCCAGGGCTTGCATACCCTTATCCACCGCGCGGTCGTTGTTCTGCTGCTTACCCGTGCGGATGAGCCATTCAGCGCTGCTCAGATACATCGCCTTGTGGCGAGGACTTTCATCGGTCTGAAAGAAACGGATGATATGGTTGCAGACCGCCACATCATTATTCAGTTCCGTAACCGTGCGGGGTTTGATATTGCCTTCCTCGTCAATATCAATATGCAGCGCCATCACCATTTCCTGCGCCTCTTTGTTGCCCTGTCCCGCCTGACTTACGAAGAGCGTATAATCTCGCCGTGCGATATTGCGGCAGGTAGTACGAGGGTCTATATCGTTGTTTTGCACCCATCGCTTGTAGAACTCAGCACAAATCTGCATGCGGTACCGTTGTTCCAGTTTGGGGAACATCGTCTCCATGCTGAGACCATTGGATAGCCATTTATCTATCCTCTGCAGGGTGTTCTGTGTTAATTGGCTCATCTCATTTGTTTTTAATGTTAAATGTTAACTTTGTGGGGCATCGAAATCAATTTTCAGTTGCAGGAATTTCTGGGCATACCATTGCCGGTAGCCCAATCCCGAAGTCCACCAGTCATAAATATTCTCCGCTATTTCGTTCTCTTGCTCATCTGTCAAGCGGTCAGACGATGAGCTTTCCGAAAACCCGATGCAATCCTGAAGCCTTGCATAGCATTGTCGTTGATGAAGAGACCTTTGTTGTCGGCTCGGAACTCGTAGCCCCCCCATAATCTCCTGTCGGCTCGGATGTTCCACCAGATATATTCTTTTTCGAATACCCCCATTTCTGATAGCCTTGATAGCCTTGATCCAATTTCTCTTCACGTGCGGCCATCGCAGCTCTTCCATGCGCTTATGCTTTGCGGAACTCATCGGGCAGCAGATGCAGCCGAGTCTTCGCCAACCCTCATCGTAGAGTTCACAATGGGCTACCTGCACCACTTGGTTCAAGAACTCCCATACATCTTTCTCCGTCCAATGGATGATGGGCGAGATAAGAAGGCTTTCCTTTCCGTGGATGCAGCCAAGCGTTTGTTCCTGGTCGGCATTCATGATGTTCACGCCGTCCTTCTTCGATTTCCTCCGAGCCTCCTTCGCTTTCTGTTCCTGTCGGTACTCCTCCAGCCCGTCCAGCGTACCACTGAATTTGCGAGACGAAATTTCTACTTCATTGCGTTTCGCCCTTCGACTACTCTCTTCGTGTCTGATGCCTATCAGCGTAACCTTTCCGGCACCCGCCGATTCCTTGAACTCAGCGCAACACCATCTTACTCTCATCGTGGGCAGAATCTTTCTGCGGATGGCGATATTGTAGATAGACTCCTTCGGCTTTACCAACTCCACATCGGGATAGCATTTCTTCACAAAACGGATAACCTCTGGCGGGTCCACGCTCGTCAGGTTCATGTGAGCTTTGAATTTTACCCCCCCAGTTCTGCGATATGATAGAGCGCCTGAGAATCCTTGCCACCACTGAAGGCGAGAAAGAACCCGTCGTCCTTATCATAGTTCATCGCAATCTTTTCAGCCTTCCGCAAAAGTTCTATGGAATAAAGCATCTTTCTGCGCAATCCTGTGGATGCACGTAGCAATGCCTCTTCCAGTTTTATGTTTGCATTCATAAATTGCCTTTTTATTTATTTTATCTGCCCACAAAATTACGAAATCGCCCCTAAATGATTGGGACAACCCCCGAACCCCCAATCTCGAAATAGCACCCCTCTCACCCCCGTTCCCTGCGATTCCATCACAGGTCCCACAGCTCTCTTTGTCCCCATCCCTCAATAAAAAACCGATACCTTTGTATCGTATTAAAAAACAACATAGGATAACATTAAAAAGAAAAAAGAAATGCAAAGTTTAATTCCAACCCTTACCAGGTTTCTTGCAGCCATCATCGGCTTAGTGTGGTGTACGCTGGAACCATCTCTTAACTACATCGCCGTATGCTTCTTCGCCCTTATCTGCGACTGCTACACGGCGTGGCGGTGCAACTGCCGCATCTATTCCCGCTATCGTGAGGCTATCAAGAAAGACCCACGATGCAAAATCGACGGGAAACTGAAATCTAAGAAAATGGCAAAGATGGTGAAGGATTTCTCCGTCCTCATCCTTGCGATATTCCTAGCAACGATGGTAGATACCGTGATACTCGATTTCCAGAACCCTCTCCATCTCGCCAACTATCTTGCCGCTATTTATTGCGGTGTGCAGCTCGTGAGCATCCTCGAAAACGAGAGTACCTGTAATGGGGCACCCTGGGCAAGAGTGATGCAGAAGATTGTAGCTGATAAAACCGAAAGGCACTTTAATGTGAAGCTGAAAGACCTGATGAAGGAAGCAACAGAAGAGGAGGATAACAAGGAAGAGGTTACTCCGAAAGAGGATAAGAAGAAAGAAGATGATAATGACGACTGGATTCCGCAGAAACCTGCAGACCCGGTAATGGGCATGTAATGTGCCAACAACTCTTAATTTCTGTACGCTATCAGTTAATAATGTGTTAAAACCCCTTTGAATTATGACAATATCAAATGTTTTGGAACATTGGGCAACCATCTACAAGCCCTTATCACACGACCCGACAAGCAAGAAACTGGAAGAACAGAGTTTCTTCCGCATCCGCTATATTGACCTGGAGAATATCTTCTCTCGTAATGCCAATATCGTGCATTCGCCTTGTATGCTCTATAGCGTATTAAGTACAGGCGAGTTTCAATCAGCCGGAAAGATGATGGTATCTCACCAGGTGTGGTTTCTTACTAAGGTAAAAGACTCACCTCAAACCCTCGGACGATACGATGGTGCAAAGATAGAGCAGGCATCCGTCGATTTGATGGAGTATTGCAAAGACCTCGTTTCCTGGATGGTGGAGGTGAAGCGAAAGGGAGTTTGCCCAGTAACAGGACGGTCTTTTGCTGATGATCCGGTCATTATGTCCGAATTGCAGTCTATTGATATTCCCTCTATTTCGTGCGGACTGATAGGTGAGCTGTATTTCGGACAATGGCTTGTAGCCGGAGTGGATTGGAAAAGTCTGCAACCGCTTTACAAGTTTGGTTGCGGCGGTAACGACAAGTATATCATCAAAGAATAATAATTGTATCTTGACTATATCGCCCTATCCTTGCCTATGGTGTTAGGGGTAGGGCGAAAGTCTTTTTAAGAAAGGAGTATCTTATTATGGGACAGCCTATCAAGAATCCGATGTTTCCCTTCAGTAGGGTAGCATCACGTTTCTTCCAGCAGACCATCAATCAGTTGGAAGTAAACACCATGACCCAGTGCATCTTCCCCAAGGAGGTATATAACGGCTATGCCGTAGTAAACCAGAAGCGAAAGGAGATGGGTGGGTGGTATTCTACTGGTGAGGGAGCAAAATCCTTTGCCGGTAAGATTATAGAGGCTGGCGATTACGGCAAGGTAACGATGGCTTTCGAGTTCAACGACTATATGCGCTTTGTGGATATGGGTGTTGGTCAGGGTACCAGCTATGAGGATGTGGATAATGCACGCAAGGCTCGTTATCAGACCCGATATATCTCGAAATGGGATAGAAAGAGTGGTAAATCTCAGCGTCCTGCCATTATGATGGAGCTTCGCCATCTTCAGCAGCGCATAGCTAATTACCTGGTAGATTTCTATGGCTATGAGGGTGAGGTGAAGTTGATAAATACCTTTGCCGATGCAAGCCCTATTAAACTTTTTTAATCAATAAACGACAAAAAAATGGCAACAGCAAAAAAAACTCAGATAGTTATCACGGCTAATGCCGCCGTCGCCAAAAAGGTGATGGACGAGTTGCAGCAGCGCATCGATGCGCTCAAGCAGAGAATGCTGCAGCTCGATACAACCACGGATGCAGGCAAGAAGGAGTTTAAGAAACTGGAGAAAGAGCTTGTTTCCTATAACTCTGCTGTGACGCAGAATGTTACGAATACAGAGCGAGTAAGAAAGGCTATCAACAATCTTTCCGGCACTTCACTCAAGGAACTTCGCCGTGCGCTCGTAGCTGCTAAGAGTGAACTCGGTAAGACCTTTGAGAATGATCCGAATCTGAAAAAGCGCCAGCAGGACGTAAAAACCTTGCAGGCTCAGATTGATAAGTTGACGGGCGCGGTTAACAAACATGGTAACGCATGGAGCACGGCTGCAAAGAACCTTGTCGCCTACGTGGGTATGTTCGGTGCGTTCAATATGATTAAGCAGAAGATAACCGATGTCATCAATCTTAACTTCAAATATTCCGATTCCTTGGCCAATGTCCGCAAGGTGACTAACTGGTCCATGAAAGACGTAGAAGAGTTATCAAACAGTCTCTCGAAGATGGACACCAGAACAAGTCTCGAAGGACTTACCCAGCTTGCCTATATTGGTTCTCGTATGGGCATGGGAAAATACGGCGTGCAAGGTTTGGCGGAATTTGCAAAGGCAAGTGACCGCGTAAATGTAGCACTGAAAGAGGATCTCGGTGATGACGCGATGCTGATTCTCTCCAAATTCGTAGAAACGATGGGTGAAGTAGAGAAACATGGCGGCAATGTCGGCGAAGCTTTCGATTCTGTTTCAAGTTCTATCTTTAAACTGGCTTCTACATCTACTGCCAATGGTGGTAATATTCTGGAGTTTGCCAAGCGACTGACCGGTCTTTCCAAGTCTGCTCATATCACGAGTGATCAGCTTTTAGGTCTTGCTTCTGCCAGCGACTCTTTGATGTTGATGCCGGAAGTAGCATCTACCGCATTCGGCAAATTGATTACCAGTTTGTGGACCAACTATCACGATATAGAGAAAATGCTGGGTATGCAGGAAGACTCCCTGAAGGATATGATGAGTAAGGGTCAGACGATGCAAGCCCTGGTGAAGGTTCTTGAAAACGTGAGCGACAAGAACCTGAGTTCCATGGATGAATACTTTAAGGAGTTTGGCTCCGACGGTCAGCGATTGAAGAGTGTAGTAGTAACTATGGCTCAGAATATCGGCGTACTGAAAAGTCATTTGAAGGAATCCAGTGAAGCATACCGTGAGGGTACTGCTGTTACTAAGGAGTATGAAATCCAACAGGAAACGGCACAGGCTATTCTTGAACGTGCTAATAATATGTGGGAGAAGGCTTTTGTCAATCCTAATGGTATTGATGCGGTCAAGGAAATGGCGAAGGTATGGTACAATTTCTCGAAAGAGTTAACGCAGTCAAAACCATTTCTTGCATCCGTAAAGATTCTTTTTTGGGAATTGAAGACGTCTGTCGAGGCATTACTATTTGTATTGCCTGGACTATTGGCATACCTGGGCACACGAGGTTTGGTAATGGCGTTTTCTAAGTTGATTCCTTTAATGATAGGCATTAAAGGATCAAGTATTGTGAGCTTTTTCACACTGCTTACGCAGGCAATAAAGGGCAGTCATATTGCAACGCTTCGCCTTATCGTCTCATGGAAGCAGTTGAGTCTCGCCATGAAGACCAACATCATAGGATTGGTTATATCCGTGGTAACGTCATTAGGTGTTGCAATTTACGATTTAGTAAAAAAGACCAATAAGGCATCTTCTTCCGTTCAGAAGTTTAATAGTTCGTTTAAAGGTGTAAGGGATGCGGCTAATCATGCGGTTGCAGAACTCGATGCTTACTATGGGGCTATCAAACGAGCCAAGAAAGGTTCTAACGAATACCAGGCAGCTATGAAGACTTATGTCGATAAATTCGGCATGTATTTCAAGAAGCTCAAAGATGAAAATGGTATGGTGCAGAATCTTGCAGAATCCTATCGTCAGGCAGCAAAAGCTATCCGTGGCAAGATATACCTCCAGATGCAGGAAGATGATATTCAAAAGCATTATAAGCCTCGTATCGTTTGGAGTCTGGATAAACTTGATGCTTACGGGAAGGTAGCACCAAAGGGCTTCGGTACTGATGTTTTGAAGGGATATGAAGAGGATAATCGCAACAAGAATATGGGTACGATTATCGCAGACCTTGCACGAAGATATGGCTCCAAAAATGTTGCAAGGGTTTTAGCTTCGGAAAAAGAGGGTAGAAGTTCAGCGCAGGTAAGGAAGGTTTATAAAGATACTCTTGGTGATGGTACGGTACGTCAGTACGTAAAATACGAGGATTTGCCTATCGCAGACCAGCGCCTTTTCAGTGCGCTTCGCTATATCCGTCAGGCTCGTTCTGCTAATAATGTCTTCGCTGGCATCAAAAATAAGTTTGCTGGTGCTCAGGATGAGATCAATGATTATCTGAAGGCTATAGATGCTGCCGCAAATGAAGACCTTGGTGGAGGTGGTGGCGGTAAAGGCGGTTCCGGTGGTGGCGGTAAGAATACCCCGAAAACCGATAACACTGCCAAACAGGAAGAGCAGAAGGCAAAGACACGCGCCAATGCTCTTATTGCCAACATCAAGGCTTTCTATGAGGAGCAGAAGCGCAAGTACCTGGAATGGGTGACGCAGATGAATGCTGATGGTGAGAAAGTGAGCGAGGGACAGCAGCAGCAGATGCTTGCTCTTCTCGATGCTAAGACGAAGACGGCACTCGGTACGGCTCGTAAGTCCATCGCAACGATGAGTGATGATTTTAAGAAATTCTTCTCTCACATGGATGAAGATGTGCTTATCTATGATGATGAAACTTCCAAGTCATTGCTGGAGTCTATCGGCAAATCGGATATTAGCGAGCTGCACGCCCTCTTCCAGAAGCTATCGGGTGATTTATCACGAGAGAACAATAAGACACTCTCAGAAAACCTGGGTGCTCTTCTTGATCAAATCTTTGCCAATGGTTCTAAGGAATTGCGTGAGGCAGCAGAAAAACTTCTTGCCCAGCAGCGGGAGATTCAGAAGATACTCAACGAGAATGACTACACGGGCGCAGTTAACCGTTCTACTCGCAGTGATTTCGATAAACTCAGATTCCTTCGCCCAGCGAGTGGGGTAGATGCAGCTACAGAGGAAGGTCTTCAGAAGATGAATGATGCGTTTGATAAACTCACAACGAAGGCTCGCTCAACGGTGGCTGTACTCTATACCATCAATCCGGAAAGCCAGCGTTTTCAGCAGCAGTTTCTTGATTATCTTTCTGTAGCAAATAGTGGTTTCGACTTTACAAAACTCAATACACAGGAGTTGAAAGCACTCTATATCGAACTGATTAAATATACGGATAGCTACACCGAGGCAGAGAAACGCAAGTACGACTATGCAAAAAAGATTGCCGATCAAGCTTGGAAGGTGAACCAGCGCAATCTTGCCAATCAGGAAACCTTGCGCAAGATGCAGCAGGAAAGCGCCCTCTTCGGCAAGCGAACCAATATGTGGTCGAACCTTGGACTGGGTGATCTCACTGCTGACCCAGAGGTGGAGCTGATGAAGATGAAGATGCAGATGGCAGAAGACTATTATGCCTTTGTATTCAAGAACTCAAAAAATCAGCAACTTATCGACGAAGCAGAAAGAGCACGGCAGGAGGCAGAACTTGCCTATGCCAACCAGATGGCAACGGCGATGAAGAACCGCCTCTCACAGATGCAGCAGCTTGTGCAGCCTATCGAAACCTTCGGTTCGGAAGTAGGCAAGGCATTTGCTGAAATGCGCAACGACGTAAGTAGTGCGCAGGAAGCTATCAAGAATGCTCTGAAGTCTATGCTTGAGTCATGGGCTAATATGGCACTCAACGACGTGAATACACAGATGTGGAAGGCCATCAATGATGCAGGTGCCAAACGTGGTAAGAGGAAAGCTCAACCTGGTATTGATGCAGCGAGAGCCAACGCTGATGCCAATGCCGTGAAGGAGGATTTCTCGAATCTCGGCACAAAGGCGAACCCGATGTATGTGCGACTGGTGGATGAGGGTGCAGCTTACCTTACTCCGCAACCGCAGTCTAACTTTGAGAAGATGCCTCCGCAGCAGCCGGCTCTCGGTTGGAATCCTGATGGTACACCTATCAATCCTAACAGTCAGGCTATTGTGCCTCCTTATGCGCCTCCTGCTACTCCTGAGCAGCAGAATACGCAAGCACAAGGCAATGGCGCTCCTCGTGCGTGGGAGCATCGCAACAGAGACAATGCTAATGCGTTCTACAATGATGCCGCCACACAAACGGGTACAGCAGCCGCCGATGCTATCGCAGGTGGCGGTTCCTTCGCTGATGCCGCAGCCGGCATCACTGGTTCCTTTATCGGCGGTGTGATGAATACCGAGTTCAAGACTGGCGGTAAATCCAAGGAAGACAAGGAGAAAGCCGACCAGTTGAAGAAGGAGAAGAAGCACCAAAAGGAACTGAGTAAAGAAGTCAAGAAGGGTAATAAGGATCGTGAGAAGGTAACTACCCAGGGTGTTCAAAACATCACGAATGTGACGGATGCCGGAAACAAGGAACAGACCGAGGGTACAAAGGTGGCTTTGAATGCAGGTATGGCGATGACCCAGACTGCGCTCACTGAGAACCTTAATAAAACGCAGGAAAACAACGAGGCAATCATTCAATCGGATGCAGACCGCACGCAAGCAGGAATGACCTTCTCTATTGCTGGTGCCATCGGTAAGTGTTTTGACTTCCTGGGTCCTATTGCTGGTCCTATTGCAGCCGCGGGTGTGATGGCTACCCTCATGGGCTTGCTCCAGTGGGCACTTAACTCTGCATTCAGCGGCGGCAAGAAGAAGAGTAATACCAATACTACCAACACCAAGCTTGTAACTGGTATGCTTACCTACGATAGCGGTAATGTGCAGGATTTGAAGCCCTTCGTGGCTGATAACGGCGAGGTATATTGGGCGAAGGAGGATGATGGCAGACAGATGCAGGGTGTGAAGATGCTCACGTCTCCAACCGCTACTACTGTCAACGGGCAGCCGTCTCTCATAGCCGAGAGAGGACCAGAAATCGTCATTGGCCGTGAAACCACTCATGCGATGATGATGAATAACCCCGGCTTGCTGAAAGCCCTGGTGAACTATGACCGAAATTATTCGGGAAGAAACTCAGCAAGAAGGGCATTTGATGATGGCAACGTGGGTGATGTTCTTGCAGCAGGCACGCAAGCAGGCAATGGTAATCTTTCGTCTGGCGCGTCAGTGACAGGCGACCTGATAGCAGCTAATGCTGCAAGCAATGCGGCGCTCCTGCAAGCCGTAAATGCGCTCCTGCAACGTCTGAATGAGCCTATCAACGCTAAGATTAACATGTTTGGACGCGGTGAGTTGTATGATAGCCTGAATAAGGCGAATCAATTCATGAAGAACAAATAGTTCTAAATGACAAATTAGAAATGATAAAATGACGAAGTAAATAGAAGTGATACGATAAAAATTGATTAGGTTGTACTTATTTTCGATTGTTTTATGTTTATCGCAAGACCGTTCCGCTGTGAAGCGCAACGGTCTTTTTCATTTCTCATTTGTCATTTCTCATTTCTAATTTTATACTTGGTCCCATTTTGCGACCAAATGGAAATTTTTGTGGACTTTACGTAACTGGCTGATTTAGTGGGCTTTTTGGTCTCAAAATGGTAGTTTGGTCTCATTTTTTGCGAAAATCGGCTACCTATATAAAATTTTTCGGGTATTTTTTCTTCTTCCCAAAATCAAAAACCCCTAACCTCAAGTTAGAAGTTAGTAGCATTAACGGCTATGCCGTAAACATCAGACAATGAGATAGTTATGAGGATATGAGAAAATGGTAGCTGAAGAGAAAATGAAGAATTTTCTACATATTTTCTACATATTTCAAAAATATTTTTTCATTCCTGCGTACATCTGTTTATAAAAAAATAATAAAAAATGCGACCAAGATAAAGTAAATAGCTGAAAAACAAGCAAATAGCGAAAAATAGTAGTGGGCAAGCAGTGTGACAATAAGGGGGCAGCAGTGGGGCAAGAAACGCCATATTTGCAATTAATGGGCTTTAACATTTCTCCCTTCAAAAATGAAATGAGACCAGAATCGGCAAAATGAGACCAGATTTCGCATCCTGGTCCCATTTTTGGAGAAACACCAAATCTCCCTCTCAAACTTATATTAAATGTTAAAAATATAACTTATTTCAAATATTATATAGGTAAGGTATATTATTTTCGATTTATTTTTGTATCTTTGCAGCGAAAATGAATAAATAATATATGTAAGGTATGTTTGATGAGATATGTTCCATCTATCGGGATGCAAAAGATGCACTCGGAAGGTACGTCGATATGGAGACGGGCGAGTGCATCACGCAGATGTCTATCCGTGAGTTCTGTCTGACGGATAGATGGAAGCCGTATGTAGAGAAGCTGAGAGCCATGCGACAGCAGTATGGCAGCAAGGCGAAGAAGATGCCGGAGTATATCGACATCAAGAAAATGCTTCCAGGTGCCACATTAAGCGGTCTCTTCGCTACCTACGAGGACGATAGCCTTACCCATCCAGGTCAGCGGGTGATGGTTTCCCGAAGAGAAAGCCATCTTCAGAAGCATACCGGATGGCTGGCGATAGATATTGACCTGCAAGACAACCAGGGTATAGCTGATTTCGAGAATATCCGTAGAGTATTGGCATTTCGCCCTGAAGTAGCCCTGCTGATGCGCTCCTGTTCCGGAACGGGACTGTTTGGCTTGGTTCGTCTGGCTTATCCCGAACATCACAAAGAGCAGTTCAAGGCATTGCTGCAGGAATATGCTGCACTGGGTATCATGCTTGATGGCTCTTGCGGAAACATCGGGCGAGTGCGCTTTGCCTCATGGGATGATCCTGAACATATATATATTAATGAGAAGGCGACACCTTACACCAGATTGCCCGATAATGTGCCTACACCGATGCCCGTAATGAACTATTCTAACACATTTTTCAGTGGCAGTCATCCGACTGGTGCTGGTCATGGCGGTAACTATCCGCACGGTGGATATAGACATGATACTCCGGAAATCATCTATCGCAAAGCTTTGCGATTGGTTGAGAAGATTGAGGCACGAGGCATTGATATTTGTGCAGGCAAGGATGCCACCAGCGGTTATCTGGGTTGGGTGAAATGCGGCATGTCACTTTATCATGTGGATAGATCAGCAGGCTACGACCTGTGGAGAAGAGTTTCCCGCTTCCGTCCTGCTGACTCCACCTGTGGGCATAACGAGATGGATTTTCGCAAGCGATGGAACCAGTTTGCTAACTACAACAAAATTTCTGAGGCAACTTTCTTCGATTACTGCAAGCGGTCGGGTATCTTCCTTACCAGGGAAGATTGGAAAGAGATATATCAGAATACATAGTAAGAAAGTAAAAAGGTAAAAAATACGATTATGGCACAAAGAAAAGTAAAAATCCCGAAGGGGTCATGGTTAGACCAGAAAGGTCAGCGATGGATGAAGGTATTCTTCGATGTGATGTCCGGATTCGGGGGGGTGAAAAGTTCATCCGTCAGATCAATTTGGATTTCACCTGTAACTTCGATTTTGGACTGAAGAAATATGTAGTGAATATAGATGGTGGTAATCTGCAAGATATTGTATTGCAGAAATACCCATCGTTAGAGAGATATGGAGATTTTCACTTGGAGCCAACAACTCGTAGAATATAAATAATGAGAAAGACGGTATAATGAGAAAGACGATTTAATGAGAAATGAGAAATGAGAAATGGGTGGATGAGAAATAAATTGACAGACGAGAGAAGAGATATTCTGATGAGATAGGAAAATCGTAGAAAAATGAGATTTCTGTAAGTGACTGATAATCAGTATTTAAAGTTTCTCGAAAATCCTATGCAAATTGTTCGTTGAATCTCTTATGAATCTCTTATGATTCTCTTATGATTCTTTCGGGAATGTTTCGGGAATGTTTCGGGATGTCATTATAAATCTCTATTTTTAATAAATATATTTACAAAATAAGATATATGAAACAAAAGATAATCACCATTATCGGTAAGTCAGGAGCAGGAAAAGATACGGTGGCAAGAATGCTTTCCTATGTCACCGGATATGAGGTACTTTGTTCATATACTACCCGTCCGATGCGAGAAGGCGAAGTGGAAGGCAGAGAACATCATTTTGTGAAAGAATGTCATACCACAAAAGAAAAGATGCTTGCTTATACCGAGTATGGAGGCTATAAGTACTGGACGGAAGTGGGTCAGATAAAAGGTACCGCTATCTACGTCATTGACGAAAAGGGTTTGGTGGCACTGAGCGAAGCTTTCCCTGATATTGATTTGGTCAACATCTATGTTTCTGCTAAGCCGGAAACCTTAAAGGCTCGTGGCATTGATCCAAACCGCACCGAGCGTGATGAGCATCGTGTCAGATTGGATATTGACGTTTTCGATTACATAGTATTCAATAATGGTACCGAATATGACTTGTTCTGTACTGTAACTTCTATAGGCAGGAAACTCCTCAACAGGGATGGAATCCAATTATCAGAAGAAGAAGTAAGGAAAGCACTCTCCAAACTGATAGTCGCTTCCTTAAAACTCCTTTAGAAGAAATCTATATATTAGTTTTAAGAAATACAGAAATTATGAAAATGATTATTCCTGATGTGGAGTGGTGGCCACAGAAGACCGCTGCGCAACAGATTGCCAGTGTAGGCAGAATCTGCTATAAGAGTAAGGGAAAAGAGCCTGATGAAAATCTCTCTGATGAACAGAAAGAGGATTTCCTGGAGGAGCAGGCTACTAAGTTGGCCAACCGATTCTGGGAGAGTGGGCATCGCTCGATGTATCGCCATGGATCTGCTTATTTCTTCCTTAAACATGAAAGCAGATTGCCTCGTTATATCTGGGCTTTCCTGACTGCATCGCCTTATATCAGCTATGAGGTGAAAGACCATAAGGTATGGATCAGTAGTAATATGCAGTTCCTCTGCGAGCATGGAAATGTACTGGAAATGCTATCCAAATTTAGCGTGAAGGAAGAAGAGTTCATCCAAAAGGCTCAGAAGTATGAGTGCAAGGAAGCGCTTTATCTCCTTCGCATGACCATGGTAGTGACTACGCAGATCAGCACCAGCCGTGAACTGAATCGCACTTCTCCCAACTGCATCAGCGAGCAAAGTACCCGCTATGTGAATATGGAGAAGAAAGGTGGTGTGCAGATTGCCCGACCTCACTGGTTGAGCGAGGGTACACGATGGCAGAAATTCCTGTATAAGACTGGATGCAGGGTGAGCGACTGGCTCTATCGTCGATTGCTGAAATCTGGACTGAAACCGCAGGATGCCCGCGGCATTCTTCCTCTCGATACTTATACGGTGGTAGCCTATACTTACAATCTCGAAGAGTGGAAACATATTCTCGACCTCCGTTTCCGTGAAACGACTGGTAAGGCGCATCCTAACGCTAAGGAAGTGGGTTTCTGGATTCATCATCTGATTATAACCAGAATGAGAGTGATAGACCCAAGTTTTGAATGCTAACACCAATTATGATAAATAAATAAGAAATTATGCCGAATATTTACCTTCGCCTCCCATTGAGCCGGTGTCAGTTCTTCAGACACCGAGAGCCAGACTATATCTTGCAGCATGAGGAACCGGTGGTATTTAATGCCTACACGCACGAATACTTCATCATGCGAAACTCGCTCATCAATGCCGCTAAGAATACCCACGTCGATATGGCTTGTTTCTCACAACAGCAATGGTGCAATATGCTCACGGGCAAGGGTCCGGCAGGAGGCAAGGTAATGATAGCTCGTGATGCAAACGACTGGCTCTCCTATAATGAGGTGCAGCAGCTCAATGGTCGCAAGGATTTCGCCAAGGGACTGAACGAAGACTACCTTTGCATCCGTCTGCCCAGCGAAGTGGAAATGGTAGATACGGTTTATCATGTAAAACCTACCTTTACGCTCGATACGCAAGGTGTAAGGCAACTCGTAGTCTCACTGAATAACACCTTTAAGCGCAGTCTGATAGAATGGGCATTGAGCACCTTCGATTTCTGCACCTCCAAAGGCAAAGTCATTGCTCGTTCCAGGAGTTCCATGCTGGAGCGATACCTGATGAGATACGGCATCGAGAATAGCGAGGCTGAGAAAGACAATCTCCGTCGCATCATCGTAAGATGGTTTAAGACCGAACATATCAACTATCAGTCTTACAGTTGTGCCGATATGCAGTTTGGTGACACAAGGGACAAAATGACGCATATTGACGGCATACAATGGTTATAATTTCTATTATTAAATAGGTGTTAAACGAATAATTAAAGAATATTAAAAAATAAATTAAAATACTTGAACGTATGGATTTACCAGAAAGTTGCAAAGAAATATTTCTTGAAGGTGTCACTGATGCCTATTTCTATTCGGTGCAGGATAGCACCATCCCTATCCCACCGAATATGCAGCGAATTTTGCAGATCAACAACTGTCGTTTTGCTGGCGAGGCATTGCACTTATCGCTGCAAGAGAATGAACAATGTGTAGTAGCCGAAAGCATCACGGCAAAGCAGACTTCTCAGGAAGCTGGTGTTGGCACCGTTTTCTCCTTCGAGATTACCGCCAATCTTGAGAATGGCAAGGAGCGTATAGCCGAAATTATCAAAAAAATGCACGGAAATGACTATTATATAGTCTTACGTAAGCAGGATGATTCTCTTTATCTCTGTTATACGCTGCCTCCTACCTTCGCCATTACTGATAGTAGAACCAATCAGAACGAAGCCGAGACTTGTAGCGTAACGGCTACCTGTAAGGCGATGTCGGAGTATATTCCGATCTCTATCGGATAGCCGTCGTTTGGAATGAATCTTTTTAATTCTCATATTTTATTATATCCATGAAAAAAATGATCGTTTTGCATTTTCTTATAATGTAGAATTTGTCCCTGCTGTCTGTGAAGATAGCAGGGTTTTTTGTTTCTATATCCGAAGTGTAGCCGATTTACGTCCTTATCACTACTACCCTATTTATTACCTTTGCATCAATAACAAATGAGACATTCTGGTAAAAAGAATTGTTTTCAAGGATAACATAACATACATTAATTAAACTTTTGATTTTCCACTATGAAAGGACTCTACGAAATCCTTACCGAGAAGAAGTGGATGATTTCGCCTGACTTTGTTCACGGAATCCGCAAGGCATTGGAACAGAATCTGAATGCCCATACCTTGTATGAACGCCCTGCACCTACCTGCGGCTTCGTAACCGTGAAAGCCGCCGATGGCTCAATCTTTTACCCAGAGGAATATCAGATTTCCGAGGATGGCAAGCAGGTGAGAGGTCAGTGGACTTTGGAGGATGAGGAAGCACAGAACTTCCCGTTTGTATCGGTACTTACCATCGACGGACCTATCACTCGAAATGGTGGCGGTTGCTCCTATGGTTCTATCGACCATCGCAACATGATGATCCGAGCAGCCAATCATCCTCTCTGTCGAGGTCACATCTTCATCATCAATACTCCTGGCGGCTCGGCTTGGGCAAAGAACGATTACGAGCAGGCTATCAATTATGCCCGTTCATTAGGTCAGCCTGTCATTGCCTTTATCGACGGCATGTGCGCATCGGCTGGTATGTATCTCGCTTCTCTCTGCGATGAGCGTTACTACATGCACCCGAAAGATGAAATCGGTTGCATCGGTGTGATGGCATCCTTCTACACGCAGGCTGATGGCAGCAAAAACCAGTTTACCGATGAAACTTATCACGAGTTGTACGACCCAGAGAGTTTCGACAAGAACCGTGAGTTCCGTGATGTTGCCAATGATGGCGATAGCGAGAAGTTGGTAAAAGAGCTTGCCGAGTTAGGTGTTGAGTTCAGAGCTGACATCAAGAAAGCCTGTCCTAACGCAAAGGATGAACATCTGCACGGTAAGGTATTCAATGCCGAAGACGTGAAGGGGATTCTGATGGATGATCAGAGTAACTTCCTTTCTTGCGTTAAGCGCTGCTTTGACCTTTATAACGGTGTAGCGCAGCCTATCAGCAGAGAGTCGTCTGATGAAGATGAAACTAAGAACAGTCTGAACGAACCATCCGACCATCCGGCACACGACCCTCAGTTGGAGCCAGACAAGGCTTCTTCTGCAAAACAGGAAACTTCTAATCACAAAAATAAAATTGACATGGCAAATTATCCACTTATCAATGCCGCTTGTGGCATGAAGGAAGGCGAGATTGAGGTTAAGGAGGAAGGCGCATTCATGAACGCCCCTTTGCTCGACACACTCGAAGCTTCACTCAAAGCTAATAAGCAGCAGGTGGCTGATGCAGAGCAGAAAGCCACTACCGCAGAACAGAACCTTGCTGACTTGCAAGCTAAGTTTGATGAACTGAACGCCAACCTCGAAGCTGCTAAGACCGCACAGGCTGATGCAGAGAAGGCTCTTGAGAACTTGAAGGCAGAGCACGCTACTGCCATCGCCAAGAAGGATGAGGAAATCAAAAACCTCACTACCGGCAAGGAGAAGGCAGAGGCAGACTTGAAGGCTGCGCAGGATTCTCTTGCAACCGCCAACCAGTCTATCGCCGACAAGGACGCTCAGATTAAGGCTCTCGGTGAGAACCCTGGTGAAGAGCCAGCGCAGGGTGCAGCTCCTCAGAATAATGGCGAGGGAGTTCAGACCAAGAAACTCCGTGAGTTTGACCCTTCACTCTACAAGACCAACAAGGAGCGAAAGGAGGCATTCGAGCGCTTTATGCGTGGCGAGGAGTAGTTCTGAATGAGAAATGACAAATGAGAAATTAGAAATTAAAAACAAATTAATCACTTTACTATTATGGCAACACTTCCAAAAGATTTCATCGGCACTACTGCCTTGCAGCATGTAGCCGAACAGGTGAGCAAGGAAATCCTCATGGGTCCTGGCTACACAGACGCAGACGAAATGGATCGTCTGGGCATTGACGTTATCTCCGGTGTTCAGTACAAGCGTACCATCCACATTTTGCTCCGTAAGGGCGGTACGACTCGCCGCAAGGACGTTCACACCAAGGTGAACAGCGAGTTGGGATTCTTGAAAGAACGTACGGTCACAGTGAAGCTCGCTTGGGACCATTATACCGATAACATCGACAAGTACTGCGAGACACCTTTTGGTACGGATGCACAGGGTCAGTACCCTCTCTCTACAGAGGCTGCTACAGCTATCCTCAGCAACTATGCCGACAACTTGACCGCTTGCTTGTGGAACGGTGATATTGACCTCGACAAGGGCGACGAGACTACTCCAGCCAAAGATCAGGCTTTGGCATTGTACGATGGTTTCCATACCTGTATCAAGCACGACATCGAGGCAGGTCTTATCAGTGAGGCTAACGGCAACTTGATTCCTTGTGAGTCAATCACAGAGCCTACTGACAACAACGACTCTACTCCTTACGACAACTTCCTGGCATGGCACATGAAGTGGGATGCCCGTCTGCGCAAGCAGAACACACTCGTTTACATGAGTGAGCAGACTGCCCAGTACATCGCTGCAGGTTATGCTAACAAGTTCCATGGCAACTTCAAGGTTGACTACGACAAAGACGGTAGTAACTTCAAGCTCCCAGGTCTCTCTCGTGTAACTCTCTGCCCTATTGCAGACTTCGGTGAGGGTGACCGTATGTATGTTACCGTTCCTAAGAACTTCGTTTACGCAGTTGATACCTTGGGCAACCAGACTTATGTCGGTGTTAAGGTTGGCACTGACACCGATATGCGTGATGTACAGTTTCAGATTCAGTCAATTCAGGGAGCGTTGGGCCCTCGCAATCCGTTCAAATACGCCTTTGCGATGTCAGACGGTTCGCTTGCTCCTGCTGAGTATGTGGCTGGCGACTACACCAACTCTAATCTCGTCATCACTCTCGCTCACGAGAAAGGTGCTGAGGTTACCGATGGTAGCGTGAAGGTGAACGATGAGACCTACACCAAGCCAGTTGAGACTACCGCGAACCAGATTGTCACTCTCGAAGCCGTAGAGGGTACCCAGGATAAGTTCTCTCACTGGAGCAACGGTAGCACCGAGAAGAAGATTCAGGTTATCGCTACTGGCACGAGCATGGGCTTCACCGCCTTCTTCAAGGCTGCTGAGTAATCCTGTATTCACATCTTACTAAGCTTTAACATAAATCCTCGGCGACGGTCGCTTGACCTGACGGAATATAGTGGCCGTCGTTTTTACTTAACCATTAAAAAGATACAATTATGGCAGAAAATGTAACATGCCCTGAGATCAAGGATATTCTCTCCGAGAATGAGTGCTTGGAGAACTTCGGTGGTCTTGGCGTAAACGTATATCTCTTTATCAAGAGTGACCTTGCTGCCCCTCTTGAGCCAGAGGCAGGCAAGAATACTTATGCAGCACTGACTGCTGCATCCTTCAAGAAGGGTAAGGGTCTTTTCAAGTTCGAGTGTCAGGATGGCGGTCAGGGTCATACCTGGGAGAATTTGGGCTATCGAAGGGGCTTTAAGCAGACCTTGGACTACGTTCTTGAGAGCGTAAGCGCTGGTTCTGCGTATGTGGCTCGTGGTCTCAATAACCTCAAGTGCGGCTATATCATCGAGGATGGTGATAAATCAATCATCGTTTACGACAAGCAGCACGACTTCAAGTACGACTCTGGTAACATCAAGGGTGATACAGGTAAGAAGCCAGAGGATGATCGTACAGTCACACTGAGTGGCACCCTTAGCCCTACAATGTATGGCCGCTATGAGATTGCCGCACCTGAAAGTGGTTGGGATTCTCTCCTTTCCGGCGCAGGCACAGCGGGGGAAGTGTAAGCGGAACTGATAAGAGCGAAACCAATTCCGCTTCCCGACAGTCAGCTAAGCGAAGCAAGCAGGTAGCATCTATCAATGATGAAACCTCAACGCTTGGCGAAACTGATGAATAATCGCTCCCTCTGACAATCCGATGAGTTTTTAATCGGCTGTTTTACTCTATACATTATACATTCAAAGCTCCGATGCTAAGCCTTCCATGACGTAAGGCGAAGTGTCGGGGCTTTCTTTTTGTCCTTCTCACTACTACCCTATTTATTATCTTTGCATCATAACAAAAGAGTAAAACTAAGTATTTGAAATATGTGGTGGCCATTTAAAAGAAAAAATAAAAATCAGTACAAGCTTCTGAAGGAATTAGGCAACGTCTTAGAGGCTTTTGCTATCGTAGAGAAATTTAACCGTTGTGGGCTTATTCACTGGCAAGCAAAGGATAAGGCTCTCCTGATAGAAGAATCCCTTGCTACCATAGCGTTGGCTCAAGGCGAAAAGGGTTTTCGTCGGTTCTTGGAACACACAGTGCAATGGCAGAATTTTCAGTTGCTCACGGAGGCTTATGAACAGCAGCGTATTGACATCGAAGCGCAAGCCGTGCGTGATGCGAACAAGAAGTTTGGCAAGATATTGACTCCAGCCGACATCCAGCGTATTCGTCAGCAAGCCCGCAATGATATGATTATGATCGACCCTCATAAGTTGAAAAACTTAATCAGGGAGTTTGACATCATGATTATCCGTGCGGATGCACAGAGCGGGGAACAGACTACCCAGGAAAACGGGCAGTTGCTCGCCCTTGGTCATTACGATGGCGAGAAGTTGGAAATGGCGATGTATGATGATGTAAAAGCTATGCTTTTCCAAGAAAAATAATCTTATTATAAGTATTTTTTAATGCAAAGGTAAATGTCTTGCGAAATATTTTCTTTATTTTTGCACCGTAAAATTTTAATTTATCATTTTAACTATAAAAATAAGAGAAGTATGGAGTTAAGACATTTGCGATCGTTTGTTTATGTAGCAGAAACACTTTCATTCAGTGTAGCTGCATCCTATTGTTGTGTAACCCAATCGGCAGTCAGTCAGCATATCAAAGCATTGGAAGAAGAACTCGGCTGCAAACTTTTGATACGAACTTCGCATGACATTATGCTGACTGAAAGCGGTGAAACTTTATTGCCTCGTGCGAAGGAAATTCTCAAGCAGACAGAAGACTGCAAGGAACATATTCATGCTCTTAATAATTGTATCACGGGTGAGTTGCATATTGGTGTAGGTTCTTTTATAGCTCCATACGTGCGTGTGGCCGCTCTTACTTTTATGAAGAGATACCCTAATGTAAGAATCAATGCGGATTTCAACAAGGCTCATATATTAAATCGCTCGCTTCGATCGCATAGCATTGACCTTGCTTTCACGATGAATACCGCATATAAGCATGAAGGTATCGAATCTTTGCCATGTATTCCTTTCCGTGTCTATGCGGTTATGAGAAATACAAACCCCTTGGCACATAAAAGTGAAGTATCGTATGAAGACTTGCTGAAGTTTCCTGTCATTATGCCTGATGTTGGTGAACGGGAGCTTGATACCTGTCAGCAGTATATCCAAAGAGACCTAAAAAAGCTGAACATAAAATGCGTGATTAGTGATCCGGAAGAAGCACTTGCAGTCATAGAGGAAACGCAGTGGATAACTTTCGCCCCTAAGCTATACCTAAAGAATCATCCTACCCTCGTAGCAAAACCTATCGTATCTTTAGAGCAAAACCTAATGAGTAATGCCCATTATATGCAAGATGTTCCGATGAAACGCTCTGCTCAACTTTTGCTTGATATTATTAAGGAAGAAGCAATACCTTATATTGCATCATTAGAAGAAATTATGTAAAATCAAGCAAACAGAAAGGTGCATATAATTTTTCTTTATCTTTCTATTAGAAATCATTCTTTATGATTTTATAGTAAGGATATTTCATAGAAATCCCGTTTTTCTTTACCCGATTCCCCTTATCTTTGCAAGTGATTCCAATATTGGAAGAATTAAAACTTTTTTAATCACTATGCAGGTAAAAACGAATGATGGCAACTATGATGTTGCCAGCAAGGGATTGGGTAATACCGCCCTTGGACTTGGTATCGCAGGTTTGGCTACCAGTTTGCTGGGTGGCGGTGCATCCTTGTTTAACCTCGGTAGAGGTAACAATGGAATGACTGCCAATCCGAGTGATCCGGATGCACGCTTTGTAACTAAGAGTGAGACCAACCTTATTCAGGAGAACTCTACATTGAAGACGGAACTTGCTATCCAGAAGAGTGAGAACTATACCGACAAGAAGATGGTAGATGTTACTCAGTATCTTGACGGTAAGATTCGTCAGCTCGAAAACAAGGTGGATGCCAACAAGGATGCACAGCAGGCGGTCAACGCACAGCAGATGGCATATAATGCCGCTGCCAACGCCAACATCGACGTGCTGAAATCGCAGGTGGCTTCACTTTTGAATGTTACCAAGATGATGATTCCATCAGGCAATGTTTGTCAGATGGGATGCGGATGCGCTTGTAATCAGTAGCCGTATTTTCGGATAAAAGGAAAAACGATATGGATTACAAGAACTCGCAAATCCTGGCAGCGGTGGTGTCCGAATGGGCACGCCCTGCCATCTCTCAGATAGCGGCTGGCAATCTGATGCGCTTGCCTATGCTCCAGTCTCTCCAGGCTACCATCGGCAGCATGGGGCTGGTAAGCGGCAACTACTCTCTGCAAGCCGATGTAGAACCGATGATTCAGCCTGTGGTCAATGCGCTTGTCACTCCGATGCTTGCTAAGTATTTCGGGAATATTCCCGAAGAAAGCATTCCTCAGATGGCACACGACGTAGTAGATCAGCTTCGCTACAAAGGACCGCTCTCTATCCTGGAGGGTGTGATAACCTTTGACGAGGAGGATCTTGACGAACTCGCCGACCTTCTTCAGAAGAACCTTCCGGTAGAGAATGCGCAGGGCTATCAGGTGAAACATTAATGCGGCGGTGAAGTCGTCGCTCTATTAAAACAGAAAAGACTATGAATAAAAGAACAATTCCAGCCTGCATCATGGCTACGCTTGCGGTAGGTGCAACCGCCACTGCTCCCTATTATGATGTAAATATCACGCAGCAGCTCTGTGCTCCTTCATGCGTGGACGAGACTCCGGTTTTCAACCCTCAGTTCTCAGTAAAGAGTATTGCCAACGTGGGTACTTCGCAATATCTCATAACCATTCACGTAGAAGGTGTTATCAGTTACGTGCCTTGCAACTGTGGCTCCTGCTGCACCCGCTCGCAGGTAGTAAGTCAGGATTTCACCATTCCTGTTTTCTCCGCTACGGCAATCACGAATGTCACCACATCTCTTGGCAGTGTGAAAAACCGTCTTGTCAAGGTAGCCTGCTGCTCCTGCAGCAAGACTTTTGTGTGCGATGCTCCTTTAACTCTCACCATCGCATGACTATCCACTAACAAAAGGAAAGGTAAGAAACGATGAAGTATATTCAGTTGATAGATCAAGCCCGCGCTCACGGCGTGGCTACCGAGAAGAAGATGATGGAGGCGATGGAACAGTTAAGCTGCGACCTCGCCTCCTTAGAGGAAACAAATCCGGAATTGTACTGGTGCATCCTCCGTCACCAGCACGCAGTGTTCTATGATCGTCATTACAGTGAGAAAATGGCCAACCATGATGTCTGCCATCTTGTGTACAGCAAGAAAGGTGAGAATGGTGAGTTGGTAGGAACCGGCGCGCATTGGACTAAATCGCAGATAGCGAATGCCACCAAGGGCATGAAGTTCCGTGAAAAGGTGAACGATTGGGATAAGTATGTTGCCTTCAATGCCATGTATGCTGACCTGTGTAGCGATATGACAGAAGATGAAATCATCAAGGCTGCTTATCTCTTCTATTTCCAGGATGCAGACTGGCAACCCGAAGAAGACGATTGTACTAAGATATGGGACTATATGTCCGCTCACGCTACGATGTAAGCGAAAGTGAGTAAAAAGTTCAGGATAACATTTTTAAGGTTGATATATTTTTTCTCTAAGCCTCTTTTGCGCCTACCAAGTCGCAGGGAGGCTTCCTTTATTTTTTTGTCCTCTCCAATATTTTTCTTTTTCCTATTTTTGCACCAGAATAAGAAAAAGAAAATAGATTATGGCTAAAATAGATTCTATCGCAAAATTCATCCTTTCTTTCGAGGGAGGGTTTGTCAACGATCCTGTGGATAGAGGTGGCGCAACAAATAAGGGTGTGACCATCGCCACTTGGCGTATGCAGGGCTACGATAAGGATGGCGATGGCGATATTGATGTAGATGATCTGAAGCTCATCTCTGATGCCGATGCCATCGAGGTGATGCGCCGTTGCTTCTGGAAACGATGGCGTGCAGACGAAATCAAAAACCAGAACCTTGCCAATATTCTCGTTGACTGGATCTGGTGCAGCGGTACTCCTTCTATTACCATTACACAGGCTATGTTGGGGCTGAAAGCGGATGGCATCGTGGGCAAAAAGACGCTTGCGGCCTTAAACCGCCAAGACCCGCAGGTATTCTTCAATCGCTTGAAGGCTCGCCGTAAGCAATTCTATGAGCGAATTGTCGAAAAGAGACCTTCGCAGGTGCGCTTTCTGAAAGGTTGGCTACGCAGGCTTGATGCTATCAAGTACGGTTCGCTTACTACGGGGGAAGGCACCGTTTTAAAGGTAAAAGGGTAAAAAGGTAAAAAGGTAAAAAGAGCATTCCTGCTTCTAAAGGTAAAAAGAGTAGGCTTGCTCTCATTTCTCATTTCTAATTTCTCATTTAATATGAATCTTACTCTTCCGAAAAATTGGAATGCGTGTAGCAGAGCGCAACTGGAACTTATCGCAGACGTGATGAGAGAACAGGTGGAACGGGCAGACCGCTATCACCCTTTCTCCATGGAAAACGTCAAGATAGCCATGTTCTTTGCACTCTCTAATCTGCAGATTGTCGAATACCCTGACGAGAGGTTGCCTATCGACGAACAGTATTATACCTGTTTCCTGAGCAAGGATGGCAAGAAGTATAGAGAGAAAAAGGACAAGGATAGTCTTTTCCATCTTTATCTTTGGCAAATCAAATATTGGCTCGCCCCGAAAGCTAAGACGGATGACAGGAACTCTGTAGAATATCTTTCACAGGGTGCAGGTGTTTTAGATTGGCTTGATAATAAGAGTGGAACGTTTCTGACTTCCCTACCCTATGACTATGTTGAGCGAAAGCGCAAGTGGTGGTGTAGGTCAAAGACCTTCCAGGGTCCACGTTGTGACCTTGATGGTTTCTCTTGGGCACAATACCGTTTTGCCTCTGACATGATGGGAACTTACACCAAGTTGAGTAATTCCCTCGTTAAGATGAAGGAACGTGGAACGTTTTCGGAGACGCAGATAGCGCAGCAGGTGATGAACGTAGATAAGGCGAAATCCATGTTCTTGGCCATCATCTTCAATGGTGTGACGCAGTATGTGGATAGTAATACTGGAATCATCAAGCATGATTATCACTACGAGTTGGATCAATGCACGAAGAATGCCTGTTATTTTCAGGATTTTCCTGACACGCAATGGCAGGTTATCTTGTTTTGGTGGACGGGTACGATGCACACGCTCAGTAAGCGTTTCCCTCATGTGTTCAAGGTGCAGCCTCTCAAGAAGCAGAAGCCAAGCACTCCGCTTGAAATCTACACCGCTACCACTGCCACCATGCAAAAGTATGCCGGCTTGACGGAAGACCAGGTAAATAATCAATCCTACTCCCTTGTTCTTGAACATCTTGAAAGACTATCGAAGGAGAATGAGGAAATGGAGAAATTAAAGGTAAAAAAGTAAAAAGGTAAAAAGGTAAAAAGAGCAATCTTGCTTTTGAAGGATATTGAAAGGTAAAAACAAAAAGGGCTGTTTTGCTCTTATAATAAAAAAAATAGAAGATTTATGGCAAAGTACAATGGAAACATTGACCTTTTGGCACTGAATGGTGCCAAGGTCTTAGTAGGTATCGACGAGAAGAATAAGCAGCGCCCTTACGTCTGCATTCCTCTCGATGTGAACGAAATTCGAGTAGAGTCATATCAAAAAAATAATGTCAACGTACAGGTGGCTAAGTTTAGAGTTCATATCGAGCCTTTTAAAGATTCGTACAAGAATAAGATTCGACAGAGTAATATCGAGCGTGGCGACACCGACAAGAGTGTGCCTACCCACGAAATGCAAATGTCATTCTCCACCGAGTACGTCAAGGCAGCAGCCAAAGCTTTCCCAAAACTCGTAGAACAGGTGAAGGAGTTTAGCAAAGAGAAAGACCCTGACATCGTAAATCAGGATTATAATGATGAGAACACCCATCTCTTCAAGGCTATACGTACCCGCATGAATAAGCGTATCGCCAGCCTCTATCAGCCGCAGGCTACTACCACTCAGCAGCCATATCCGCAGCAAGCATACGGCGCAGCCGGCAGCGCTACCGCATACGTACCACCAGCAGATGGTTCGCAGGATTATACGTCAATGCCTGGCTATAATGATCCGAATAGTGACCTACCGTTCTAAGAAAGGTAAAAAGGTAAAAAGAACATTCTTACTTCCGGTAAGTTTGGTACAGGCATATTGATAGAGTATGAGTAACCATCGCTTTTACCAATACCCACGAGGCGAGAATAAGGGCGGCATTCTAAACACGCGCCTCTGCCCTACCATTACCATCAATGCGTGGGAGCAGAACGTGTTTCTGATAGAGGAGTTATAAACGGAAAAATATGAGTAGCAATAACCAACCTCAATACAAGCGAGGAACGATTATCAAGAACGGAAAGAGATATGGTTTTTATCCCGATGGTTCTCTCTATCGGATATATTCCACTACCGACCGTCCGTTTCTTGAAATCGTGGATATAGAGGGCGAAACCTTCCTGCGTATCCGTCAGGCAACAGAATTAGGCTATACCGATTGCCCAGTCTTCGGTGTAGCCGATTTAAACTACCCCACTTCTGCCCTAAGACGTAGCCGCACGATTTTAGGGGGCAAATTGGTGAATGCACTCACGGCTGCCAGCAGCAATCCGTTTGTGTTTGTGGAATTATAAACAGAAAAAGAAACGATTTATAGAGCAAAAACAAGATGATAACAAAGTTCAATTTCAAGGATAAGACTATCAAGTCTTATGCCATCCGAAAGCTGACACCTTTCGAGTGTTTCCGACTCATGGGTGTGCGAGATGATGTGATCCGCACGATGCAGAGCACCAATGCCCAGGCAGCCGAGCGAGTGCCTGACTATAAAGGTAAAGGAAAGGCAGAGGATATGTTTATATCGGCCTCCCAACAATACAAGCAAGCAGGAAATTCTATTTGTGTTGACGTGCTTACAGCCGTATATCAGCAGCTTTGGTACCCAAAAGAAAGAAAGCCCGAGGCGCAGACTTCGTTCTTTGCTGATTTCTTCCCAGAAGACCAACTGCCTGTCTATCCGGTAGATAAGAACGATGGTGAGAAACTTATCCTCACCACCTTCTCCGGTTACGACTCGCAGCTCATGGCAGCCGATGTGCTCGCCCAGCAGCATCCTGATTTCCGCTGGACGTGCGTAGGCTGGAGCGATATAGATAAATACGCCTGCCAGATGCACGATCTTATTTTTCCTCAGTTTGCGGATAAAGCCTTGGGCGATATAACCAAAATCGACTGGCAACAGGTAAAGAATAATGTGGGGGGGCAAGAAATCGACCTTTTTACCTATTCTTCACCTTGTCAGGATATATCGCAAGCCGGCAAGCAGATGGGGTTGAAGGAAGGTTCCGATACCCGCTCAGCCTTATTGTGGCGAGTAGCCGATGCAGTAGAAGTATTGCGTCCGAAGTATCTGCTCCAGGAGAACGTGGCAGCACTGGTAAGCGAAAAGTTCATGCCCGATTTCCAGAAGTGGCTTGATAAGCTCTCATCCCTCGGCTACGTAAGCCGATGGGCAAGACTCAATGCCAAAGACTATGGTGTTCCGCAGAATCGCGACCGTGTTTTCTGTCTCTCAATGAGAAAAGATGTAGCCTTCGATTACCAGTTTCCCGCCCCTATTCCGCTGAAAAGAAAGCTGGAAGATGTGTTACAGGAAGAAGTAGATACAAGGTTCTTCTTGAAAGATGAAGCCGTCAGCAAGTTCCTCCAGGCAAACGATAAAGATACCTGCGTCTTCCATCAGTTCGAGATAGAGCCGAGCCACGAGAACGCCATGGCATTGAAAGCCATCCTCACCCTTTATCTGGAAGAGACGCATCTTTGGCATTGCACTCCTCAAGAACTGCAGGAACAGCTTTCTTCCGCTCACGAAGACATCATCATGCCGCTGTTCAATGACTGGAAAGAGAACGGCAAGTTTTCAAATCCTAAGTTGGAAAGTATGTATCATCAGTTTTTGGAGAGAAAATGAGTTTGAATAAAAAAGCCATCAATCCGGTTTATGGGGGGGTATTTCGCTATCTCATACGATAAAAGCCAATTACTTTAAAATGGGCATCCGCAATTTTCTCTTCACAAAACGTGATGGATTTGATGCAACAGGAATTATATTTGTGTATGAATAATAATCGCCCCATCATCCTCGGCTCATATAGTCCTTCCCAAAACGGTATCATCGTTCACCCTAAAGGTATCGCTCTATGCCTATGTGGTGGGGGCAAAGGGCACGATGTTGATAAACCGAAAATATTGTTAGAGTATGAATAATGTTATCCCTTTCGTAAAACGATTCCAGGCTTTATGCCCACGATTAGAAGGCTACTCTACCGCCCTATCATCGAGATATGACGGATGGGGAGGGCTGTATGACAACCATGGGCAGCATACAATGTTATTATTAAGATATGACTGAAAAGCATTATATCGGATGGTCCCGAGACCATAAAGGCAAGGTTCGCAATCGCCCACGCAAGGATATTGCGAATGCAGTAACCCAATTCAATAGCGGCGATAGTTATACCAATCAAGATGGTTTGGGTAATACATCGCCTTATGTAATATATGAATATGATTAAGATATTAGCCATTCACGAGGCAAGAACAGAGCACGCCAAGGAAGTACGCAAGCAGACTGGCACCAACGATTATCGGGATAAAGCCATCTTCTTCCGTGACAGCTTCCTGATGCAGTGTATCGGTACCTTCCATACAAAGGATAATCTCCTTGCCTTCAGTTATGAATAAAATATGATTAAGCAAGCCATTATTACCCACTATAGAACCGAAGAAGCGAAGGCATATCGCAAGATACACGGCGACAGAGGCGGTTGTCGTTATCAGGATAAGTATCATCGCCCAAGTCCCTATCCCTGGAGTAACTGCATTTCCACCGTAACAAAAGATAATCTTTTATGGCAACAATACGAATAAGAACCTGCGCAAGCAGAGGCAGAGCCGATGGAGATTGGTATTCCAATCCTCACTCTCAAAGGCTCGAAATCGGAGACTGCATCAGTAATGCCATCTCCTCCATCGCCAAGGATTTTATGATCATCATTAGCTATTAAAGGTAAAAAAGTAAAAAGGTAAAAAGAACATTCTTGCTTTAAAAGGTAAAAGGGTAAAAATAAGCAGGGCAATATTCCGCCAGGCTCTTTTTACCTTTTTACCTTTTTACTTTTTTACCTTTAAAAACTCCTTTGTCCTTACGAATATAATATTTTTCTCTACCTTTACACCATCAAACAGAGGAAAGAAGAGGAAGGTGTGCGTGGGTCGCCATCTTTGCCTTACCCTCTGCAATCACATACTCAGAAAAAACAGATAACACTATGACAAGTAAGAACAGAGTCACAAACTTGCAACAGTACCAAAAACGTAGTGAGGAACTGAAGCAGGAAGGCTACGTAGCCGTGCGCCCTGATGCCTTTATCTCACCTAACAATGGTGGGTATAAGGCATTTTCGTGGAATGAATACGTACACTCTATGCTTCTGAATGAAGCAGGAGCAAGCGCAAGTTGTTCCGGCGGAGAGTCCGCGGCTCGGCAACAGGTATCTACTATCTTTGCTTCAAGCGGAGGCGAAAGCTTCAACAAGCCGAAAGATGTAGGTACGCCTGGCCTTGGTTTTATGGAATGGGGATTTGGAAACAGAAAGCCTAATATCGTATGGCTGCTTACCCGTATGTCTCCATTCACCGCAGCCGGATTTGATTTTATCAAGAAAATCTTGGTAGGTCGTGGTCCACAACCTAAATACCACTACACCCAGTATGTAGGCGGGAACATCACGGAAAAGTACATCCCTTATAAGACCGCAGGTGTATTGCTCCGAGGTCAGATAGCCGAACTGAAGGCGCAAGAAGAAAAGGCTCGTCTGGAACGACAGCAAGCAGAACAGGCACAACAGAATGGGCAATCGCAACAGAATAGTACGTCTGAGGAAAAGCCTATCTCTATCAATCTCTCTGACCCTGCACAGGGTAATGAGGATTCAGAAGAGATGAAGCAGTTGAAGGATGACTTGAAGAAATGGGAAGAGACAAATGCGCAGGTGCGTCAGTTTATAGAAGAAAACGATCTTGCACAGACTTATCTTGACATGGCTGGCGATATGGCTCTGATGTCACAATGCTTTGTGGAATTGCAGTTGAACCAACGTCAACTGAATGCTGACAGGAAGCCAGTTGATACTGCCAACTGGAAGCCCAAGGTTATCGGGTTGAAACATCGCAGTATCTTTACTACCAGACTGGAACGGCAAGATAGCAATTATCGCATCAACAATGCGTATGTATCAAATCAATGGATGGATGCCTCCATGTCTGCCACTACTCTCAAGGAAGAAGACCGTAAGGTTTCGGCTATTCCGTTCTTGCAGTCCACTTCTGCGGTAAAAGACCTTCAGAGATACGTGCGTGAGGCAAGACAGAAGAGAGTGAGCGTGAAAAAGCGCCCTACCCGATTTATCATGTCACCGCGAGATTATGGCGGTCCCTATTATGCAGAGGCAGCCTGGCATAGTATCTTTGCCGGCAGTATCTTTGAATATGCCTTCACCATCGTAGATGATCGCCTTACCCGCAAGCGCAATAGCAACATCATCGGACGTGTCATCTATGTTCATCAAGACTACATCACCAAGCTCTATCAGCAGCAGGGGGAGAAGAAGAAGAAGGAATTGCGTGATATTCAGAATGAGGTATTTCGTTCTGTTAACGAATGGCTTTCCAATCCAAGCAATGCAGGACAGGCACTTGTTTCTTCCACCTTTATTGGCTCGGATGGCAAGGAGCATAAGGCTTGGGAAATCGTAGAGATTGAAACGAAGGCTAACGACCAGGCGAGTGCTGACAAGACCGAGTTGCAGGAGATTTCAAGTATCATCTTCTTTGCTATGGGTCTTGACGCAAAGCTCATCGGTAATACTCCTGGTGATACGGCTTCATCGGGTGGTACGGACTTGCGAGAGCGATTCTTAGTAAAACAGATACAGTTTGCTATTCTGCAGCAGTTGATGTTGCGACCTTTGGAGGTTATCTCTCGTTTCAATGAATACGACGAGCACCTGGTTTGGCAGATAGACAGAGAGGTGCTGACTACTCTCGATAACTCAAAAACGGGAGTTACGAAGCAGGAAAGCGTTTAAAGGTAAAAAAGTAAAAAGGTAAAAAGGTAAAAAATATAAGGATATGATACTCTTCACTAATCAAGAACTCCGGCTACAAATTCCGAGTAATGCCGTGGACGAGGTGGCCAACTTGCAAGGTATGCTTGATAATAGCGAGAAGGATTTTTTGAAACCTCGCTTAGGAGCTTCGCTCTATGACCGACTTTGCAAGTACTATGCAAGTATCGAGCCTCATGATTTCTGCGATACGGTGATCAATGGCAACTATACTGATAATCCCTGGAGCGAACTTCTGGTTTATGCGCAACGCATGGTTGCAAATGATGCGATGGCGCAGAATGTAGAAAAACAAATTCTCTCTATCAATGGCTCCGGTATCAACGTGGCTTCCAGCAGTGACTTTGCCGCGGCTACAAAAGACCAGATAGCACAGGGCAAAGGAAGTTATCGAGAGACCGCCATGATTTCTCTCAATAATATGCTTTCCCTCTTGGAAGGATGGGCAAAGGAGATAAATACTCCTATGCCTATCGACACTTCGGGCGAGCATACGGATAGCGGTAATGATGCCGCAACCGAAGCCGAGACCAAACGGCATGAAGCAATAGAGGAAATCGTAACCCTGTGGCAGGAAAGCGAATACTACTACTACCACAAGGATTTGCTTTTCCCTACCTGCGAGTCTTTGCGTCCATATCTTGATATTTACGGCAACAGAGATAAGTTTGTGCGTCTCATCCCCGATATGCTTTTCATTCAGAGCGAATACCTGGAAGAAGCATTTGGCGAAGATTTCATCCCTCGCCTTTTGCAGGCTGATGAGAACGACAAGATGCTGAAGAAGGCTCGCCAACTTGTAGCCGCCTATCTCAAGCAGCGTACATCAGTTATCAATTTTGATAAACTGACCCGTTCTCTTGCCCATGATGATGCCATTACTATAAGGGAAAGTATTCATCGCTTACTGAAAAAAGAGAAGGCAGAGGCACAGGCAAAACTCGATGCTGCCAAAGAGAAAGCTGATTTGGCAAAGAGTGACACCTCCAACGAGTCTGCATCGGATGATAGCAGCGAAGGCTATAAGAACAATCAGGCTGGCTCCCGAATATTCGTAACCCCTCTTCTGTGCTAAGAGTTTAAAAAAAAAGCTTATTTTCGGTTTTATGTCGTATCAAGCGTTCTTAAAACCGCTTAATTTGACATTTAATCGAAAATTAAGCCAAAAATGGGCAAAAATTATTCTTAAAATTCAAACAAACAACAAAAATAAGGATTTATGGAAAATTTATCTAAAGAACAGATTGTTCAGCTCCTTGCTCCTGCCATTGGCGCAAGAATGCTTACATCCGACCAGCGTGAGGCTTTTGAGCAGGGACTTGACATCTTGAGCAATGTTGTTAAGGCGAAATCCTTTGTCAAAGACTCTCGCCGATTTAGAGATTACCATCGTCGTGTGCGACAGATGGTAACTTATCTGCAAACCCTCGATACCGGCGGCGCAGCATCTGCTTCTGATAAGCGACGTGTGGGCAGACCCACCAAGAAGGAACAGGCTGAATATGCCGAACTTCAGAAGAAGAAAGCCATGGAAGAGGCAAAGCAATCTCTCTTCCCTAACTTGAAACCGGACACCACCATCCAGCCGCTCACCTACAATGGTATCGTAGCCAATCCAAACGGTGAGAGTATTGCTGCTACGATGCCTAATCTGATGCAGATCCGTCCGTTTCTCTCTCCTTCCCTGCAGGAGCAGGTGAATACCGTGCGTGAACTTCGCAACGAGATGGCAAGTAAGGCAGAACAGGCTAAGACCATGGCAGAGGCTAACGAGAAGGCTATGTCGCAAGGTAAAGGTGCGATCTATACTGAAGAAGAAATCGCCGCTTTTGCGACTCGTGCTACTGAAATCGAGAGTGAACTCTTGCCTAACATCTACACTGCTGTAGATAGAGAGATGGGCGAATGTTACCTGCGTCTGAGCGAGAAGACAGGTGATCCTGAATACATCGCCTACGCAAAGAAGGCCTTTACCATTGACCCTCAGACTCTCCGTACCCAGTTTAAGCCGTTCTATGAAAAAGCCCTGGCTCGTGACCCTCATTTTGCCGAAGCTATAGCCGAAAAGATAGCGAATGACCGTCCGGAAGTAAAGGCAGCCCGTGATGCAGCCGCCAAGCACAAGGCAGAAGCTGATGCCCTTATCAAGTACATCATCCGTAAGGATAAGCCTTCTACCAAGACGAGAGTGAAGGGTATCAAGGAGCGCATCGATCAGCTTCGCCAGAAGTATGCCGACATCGTGAGTGAGGATGAACTTACCGGTTATGAGGCAATTCTTGCTAAAACGGAAGAAGAAGTCTCTTAAAGATAAAAAAGTAAAAAGGTAAAAAAAGAGCATTCCTGCTTTTGGAGGCTTTTTAAAAGGTAAAGAAGTGAATATGGGGAAAGATAAAGAGACTGTAGAACGAAAAAGCCAGCGATTTAAGCAACTCTGCATTGGTATTCTTGCACAGAGCGGGAATTGCCAGGCTTCTCAGCATGATTTTGGTGAAACTACAAGTATCAGGGAAATGTGCGATACTTGGCATAAGTATTGGCATGGCATGATAACGGAGGTTCCACAACAGGTGGTGCAAGCCTTTCATGATTTCTATCCCGATTTCAAGACTGAAATCAATGCGGCTGGCATCTTCTATAATGAGGACTCCCGAACAGGCTATGTACTTGTTGGGGATAGCGATGAACCTATTCATCTTTTCTTTGCCCATACCGCTTATATTCTCGGCAAAGCGCAGGTGGTGCTGCATGGTAGTGCCTCTGCCTTGGCCATGACTACTGGCTGCAAAGTGGAATTGTTGGATAATAGCCGAGCCACCATCAAGGAAGGTTACGCTATTGCCCGAAATAATTCTTATCTTGTGACAAGTAAGGTGGCTGAGTGTTACGACTGCGCTACCGTCCATATAACTGATGGCACATTGCACGACCATGGTCATAGAGAAATCTGTGCGTATGGAGAGGCGACTATCAATAGTTTCACTTCTCGTCTGATTAAATTATACGATCAATCTAAACTGAATATCAAGAAATGAAATCCCATCTCACTATATTGGTTGATGATAAACCTACGGCGCAGGCTTCTGATTTCTCTATTGACATAGAGGACCAGAACCCTGTGTTCAACGATACCGAAATGTTCTCCTACCCATTCTCCTTACCGCTTGACAGCAACCGATGGTTACTGAAGAACATCGAGGACCCGCGCGCATCTATTCGTGCGGTAAACTTAGAACATAAGCCTACCAAGATTTATGCCGACGGTTTGCCTTTCCGAAGCGGTACGCTTGTCATGCAGGATGATGACGAAATAACCGATTCTCTCTCAATGAATATTGATGCCAGTACGCAATCGTTCAGCGACCTTATCGGCTCGTTGAATTGTCGTGATATTCCAGTCAAGGATACGATTATCATCGGAGAAAAGATAGGTAACGTGAGAGTGGATATTGAGAGTGATCCGATAGTGAAGGTAGAGGTGTTTGTGGCTGGAGGTAAGCACAAGAGTGATAAGACGGAAACCAGAACCATACAGGCTCAACACGTTAGCGTGAGCAAGGTGCTGGAGCCGCAAGCCCTTGGTTTTTCTTATCCTGGTTCTTGTAAGGAATATGCTGGTACGACTACCGATCATAAGGCGGCAGACGCTTATAAGGCTGGCGAGAGGTCTTACCCTAACAATCATACCGTAAACGTTCCCGCTTTGGCAGATAAGGGCGATTATATCAATGTATCGGCGGCTTATGGTGAGACGGATGGAGCAGGACGTGCCGCTACTTATTGTAATGCTCGTGTCTGTTATAAGCATCATGGTTTGGATGATGAAGGGAAAACATCGAGTGATGTTATCAGCGTAAAGGATTGTAAGTGGACTTATGAGGATTTATATCCATATTGGGTACTTGATGCAAGGCGACCGCAATCGGGTATCTGTTTCTATGTACTCTATTTTTTGGATTGTCTTTTTGCTCACCTTGGTGTATCTTTCGATAAATCTGCATTGATGAAAATCGAGGATATGAAGCATCTTTGTTTCTTTACAACTGTATGCGCCTACGATACTATCAGTTATTCTTATGATGAAAATGACCTTACTGGCGATAAACAACCTTTCCTTCATCGTCACCATGGTGACTATTATACGGAAAGGGAGATTTGGAATGCAAAGGATAAGATTAATGATCCAACGTATGTAGCAGGTTCTGATAAGGAGGCAGAAGTTGTAGCAGAGAAGATTCCTGGCGAAATCAAGACAGGCTTCTTTAAGACGCAGGAACATATCAATAGCTGGTTGGAGTCTCGTGGTTGCGGTGGTAAGATTGAAATCATTAAAGCAGAGGATAAAACGGTACAGGAACTTACCCTTACCACGCCTGAAGGTACGACAGAACATGTACAGGTAGGTGAAACGACAAGTGAAGGTGGTAAGGTTACAGGTATCAGTATCGAAGCTCAAATCAAGAAGTTCAGCGTACAGGCGAATGTTCTTAATATGAAGGCGAATAGTGATAACTTTCCTGATGAGAGCGTAAGCACTGTTATCTCATCCTTAGAGGCAGCTTTTGGTATTAAGTTTTCCTATGATTATGAACAAAAGAAGGTTACTGCATATCTCATAAGGGACGTGTTGCGCCGTAGTGGTAATCCTGCCCGAACATTCCATGCAAACGTCCATTCTATCACTCCTATGACAGAAAAGATTACAGGTGTGCGTATGCGCTATTCAGAGGAAAATGACACAAAAGACCAGCAGCAGTATATCAAGGACAGCCGTAAAAACAAGAATATGGGTTATGATACCGATTATAATTATACCGACTATCCAGAGCCAAATTCCGGAGACAATGCGACTGTTTACAATAAATCTTATGTGGAGTTCTTTCACAATCTCAGCAATGGCGATAAGCGATGCTATATCGACCAAAAAACGGGTAATGCCTATCGTGTCAAGGTAAATAGTGATGCTATTACCACGTCAGACTTGAAGCCTGTCCTTTTTGAGGTAGGTCAGTTTAAGGGAGTGGAATACGGAGATTGCAGTGAGAAAAATGAGGACTTTATTCAGGATATTAGTATCGACTTTACTCCTGTACCTTTCAATGATGTTAATTACTTCAAGGAGATAGAGGCTGCATACGGCTCTCACGAGGCAACCGATTCTCATAGCGGAAAGAAATATGGCGTAACTATCGCCGATAGTCAGCCTATTCTTTGCGCCTATGTGGATGAAGATATGGAGCATGAATTTGTAGAGCAGATTATTAACCAAACTATTTCCTCTCCATTCTGCGATTTCTATATGAAACAATCTTTGAAACTCGTAGAGAGTTATGATCCGTCGAGTACTGATGACGGAAATTCTCCTTTGCAGGATGATTCCCGTTGGGGCTTTGCTTTGGCACTAATGCGAGGTGGTGGCGCAGACGCAAGTATTCAGTCTTATGATTTCAATTACGATGGCTTCGGTACATCGAAATGGCGCTCTGCGGTAGGTAAGTATGCTCTTGCTTGCGATTCCCTCGACATGATGGGCAATCTTTTTGATTATAATGGTGTTCAGGAAGGATTGGGTAATGGAGAGCGTTTCTCTCTAAAGATACGTGCATTCAAAGAACCTTCTTGGTTGAAGGACCCTAAGTATGCAGATGTTTCACTCTGTGCGCCTGACGAGGTTGATAAGCAGGGTAATGTAGTAACTAAAATCAAGTCTCGCGGCTTGTTTGATACCTTTATCTTGCCATACGCTTATTTCTTGCTCAATCGCAAGAAATACAAGATACGTTGCTCTACTACCGTGGCGCAGATAGCTGATATTCCTAATCACTGGCAGGAATGGTGGAATATAGGCGGTATCAAATGTCTTATTGACAAGGTGAATACTACCATCAGTGCCGAGACCGGACTTGACGAAGTGGAATTGACCGTGTATGCGCTATGATTTAAAAGTAAAAAAGTAAAAAGGTAAAAAGGTAAAAAGAGCATTCCTGCTTTTGAAGATAAAAAATAAGATACGACTATGATGTACAAAGTAAGAAACGAAAGGAACTATATTACGGGTTTGGGTATTCATTCATGTCTTGGCGAGGATATACCATCCTTCGCCAAGGCTTTGCGTGATGGTAAATGTGGCTTATACCATGATACCTATCGAGAGAAAATTGGGTATCAGTCATGTTTGTGCGGTGCAGTACCACAGGTATCATTCAAATATACAGATCGTCTATCCAGGGCACAGAGGCAATGCTTCTCCCTTCCTACTTACTATGCGCTAAGTGCCGTAAGACAGGCACTTGAAGAAGCAAAGGTAAGCGACGATTTCTTGAAGGAGCATCATGTTTCTCTTATCGTAAGCAACGATTCTACCGCAGACGCAATGATGGATATAGGTACAACCATGCAGCGTACGAATGACACACGTTGTCTGGGTGCAGGTGCGGTGTTCCGCTCACTCAACTCTACAGCCAGTATGAACCTTGCATCCCTCTTGGGTATTCATGGTTTATCGCTTACCGTGAGTGCAGCCTGTGCAGGAGGCGGTCATGCCATCTGCTTGGCACAGATGCTTCTCAATAGCCATCAAACGGAAATGGTTATTGTGGTGGGTGCGCAGGAGGCTGGTCCTTCCTCTATGCAGTCTTTTGATGCCCTGGGTGTGTTTGCTACCGATGCAGTACGACCTTTCGATAAACACCGTTCTGGTCTTGCTCCTTCGGGTGGTGCGGCTTGCATTATCTTAGAGTCAGAATATTTCTATCACATGAGAAAGGAGGAAGAGGATATGAAACATACTCCTTTGGCGAGACTATCCGGCTACGGTTTTTCTACCAACGGATTACAATCTCCTTGCACCCCACTCGCCTCTTACGAGTCTGTTTCTATGGTTCAGGCGATAGACAATGCCTTGTTAGATGAAGGCGATATTGATGTGATCCTTGCTCATGCCACAGGTACACCTACAGGAGACGAAGCCGAGGCAACTGCTATCAAGGATTCCTTTACGCTCTGCCCTCATGTGGTAGCAACAAAGGGTATGACAGGGCATGAGTGTTGGATGGCAGGTGTATCGCAAGCCGTGCAAGCTACTTTGATGATCAAGCACGGTTTTCTTCCTGGTTGCGTAGGTACAGATGACAATGCCTTTCCTGATATGAAACTTGTAATGAAAACCATGAAATATGCGCCGCATAATATCCTCTGTAATTCATTCGGATTTGGGGGCACAAATGCGTCGTTTGTAATATCAAAAGCTATTTAAAGGTAAAAGAGTAAAAAGGTAAAAAGGTAAAAGGAATATGGAAAGGAAAGATATACAGGAGAGACTGCATTCCATTATCAATGGATTGAGGTCATCGTGGAATAATGCAGAGATAACTGACAACTCTGATCTACGAGAAGATATAGGCTTGGAGTCTATTGATTTCTTGGATTTGATACTTCAGACGGAAACGATGTTTAGCATCAAGATTACTCCATCTGAAGCTGCAGGTTGCAAGGTAGTTTCAGACTTTGTTTCACTCGTGGAACAAAAAGTCAACAAGTAACGTTTAACATTCAAAACTAAATCAAAATGGCAAAGAAGATACTCTTAACGTCCGGCTCGATATTGGCCAACAATCCTATTACGTTTTCTATCACACCGAGTGATGCGGGAAACTCACCATCCTTTCACCGCGTCATTGTAGAGGTAACGTATGACAATAATAATGGTAACTACGAGGTTATCAAACTCTCTGTGCCAGTAACCCAGGAAGGTCACGATGTAGAGCTGGACGTTTCTTCTGCGTTGCGTGTGCCTTTAGAGGACTTCCAGTATTCGCCTCTTGTTGCTACTTACCCGATGGTCAAATGGTATATTAAGGCATACGATGAGTACATGAACAGTAATGGTGAGTTAAAGACTAATCAAGGCATACAATATTATCCACAGGAACCGAACACGAGTGATGGTGGTGCGACCAATCTGCGATGTATTGCAGGCGCATTCTGGGATATTGAGAGAATGGTATCAGGTGTAACGAAATCGGTTACATATTTATCACGTAAACCTCAGTCCTTACCGCAACTGATGGTTGTAGGAGATACTTATGCCTATACTCCTGCCTACCCTGCCTCTCAGTCTTTGTTGGATAGCGCAGCCCTTGTTGCTCCACAATCTCGTGAGGTTGAAATCACAAAAGAGGGTTTGCAGACTATTGGCGAACAAAGCATTTATGCTATGCCGAAAGATGAAGGGAAAGACCGTATGGTTTTCCGTTTAATCAATTCCTTCGGTGTATTGGAGTGCGTAAGCATACCAAGAACGTATAGCAAGAAACTCTCTATTCAGAGTAGTAGCTATACTGTCACGAAATTGGAAACCTTCAATAGTTTCTCTCGTTCTGCAGTAAGTAAGAAGAATAATCGGGAAAGTTGGTTGTTTATGACTGACCCGCTGGATGAGAATTGGTTGCAATGGTATCTGCATGAGTTCTTGATGAGTAATCACATTTGGCTAAACGTGAAGGGTAACTGGATTCCAGTTACCATCATTCCGGAAGATGAAATCACGTTCCTGGATAAGACTAATACTAATATGTATTCCGTATCATTTACGGCAAAACTCGACATCTACGGACCGGCAAGCGTTTAATCCCTTGTCCTTATTGATTTTTTTTTTGTTATTATCTTTGTGATGTAAAAATATGAAATTTTGAAATCCGAAAAGAAAGATGGTAACAGAAGCAAAAACTACTAACTATTGGATCTCCAATAGTGCGCTTTATATTCAGCTCAATGCAACAGGTGAACCTAACCGCATTCAAGCGAGTGTGGTTAGCGGTGCTTCGATACTCTGTTATATGCAGGGTATCGACGGACTGGGCTATGATGCAGGGCATAATTACCAGCGATGGACGCTTGCGGCCTACCCCTCCGAGTTTCCGAGTGATGAGAAGCGATACGTTTACGTAGCTATTCCAAGAAAAAGGACATCTGATAATGATATAGCTACAATAGTCTTCCCAAGTCAAAAAATTGACATTTACGGTAAGGCTATTGTTTTAAAGACAGATGAGGACGGAAAACAAGAAGAAGTTGTTGGCGATCAGATAGGCTCTGAAGATTATTATTATATTTATCTGCAGGGTATTATTTCCGAGGTGTACTTGAATGAAGCTAATGATCGTATAAGGCGATGGGTTCAAGATGTTGACTTTGGTAGCCTCTCTACTGACGAAGCTTTAGCGAGCGGTGGTGTCGCTCAATGGTGGAAGTATAACTCGGTTTCTGATACGGTAACATTTTTAAAAACTATTCTTTCTGCTACATTTGATTCTCTTGTAGCAAAGACTATTAGTGTTACCACAGCATTGTTTTTTAAAAATAAGAAGATTACAGGCGTTGCTTCTGATGAGTCTAAAGAGGATAGTGAAGAAGAGATTGTTACCCCTAAATATTTAAAAAAATATGGAGGCGGTAAATATCTTTCAAAAGTAGAAGATGATACCGCAGAAGGCTTAATAACCTTTGTAAAAGGTCTTATTATCAAGGGTTTTGGAGATTTGGCGACAGGAGCGGCGTCCGGCTACAACGCTAAGATTACGGAGCTTGGCGAGGCGTTTTTTCGTGCTATAACGTCTCTCGATTACGACAATGCGGCTGAACAGGGCTTCTCTGTCGAGAAGGAGAAGAACGGCAAGTATCATGCGTTTTTCACCAACCTCACTATCTGGGGCAAGGCAAGATTCCACGAATTAGAGATACGCAAGCTGTCTTATTCGGGAGGTAACATCTATCTGTCGGGCGCAGGAAGTAAGCTTATTAAGGTTGTACCTGTCAAGAAATCGGTATCTGCTGATGGCGTAACATCTTGGGTGAAAACGACTGAGGATGATATAGAACGTGTTGGTTGGAAATGCTATCTCTTAGCTGATAATGGTACTACTGCTACGATGAATGACTGGCAGGAGGGCGACCAGGCACGCTGTCAGACGATGGGTGAGATTGTGTCTGGAGGAACATACCAGAACGCAAGCAATAAGAGCTATTGGCGTACTATCCCTAAGGGTGGTGTATCTACGCAGAACGAAAAAATATACGGCACTAAGACGGAAACTTACCTTGATGAGGATGGGAAGGAGCGGACGAGAGAAGTACAGGTGGAATTGTACGATGGGCAGGCGTTTGCTTGGATTGTCGTGGGTAAGCATTGTGGCGACATTGATGGTTACGACGATGAGTTTAGTGTGGGTTACAATGGCTCTAACCCTGCACCTTTGGAGACGAGAGACATTCCTGCTGAGGGTGACACAATCGTGCTTGATGGTAATAGACATCGTGATGGCAATAATCAGGAGTATGACAAGACAGACAGACAGAACGTGATTATACTCGAAACGACGGGCGAATATGCTCCCCGTATCGCTTGTTATGCTAATATCTCTGAGTATAAGCATACTTTTACGAAAAGCGTAAATGGTAGTGATAAAGAGGTGTCTCTGTCGGTATTTGAAACCTCTCCAAAGGGAGGCACGAAAATCAACTCTTCACGTTTTGAGTGGATTTCGGATGACGGCAGTACTATCAACATCATCAACTATCGTGGTGATTGGGTAAGCAACAATACTTATCACAAGAACGACCAAGTAAATTACAATAACGCCGTATGGGTGTGTGTTGCTAATTCAGGGGTTGATGTCGCTGACAAGCCTTCCGAGGGTTCATCTTACTGGAAAAAAGTCCTTTCTGGAGGTAAAGGTGAGAAGGGTGACAAGGGAGAGGACGGATTAAGCGGCAATGGAGTTGTCCCTGTTTATGTCCGTTCTAAGGATAATCCTACACCTCCTACATCGACGGATAAAAATAACTTGGATAATGGCTGGTCATTAGCAATACCTTCAGTGGCTGACGTAAAGAATGTAAGCTATAGCGACTCATCATGGACGGATTATAACGATGGTAGCTACACGTGGAAGAAATCTCCTACCACGGCAAATAACTCTACAAGCTGGTGCTTAGTGACGTTCACTACTACGCAAGCAAACCAGGCTGTTAAGTTTGTAATTAAGTCTTTTAGTGAGCCAAGGTATGATTACATCTTTTTGTCAGAGATTGATGCAAGCGTTGTTCCGCCAAAACCAGATTATAAAGGTGCGTCTCGTGCGGTAAGTGGAAACGGCGTAGAGTTATCTATAACAGATGTCGTAGCTACCGCAGGAACGCACACTGTGTACATCTGCTACGGTAAGGATGCTTCTGGTGATTATAACGGTGATTATGGGTTGTTCCGCATAGAAAGCATGGCTGGCATACCTCTTTGGCAATCGAACGGTAAGGAGGTGTTTACTCGTGAGGATGGCGGTACAACAAAGAGTAAAATTGAATCTTGGTCAGAGCCGTTTAGGGTGACAGGTGAGAATGGAGAAGATGCTGTGTCTTACACGGTTACTCTTACAAGGGGTAGTAATGGTATAACACAAGGTTTATATGTGGGTGTTACTCGATACATAGGAACGGCATGTACAACTGGTACAATTATCGACTTTGGCATGAGCTGTAAAGCGTACACAGATGGAACTCTTGCAGAAGGTCTTACGGACAGACTACAGACATCGGATAATTACATTGATTTTGCTGCATTCCCTAAAGCGAAATCTTTTACGGTTGAACTTCTCGATAAGAATGGTAACAAGGTAGCAACTGGTAATTACTCATCAGGAGATGACGCTATCTCTATCCTTGTAGAGGATGCTCCGCTCGTTTTTGACACAGATGACAGTGGAACCGTTCCTGTCAACGATACGAAGACTGCGAAAGTTAAGGTAATGAGAGGAAATACAAACGTTACTAACGATTGCAATCAGGAGTCATCGAGGGACGATTTGAGTTCAAATTGCATGTGTGAGGTAACAAAGGATAAAGATAATGAGTGTATCAGTGTTTCTGTTCAAGGAAGATGGATTGTAAAGAACGACGTAATTGTTGAGGGGGTAAATCAAGGGAAGGTTTCTACAACATCAGGCTATGCGGTCGCACAATTTGTTTACGATAGTGTTGTCTATTTTGCACAAGTTCCTTTTTCTGTCAACGTAGCTAAGTTTACTGGTGTCGTGGCGTTCAACAACAAGCAGTACGAATCTAAGTTTACAGAGATTTCGACAAAATTTGGACAAGATTTAGCGGACGCAGAATCAAGAATCACGCAGACGGCAAGGGAAATCTCACTCTCGGTGAGCGAAAAGTCAGTGGGCAGAAGAAATATGCTTATTGGAAGTGCTTGCCGAAAATATGGGGACGGATTTGTGTACATGAGCGGTGGGTATTATGATGGCTATCCTTTAGAACAGATAGAGAAAAATAGTGGCATTGATGGCGTTAATTGCATCCATTGCCGAACTAAACAGGTAGGAACGGGCAGCTATTACTTGTCTGGTTTTAGATGGCATGGTCTTTCGCCACAAGGTAACATCAAGTTGGAGAGGGGGAAGAACTATGTTCTCTCTTTCTATGCCAAGACGCATACACCAAATGATATTTATTTTATGGCGGAAGTTCTATACCAAGGTTCCAAGATAGACACTTCTCGTCCTGATGGATATTCTGGTCCTACAGGCCATAGCACGACTTTTTCTGCATCAGAAGCCGATAAGTGGGAATTGTTTACCGTTAAGGTTTCTGTTCCACCTGATGCTTCGTATGAGTATGTAGAGATAAATATCTTCGCAAGGGCGAGGAGTTTCTCTTTCGTTGGCGGCTATATCTGCAAGCCTATGCTGGAGGAAGGTGAAAATTATAACGGATGGACGTTAAGTGAACAGGATTATGACTATGTGGGCGGTAATTTGCTTGATAACGCAAGGACGCTCGACAGGAGTGGAACGCTGATTACTATTAATGATACTGTCATACAGAATGGATATGGAACGGATTCCGCTTGCGCTAAAAACTTAATGAAAGCAAACGCAACTCTTTCCGATTACAAGGAAGTGTTGAGGTGGATTTTCGGAAGTACGTATCTCGTCAACGGAAATGATTACATTTTCTCGTTCGTTGCCAAGGCAGATGTGGATGATGCAAGAGTAGTTTGCTATATGTGGAGCGGTGATATAGAAAATTCGTGCGATATATTCACGGAAGGTAATGGTGGAACTTGGGATTCTCGGAGTGATGGTAATGTTGTATTTATACTGTCTCGGCAATGGACGAGATATTGGGTACACTGGAGATCAAAGAATGGCTATGCGACACCTAAGGAAGTGATAATCCGTCACACAGGAAACAATAGTACCTCTGCCTCCACCGTCTATGTAACCCAGCCTAAGCTCGAAATTGGCGCAACCATGACGGAATGGACAGAGCGCAAGAGCGACCTTGTTGACAAGGCGAGTCTGAAGAAGGCTGGTATAGAGATTACAAGCGACCAAGTTATCCTGTACGGGAACAAAGTGCAAGTAAAGAACCCGAAAGAAAATCCTTCTGAGGGCTATGATGAAGCAGCTATGTTCCAAAACGGAAAGCTCAATGCGCAATTCATTAATGCAGGAGAGGTTGTAGCGGATGGTATCAATACACAGACACTGGAAGCGAAAAGCCTTTACGTTACAGGTAATAGTAAATTCGGAATTTGGGAAATCAGGAAAGACGATACCTTTGGAGAGATAATTCAGGCGAGAGGAGATTTACAACTTCCTTCTGGCCATACTG
>ULWZ01016794.1_pt1 | contig 65267 bp, 68 predicted proteins | sample 1960811 | NCBI WGS metagenome assembly ULWZ01 (sample SAMEA4835825, study PRJEB28245) | human gut metagenome | biome: gut microbiome; material: fecal sample | place: Denmark | collected 2008 | reverse complement strand
AAAATAATGAATGGGGAGCAGTAGCATATCTAACCCAAAGTATATATGGAAGATGTACTAGTAGTACAGCATGTGCCGAAGTGGGAATAAATAATAACAATAATTATATAACAGGAATAGGAGCAACACCTGGAACTGGCAACACTACTTCTACAAGTAATTTATATGATACAGTTTTAGGAATGGGTGCATCAACAACAGGAAATATATATGGCATATATGATATGAGTGGTGGAAGTCATGAATATGTTATGGGAATATCAAATAAGACAATAGGAAGTTCAGGTTTTAGCAGTTTGCCGGATGAGAAGTATTATAATAATTATACAAGTTCAAGTTATACAGGCCATGCCTTAACTGAAACTTCTGGGTGGTATAATGATTATTTGTCTTTTGTTACGACAAGCTCATCATGGATGTTTAGGGGAGGGTATTATAGTGACACTACGCAAGCTGGAGTATTTCAATTTAATGTTGGTAATGGTGCTTCTCAAAGTTTTGGGTCAATCCGTATGGTTGTAATAAACGAATAATTTATAAGACATAAGTTTTAAAATATTTATGTCTTTTTATATACAAAATTAAAAAAATATATTATAATTACAATTGATGATAGGAAGTGAGAACTTGAAAAAAAGAATAATAAGTGCAATTGTTATGATTTTGATTGTACTTCCTTTAATTGTATTTGGAGGACTTTACTTAAAAATAGGTACAGTTGTACTAGGTGCATGTTCGATGTATGAATTATTGAAACAAAAAAATAATATGCCACTTTTTATAAAGATAATATCTATTATAAGTGTTATGTTAGTAATATATTTTAGTAATAGTTTTTCTATTTTTTCTAATTTATATTTCTTTCCAATATTGTTTTTATTATTTTTTATTTCAGTTGTATTTATTGAAGAAAAAGAAAAATATAATTTAAGTGATGCTTTATATGTTATAGGTAGTATAATTTTTATTAGTATTTCTTTTATAGCATTTAATATGATTAGAGAAAAAAGTATTTTTTATTTTGTATATATTATATTAATAGCTACGATGACTGATACTTTTGCTTTATTTGGAGGCACGTTATTTGGAAAACATAAATTATGTCCTAAAATTAGTCCTAATAAGACAATCGAAGGATCTGTTATAGGAACAATATTTGGTGTTTTTATATCTGTTTTATTTATTGTTTTTACATGTAAATTAAATATAAATATATTTGTTTTAATATTAATTACATTACTCTTAAGTATAATGGGGCAATTTGGAGATTTATTTTTCTCTTCAATAAAAAGAAGTTTTAATATAAAAGATTTTTCTAATTTAATCCCAGGACACGGTGGAATATTAGATAGATTAGATAGTTTAATTTTTATAAGTTTAACATATATATTATTTATGGGTATGTTTTAAGGAGGATTTTTATGAATACAATACTTACATTATTATTATTTATACTTATTTTAGGAATTACTGTTTTTGTACATGAATTAGGACATTTCTTGTTTGCTAAAATTGTAGGAGTTCATGTTTATGAGTTTTCTTTAGGCTTTGGGCCAGTAATATTTAAACACATTGCTAAAGATAAAACACAATATTCAATTAGATGTTTTCCACTTGGAGGTTTTGTTTCTTTAGCAGGGGAAGAACAAGATGTTGATTTAACAAAGCATAAAGGACATAATTTACAAGATAAAAATGTATTTCAAAGATTTTTAGTTATGGTTATGGGAGTTGGGTTTAATTTCATTTTTGCATTTTTAATGTTATTTATGATAGGAAGTTTTTATACTGCAAGGGATTTAACACCTGTTTTAAATGAAGTTAGTTATAATTCTCCTGCAGCAAAAGCAGGTCTTGAAAAAGGGGATAAAGTTTTAGAAATAAATAATCATAAAATTAAATATTTTGATGATATATTTGTTTACTTAACTATTGAAGATTTATCTAAACCAGTTTCTTTTAAGGTAGAAAAACAAGATAAATCTATTGTTACATATATAATTAATCCTGAAAAAATAAAACAAGATGATGGAACAGAAAAATATTTTATTGGGGTATCAACTTTAGCAAGTAAAGCAAAACCAGGTTTAGCATCTGCAGTTAAATATTCAATAGATCAAGAAGGTGCTTATTTTAAGCAAATGTTTATTGTTTTAAAAGGGTTATTCACAGGTAGTATTCCTGTTAATAGTTTAAGTGGTCCAGTTGGTATTTATAGTATTGTCGGACAAGTTAGAAGTCAAGGTTTAGCCTCAATAATGAGTTTAATTGCTCTTTTGTGTATAAATGTTGGTGTTATCAATTTATTACCATTCCCAGCATTTGATGGAGGAAGAATTCTATTTTTAATAATTGAAAAATTAAAAGGTAGTCCGGTAAGTCCAAAAGTAGAAAATACAATTCATTCAATTTGTTTTATCTTGCTAATGGTTTTAATGATTTATATAACATTTAATGATATTTTAAAATTATTTTAAAAAAAATGACCTAAAATTTAGGTCTTTTTATTTTTTGTCAATATAATTATATGGAGGGTAAAAAATATGACAAAAAATTATAAGTTTGTGTTGCAAGAAAATATGTATGATTGTGGAGTGGCAGCATTAAAAACAATCTTTTTACAATATGGAAAGAAAATAAAATCAAATGATGTTGTAAGAAAAACAACTTCCCAGGGAACAACAGCATATGAACTTATTTCTTCTAGTAAAAAATTAGGACTTAATGCTAAAGGAGTAAGAACAACTTTAGATAATTTAACAATTAAACATTTGCCTTGTATAGCACACATAATAAAAGACAAAAACTATTTTCATTACATAGTCATTTTTGAAAAAAATAATAAAAATAAAACTTTGGTTATTTTAGATCCTGCAATAGGAATAAAAACTATCACATATGAAGAATTTAATGAAGAAACGACTAATATCTTTATCTTATTTGATGATAAAAAAATGCAAAAAGAAAAAGATAAAAGATTTAAAAATGTGATAAAGTCTTTATTAAAAATTAATAAAAATATAATAATTAAAAGCATTTTATTATCTATATTTTACATTATTATGACTATCTTATTTAATTACTATTTTAAAGTAATTTTAGAAAAATTAGAACTTAATAATGTTTTAATATATAGTTTTATAATCTTTTTATTAATTGTATTATTAAAAAATATTATTTATAATTTAAAGAATAAAACATTTTTAAAATTAAATATGAGAATAGATAAAACTATTACAAATAATTTAATTAATCATATAATTTATCTTCCAAAAAAGGAATATCTTAATAAAACTGTTGGAGAATTATCAATTATTCTAAATGATATTTATAACTTTAAGTTAGTAATATCAAAATTATTTATTATATTTTCTGTTGATATGATATTGATTATATTTTCATTAATAATTATTGGAATTTATAAAATAATTTATTTATTACCATTTATATTAATAATAATTATTCTTCTTTTAATAGCATTTAAATATAAAAATATATTTAACAATAATTATTTAAAATGTAAAAATAGTCAAATATTTTATAATTCTAAATTTATTGAATATCTTACAAGTTATAATTCAATAAAGAATTTAAATATTGAAGAAAAAATAACAGGAAAATTGAAAAAATATTCAAAAGTTAATCGAAATGATGAATTTATTTATGTAAAAAGTGGTAATAATTATAGTTTTATTAATAATATTTTAATTGATTTATTTTATGTTATTCTTATATTTTTAATGGTATTTACAACTAGTAATATAACGACAATTGTTTTTATAAGTAGTATGTATTATTTAATTCTTGATACTACTTTAAGTATATGTGAAGTAATATCAATGTATGATACATTTGAAATATCTATTTATAAAGTTCTTGATTTATTTGATTTAGAAAAAGAAGAAATAAATCATTTAAATAAAATTAATATTGAAAAATTAGAGTTTAATAATATTAATTGTGCTTATGATGATAAAAAAATTTTAACAGATTTAAGCTTTAATTTAGAAAAAGATAATAAAATTTTTATTACAGGAAGAAGTGGAAGTGGTAAATCAACTTTAATGAACCTTTTATTAAAGTATTTAATTCCTGATGATGGTAATATTAAAATTAATAATACTGATATAAATAATATTAATAATGGTGTTATTAGAAATAGTATTACTTATGTAGGACAAGATGAATCTCTTTTTACTTCTTCGATAAGTGAAAATTTAAGTTTAGTAAATAGTAATTCAAAGAAAATTAATAAAGCTATAGATACCTGTTTAATTAACGATATTTATAAGAAAAATAATATAAATTCATATTATATTCTTGAAGAAAATGGTTTAAATTTAAGTAAAGGCGAAAGGAAAAGGTTGTTAATTGCAAGAAGTTTATTAAAAAGAAGTAATTTAATTATATTTGATGAAAGTTTTAATGAAATAGATGTTGAAACAGAAAGAAAAATATTAAATAATATATTTAAAAATTATCCAGAGAAAAAAGTTATTATGATTTCTCATAGGTTGAATAATAAAGATTTATTTGATAAATGTTATGAATTAAAAAACAAAAAATTAGTTTTAAAGGAGGAATAAATTATGATGGAATTAAAAAAGAATGAATTAAAGAAAATTTCAGGTGGTGTATCAATTTGGGCTATAATCGGAGCTTTAGCAGGTTTAATTTTTGGAATAGGAGTATTTGAAGGTTATACAAGACCTATCAAATGTAGATAATATGTTTGACTTAACAAATAAAGAATTAAAAACTATTGTTGGTGGTATTAATATAACCGCAGCTTTCATAAATGGAGTTAAAGGTATTTTTTCAATATTTTTTGATTTTGGTAATAGTTTAGGCTCATCAATTAGAAGAATAAAAGGTAAAAAGCTATGTCCGATAAGATAAAAAAGTTATTTAAAAATAAAATATTAAAAGTAGTATCAGTAATAATAATATTAATTTTATCAACATTTATAATGAATTATTTATTTAATTTGGGAATAAACTTTGGAACATTTATAAGAAAACTTATTGAATTTACTTCTTGCTAAAATAGGGACATATAAAAATGTCTCTTTTAAAAAAGAAAGGAAAAATTATGAATGAAATAGAAAAAGAGTTACAAGAAATAAGAGAAAAGAAAAGAGTAATTCCTGCGACATTTGATCCAGTATTTAAAAGTTTATTAACAAACGAAAATAACAGAGGTTATTTGGAAGATTTAATATCTTATGTAACTAAAATTCCTAAAGAAATAATATCTAAAAACATGGTTGTTGTTAATAATCAACTTCCTATTGAAAAATATAATAACAAACAATTAAATACTGATATATTGGTTGAAATAGAAAAAAATGTAATTAATTTAGAGATGAATGCTCAAAAGGAAATCGGAATATTTGAAAAGAATGCAGCATATTATCAAAAACTAATGGTAGACCAGTATAAAAGAAGTGCTGATTATAGAAATATCAAAAGAGTAATTCAAATAAATTTTAATGATTTTAAATATTTTAGTGATGAAGATATAATTATTAAATTTCAAATGACTTCAGAAAATGGCTTATATATTGATCCTATTTATGGAGAAGTTTATCATGTTAATCTAGCAATTCTAAAGAAATTTTGGTATAATGAAGGAAAGAAACAAAGTTTAAACGATTTTGATTTAAAATTGCTTATGTTATGTGCATCTGAAAGAGAAACTTTGGATGAATTAGCAGAAAGGGATGAAAGTTTAATGAATGTTAAGAAAAATATAGAAGAATTGTCAGATGATGAAGATATTATTGGATTATATGATGTTAAAAAGGCAGCAGAATGGGAAAAAATTGTACAAAAGCCTATTTTGAAGAACTCGAAAAAGATATAAAAAAATATGAGGAAGATGTAAAAAAGCAACAACAAGATGTTAAGAAGCAAGAAGAAAACATTAGAAAACAACAACAAGAAATTGAAAAACAGAAAGAAGATATTAGAAAACAAGAGGAAGAAACAAGAAAAAAAGAATTGGATCAAGAAAAAAAGCAAAAGCTTGAAATTGCTAAAAATTTGTTGAAGGAAAATATAGACATAGATATTATTTTAAAAGTAACATCTTTAAAAAAAGAAGATATAAAAGGCTTAAATTTTTAAGTCTTTTTCGGTATAAAAAGAAAACTTATGAGGATAATAATATAAATAAATTATTATAAATAGGTTGTTTTATAAAGAAATTAAAATAAAATAGTTGAAATATGGTTATAAATTTGTTATAATTAGCATGTAATAAAAAGAAAGGAGATGGAATCTGTTCCATCTTTTATATTTATATGGAGGTGTTTATTATAAAAAATATTAAATTATTAATTGAAGAACCACTTAATAAAATAGGGTTAACTGTATATGAAGTAAAGTATCAAAAGGCAAAGCCTAATACTTTATTCATAACATTAGAGTCATTAAATAATGCTGTTGTTGATCTTAATAAAGTAGTGGAAGCAACACACATTATATCACCAATAATTGATGAAAATGATGTAATAAAAGAACAATATGTATTAGATGTATCATCTAAGGAAAGAGGTAATTAAGATGAATGGTAAAGAATTTTTAAAAGCTGTTGATATGTTAGAAAAAGAAAAACATATTGATAGAAATTATATTTTTGAAAGTATGGAACAATCTTTAGCAAATGCTTATAAGAAACATTCTGGAGGAAAACAAAATGTAGATGTTAAAATTGATAAAGAAACAGGAGAAATAAAAATATATTCATATAAAATAGTAGTAGAAGAAATAAATGAAGAAGAAGATATTGATAGTCAAATTTTACTTAAAGATGCTTTAAAAATAGATAAAACAAAAAATGTTGGTGATAAAATATATGAAGAAGTAGATCCAGGAGATTTTGGTCGTGTAGCGACTTCAAGTGCTAAACAATTATTAATTCAAAAGATTCGCGAAGCAGAAAGAAACAGTATTATTGATGAGTTTTCAAATAAAGAAGGAGAAATAATTTCAGGTGTATGTGATTTAGAAGATGAAGGAAATTATTATATTAATTTAGGAAGAGTAAATGGCATTTTACCAAAATCTGAATTAATTGGGGATGAAAAACTTGAAATGGGTAGTGTTGTTAAAGCATATGTAACAAAAGTCGAATTAGATTCAAAAGGAACACTTATTAAATTATCAAGAAAGCATTATAATTTTGTAAAAAGATTATTTGAACTTGAAATACCAGAACTTGCAGATGGTTCTATTATGATTTATAGTGTTGCTCGTGAACCAGGAGTAAGAAGTAAAGTTGCAGTTTATAGTAGTTATGCTAATATAGATCCAATTGGATGCTGTATTGGAGAAAAAGGTAAAAGAATTAGTAACATAATAAAAGAACTTAATGGTGAAAAACTTGATATAGTAAAATATGATGAAGATAAAGAAAAATTTATAACAAACGCATTAAGCCCTGCTAAAAATATAAAAGTGTTTATCCTTGATTCTAATAAACAAGAAGCATTAGCAATTGCAGATGGTGAAGATTTTTCACTTGCTTTAGGTAAAAAAGGACAAAATGTTAGGCTTGCTTCACGTTTAACAAGATTTAAAATTGATGTTAAAACAACAGAACAAGCTAAAGAAATGGGTATTAGTATTAAGTAGGAGTTTTTATGAAAGTAAAAAAAGTACCACAAAGAACATGTGTTGTATCACATGAAAAATGTGATAAAAAAGATTTAATAAGAATAGTTAAAACACCACTTAATGAAATAGTTATAGATTTAACAGGGAAAGTTAATGGTCGTGGAGCTTATTTAAAAAAAGATCTTGAAGTAATAGAAAAAGCAAGAAAATCAAAAGTTTTAGAACGTCATTTAGAAATGGAAATAAAGGATGAACTATATGATAATTTAAAAGAAATAATAAAATAAAAAAGGAGGTTTGATTATAATGATGAGTGTATTAGAATATGCAAATGATGTTAATCTTACTGTAGACCAAATAATAAAAATATGTAATTCTTTAAATATAAAAGTAAATAATGAAGATGATTTACTTACTGAAGAAGATATTATTTTATTAGATAATGAAACATCTTCTTTTGAAGAAATAAAAGAAGAAATTGAAGAAGAAGTAGAAGAGGAAGAAGAATTAAATAAAGAGATAATAAAAAAACTTGATGTAAGTGATTCAAAAGATAAAATGAAACCAAAACAAGCTTCTAAAAAAGTAACTCGTGATGATTCAAAATATCTTAAAGAAAAAAAAGAAATGTATAAACATAAAGAAAAACTATCAAGTAATAAAAACATTAATGATACAAATATAATTGTATATAAAAATCAAATGACTGTTAAAGATTTGGCAGAAGAATTAAATGTAAATACTAATGAAATAATTAAAAAGTTATTTGATTTAGGGATGATTGTTAATATTAATCAAAGTTTAGATTATGAAACAGCAGAACTTATTGTAATGGATTATAATAAGAAGTTAAAAAACGAAGAAAAAACAGATATTATAAATTTTGAAGAATATGAAATAATTGATAAAGAAGAAGATTTAGAACCACGTCCTCCAGTTGTTACAATTATGGGACATGTTGATCATGGTAAAACTTCTCTTCTTGATGCGATTAGAAATACAAATGTTGTAGATAAAGAAGCTGGAGGAATTACACAAAGTATCGGAGCATATCAAGTTAAAGTTCGTGATAAATTAATAACATTTATAGACACTCCAGGACATGAAGCATTTACAGCAATGAGGGCTAGAGGGGCAAGTGTTACAGATATAGTAATTATAATTGTAAGCGCAGTTGATGGTATTAAACCTCAAACAGTTGAAGCAATAGATCATGCTAAAGCAGCTAATGTGCCTATAATTGTAGCTATTAATAAGATGGATTTACCTGGTGCTAATCCTGAGCGTGTTTTACAAGCATTAACTGAATATGGACTTACACCAGAAGACTGGGGAGGAGATACTTTAGTTAATAAAATAAGTGCTAAAACTAAAGAAGGTATTGATGAACTTTTAGATAATATCTTATTAATCGCTGAACTTAAAAATTTAAGAGCTAATAAAAATCGTTATGCAACAGGAACAGTAATTGAAGCAAGACTTGATAAAAATATTGGTGCTGTTTGTTCTATACTAATTCAAAATGGTACATTAAGATTAGGAGACCCTATTGTGGTTGGTAATTTCCATGGAAAGGTTAGAACTTTAAAAAATGATCGCGGAGAAAATATTTTAAGTGCAGCACCATCAACTCCTGTAGAAATAACAGGTCTTAATGATTTACCTGTTTCAGGTGACAAATTTATGGCTTTTGAAACAGAAAAAGAAGCAAGAAAAGTATCCGAAGAAAGAACTTTAAGACATAAAGAAGCTAATACAAATAGAAATGGAATGACTCTAGATGATTTGTTTAGTAAAGTAAAAGATGGTACTAAAAAAATTAATATTGTTTTAAAAACAGATGTAAAAGGTAGTGAAGAAGCAATAAAAGCATCTCTTCAAAAATTAAACATCGAAGGTGTTAGCATTGATGTTATAAGAAGTGGTGTTGGAACTATAACAGAAAGTGATATTGTCTTAGCAAGCGCTAGTAATGCTTTAATTTATGGATTTAATGTAAGACCTAATAATAAAATAATGGATGTTGCTAAACAATATGGTGTTGAAATAAGACTTCATAACATTATTTATAAGATGCTTGAAGAATTAGAACAAGCTATTAAAGGAATGCTAGATCCTGAATATGAAGAAAAAGTAACTGGAGAAATTGAAGTTAGACAAATCTTTAAATTCTCTAAAGTTGGAGTAATCGCAGGAAGTCATGTTACTGATGGAGTTATTAAAGCTAATTCTAAAGCTAGACTTATTCGTGATGGTATTGTTATATATGATGGTAAAATAGCATCTCTTCAAAGAGAAAAAGATAAAGTAAATGAAGTTAAAAAAGGTATGGATTGTGGTGTTACTTTAGAAAACTTTATGGATATAAAAGAAAATGATATCATAGAAACTTATGAAATGGTGGAAATAAAAAGATGAGTATAAAAACAGAAAGAATAGGTAGTAACTTTGTTAAAGAAATAAGTTATATCTTAATGGAAGAAATAAAAGATCCTAATATAAGATTTGTTACTATAACATCATGTGATGTTACTAATGATTTAAGTTATGCTAAAGTATATTTTACAGTTTTAGATGATACTAAAAAAGAAGAAGTTTTAAAAAGCTTAAATAAAGCTGCTAATTTTATAGAAATAAGTTTATCTAAAAAAATAGATATAAGAAAAATGCCACAAATAAGTTTTCATTATGACAATTCATATGAATATGGAAAAAGTATTGAAGAAAAAATAAAAGAAATACATGCTAAAGAAAATAAGTAAAAAGTTATAGACTTATTTTCTTTTTTGTTATAAACTTAAATCATAGGGAGGTTATTTTTTATGGCAAAATGGGATAAAGAATATTTAAAATTATGTAAAAAAATATTAACTGAGGGAGTAGAAGTAGAAAATAGAACAGGAATTAACACAATTAAAATACCAAATTATACTTTTAATTTTGATTTACAAGAAGAATTTCCAGTTCTTACTACAAAACAATTATTTTTTAAAAATGCAATAACAGAAATACTTTGGATATATCAAGAACAATCAAATGATGTAAGATGGTTACAAGAAAGAAAAAATCATATTTGGGATGAATGGATGGTAGATGCTGATGGTATTTACAGGATTTATGAACCAACAAAAGAAAATTATATTTATGATAAAGACAAAGAAGTAGATTTATATGATTTAGATAATAATATTATGTTAGATAAAGATGGTAATAAAATTAAAGTTAAAAGTAATATTGAAGGTAAAAATATTAAAGCTGCTAAATTCTATGGCAAAGAATATGCTTATACAATAGGAACGGCTTATGGTTGGATAGTTAATAGATATAAATTAACTCAAAATTTAATCGATACGATAAAATCTAATCCAAATGATCGCAGACTTGTTATGTCACTATGGCAAAATGAATTTTTAAAAACAGCAGTTTTACCATCATGTGTATGGTCTAGTGAATGGGATGTAACAGATGGATATTTAAACCTTTCTGTTCATCAAAGAAGTTGTGATGTTCCACTTGGGTTACCATTTAATGTAACACAATATGCAACACTTTTATGTTTAATCGCACATTGTACTAATTTAAAACCAGGTAAAATCTCTTGGAGTATAAAAGATGCTCATATTTATGTAAATCAAATAGAAGGAATAAAAGAACAAATCTTAAGAGGGGAAACTTTAGAAGATTTAGAAGCTCCTGAACTTTGGATAAATGAAGAGATACATGATTTTTTTGAATTTGATAATTCAAGAGATTTAAAAGATATAAAAATAAGAAAATATAAGCATCATGGAAAGATTAACTTTCCACTAGCTCAATAAGGAGGTAATTTATGGAACTTAAAATGATCGCTGCAGTAGGAAAAAATAATGAATTAGGAAAAGATAATGATCTTATTTGGCCTATTAAAGAAGACTTAAAATTTTTTAAAAATGTTACAACAGGTCATACTGTAATAATGGGAGCAAATACTTTTTTCTCACTTCCTAAAGTATTACCTAATAGAACTAACATTGTTTTATCACAAGATGATATAACTGTACCTGAAGGTGTTATTTTATATCATGATTTAAATAAATTCCTTAGTGATTATAAAGATAAAGATGAAATAGTTTTTGTTATTGGAGGAGGTACAATATATCGTTTATTTATAGATAAAGTAAATGAAATATATTTAACAGAAATAGATGAAGTATGTAATGATGCTACAGTATATTTTCCAACTTTTGATAAAACTTTGTATGAAAAAGAAATATTAAGTGAAAATGAAGAAAATAATTTAAATTATAAACATGTTCTTTACAGGAGAAAATAAAATGGGAAAGCTTATTTTAATCGAAGGAACAGATTGTTCGGGAAAAGAAACGCAAAGTAAGTTATTAAAAGAAAAAATAGAAAAAGATAATAAAACATGTGTATACTTTTCTTTTCCTAATTATAATTCGCCAACAGGTAAAATAGTGGGAGGCCCTTATCTTGGCAAAGAAGAAATATGTAAATCATATTTTACTGAAGGTGCAGTTAACGTTATGCCTGAAGTTTCTAGTTTATATTTTGCTGCAGATAGATTATATAATTTAGATACTTTAAAAAAATTAATTAATTCTTATGATTATGTAATCTTAGATAGATATACTTTTAGTAATATGGCTCATCAAGGAGGCAAAGAAGAAGATAAAAATAAAAGATATGAAATATATAATTTTATATATGAACTTGAATTTAATTTATTAAAACTGATTAAACCTGATATAGTAATTTTTTTACATATGCCTACTAAATATGCTTTAGAATTAAGAAAAAATAGAGCATCTTTAGACGAACATGAAAAAAGTATAAAACATTTAACTATGGCAGAGAATGCTTATCTTGAATTAAAAGATAAATATAATTTTAAATATATTTCATGTGTTAAAGAAGATAAATTAAGAAATATCGAAGAAATAAATAACGAATTATATGAATTAATAAGAAACATTTAAGTTTCTTTTTTTGTAACAAAATATATTTTTAAACATTTATTACTACAGGTGAAGTTTATGAATGGTTTAATTGGTAATACACCAATGATAAAAATAAAATATAAATATAAAGAAAAAGAAAATTTTATTTATGCTAAACTTGAATGGTTTAATTTAACTGGAAGTATAAAAGATAGATTAATTTATTATGTCCTTAATAAGAATAATTTAGAAAACATTACTACTTTAGTAGAAGCAACAAGTGGTAATACAGGAATAGCACTAGCAGCTCTTGGAAATTATTATAAGAAAAAAGTAGTTATTTTTATGCCTGATTTTGTAAGCGAAGAAAGAAAAATATTACTTAAAAGTTTTGGTGCTAAATTACATCTTATATCAAAAAAAGATGGTGGATTTGTAAAATGTGTAAAGCTTGCTAAAGAATATGCTAGAAAAAAAGATGTTTTATTAATAAATCAATTTTCAAATAAATTAAATATCGATACTCATTATAATACTACAGCAAAAGAAATATTAAATAAATTAAATAATATCGGAGGTTTTGTAAGTGGGGTAGGAAGTGGAGGTACTTTAATGGGAGTAACAAATAGATTAAAAGAAGTTTTTCCTAATTTAAAAGTAGCACTTGTGGAACCTAAAAATTCTGAAATTATTAATAAAAATAAAGTTAATTCACATAAAATTGAAGGTATTGCAGATGATTTTATTCCTGATAATTTTAAAAAAGAAAATATAACACATTATTACTCAATAAGTGATGAGGATGCGATTACTATGAGTAAAATGTTAGCAAAAGAATTAGGACTTGGTGTTGGTATATCAAGTGGTGCTAATTTCTTAGGGAGCGTTTTATTAAATGAAGATGTAAATAATGTTGTAACAATATTTTCTGATGATAATAAAAAATATTTATCTATTTTAAAAGATGATGTTTTTATAAAGCAAGATTATATATCAAATGACATAAAACTTTTAGGTTATGAAGTAGTTTAATTAATAAAAAATTATAAATATAACTACTTGTAAAATAATTAAAAATATGCTAGTATATTGTTATATTAAAAACAAATGAGGAAGACGGAAATATAATTTATTTTAATAAGAGAGTTGATGTTTGGTGAAAATCAATAAAATAAGTATATTTTAGATCACTTCTGATGTTCTATATTAAGTAAATAGATATAGATGGTAACGCATTATAGTTTTAAGAGCATAATAAACTTTATGAAATAAGGTGGAACCACGATTTTTATCGCCCTTATGTCATAAAGTTTTTATATTTTTAAGGAGGAATAGTTATGTTTAAAGAATTAAGAAAAGGAAATTATGAAGAAGTAGAACAACATTTTATTGATTATTGGAAAGAAAATGATATATTACAAAAATCTATTGATAAAAGTAATAATTATTTTGTATTTTATGATGGACCAGCAACTGCTAATGGTCATCCAGGATTACACCATATGGTGGCCAAGTTTTTAAAAGATAGTTTTTGTAAATATAAAACTATGCAAGGATATAAAGTACTTAGAAAAGTAGGATGGGATACACATGGTCTTCCTGTTGAAGTAGAAGCAGAAAAGAAATTAGGTTTTAATTCTAAAAAAGATATTGAAAATTATGGAATTGAAAAATTTAATAATGTTTGTCGTGAACTTGTATGGAGTAATGAAAAATCATTTAGTGATTTAACTGCTAAAATGGGTCAATTCATTGATTTAGAACATCCTTATGTTACTTATGATAATAAATATATTGAAACAGAATGGTATATTTTAAAGAAATTTTTTGATGAAGGTTTATTTTATGAAGGAGTTAAAATTGTTCCATTTTGTACAAGATGTGGTACAGGTTTAGCTTCTCATGAAGTTGCCCAAGGATATAAAGATATTGAAGCTCAAACTGTAATTGTACCTTTTAAAGTATGTGATGATGATTCTTATTTTCTTGTTTGGACAACAACACCATGGACTTTAATTTCAAATGTAGCTTTATGTGTTAATCCAAATGAAAAATATGTTAAAGTATTATCAAATGGATATAAATTTATTCTTGCTAAAAAACTAGCAAATAAAGTTCTTGGAGATTCTTATGAAATACTTGAAGAATATTTAGGAAAAGATTTAGAATATACTTCTTACGAACAATTAATTCCAAGTTTGAAAGTAAATAAAAAAGCATTTTATGTAACATGTGATAATTATGTAACTATGGAAGATGGTACGGGGGTAGTTCATATTGCACCAGCTTTTGGGCAAGATGATGCTAATATTGGTAAAAAGTATAATTTACCATACCTTAATCCTGTTGGTGAAGATGGATGTTATACTGAAGGACTTTGGAAGGGTAGAAATGTCTTTGATGTTGATTTAGATGTTATTAAGTATTTAAAAGAAAACGATAAATTATTTAAAAAACAAAAATTAGTTCACTCATATCCTCATTGTTGGAGATGTGGAACACCACTTTTATATTATTCAAAACCAAGTTTCTATCTTGAAGTTACTAAAATTAAAGATAAAATCGTGGAAGCTAATAAAACAGTAAAATGGTATCCAAGTTATGTTGGAGAAAAGCGTTTTGGAAATTGGCTTGAAAATTTAAATGATTGGGCTATTTCAAGAAGTAGATATTGGGGAACACCACTTCCTTTATGGAGATGTTCATGTGGACATGACGAGATGATTGGTTCAAAAGAAGAATTAGTAGAAAAAGCAATTGAAAAAATTGATACTTCAATTGATTTACATAGACCATATGTTGATGATATACATATTAAATGTCCAAAATGTGGTAAAACAATGTCTAGAGTAGTGGATGTTATTGATTGTTGGTTTGATTCTGGTTCTATGCCATTTGCTCAATATCATTATCCATTTGAAAATAAAGAACTTTGGGAAACACAATTTCCAGCAGATTTTATTTGTGAAGGAATTGACCAAACACGTGGATGGTTTTATTCACTTCTTGTAATATCAACTTTTGTTAAAGGATGTTCACCATATAAAAATGTTTTAGTAAATGATTTATTACTTGATAAAGAAGGCAAAAAAATGAGTAAAAGTAAAGGTAATATTGTAGAACCATTTACAACTTTAAAAACATATGGAGCAGATACGGTAAGATTTTATCTTCCATATACTTCACCAGTATGGATGCCTTTAAAATTTGATTATGAAGGATTAAAAGAAGTACATTCTAAATTCTTTAATCCATTTAAAAATACTTATACTTTCTTTCAAACATATGCTAATATTGATAAAGTAGATCCAAGAAACTTTAAAGTAGAATACAAAGATTTAGAAGAAATAGATAAATGGTTACTTTCTAAATATAATAGACTTGTTAAAAATGTAACTGAAGCTTTTGAAGAATATGATTTAAATAAAGTTGTAAAATATTTGACAACATTTGTTGGAGAAGATTTATCTAATTGGTATATTAGAAGAAATAGAAATAGATTCTGGGGCAGTGTTTTAGATAATTCTAAAAAAAGTGTTTATCAAACTACTTATGAAGTATTAATTGGCTTATCAAAACTTCTTGCACCAATTTCTCCATATATAAGTGAAGAAATATATCAAAATTTAACAAATGAAGAATCAGTTCATTTAAGTTCATTTCCTAAATGTGATGAAAGTTTAATTGATTTAAAACTAGAAGAAAAAATGGATTTAGTAAGAGATATAATTTCACTTGGTAGAAATGCACGTGAAGAAGCTAAAATAAAAGTTAGACAACCAATTAGTGAAGTATTAATTGATGGTAAAAATAAAGACATATTAAGTGATTTAACATCTTTAATAACAGATGAATTAAATGTAAAAAAATTAACATTTGTCGATGATTTAAGTTTATATATGAACTTTATTATAAGACCAAACTTTAAAGAAACAGGTAAATTATTTGGAAATAAAATGAAAGAATATCAAACTTTCTTAAATAATTTAACTGAAAAAGATAAAGAAACTTTATTAAATGGTGGTACATTAAAATTTGAAGAGTTTGATATTGATAAAAATCTTGTTGATATAAGAATTGAATCTAAAGAAGGATTTGACTGTATAAATGAAGGTAATAACTTTATTATCTTAAATACTACTTTAACAGAAGATTTAATAAAAGAAGGTTTAGCAAGAGAGCTTGTATCAAAAGTTCAAAATATGCGTAAAGAAAAAGACTTTAATATTGAAGATAGAATTAATTTATTCTATAACGGTAATTCTTATTTTGAAAGTGTATTAAAAGAATTTGAATCTTATATTAAAGAAGAAACATTAGCACTTTCATTAATTAAAAAAGAAGACTTAACTAATTTAGTAAAATTAAATGATTTAGATGTATACTTAGATATAGAAAAAAGATAAAATTTTATCTTTTTTTTAGTTTTAACGCAAGTTAAACGCAACTTTTAATATATTTATTGACTATATTAAAAAAATAAACTATTCTAAATTTATAAAATGATACGAAATCTTGGCCCTTATTTTGTATTGTTTTTTTATTTTGTTAAAATTCTAAAGATTGGTATTATATAATAATCTTATAAATTTAATAGTTAATATGTAATATAGCAAATTGCATATTAGGTTAATTGTATTTATTGAATATGCAAAAATCATCAGAAAATATGATATTTTAACAGTTTCATATACGTTTGGATTATAATTAAAAAAAATATAGTTTTTTTCTATATTTTTTTATATTTTGTTTTCTTTTAAAAACTCCCTTAATATTTTAGTAGTTGCTCTTTTTTCAATTCTTGAAACATAACTTCTTGAAATATTTAAATCTTTTGCTATTTCTTTTTGTGTTTGTTCGTCTAAATTATCTAAACCATATCTTCTTTTTATTATTTCTTTTTCTCTAGGATTTAAGATATTTAAATATTTTTTTAATAATCCTATATTATCTTTTTTGCTTATTTCATCAATATAATCAGGTTTATGGGTTTTTAAAACTTCTAAAATTGTAACTTCGTTACCATCTTTATCAAATCCTATTGGTTCATCTAAACTTACAACCATATTATTTTTTTTATTACTTCTAAAATACATTAATATTTCGTTTTCTATACATCTAGCACAGTAAGTAGTTATTTTTGTACCATGTTTTAAACTATAACTATCAATACCTTTTATTAAACCAATTGTACCAATACTAATAAGATCATCTGTATCAGTATTTGAATTTTCATACTTTTTAACAATGTGAGCCACTAATCTTAAATTATGTTCGATAAGTTTATCTCTTGCTTTAGGATCCTTATTTAATAATAAAGTAATATATTTTTCTTCTTCTTCTTTACTTAATGGCTCAGGAAATACATTATTAGAATAGGAAGTTGTAAAAAAGGTTAAACTTCTTATTAATTCTAAAATACTAAATAACATAAAATTCTTCCTTTCTAATTTAAATATATTATTTATGTCAAAATTTATGTTATAATGAAAATGAAAGATGGTAATGTTATGGAAAAAGATATTGAAAAGTTTATTAAGTATTTAAAAGAACAAAAAAATTATTCTAAATATACAATTAGTACTTATGAAGAAGATTTGATATTTTTAAGTAAATACTTAGAAAAAGAAGGTATTTCTTATTTAGATATTGATTATTCTACGATCAGGTTATATTTTAATTATTTAGATAGTTTTAATTATTCTAAAAATACAATTGCTAAAAAAATAACTAGTGCAAGAAGTTTTTATAAGTATTTAGCTAGGAATAATAAGATAAAAACTAATCCATTTTCTCTTTGTTCGTTACCTAAAAAAGATAATTTACTTCCTAAGTTTTTATATTATAATGAACTTGAAGAAATGTTTTCTTCTTGTGATACTTCTAATTTAGGTATAAGAAATAGATGTATTTTAGAACTTTTATATGCAACAGGTATGAGGGTAGGAGAGCTTGTTAATATAAAATTAAATGATATTGATTTAAAAGAAAAATATATTAAAATACTTGGTAAAGGGAATAAAGAAAGAATTGTATATTTTGGAGATTATGCTAAGGAATATTTAGAAAAATATATTTATGAAGTAAGAGATAATTTATTAAAAAATAAAAAAAGTGATTACTTATTTATAAATAATTCTGGTACTAATTTAAGTTCTAGAGGGGTAGAGTTAATTATTAAAAATATTATTAAAGAAACAAGTATAAAATCTAATATTACACCTCATGTTTTAAGACATACTTTTGCTACCCATCTTTTAAATGAAGGGTGTGATATTTTAAGTGTTCAAGAGCTTTTAGGACATGAATCTCTTAGAGCAACTCAAATATATACGCACATTACAAATGAAGGACTTAGAAATATATATAATATTTCTCATCCGAGAAATAATAAAAACATAAAATAAAAGGATATTAATAAATCATTGTTTTTAATATCCTTTTTGTATTTGAAAAGTTTTTCTTTGCTATTTTATCTAATACATCTTTACCATATTTTTCTACTAGTTCTTGTCCTATTTTATCAACATTATCTCCTGCACCTTTAGGAATAGGAGTTTTGTAAGTATCGCACATTTTATCAAATTCTTTTATAAAAATATATCTTGATATAACTGAAGCACATGCTACTGCTAAATTTTTGTCTTCAGCTTTTGTCATAAATGTTATATTTCTAACAACATTATTTACATCTTTTAAATAACTATAATATCTATCTTCTTTAGCAAATTCATCGACAATTATGTAATCAGGTTTTTCTATTTCGTTTAGTAAACTATAAAGCATTTTATTATGAAGAACCGCTTTTATTTTATTCATGTTTACATCATTACTATAGTTTTTATTATAATCTTCATTTGAAAGAATTGTACTTTTATATTTTATATTTTTAATAAGTTTAGGTACAACATTAAGTATTTTTTCATCTGTTAGTTTTTTAGAATCTTTAATACCAAGACTTTCTACAAAACTTATATCTTCTTTTCTTACATATGCAGCCGTTACTACAATTGGTCCAAAGTAATCTCCTGTTCCAACTTCATCACTACCTATACTTGTAACATTATAATAATCTTTAGTACAAGTATTATTTGTATTTTCTTGTCCGTCAATAGCTTTCCACATATTAGCATCTACATATGCAGTTGTTCCTTGAAACATACATTTTTTTGATTGATATAATGTTATAATAGTATCTTCTTCTTGTGCCTGAAAAATAGCATATGGTGGAGTTTTTTCTCTTAATTTATCTTTATAATATTCAATCATTTTTTTAACTGTGTCATCATTTACTTTAATAACAATATTCATATTTTTAATTCCTTTCATTGTCTAATAAGATTATATCAAAATGTCTAATTTTAGTCTATAAAAAAATAAAATTAGTGCATATTTAACATATTTAAGTTATAATAATATTGTAAGGAGGACTTTTTATGTATTTGTTTGATATAATTATAATTATGTTTTTATTAATATTTGCTGTAGTAGGATTTAAAAATGGCTTTTTTAAACAAACAGTTAAAACAGTTGGCGTAATTTTAATATTTGTTTTTGCTTTTTATTTTAAAGATTATGTAGCAAATTTTTTAAGTTATACATTGCCTTTTATTAAATTTAAAGGTTCAATCGCTGGACTTAGTTCATTAAATATTATTTTATTTCAATTAATTGCATTTTTGATACTTTTAGGATTATTTTCCATTGTTTTTCAAATATTACTTAAAATATCAGGATTAATTGAAAAAGCTCTTAATTTTACGATAATTTTAGGTATACCATCAAAACTTCTTGGTATGGTTGTAGGATTAATCGAAGGATATGTAATTTTATTTATAATTTTATTTGTTATAAATATGACATCGTTTAATAATTCATTAATAAGTGAGTCTAGTTTAAAGCCTAAAATACTGACATCTTCACCAGTTTTATCTAATGTTGTAAAAGATGTGACTAATACTGCAACTGAAATATATGATTTTGTAGATGTTTATGTTAAAGATAAAGATAGTGATAAATTTAATTATAATGCAATTGATACGATGTTAAAAAATAAGATAATAACTCCAGAATATGTTGAAAAACTTGTTAAGAAAAGAAAAATTGAAGTAAAAAATATAGATAAATTAATTGAACAATATAAAAATAAAGGAGATGAGTAAAATGTTAGTACATTTAGAAAATGAAGATTTTAATGAAATGATAAAAGATGATTTAGTTATTGTTGATTTTTACGCTAATTGGTGTGGGCCATGTAAAATGCTTTCACCTGTTTTAGAAGAAGTAGCATCATCAAGAGGCAACATAAAAGTTGTTAAGGTTGATGTTGATAAACATAATGATTTAGCAAGAAAATATGGAATAATGAGTATTCCAACACTTATGTATTTTAAAAATGGAAAATTAGAAAAAACATCACTTGGTTATGTAACTAAAGATGAAATTGAAGAAAATATTAATAATTTAAGGTAGATTTTACATCTACTTTTTATTTTTTAAAGAAAAAGTTTGACATTTTTCTTGTATTGTGCTATAATTTAGACACTTAAGAAATTACCAATAATAAATAGGGGGTTAGGTAATATGGAAAATAAAAGGTTAAATTATCATTTTGAATATGTTGATGAAAATGAATTTAGAAAAAAAGAAAGATCAGTAAGAAAGTATAATATGCTTGCTTATAAAAAGCTTACATTTGAATATTATCCTAAGATAAGGGAAGGAAACTTTTTAGGAAAGTTAGTAGAAACTTCTTCTAAAGATAAAACAAAAACTTATGAATTAAAACTTCCTACTGATGCATTATTTTCTAAAGTACATGGAGATATAACACTTCATTATACAGTATATGAAGATAGTAAAGTTGTTCTTCTTTCTAATATTACACCGGATAGTATTTTAGAAGAAGGACACAGAAGTGAACTTGCTACTTACAAGGGAGTTATGATTTCTAAATCAAACGCTCAAAAAGATATGTTTAAAGTTAATTTATTAAACGCATTAAACCAAAAATAATTTGGTTTTTTTGTTTTTTGGTATAATTTTTCAAAAAAATTATAAAATTATATTGCATTTTAGTGATGTTTTGTGTTATTATTAAAAAGCAATAGAGAAATGGACCCTTAGCTCAATTGGTTAGAGCAACCGGCTCATAACCGGTCGGTTGTAGGTTCGAGTCCTACAGGGTCCACCATTTATTTATGCGGGTATGGCGGAATTGGCAGACGCACTAGACTTAGGATCTAGCGGAGTGATCCATGGGGGTTCAAGTCCCTTTACCCGCACCAAACGAATATTAAAATGATCTTTAGGGTCATTTTTTCTTTTTAAACATAATATAATAAAATATCTATAAATATAGGTAAAATAAGTAAAAAGTGTTTGACTAAATGGTATTTTTATGGTATCATTCTATATGTTTGAAGCCTTTATATGCTTTAAACCACATCAAAAAGGTTAGAAGATCATATGACACCTTAAGAGTGAGTCTTAGTTTATAAAAGGAGGTAAGTTATGAAAGCTATTATTGAAACAGGTGGTAAACAATATTATGTTAGCGAAAATGATGTTATTTATGTTGAAAAATTAGATGCAGAGGAAAATAAAGAAGTAACATTTGACAAAGTATTAATGATAGGTAGTGAAGTTGGTAATCCATATTTAGAAGGTGCTAAAGTTACTGCTAAGGTTTTAAAACATGGAAAAAATAAGAAAATTAGAATATTTAAATATGTTTCAAAACAAAAAAGTACTCGTAAAATTCAAGGTCATCGTCAACCATATACTAAATTAGAAATTACTAAAATTGCTAGATAGTTATGATTAAGGTTAAAGTATTAAAAGAAAATGATTTTTATAAAGAAATAACTATAACAGGACATGCTAATTATGATTCTTATGGTAAAGATATTGTATGCAGTTCTGTAAGCAGTATTGTTGTAACAACTGTTAATGCTATTATTTCTTTAGATAAAGATATTATTAATTATGATGATACAAATGGAGTTAAAATTAAGGTATTAAAAGAAGATGAAGTTACTAATAAATTATTAGAAAACATGCTTAATTTATTACATGAACTTCAAAAAGATTATGAAAAAACAATAAAATTTTTATAGGGAGGATTTAGTTATGATGAAATTAAATATCCAATTATTTGCTCATAAAAAAGGTGGAGGATCTACTTGTAATGGTAGAGATTCTGCAGGTCGTAGATTAGGTGCTAAAATAGCAGACGGACAAACTGCTAAAGCAGGAAATATTATTTATCGCCAAAGAGGAACAAGAATTTATCCAGGAACAAATGTTGGTATGGGAAATGACCACACACTATTTGCTAAAGAAGATGGTGTAGTTAAATATGAAAGATTAGGAAAAGACAAAAAACAAGTTAGTGTTATTACTAAATAATGTCTTTTCTTTTTTTGGTAATTTATAACAATTTATATAAAACTATTTATTATATTAGAAAATTCTAATATAATATTTTTTTGAGTCTTTGACTTAAAGGAGTAGTTTATGAAAAATTTAAAATATTTATTTATATTAATAATAATTTTTTTCTTATTTATAACAAATTTAAATAGTAAAAAAATAACATATAATTATGTTTTAGAACCTAGATGTATATATAATATAGAAAAATTTAATAAAATAAAAGAAGAAAAGAAAGTGTTAGATAAATTTATTGGTAGGATAACAGGATATGGACCAGATTGTTATGGGTGTATAGGTATAACATCATCTGGCTATGATGTTAGAAATACTATTTATTATAATGATAAAACATATAATAATGTTCGTGTTTTAGCAGCAGATAAATCTCTTCCTTTTGGAACAATTATAAAAGTAAGTAATTTAAAAGATTATAATGATTTTATAGGTATTGTTCTTGACAGAGGAAGTGCTATATCTTTTGATGGTTTTTCACAAATAGATTTATTATTTGAAAGTGAAGATTATTCATATAACTTTGGAAGAAAAGAAAATGTTATTTTTGAAATATTGCGTTTAGGATATTGAATTTAAATATTTTTTAAGATATAATAAAAAGTACTTGAAATGAGGAAGTTATATGGAAGAAGAAATACTAAAATTAAAAAAGACAATAAAAAGTAATGCTAAATTTAGTATTATTTGTATATCATTTATAGAAATAATGTTAATTGCATTGCCACTTTTATTTAATAAAGCTTTGCCTAATGTAACGGGAAATGTGGATAATTTATTTTTTATAAAGAATTATTTTCTAAAATTTTTTCCTTTTTTATCAGTAGGGCTTAATTCTTATTCAATAAAATTACTTTTTGATAATAAAAAATTAAATAAGGAAGTAGTAAATTTAGAAGTATTAGATAAAAAACAAAAGATTGAAGAAGAAATGAAACAAGAAGTTAAAAAAAGTATGATGTATGAAGAAACAAGGGAAGTTAATGATGATTTAGAATTTTTAAAATATTTATATAAAACAGATACAGATTTATACATAATGCTTTTACAAGATAATTATTTAGAAAGTGCTTTAAAAGAAAAAGGTTATGATGATGTTACAATAAAGGATTTCGTTAATTATGTAAAAGACGATATTAATGGTGTTAAACCTCTTGTTAGAGTTAAGTAAGAAGTAAAATTTATTTTATTTCTTTTCTTTTTATAAAATAATATTTATAATTAATATGAAAGGAAGAAAATTATGAACGAACAAATAATAAAAGATATAGCAAATAATTTAAATATAAAAGTTTTTCAAGTAGAAAATACATTAAAATTACTTGAAGAAGGAAGTACAATACCATTTATAGCAAGATATAGAAAAGAAGCTACAAGTGGTCTTGATGAAAAAAAGATAAAGGAAATAAGTGATGTTTATAAATATCAAGTTAATTTGTTAAAAAGAAAAGAGGATGTTATAAGATTAATTGATGAAAAAAATCTTTTAACGGAAGAATTAAAAAGTAAAATATTATCTTGTACTAAATTAGTTGATATTGAAGATTTATATAGACCATATAAGGAAAAGAAAAAAACTAAAGCAACAGATGCAATTAATAATGGATTAGAAGCTCTTGCTAAAATAATTATGAGTTTTCCTAATAAAAGTTTGGAAGAAATAATAAATAATTATACTTCATGTAAAGTAACAACATATAATGAAAAATATGAAGGGGTTATGTATATAATTGCAGAATGGATTAGTGATAATGCAAATTATAGAAAATATATTAGAAATTATATTTTTAATAATGGATTTATTGTATCTAAAGTAAAAAAAGATGGAAAAGATGAGTATAAAACTTATGAGATGTATTATGATTATAATGAAAGAATAAAATATATAAAAAGTCATAGGGTATTAGCACTTAATAGGGGTGAAGAAGAAAAGGTTTTAAATGTTAAATTAACTACTGATGATGATAAAATAATATCTTATTTAGAAAACAAAATAATAAAATATGATTATCCATGTAGTAGTCTTATAAAAGATGCGATAAAAGATAGTTATAAAAGGCTTATTTTTCCAAGTATTGAAAGAGAAATAAGAAGTGATTTAACTATTTTAGCAAATAAAGTTGCGATTGATAATTTTTCTTCAAATGTTTCTAATTTACTTTTAACACCACCAATGAAAGAAATAAGGGTATTAGGATTTGATCCTGCTTTTAGAACAGGTTGTAAACTTGCAGTATTAGATAAAAATGGAAGTGTTTTAAGTATAGATAAAATATATCCTCATGAACCACATAATAAGATTAAAGAAAGTGAAATAAAAATTGTAGAACTTGTAAATAAATATAATATTGATGTTATTGCCATAGGCAATGGAACAGCATCTAGAGAAAGTGAAAGATTTATTGCTAATACTATAAAAAATAATAGTTTAAATTGTAAATATGTAATTGTAAGTGAAGCAGGAGCAAGTGTATATTCTGCAAGCAACTTAGCTATAAAAGAATTTCCTAATTTAGATGTTGCAGAAAGAAGTGCAATTTCAATAGGTAGAAGATTACAAGATCCATTATCTGAACTTGTAAAAATAGATCCTAAAAGTATAGGGGTAGGATTATATCAACACGATTTAAAACAAAAAGAATTAGATGAAGCATTAGATTTTGCAGTTGGTTCAGTTGTTAATAGTGTAGGAGTAAATATAAATACAGCATCACCATCATTATTAAAATATATTTCAGGTTTAAATTCTAAAACAATTGCTAGTATTATAAAAGAAAAAGAAAGAATAAATAAATTTACTTCAAGAATGGAACTTAAAAAAATATTAAGTGATAAAGTATTCGAACAATCAATTGGATTTATTAGGATAAATGATGCTTCAAATGTTTTAGATAGAACAAAAATACATCCTGAAAGTTATGAAAAAACATATAGCTTACTTAAATATTTAAATCTATCTTTAGAAGATATTGGAACACCTAAGATAAAAGAAGTGTTAAAAAATATAAACGTAGAAAGCCTTGAAAAAGAGTTAAAAATAGATAAATGGACTTTGGAAGATATTATATCTTGCTTAAAAGAACCTTTAAGAGATCCAAGAGAAGATTATAGTGCCCCTGTTTTAAAAGAAGATATTTTAACAATTGATGATTTAAAAGTAGGAATGAAGTTACAAGGTGTTGTTAGAAATGTTGTTGATTTTGGAGCATTTATTGATATAGGATTACATAATGATGGATTAGTTCATATATCAGAAATAACTTCTAAATATATAAAACATCCAAGTGAAGTATTAACGGTTGGTGATATAGTAGATTGTTATGTAAAAGAAATATTTAAAGAAAAGGAAAAAGTAGCACTTACATTAAAAGAAATGTAATTTAATCTTACATTAAGTAAAATTAAATCTTTCTTTTTTTAAAATTTTTTGGTATAATTTACTGCGTAAGGAAGTGAATATTATGTTCGTAGATGAAGTTAATATAAATGTAGTTGCAGGAACAGGTGGAGATGGATGCACTGCTTTTAGAAGAGAAAAATACGTGCCACTTGGAGGACCTTATGGAGGAAATGGTGGTAGAGGATCAAATATTATTTTCAAAGCAGATGAAGGGCTTCGTACTTTAATTGATTTAAGATATAATAAAATAATTAAAGGAGAACGTGGTGAAAATGGTATGGGTAAGAACTGTAATGGTAAAGGTGCTAAAGATATTATAATAAAAGTTCCAACAGGTACAGTTGTTACTGATATGGATACAAACCTTGTTATTTGTGATTTAAAAGAAAATGGTGAAGAATGTATCGTAGCTAAAGGAGGACGTGGAGGTCGTGGAAACACTGCTTTTAAAACCGCTAGTAATCCTGCACCTAATTTTAGTGAAAAAGGAGAACCAGGCGAAGAAAGATATTTAAAAGTTGAACTTAAATTACTTGCAGATGTTGGTTTAGTAGGAATGCCAAGTGTTGGTAAAAGTACAATTCTTTCTAAAATATCACGTTCAAAGCCTAAAATAGCAGCATATCACTTTACGACATTAAATCCTAATTTAGGAGTTGTAAAAACAAGCGATAATAGAAGTTTTGTAGTAGCAGATCTTCCAGGTTTAATCGAAGGTGCATCTTTAGGAGAAGGACTTGGAGATAAGTTTTTAAAACATATTGAAAGAACAAGAGTCATAGCTCATGTTATTGATATGAGTGGATATGAAGGAAGAGATCCATATGATGATTATATAAAAATTAAAAAAGAATTAAATGACTTTGATTCTAAATTATTAAAAAAAGAACAATTAATTATCGCTAATAAAATGGATATGGAAAATGCTAAAGAAAACTTAAAAGAATTTAAAAAGAAATTAAAAGAAGATATAAAAGTATTTGAAATAAGTGCCATTAATGAAGAAGGCTTAGATAAAGTATTATTATATATGGCTGATCTACTTGATAAAGAAATTATTAAAGATGACTTTGAAGATGATTTATATGAAGATTATGTATTATATACATTTAAAAAGGAAAATCCATTTACAATAGTAAAAGAAAAAGATTGCTTTGTTATAAAAGGAGATACAATTGAAAAATTATTTAGAATGACTAAATTTAATACAGATGAATCAATTCTTCGTTTTGCTAAAAAGTTAACTCGTATGGGAGTTGATGAAGAATTAGAAAAAATGGGAGCAGTTCAAGGAGATAAGGTAAGAATACTTGATTTTGAATTCGAATATAGAAATTAAAAAAACCTAGTTAATTTTAACTAGGCTTTATTTATTCTATAAAAATTTATACTTGGAATATTATTGAATCTTATGTTAAATATACTTTCACCAAGACCATTTGAAATATAAATGTCTGTATTATTAATTTTATAGTAAGGCGCATAATATTTTTTTGCACCATCAGGAAGAAAAATAGGTCTAACAAATGGTATTTTTACTTGCCCGTTATGTGAATGACCTCCAAGTATTACATCAATATTATAATCATTTATAAAATAATCGATATAATCTGTTTCATGTAATAAAACTATTTTTAAATTAGAAGAATTAAAACTATTATCTTTAAGTCCTTCGATATTAGGGCTTCCATATGTTATATTATCAAATCCATATATTCCAATTGTAGAACCTTCTTTTCCATAGATAATATCATTTTTATTAACAAGTAGATTAAAATTAGAATTATAATATATATTACTAAGTTCATTATAATTATAATCATGATTACCTATAATACTATATTTACCTAAAGAAGCATTTATATCTTTTAAAGCATTTGTTAAAACATCTATTTCTTTTTTAGTATACTTTTCGGTATATCTTAGATCAAGTAAATCACCTGTAAATACAACAATATCAGGTTCAAGTTCATTAATTTTAGTAATGACTTTTTTAATATTTTTACTATTAATACTACTTCCATAGTGTAAATCACTAAAATGAACTATTTTAATACCATGTAAATCTTCTTTTATATTATTATTTAAAATAACTTTTTCATTTACTAGTAGTAAATTAGGTTCAATAAAGTAAGAATATATGAAAAATATGATTAAAAGACTGATTATAAAAGCAAGGAATTTCCTATTTCTTTTTTTTCTTTTTTCCTTTTTTTCTATCTTTACTTCTTTTTTAATTTCCTTTTCAATTTTTTTATTTTTTTCTAATCTTGACACCATATTATCCTCCAATGACGAAAACTAATATATAATTTAAGACAATAATTGTATTGTGCATCATATGAAATGACATAGGTACAAAAATATTATCTGTTTTAGAATACATGTAAGCAAATGCACATCCTAAAGCACTATAAGGTACTAAAAATACTAGTTCCACAATACTACTAGCAGATAAAAGATGCATAGAACCAAATATTAATCCACTTAAAAGAATATAAAGTACTTTATTATTAAAACAGTTTCTTAATGATTTTCTAAATACCATTTCTTCAGCAAATGGAGCATAAATGCAAGAGGAAAAAATCATATATATAGGCATAATGCTAATATATTCTCTTATTAATGTCTCATTAGTAGAATTACCTTCAACAAAGAAAGATATAATAATATTTGATATAATCATTACAAGAAGTCCTATAACATAGTATTTAAAATTATCTTTTATATAAGTTTTAAAATTAGATTTAAAATCTTTAAAGTTTTCTTTAATACTTTTTCTATAAAATATAAATAGCATAATCATAAGTGACAAATTAATTAACATCATAAGTATTATTTTTGAAGTAGTAGGCAAGACTTTTAAATCAATTCCAACTTTAGTAATTATTGTAACTATAATATCACTATAAAATAAGTATAGTAAAAATATTAATATAAATTTAATTATTTCTTTTATTTTTATTTTCATAAAACATTTCCCTTCATTTTCTCTATAGTAATAATACCATAAATTTGAATTGTTGAAAAGTATTAATAAAATTATTGACATGGGGGGGGGATATTATATAATAACCTTATAAAGTTAATAGTTAATAAAATAAGGTTGTGGTATAGTGAAAAAAATAATAAGTTTTTTAAAAACAGATATTAAAATAATAAATAGTTATTTTTTATTATTAATTATTTTAATTATATTAGTATGTATAGGATATTCAAGTTATGCATTATTTAGTTTTACAAAAACAAGCACTAATATAATTGAAGGAACAGTAGGAGAATTAAAGAAAAAAGCAGCAAGTGAACTTATTAAACTAACAGATAATAAAGATGATAGTGGATTATATACAATAACCCATGAGGCTGATAGTACACTTCAAATAGGAACAAATGAAGATATAACAGAATATAGATACCGTGGAGCAAGTCCAAAAAACTATGTAACATTTAATAATGAAGTATGGAGAATACTTGGGGTATTCCCGACCGATGATGGAAATGGAAATATAGAAAACAGAATAAAGATAATAAAAAATGAAGGTATAGGGACATATGTATGGGATGATACATCATCAGCTTATAACTATAATATATATGATAACTTGTTATTAAATGCTGGAAATAAGTCGAAAGTAGAATATTTAAATAAAAGTAATAATTATGAAATTACTATGACTGCCGCTTTACTTGAGGGTTCAAATAATTGGGCTCGTCCATCAACATTAAATACGTATTTAAATGGTACATATTATAATAATATATCAAGTGTAGCGCAACAAATGATTGGCTCATCAAAATATTATTTAGGTGGGTATACTAGTGCTGGAATAACAGTTTCAAATATGTATTCATATGAACGAAAAATAAGTGGAAGTGGTACATATTATTATTCAACAAATCCAAATAGTTGGACAGGAGATTTAGCTTTAATGTATGTTAGTGATTATGGCTATGCAGGTTTAAATTGTGAAAATAGAAAACTATATGGTGTAAACAATGATACAGATATAATAAGTGTATGCAATTCAACAAACTGGTTATATGATTTTCAGGATCAAGAATGGCTATTAAATCAATGGGGTAGTTCGCAGTTTATTTTGTTTCAAAAATATGATGTAGGTCTTATTCACAATGCGCACACAACTAATAAATTTGCAGTAAGGCCAACTTTATATTTAAAACCTAATGTTCAAATAATGGATGGTGATGGAACAAGTACCAACCCATATGTTTTTGCACTTGATGGTAAAGTTGTATTACCTACAATTGATGGATATGAAATTTTTGAAAATAATTTTAATATTTCAGTTACCCCAGGATCATATTTACTTGATAAATATTGTGTTTTAAATAATGATAATAATCAAGATAATTGTACTTGGAATGATGTTACAATATCATCTAATGTAATACATAATTATTGGTGTTGTCTTGGAATTGATTTAAAACGTAATACAAGTTATAATTTTAATATATTTTTAAAGGACAAAAAAAATAATATAGTAACAAAATCATATAACTATTATACATCTGAACCTATAGCTCCTTGTACTTGTTTTAACTGATAAAATATCATAAACATTTACTTTTTAAGTAATTTATGATATTTTTATTATGTACTAAATTAGAAAGGAACTTAATTATGAGTTTATTTTATCCAAATATTTATCAAAATAATATATTAAGTATAGATTATAAAAAATTAAAAGAAAAAGGAATAGAACTTTTAATATATGATTTAGATAATACTATTATTTCATATGAAACAAACATACTTGATAAAGAAATAATTGATTTATTTAAAAAGTTAAAAAAATCTTTTCAAATTGTTGTTTTATCTAATACAACTAATTCTAATAAGATTAAAAATATATGTAATACTTTAAATATAGAGTATATAAAATTTGCGTGTAAGCCATTTTTTTTAGGATTTTACAAAATAAAAAGAAAATATAATGTTTCATACGATAAAATGTGTATGATTGGAGATCAATTTTTAACAGATATATATGGTTCTAATAAATTAGGACTTACTTCTTGTTTAATAGATAAAATTAGTAATGTTGAGGGAAATTATACAAAATTCAAAAGAAAAATAGAAAAAAGAATAATAAAAAGTTTATATAAAAAATATAACTTTGAAAGAGGTAAATATTATGATTAAAAAATGTATTGGATGTGGTGCAATTCTTCAAGATAATAATCCTTTAATCGAAGGGTATACAACTGTTTTAACAAATGATTTATGTAAAAGATGTTTTCGGATGAAAAATTATGGTGAATATGAGTTTGTTACAAAAGATAATTTAGAATATGTAAAAATATTAAATAATATAAAAAATAAATCATGTTTAGTTTTATATATTGTAGATTTACTTGCTATTCCTAAAGATATAACTAAAATTAAAGAATATGTAGGAAATAATGAAATAATATTAATTTTAAATAAAAAAGATGTTTTGCCATATAAAATAAAGGACGAAAAATTAATTAGTTATTTCAAAAATTATAATATTTTTAAAGATATCATTGTAATAAGTGCTAATAAAAACTATAATTTAGATTTATTATATTCTAAAATTAATAAACCTCTTGTATATGTTGTAGGGAATACTAATGCAGGTAAATCAACTTTAATAAATAAACTTATTAAAAATTACTCAATTGATAAAGAACCAAGTATTACAATATCGCCAATGCCATCAACTACACTAAATGAAATAGAAATAAATTTAAATAAATTTACTTTAATAGATACACCTGGTCTTGTAGATAATGGTAATGTTCTTAATTATGTAAAAGAAGAAATGGTAAAAAAACTTATTCCAAAACAAGAAATAAAAACAAGAACATATCAGTTAAAACATAAAGAATCTTTAATTGTTGATACTTTATTTAGACTTGATTATTTAAATGATTTTAAAAATAGTTTTACTTTCTTTATTTCTAATGATATTGATATTAAAAAAATTAGTTCAAAGAAAAATCTTGAATTAAAAGATAAACACATAAAGAAAATAAAGGTAGGTATAAGGGAAGATATATGTATAAATGGTCTAGGTTTTATAAAAGTAATAGATCCATGTGAGGTTAATATTTATATTGATAAAGATATTGATGTGTATACAAGAAAATCCTTAATATAAAACACTTTAAAAATAAAATTTAAAGTGTTTTTTTAATTAGAATTATTCTATATAATGAGTTTTAATTATGCCATAAGTATTAGTCGTGGGGTCTAAAAACAGCATATTTTTTAAAGGAAAATAAGTAAATAATGTAAATACTATATATACTAAAGGTATAATATAAACCGAATATTTATTAATTTTACTATTAATTTTTTTATTTTGTATTTTATACATTAAATAATTAGATATAAGAATTGTTATAAAATAAAGTATTAAAGTAACAACAAGTTTTTCTCCAAATAATAAATATATAGGTATATAAATAATTAAAAAGATAACAATATTAAATAAACTTGCAATGACAAAAGAAGATATTAAGTTATTTTCATGTTTTTTATTAAATAATATTTTTATAAGTAAATAAAACATATAAGAAGTGAAAATCATTTTCATATGTTCAAAGATAGATTCATTAACAGGAACAATAATGCTTGTTAAAAAACATGGTAAGTAGTTATATAATGAATGAAATAAAGTACTTAAAATAAAAATAATAAAAGAAGATAAAATAATTTTTTTATACATAAAACGTCCTCCTTATAAATATTATGCATAACAAGTTGAAAAAATATACAAAATATGCTATAATATCGAGCACAAAAGGGTGAATGATATGTTAAATAAGGATTTAGAAATAATAAAGAAAAAATATGGTGAAAATATGATGAAGTTATGCCGCAAACTTTTTCCAAGCATTCTTGAAGAAGAGGGTGTTTTATCTAAAATAATTCTTTCTAACTTTTATCCAAATCATAATTTATATAATGATATTATAGATAATAAATTAGAAAATAATTTTAAAAATTATATTTATAATATGATAGATGTTTCTAAAAAACAAGAAAAAATAAATAAAACGCCAGAAGAATTATTTGAAGAAAAAGGTTATATTTTAAAAGAATGTTTAACAAAAGATGAAATTATGAAGTATAAAAAATATTACAAAAAAGAAGAAGAACTTTGTACATTTAGAGGTAATAGACTTAATTCATGTAGAGTTTTCTTTGCTGTTAAAAAAGATGTATCTGATATTAAAAGAGAAGACTTTAAGGAACCAAAAAGACAGGATTTATATGGAACTTCTGTTATAAGTATTCAGTTTACTAAAGATGGAACAAATACTTTGTCTATTAAAAATAGATATAATCATAGTGTTTTAAATCCTGATGCAACTTTTTCTAATAACTTAGATAATATTAAAGAAGGATTAACTTATGCTTTTGAAAAATATTATGGAATAATTCAAAAATATAAAAGTAACAACTTTGAAATACCTAATTATGTAAGAGCAAATGATGGTAAACTTTATAAATATAATTATGAAATAAATAATATTTATTATTGTCCTAATAATATATTGATTGAAAACTTTAGACCAAGACAACTTGAAAAAGAAAAGTATGTACTTATGGATTATTATTTACTTGATTTAGTAAATAAAACTTTAAAAAGATATGGACGTAGTAAAGATTCTTTCATAGATTCTCTTTCACTTGTTGATAAAATTGAAGTAATTAATAATCATGATAAAAAGACAGTTAAACTAATTCATGAAAATAAAAACGAAACAATTATTGTTTTAGACAAATATAATAGAATAATAGGTTTAGCTAGTAATGATATTGAAAAGATTGAAGATGATTTTTTATTTCACAATAGAGTTTTAAAGTGTATTGAACTTCCAAATTTAGAAAAGGTTGGGATGAATTTTTTAGATTATAATAAAGATTTAACAGAAATAAGTTTTCCTTCTTTAAAAGAGGTTGACAGTAGATTTATTTCTTATAATTCTAATATAAGTAAATTAAATCTTCCTAATTTAACTAAAACAGGTTCATGTTTTTTAGAAAGTAATGAAAAACTTGAAGAATTAAATCTTCCAAGTTTAAGATATACAGGAAATGATTTTTTAAGAAAAAATAGAATAATTAACAAAGTTTATATGCCTAATCTTTTTATGGTAGGGAATGATTTTCTAGCATGTAATAAAACTTTAAAGGAGTTAAGTTTACCTTTATTAGAATATGCTGATGAAAGCTTTTTATGTTATAACAATGGTATTAGAAAATTAGAATTACCAGTTTTAAAAGAAGCAGGAAAATTTTTCTTGATGGGTAATGGAAATTTACTTAAGCTAAATTTACCAGCATTAAAAGAAATAAATGATTACTTTTTAGCTTATAACAGTAAAGTTATTTTAAATATGCCAAATTTAAGAATAATAAGCGATAAACAATCTTCACATATTAAATTTATGATATATTGTAATAAAATGTGTAATTATGCTAGAAAAACATCTAAAATAAGGAAATTAGTAAAAAAATAATATAAAATTTGTTGAATTTTATAAAAATATAATGTATAATTTAAAGAGCAATTGACTTAATTGTCAAATATTAAAGAAAGTTTAAGAGGTGAAATTTATGGCAAAATTAGAAAATAGACAAAGAAAAACACTTACATGTACTGAATGTAAATCACAAAATTATCGTACAGAAAAAAATGTAAAAAAGACTACTGATCGTTTAGAATTAAACAAATATTGCCCAAAATGTAAAAAGCATACAGCTCATAAAGAAGAAAAATAATAATTAAAAAGGATTTGATAATATGATTAATGTAAATGATTTTAAAACTGGAATGACTATTAAATATGAAGGCAATTTATTTATGGTTATTGAATTCCAACATGTTAAGCCTGGGAAAGGGGCAGCATTTGTTAGAACAAAATTAAAAAATTTAAGAACAGGTGCTACAATTGAAATAACATTTAACTCTGCAACTAAAGTAGAATTAGCAAGAATTGAGAAAAAACCAATGCAGTTTTTATATGCAAATGGTGATGATTATGTATTCATGAATATGAATGACTATTCTCAAGTTGAATTAAACGCTAAAGTTCTTGGTGATGATACTAAATTTCTAAAAGAAAATTTAGATGTAGATATTGCTTTTTATGAAGGTGAAATGCTAGGACTTTATCTTCCTGATAAAATAGAAATGGAAGTTGTTAAAACAGAACCTGGAGTAAAAGGTAATACACAAAGTAGTGCAATGAAAGATGCAACACTTGAAACTGGTATGGTTATAAGAATTCCTTTATTTGTAAATGAAGGAGAAAAAGTAATTGTATCAACAAAAGATGGAAAATATGTATCAAGAGCATAATTGCTCTTTTTTCTTTTATAAAAAATGTGATATAATGTATTTATATATTAAGGAGAAATTTTTATGAAGTTAGTAAAAATAATAGAAAAATTAAAAGAACAAGGTTTACTTGTAAGTTATGAAGGAAATTTAGATATAGAAATCGAAAATGTATGTTATGATTCAAGAAAAATTGATAAAAATTGTATCTTTGTTGTTAAAGGATTAAATTTTAAAAAAGAATATTTAACATCATCAATAAATGAAGGTGTTTTAGCATATATTTCTAAAGAAGATTTAAATATTGATATTCCTAAAGTTATTGTAAAAGATGAATTAAAAGCAATGGCAATAGCTAGTGAACTTGTATATGATGATAAAAATTCTAAATTAACTCTTTTAGGTATAACAGGTACTAAAGGAAAAACAACTGCAGTTAGTTTTTTACATAATATTTTAGATTATGAAGCAAAACAAAAAACAGGATTTTGGACTACAATAGATCATTTTACAGGTAAAACTTATGGTGCAAGTCATAATACAACACCTGAAATAGTAGATTTATATAAAATAATAAGAGATTGTAAAAATGAAAATATTCCATATTTAACATTTGAAGTATCATCTCAAGCTAAGAAATTAGATAGAATTTATGGTCTTAATTTTGATATAGGGGGTATAACTAATATTAGTTATGACCATGTTTCACCATTAGAACATAAGGATTTTGAAGAATATTTTAATTGCAAATTAGGCTTTTTGAAACAATGTAAAACAGTATTTTTATATAAAAATATTGAAATGTATGATAGATTTGCCTATGAATTAAAGGATAAAAAAATTTATACTTTTGGTGATGATTCTTCTTGTGATTTTTATTATTCTAATATTAGAAAAGATGAAACAGGAACAGTTTTTAGTGTAACTGATAATATAAATAATGTAACAAGAGATTATAAAATAACTATCGCAGGAGAATTTAACTGTATTAATGCTTGTTTAGTAATAGGTATTTGTTCTATTTTAAATATTAGTTATGAAAGTATTTTAAAAGGACTTTTAAAAACAAAAGTTATTGGAAGAATGAGTATATATAAGGGTAAATGTACTTTAATTGTAGACTATGCTCATAATAAAATAAGTGTTGACGCTTTAATGAAAGCTTTAAAGAAGGACTATCCTAATTCTAAAATTAGACTTGTATTTGGTTGCCCTGGTGATAGAGGAGTTAACAGAAGAAAAGATGTTGGTATTTTAGCAGGTATGTATGCAGATTATATTTATTTAACTGCAGAAGATCCGCAAACTAAAAAAATTAGTGATATATGTGATGAAATAATTTCATATATAAAGCCATTCAATAAACCATATGAAGTAATTGAAGATAGAGAACTTGCCATTAAAAAAGCTTATGATGATGCTTCTAATGATGATGTTATTGCTGTTATTGGTAAGGGAGATGAAACATATCAAATTGTTAATGGGGAGTATGTTTATTATAAATCGGATGTAAAAGTAGCTGAAGAATTAACAAAAAATACTGTTAATGTATAAGGGGGAATTATGTTAAAATTAAGTTTAGATGAAATAGTAAAAGCAACCAAAGGAAAGCTTTTATTAAATAATAATAAAGAAGTTGAATATATATCAACATCAAGTAAAGATATAAAAGGAAATACATTATTTATTCCTATAAAAGGAGAAAAATATGATGGACATGCTTTTTTAGAAGATGCTTATAATAATGGATGTAGAATATTTCTAATAGATAAAAATCATGAATTTTATAAAAAAGATATATCTTTGATTGAAGTTAATGATACATTATTAGCATTAGGAAGTCTTGCTAGATTTTATTTAGATAAATTTAATGTAGACTTAATCGGAGTAACAGGAAGTGTGGGTAAAACATCAACAAGAGATATAATTTATAGTGTTTTAAATGAAAAATATAAAACACTTAAAAATGAACTTAATTATAATAATGAAATAGGTATTCCTAAAACTTTATTTAATTTAGATTATTCTTATGAAAAAGCTGTTATTGAAATGGGAATTGATAAAAAAGGTGATATTTCTTATTTTAAAACTATCGCGCCATTAAAACACGCAGTTATATCTAATATAGGATTAAGTCATATTGCAAATTTTAAAAATCAAGAAGGTATTTTTCATGCTAAAATGGAAATAGCAAAAGACTTTAATAAAGAAAATACCCTAATAGTAAATGGTGATGATAATTTTTTAAAAACATTAAAAGATAAAAAGCTTCCATACAATTTATTAACTTATGGTTTTGATAAAGATAATACAATTTATTGTGTTTCTTATGAAATAGTAAATGGTAAAATTAATTTTAAAGTTAATTTTAAAAATAAAGTATATGATTATACAATTCCAAGTATAGCAAAACATAATATTTATAATGCTATGTCTGCTATCCTTATAGGAAATCTTTATAATTTAACTTATGAGGAAATAAAAAAAGGTTTAGAAAGTGTTTCATTTACTGAAGGTAGATTAACTATTATAAATAAAAAAGATATAACAATTATAAATGATTGTTATAATGCTAGTTTAGATTCAATTAAATCAGCATTAAATGTTTTAAGTACTTTTAAAACAAGAAAAGTGGCAATACTTGGTGATGTTCTTGAAACTGGTAGTTATGAAGAAGAAATACATAAAAATATTGGTAAAAGTATAATAGGTAATACTGATATATTAATTCTTGTAGGGGATTCAATAAAATACACTTATGATGAAGTTATAAAAAATAACTTTAATAAAGATAATATTTATGTTTTTAATACATATGAAGATGTTATTAAAAATATAGATAACATTATAAAAAAAGGCGATACAATTCTTCTTAAAGCATCACATGGTATAAAATTATCAAATGTTGTGGAGTATTTAGATAAAACTTATGAAAATTAATTATGATTTAGTTTTAGAAGAAACTTTAAAATCGTTAGATAGTAAAAAAACACTACTTATTCATTCTTGCTGTGGACCTTGTAGTAGTTATGTTTTAAATTATTTAAAAGATTACTTTGATATAACAATAGTTTACTATAATCCTAATATATATCCTAAAGAAGAATATGATAAAAGATATAGTGAACAAAAAAGAATAATTAAAGAAATGTTTAATAATGAAATAAAAATACTTGAATGTGATTATGAAAATGAAGAATTTGATAAAGTGGCTAAAGGATATGAAAATTTTCCTGAAGGTGGGATAAGATGTACAAAATGTTTTAATTTAAGATTAGAAAAAACAGCCAAACTTGCTAAAAGAAATAATTTTGATTATTTTACAACAACTCTTTCTGTTAGTCCTTATAAAAATAGTGTTATTTTAAATGATTTAGGTAAAACATTAGAGGAAAAATATAATGTTAAATATCTATACGCCGATTTTAAGAAAAAAGATGGATATAAAAAATCAATTGAATATTCAAAAAAATATAATTTATATCGACAACATTACTGTGGTTGTAAATATAGCTTAGAAGAAAGTTTAGAAAAACAAATATAGTTTAATGTAACTGAATTTATAAAACAAAAAAAGGAAACGTTATTTTGCTTCCTTTTTTGTTGTTCTTTTTTTAGAAGTAGTTTTCTTTACTTTAGGTTTTTCTATTTCTATTTCTAATTCTAATTCTTTTTTATTGCTTTTTATAACAGAATCTACTAAATATGTAAAACATAAAGTGTAGAATATAACCATAACTATACCCATGATAAATTGATTTATGAATTTTACAAAACTATCTCCAAGAGATAATACACAAATATTAGATAGCATTATAAATAAGAATGAATCTATTGTTATAGCAATTACACCTGAAATTAAAAATTTAAATCCTTTATATCCTTCAAGATAATAATATATTTTTAAATTTAAAAATTGTGAAGCATAGAAAGCAAGAATTGATGCAAAAATTAATTTAAAATCAATATTAAAGATTTTATCTAATCCGTCATATGCTCCATATATAGGAATACAAGATGTAATTGTAAGCATTATTGCCATGAAGATAAGGGCAAATACAGCATAATTAAACATCATAAATGTTTTTTCTTTACCATATCTTTCTGCAAATAGTGTTGCAATAAAATAAGTCATTGGATAAAATAAAATACTTGCTGTAACAGCTAATTTACCAACTTTAATTGTTCTACATGCAAGAATAATTGATGTTGTAAAACAAATAATAAATATAATCATTGTTAAAAAATAATAAAAATTCTTTTCCCTTTTCATACTTTTGTCCTCCTAGTATAAATTATAAAGGTAAATTTAAAGAAAAACAAGCATAATAAGAAATTTTATGATAAAATAATAAAAGATGGAAAAGGTGATTTAGATATGAAAAGAGAAAACATAAGAAATTTTTCAATTATTGCACATATAGACCATGGTAAATCTACAATTGCTGATCGTATTTTAGAACTTACAAATGCAGTAGAAAAAAGAGATATGAAAAGTCAACTTTTAGATTCAATGGAACTTGAAAGAGAGCGTGGAATAACAATTAAACTTAATGCTGTTAGTTTAAATTATAATTATAAAGGTGAAGATTATTTACTTAATTTAATTGATACTCCAGGACATGTTGATTTTACTTATGAAGTATCACGTTCTTTAGCAGCATGTGAAGGAGCAATTTTAGTTGTTGATGCAACACAAGGTATTGAAGCTCAAACTTTTGCTAACCTTTATCTTGCTATGGATAATGATTTAACAATAATACCTATTATTAATAAAATTGACTTACCAAATGCAGAAGTTGATAGAGTAAAAAAAGAAATAATAGATACTTTAGGTTTTAATGAAGATGATATTATTTTATGCAGTGCTAAAGAAGGAATAGGTATAAAAGAATTAGTAGAAAAAGTTATTGAGGTTGTACCAAGTCCTAGAAAAAATGAAACAGATAAATTACAAGCATTAATTTTTGACTCTCATTTTGACCCTTATTTAGGAGTTGTTCTTGCAGTAAGAATATTTTCTGGAACTTTAAAAAAGGGTGATACAATTAAAATGTTGAAAACAAATGCTAGTTATGAAGTAGTAAATGTTGGTATTCATACTCCTAAAGAAAAAATGTGTGATATTTTAACTGAAGGGGAAGTAGGATTTATTACTGCTAGTATTAAAAGTATTAGTGATGTAAGAGTAGGAGATACGATAACTTTACAAAAAGATCCATGTGCTGAAGCGTTAAAAGGATATAAAGAAATAAAACCATTTGTTTACTGTGGTATATATCCAATTGATTCTAAAAAGTATGATGATTTAAAGGAAGCTTTAGAAAAATTAAAATTAAGTGATGCTTCTTTAGAATATACTCCTGAAACATCAAAAGCTTTAGGATTTGGTTTTAGATGTGGTTTTTTAGGCCTTCTTCATTTAGATATAATAAAAGAAAGAATAGAAAGAGAATTTAAAATAGATATAATTGCAACATCTCCAAGTGTTATTTATGAAGTTATTTTAAATAATGGTAAAACTGAAATGATTGATAGTCCAAGTAAATTACCAGATAAAACATTAATAAAAGAAATAAAAGAACCATTTATTAAAGCATCTATTTTTACACCAAGTACTTATATAGGTCAAGTAATGGAATTATGTCAAAATAAAAGAGGAATATATAAAGGATTAGATTATATAGATAAAACAAGAGTTAATATTCATTATGAACTTCCTCTTGCTGAAATTGTTTATGACTTTTTTAATAAATTAAAAAGTGCCACTAAAGGATATGCTTCTTTTGATTATGAAGTTATTGGATATAAAACAAGTGATTTAGTAAAAGTTGATATTTTACTAAATGGTGAACTTGTTGATGCTTTAAGTATTATTACGCATAAAGATTTTAGTTATAATAGAGGTAAAATTATATGTGAAAATTTAAAAGAAATAATTCCAAGACAGTTATTTGAAGTTCCAATTCAAGCTGCAATCGGCTCAAAAATTATAGCAAGAGAAACAGTTAAACAAATGCGAAAAGATGTTCTTGCTAAATGTTATGGAGGGGATGTTTCAAGAAAAAGAAAACTTCTTGAAAAGCAAAAAGAAGGTAAAAAGAAAATGAAAACAATAGGAAGTGTTGAACTTCCAAGTGATGCTTTCTTAAGTATTTTAAAGGTGGATGATTAATATGGAAGAAAAAATTAAATATGAAGCAGAATATATTTTATATAGTAAAAATAAAACACTTGAAGAAATATCAGATGAATTAAATATATCAAAACGAACTTTACAAAATCATATAAATACATTATTACCTGAAATAGATAAAAAACTATATGAAAAAGTAAGAATAAAAATAGATGAAACATCTAAATTAAGAAATATTAAAGGAGGACAAACTGGTAAAAAACATTCTTCTTATACCCAAGAAGAAATTGAATATTTATGTAATGAATTTACTAAAGCTTTTAATAATAACAATAAAGAAGAAATAATGTCTTTAAGAGAGTTTGCAGAAAAATATAATATTCCTAAATCTACTTTATATGATATTTTAACAAAATATGTAACAGATAATGATCTATCAATGATAAAATCATTATTTGAATTTAATAAAAGGCATAAATAATGATAAAAAGTTGTTATATACATATACCTTTTTGTAAAAATATTTGTAGTTACTGTGATTTTTGTAAAATGTATTATAATAAAGATTTTATAGATAAATATTTATTGTCTTTAGAAAAAGAAATAAATTTATATTATAAAAATGATTTATTAAATACTCTTTACATTGGGGGAGGAACACCATCTTGTTTAGATGAAATATCTTTAAAAAAGTTATTTAAAATAATAAATATATTTAAACTTAATAAAACTTATGAATTTACTTTTGAATGTAATATTGAAGACATTAATGAAAAATTATTAATATTTTTAAAAGAAAATAAAGTTAATCGTATAAGTATAGGACTTCAATCATTTAATAAAAAATATATAGAGTTTATGAATAGAAAATATTTAAATAAAAAAGAAATTACAGATAAAATAAATTTAGTAAAAAAATATTTTAATAATATAAATATAGATTTAATATATGGTATTAATAATGAAACATTAAAAGAATTACAAGAAGAAGTAGATAGCTTTATAAATTTAGATGTAAATCATATATCATTATATTCATTAATACTTGAAGATAATACAATTCTTAAAACAAAAAAATATAAAGAAATAGATGATGATTTAAATAGGAAAATGTATGATTACATTAGAAAAACATTAAAAAAGAATAATTATATTCATTATGAAATAAGTAATTTTAGTAAAAAAGGTTATATGTCTAAACATAATTTATGTTATTGGAATAATGATAATTATTATGGCTTTGGTCTAGGATCAAGTGGTTTTGTAGATAATATTAGATATACTAATACAAGAAGTCTTAATTCATATATAAATGGTAATTATAGATATATAAAAGAAAAAATAGATAAAAAAAGAAATATGGAATATGAAATGATTTTAAATTTAAGAAAGATAAAAGGAATATCTAAAAAAAATTTTTATAAAAAATATAATATAAATATAAAAGATGTATTTGATGTAAGTAAATTAAATGAAAATAAGTATTATTTTTATATTCCTAAAAAATATTTATTTGTTGAAAACTATATTTTATGTGATTTTATTTTAGATTAGAAAGAGGTTTATATGTTTGAAAGATTAGAACTTTTAATAGGTAAAGAAAATTTAAATAAGATAAAAACTAAACATATTTTAGTAATAGGTTTAGGGGGAGTAGGAAGTTATGTTGTAGAAAGTTTAATTAGAAGTGGTATTGAAAATATTACAATTGTAGATTTTGATAAAATAGATATTTCTAATTTAAATAGACAACTTATGACTAATTTAGATAATATAGGAAAATTAAAAACAGATGAAATCGAAAAAAGAATATTAATGATTAATAAAAATGTTAAAATAAAGAAAATATCAAAGTTTATAAATGAGGTTAATTATTTAGAATTATTTAAAGAAAATATAGATTATTTAATTGATGCTGAAGATTCTACTAATACTAAAAAATTAATTATAAAAGAATGTTTAAAAAGAAAGATAAAGTTTATTACTTGTTGTGGTACAGGTAATAAATTAGATCCTTCTAAATTAGAAATAATAGATATAAGAAAAACTAGTTATGATCCTTTAGCTAAAAGTCTTAGAACCTGGGTAAACAAAGAAAAGATAAAAGGTAAAATTCTTTGTTGTTGTTCTAAAGAAATGCCTATAAAAGTAAATTCTAAAACAATTGGTTCAACTTCTTTTGTTCCAAGTAGTGCAGGGCTTTTAATAACTAGTTATGTAATTAAAGATATAATAAAATAAGGATTACTTGATATATTTATAGTAATCCTTTTCTAATATAAGTCTTGAATATAAATACTTTTCATACACAAGATTTTTTTTATCATTAAATTTATTATTTAATGCATTATATTTAATATTTTTAGTAATAAAACTTCTGTCATTAAAAATAACAATACCATCATTATTTGATAAAATATCACATCCTGTTAATAATCTTGAATCATAATTAAAGCCAAATAAATTATATAATGTAGGTAAGACATCTATATTTGATGAATAATTATCTATAATAATTGGTTTTTTTAAAGTAGAATTATAAATAACTAAAAAGTTTTTATGAATAAGACTATCATCATATTTTATATCTTTATTTAATTCTTCTAATTCATTTTTACTTAGACCATATGGAAAATGATCTGCTAGTAAAACAATAACGGTATCATCAAGCAAATTATCTTTTTTTAAGTTTTTTATTAAATTTTCTAAAGCTTTATCAAGTTCAATATGAGTTGATATAAAACCTAAAACATTAGAACTATAATCTAAATCTTTTACTAAATTTATATTTTTCTTAACAATATCATTATTTGTTGTTTTATAGTTTAAATGTGTACTAACAGTCATATAATATGCTAAAAATTTATCATCATTTTTATAATCATTATAAGTTTCATTAAACATTTCTAAATCACTTTCAGGCCAAATATTACAGTTTATTTTCTTTTCAAGACCATTTCCACATGCTGTATATTTTTCAAATCCTAAATTAGGATAAGTAATATCTCTATTATAAAAATTATAAGTATTATTATGATAAGCATATGTTTTATAATCATTTGTTTTAAACAATGCAGGAAGAGAATATTTCATATTATTATTACTTGATTTTATCATACTCCATGTTCCTTCAGTAGGAAGAAGTCCTGTAAGATTTGTATACTCGCCATCACTAGTACTAGCATAATAAATAGGAGTATAAAAGTTATTAAAAACAAAACCATTATGTGTAAGCATATATAAAGTAGGGGTAATATCTTTTTTTATTGCATTGATATTAACAGATTCTCCTGTTATAAAGATAAGATTTTTATCTTTAAAAATACCCGTATATTTATTTTTTAAAGAAGGTTCTTTGTTTTTAAAATATTCATGCATTTTTATAATGTCATAATCTTTTTCATTATTAATTAAATCATCAAAATTAATATTAGTAACATTATAATTGTTATCATTACTTATTTCATTAAAAACATCATTAGTTATTATTTTATCTTCAAAATTTATAAAATATCTATATATATCTAAACTAAATGTTTTAATTATTCCAAATGTTTTAGCAGAGTAAGTTGGATAATAAACATTATTATATAAATTATATTTTGAATAAATATCTTTACTATTTTTATCACTATTTATTATAAATAAGGCGAAGGTAAAACTTATTATAATTGAACCTATATAATATAAAATAGTTTTTAATTTTAATTTTTCAAAATTAATTTTTTTATTAAAGATAATAAATAAAATAAAAGGAAGTAATAAAATAATTATATAAAAAGCATTATTTATAATACAAGCAAATATTGTATTAAAAAATCCCATTACTTGTTTAGCGCCACTTAACATTGAAAGAAATGAAAAGAAAGAATTATAAAATTCATAATGAACTTCTTGACCTATTATAATTATAATAAAAGGTAGAAGTAGAATTATATTAAGTATTTTATTAATTGTTATATTATTTGTAAGTCTTGATAAAATAGTAATAATGCATGAAGAAATAATACTTGATGTTAAACAAAATAATATAAATATTAAACTACATTCATGAAATATAAAGATATTAAAGAATATTTGCATTAATAAAATAATTAAAAAATTATAAATAAATGAATCTTTTTTCATTAATTATTCTCCTTATATTTTTCTATTTTTTCATAAACTTCTTTTAAAGAAGTTTCATATTTAGAAGATGTTTTTGGAATATAATATTTAACTCCTACTAAATTACTAGGTAAATATTCTTGTTTTACAAGTGATGATTTATAATTATGAGGGTATAAATATCCAATGTAAGGACTTTTTAAATAACTTGGCATTTCTCCAACATCTTTTGTTTTTAAATCGTTTATAGCTTTATCAATGGCAAGATATGCTGTGTTTGATTTTGGGGACAAACTCATTTCAATAACAATATTAGAAAGAATTATTTGACATTCAGGAAGTCCAACTCTTTCACTTAAACTAATACATGCTTCAAGTTTAGGACCTAAGCTAGGGTTTGCAAGACCAATATCTTCATAACAAATAACAGAAAGTCTTCTAAAAATACTATCAATATCTTCAGATATTATAAGCCTTGCAAGATAGTGTAAAGAAGCATTAACATCACTTCCACGAATTGATTTTTGTAAGGCACTTAAATTATCATAATGATTAGAAGTATCAGCACCACTTACAAATACTTCTTTTGAATTTATACTTTTAATTGTATCTATAGTTACAATATGATCTTTATTAAAAAAGTATGAAACTTCAAGTAAATTATAAGCAAATCTTAAATCATTTTTAGCTAAACTAGCAATATATTTTAAAGTATTATTATCTATTTTTATATCTTTTATATCTTCATATTTACAAGCTTTTTTAAGACCTTTTAAAATATCTTCTTCATTAAGAGGATTAAGTTTAAATATTTGACATCTGCTTCTAATCGCGGGATTAATTTTATGATATGGATTTGCTGTTGTCATACCAATTAAAGTAATTAAACCACTTTCAAGACATGGAAGAAGTAAATCTTGTTTATCTTTATTAAGTCTATGTATTTCATCCATGATTAAAATTATTCCATCATACATTTTAGCTTCTTCTACAACTATTTCAAAATCTTTCTTATTACTGTTAACAGCATTTAAAAAACGATATTTAAAACCTAAATCATTTACAATGGCATTTGCTATACTTGTTTTGCCAATACCAGGTTCTCCATATAATATCATTGAGAATATTTTTTTGTTTTTAACCATATTTGAAATAATTTTATCTTTACCAATTAAATGTTCTTGTCCGATAACATCTTTTAAAGATTTTGGAGCTAGTTTAAGAGCAAGTGGTTTTTCCATATTAATCAATTCCTTTCAATATTTATTTTACTATAAATTTGAATTATTGAAAAGTGTAAAGAAAAGAATGAAAAGTTAAAATAACTGGAGGGGATGGAATAAGTGCTAATCCATATACACTTGGGATTTAGTAATAGGTTTTTCCAAAATTAAATAAAATATCAAATTATTTAATTTTTTTATGTCTAAATTTAGGTCATTTTGATTTTAATCCGTATAATTATATATGGAGGATAATTAAATGATAGAACAATTAGAACAAGTAATTAAAAGTAATAAAAAAGAAAATAAGAAAAACTTAAATTTAAGTAAAAAAATTGATAATGTATTAAAAAATATTAACGAAAGAAACCCGGTAAGATTAAGAGATTATACACCACAAGTATTAGTTGAAAATGGTGTTAAAGATCTTCCAATGTATGAAAACCCATCTCATATAAGAAAAAACATTTTAACTAAAGAAGAGGCGCAAAAATTAGGCTTAGCAACAAGTATAAGAAATCATTATCATGGTTTAGGTAAGGAACTTTATATAAAAATAATTAATAGCTTGGACAGCCCGAGAGTTATATTTAAGAAAAATAAAAACAATAAGGATTATTTGATATTAACGACAGTTAAAGATAATAATAATAGTAACATAATAGTTCCCATTGAAATAGAAACAATTACAAAAATAAATATCTTTAATATTGACATTAATAGAATAAAGACTGTATATGGTTATGATAGGAAAGATCCTGATTTAAATAAATATATTAAAAATAATATTAAATTAGGAAGGTTTACAAAAATTTATGAACAAAAAAGAACATAAGTACGGGTATAAACAACCGCAGTTAAGTTCTTTTGTATCAATAATATACCATAAAATTATTTTGTTGTAAATACAATTGTTAAAAATTCCGAAGAAAATTATTGACATGGGGGGGGTGTATTATATAATAATCTTATAAAGTTAATAGTTAATAAAATAAGGCTGTGATATAGTGAAAAAAATAATAAAATTTTTAAAAACAGATATTAAAATAATAAATAGTTACTTTTTATTTACAATAGTTTTAATTATATTAGTATGTATAGGATATTCAAGTTATGCATTATTTAGTTTTACAAAAACAAGTAATAATGTAATTGAAGGAACAGTTGGAGAATTAAAAAAAAGCGGAGTAGATACCCTTATAAAATTAACAGATAATACAAATGATAGTGGACTATATACAATAACACATCCAAAAGATTCAACCCTTCAAATAGGAAATGCTAAAGATATAACAGAATATAGATATCGTGGAGCAAGTCCAAAAAACTATGTAACATTTAATAACGAAACATGGAGAATACTTGGGGTTTTCCCGACTGATGATGGAACAGGAAATATTGAAAATAGAATAAAGATAGTAAGAAATGAAAGTATAGGAAACAAGGCTTGGAATAGTAATAATACAAATAATTGGACGGAAGCAACATTAAATACAGAATTAAATGGAACATATTTAAATGGATTAGCAGGTGAAGCACAAAGCATGATAGGATATGCTAAGTATTATTTAGGAGGAGCAACTAGATCTAATATAACAAAAGATGTAATGTATTCAAATGAAAGGCAAATAAGTGGAAATATGTATTATGTTGGCACAAATCCAACTAATTGGGTTGGAAAAGTAGCAGTTATGTATGCAAGTGATTATGGATATGCAGTTCCAGATATTTGTACTCAAAATTTAAATACTTATAAAGATGATACAACAAATTGCGTAAACACAAATTGGTTATATAATATAAAGGTTACTGAATGGGTTTTAAATCAAGTTGCTAAAAATGCTTACGCATTTAATATTTACGGAGGTAATTATATTAATAGTGGTGGGCGTCATGTAAGTTCCTCTTATGCAGTAAGACCAACTTTATATCTAAAATCAAATGTTAAAATAACTGGAGGAACAGGAACAAGTACTAATCCATATACACTTGGTTTATAAGAATTATGACAATTCATAGTTCTTTTTGTTTTAAAAAATATAGACTTTATTTTTAATTTTTGATAGAATATATTTAGAAGAAAAATAATAGAAAGTTGGTAATTTTATGGCAAAAAGAAAAAAAAGAAATGCGAAAGAAAAAGATAATCATTTTTTAATACAATTATGGGGTGTTTTACTTATTCTTATTAGTATTTTAGGAATAGGAAAATATGGACCAGCTGGTAGGATAATATCATCGTTTGCTCTTTTTTTAGTGGGAAATTTATATCTTCTTTTACTTGTTGCTATTTTATTCTTAGGAATGTATATGGTTGTTAAAGAAGAAAAATTTAATTTTTTCAGTGCTAAAATGATGGGAATATATTTAATGATTATTAGCGCTTTAGTATTTTTACATATAAGTTATTGTTTAGAAAATATTGATACATCAAAGATTATAAGTGAAACATATGAAAACCTACTTGTAGGTATTGATAAAATAATGGGAAATGAAATTAAAACAGGAGTATTTAATCCTGCTTTAGAAAATACAGGTGGTGGGATAATTGGTTCTTTATTTGCTACAGCTTTTTATAAATTATTTGAAAAAGATGGTGCTAATATTGTATGCTGGGTCTTTTTAATAACAGGATTTATGGTGTTTACAGGTATGTCTATTTTTGATATTGTAAGAAATACTAAAGATAAGGTAAAGGAAATACTACCTAAAAAAGATAAAGCAAGTATTAAAGATAACAAACATGAAAATAAATTTGATGAAACTAAATTAAAAATTAATACAAATGATGAAGAAGAAGAAATGCCTAAAAAGGTTGTTAAAAATATAAGTGAAATAACTAATATTAATGCAGAAAAGAAAATAGAACCTGAAGTTAAAGAAGAAAAAGAAGTTATTGTTAATAAAAATTATATTTTACCTTCTTTTGATTTATTAGATTCACCACAAAAAAATAAAAAAGCTATTGATAAAGTAGCAATTGCTAATAATTCTAAAAAGCTTGTTGAAACATTAAGAGATTTTGGAATAATTGGAGAAGTCGTAGCGGTAAATGTTGGACCTTCTGTTATTCAGTATGAACTTGAGTTGTCACAAGGAACTAAACTTTCTAAACTTCTTGGAATAAACCGTGAAATAGCTTTAGCGCTTGCTAAGAAGGATGTTCGTATTCAAGCTCCAATTCCTGGCAAGAATACTGTTGGAATTGAAATGCCAAATGATAATGCCCAAACAGTTACACTTCGTGAAACACTTGAGGGTTTAAAAAGAGAAAATAAACTTAAGACAAAATTAACTGCAGGACTTGGTAAGGACATTATGGGTAATGTTCAAGCATGTTATATAAATAAAACCCCACATTTACTTGTTGCAGGGGCTACTGGTAGTGGTAAATCAGTATGTATTAACTGTATAATTTTATCTATTTTAATGTTTACTAAACCAGATGAAGTAAAACTTATTTTAGTAGATCCTAAAAAGGTTGAACTTGGTGTTTATAATTGCGTACCACATCTTGTAACACCAGTTGTTACTGATCCTAAAAAAGCTAGTCAAGCATTGCAAAAGGCAGTTAGTGAAATGGATAGAAGATATGATTTATTTGAAGAAAGTAAAACAAGAAATATTGAAGGTTATAATGAATATGTATTAAAATATAATAAAAATAAAAGCGAAGATGAAAAGCTTAAACCACTTCCTTATTGGGTTGTAATAGTAGATGAATTGGCTGATCTTATGTTAGTTGCAGGAAAAGAAGTTGAACAATCTATTATGCGTATTACACAAATGGCTCGTGCGGCAGGAATACATTTAATTATTGCAACACAAAGACCATCTACTGATGTCATAACAGGTTTAATTAAAGCAAACATTCCGTCAAGACTTTCATTTGCAGTTTCATCAAGTATTGATTCAAGAACAATTCTTGATATGACTGGAGCAGAAAAACTTTTAGGAAAAGGGGATATGTTATATCTTCCAATGGGAGATATTGTACCTCAAAGAATCCAAGGAGCATTTGTTAGCGATAGTGAAATTGAAAAAGTTGTAAATTATTGTATTAGTCAACAAAAAGCTCAATATGACCAATCGTTCTTTAGTTCCTTTGAAGAAAAAGATGAAGAATTAAAATCATCCTTAGTTAGTGGTGATGTTGAAGAGTATGATGATCCGTTATACAATGAAATAGTAGAATTTGTAATAACTTCAGGTAAAGCAAGTGTATCACTTTTACAAAGAAAGTTTAGACTTGGTTATAATAGGGCTGCAAGATGCATTGATTTACTTGAAGAAAGAGGAATAATTGGACCACAAAATGGTTCTAAACCAAGAGAAGTATTAGTAAAACTTGAAGATAATAATAATGAGTAGGAGGATTATTTATGAGTTTACATATAAAAACAGAATATGATGATGATATAGCAAAATTAGTAATTATGCCAGGTGACCCTGTTCGTGTTAAATTTATCGCAGAAAATTATTTGGATGATTATAAATTAGTAAATAATGTTAGATTAAATTTAGCTTACACAGGATATTATAAAGGAGTTAAAGTAACAGTTATGGCTTCAGGTATGGGATGTCCAAGTATGGCAATTTATGCTAAAGAATTATTTGACTATTATAATGTTGAAAAAATTATAAGGGTAGGTTCATGTGGAAGTTATTATGATGAAATAGATGTTAAAAGTGTGATTTTAGCAGAAAAAGCATATACTTTATCAAACTTTAGTTACCAGTATGATGGAAAAGAAATTGATTTAATAAGTGCTTCATCATTTCTAAATCAAAAAATAATCGAAAATGCATATAAAGCAAATATCGAGTTAAGAATAGGTAATATTGAAACAACAGATGTTTTTTATAAAACAATTAATAATCCTGAAGTTAAAAAAAATTACTGTTTAGGTGTAGAAATGGAAACATTTGCTCTTTTCTATGTTGCAAGTTTATACAAAAAACAAGCAAGCAGTATTTTAACTGTATCAGATAATTTAGTTAATAATAAAAAATTAACTACTGAAGAAAGGGAAACAACATTTAACGAGGCAATATGTCTTGCCCTTAATTCTATAATAGAATAATAAAAGCAGTACATACTATTTAACAAGAGGAGAAAAATTTATGGAATATAAACAAATAGATAAAAGATCTTACAAACTTCATTTAATAAAAACTGATAAATTTAAAACAATTACAGTTAGATGTATTTTTAAAGAAAAAATAAACAAAGAGGAAATAACAATTCGTAATTTCCTTTTTGAACTTTTATTAAGTTCTTGTAAAAAGTATCCATCTAAAAGAAACTTTAGTATAGCAAAACAAGAATTATACGATTTAAATCTTTATGGAAATAATACAAGAATAGGTAATACTTTTAGTACGGAAATATCAATTTCAATGTTAGAAAATAAATATATTAATGATGATATTACAGAAAAAGGACTTGAATTTTTAAAAGAGGTAATTTTTAATCCTAACCTTGAAGATAATAAAGATTTTAGAAATAATTTTAATATAACTAAAAATTATTTATTGTCTTATATAAAACAAGGATATGACTATCCAAAAAGTTATTCTTACATGAGGCTTAAAAATCTTATGGGAGAAGATTATTCTTTTTCCTATAATATGGATGGTAATATCAAAGATTTAGAAGAAATAACTTTAACAAGTTTACAAAAGTATTATGATAAGTTTATAAAAAATAGTTTAATAGATATATATGTAATAGGTAATATAAACTTTTATGAAATGGAAAATGCTATTTCTAAAACATTTAATTTTAAAAAAATTAAAAAAGATGAATTATCATTTAAAATAAATTATATTCCAAAGAGTAAAAAACTTATAAAATATGAAGAAAGTAAGAATTTTAATCAAACAAGACTTTTAATAAGTTGTTATTTAAAAAAATTAACGGAAAAAGAAAGAAAATATGTTATGTTTTTATATAACATAATTTTAGGAGCAAGTCCTGATTCTTTTTTGTTTAAAAATGTAAGAGAAAGTAAGTCTTTAACTTATGATATTTTATCTGCTTATAGAAAAAGTGATAACTTTTTAGTTATATCAAGTGGAATAGATTATGTAAAATGTAATGAAGTAATAAAAGAAATAAAAAAAGAAATGAATAATATAAGAAAAGGTAAGTTTAGTATAGAAAAACTAAATAATGCTAAAAATCTTATGATTAGTTCATTAAAAGAATTTGATGAATATCCATCTTCCATTATTGATTATTATTTTAGTATGGAATATTTGGATTGTGATAATATAGAAACTGCAATTAAAGAAGTTTTAAGTGTTACAAAAAAAGATATAGTAAAGGTTAGTAAAAAAATAAATAGGGATGTTATTTATGTACTCAAGGAGGAAAAAGATGAGAGAAATTAATATAAATAATTTTGAAGAAAAACTATATTTTGAAAAACTTGAAAATGGTCTTTTAGTATATCTTGTGCCACTTAAAAACAAAAAAAATTTTTATGTATCATTTGGTACTAAATATGGAAATTATAATTCTAAATTTAAAGTAAATGATAAAACATATGAAATGCCAAGTGGAATAGCTCACTTTTTAGAACATAAATTATTTGAAAAAGAAAAAGAAAACCCTTTTGATTTTTATGCCAAAAGTGGAACTGATGTAAATGCTGGTACATCAATATTCTATACAAATTATTATTTTACTGGAAATAATAATTATAATGAAAATTTGAAATATCTACTTAAGTTTGTTACTAATCTTGAAATAACAGAAAAAGATGTCGAAAAAGAAAAAGGAATTATTTTAGAAGAAGCAAGAATGGTTAGTGATAATCCTAATAGATTACTTTATGATAAAACAAGAGAAAATGCTTTTTTTAAAGATCCATATAAATATAAAGTAATCGGGGAAAAAGAAGAAATAAAAAGTATAACAAAAAAAGATTTAGAAATATGTTTTAATGCTTTTTATAGACCTGATAATATGTTCATTATAGCGGTAGGTAATATCAATAAAGATGAAACAATAAAAATAATAAAAGAAGAGTTAAAAGATTTTAAAAATGATAATAAAAAAATAGAAAAATTATATTATGAAGAAGATGATGAGGTATTTATTCCTTATGAAGAAATAAAACTAAAAACAGAAACAACAAGGTTAAGTTTAAATTATAAAATAAATAAAAATACTTTAGGTATGGATGAATATAAAAGAGAAATATATTTAGGAATGATGTTAACATTAGTTTTAGGATCAACTTCTTTAGCAAGAGAAAAATTACAAGAAAAAAATTTATGTACAGAAATAAGTACTAATCTATTAAGTAGCCATAGTCATTATTTAATTGGTGTTACTGCTGTTACAGAAAATCAAGATAAATTAATAAATGAATTAAGAAGAATCTTTAAAAATATAAAAATTTCTAAAAAAGATTTTGAAAGAATAAAAAAAGTATGGGTTGCTAATGAAATTAAATCTATTGATAATATAAGTGCAACAAGTAGTGATATATTAACAGATTTAATTGATTTAGGAGAGTATAAGAATAATAAAATAAAAGATATTCAAGATCTTTCATATGAAGAACTTACTAATTTAATTAAAAAAATTGATTTTGAAAACTTGGAAAAAACTAATAAACTTGAAATTGTTGTAATATCTAAGAAAAATTAGTAATAAATGTTACTTTACTAAACTATACTATATTAGACAAAAAAATATTGCAAAATTTTGTAATATTTGTTAAGATTAAAATGTAAAGATAAGAAGGGAACGATTACATATGGATATAAAAATGTTTTTTGAATTTCCAGGTGTATTAATCACAATAGGTGTGTTTTTACTTGTTGTTTCTATTGTAATAGGAATAATTGCATATAAAAATCCTGTTGATGATATTGAAGAAATTGAAGATATTAAAAGTAAATTAAAAGGTAAAGATGAACATCATGAGGAAAAAGAATATACAAGTGAAGAAAATTTCTTGGATAAAGAAGTTGTTGAAGATAATAAGATAGATGATGAAACAAAACTTGAGCCAACTGTTGAAGTTGAAGAAAATGATATTCCTTTAGAAGAAAATAAGGAAGATATAGAGCAAGTAAGTGAAGAAGATTTAGGTAAAACAGAAGTTTTAGATACAAGTTTGTTTGTAGAAAATAAAGAAGAACCTTTACAAGAAAGCTTGGAAAAAACAGAAAATTTAGATGATGTAAAGGATGAAATAATGTCATTATTAAGTGATATAGATAATAAAGAAGTAGAAGAAACAAAAAAAGAAGAACTACCAAAAACAATTTATGGTGGAGCAAATCCTAGTGCAAATATAAAGCTTGATAATGAATTTAAGGAAAAACTTCCTTATGAAGAAAAAACAATTGATTTAGAAAAAACAGAAGATTTAATTAACACGTTAAATAAGGAAACAGTAAAAAACGAAGAAGAAGATATAGAAATTTTATAACTTCTTTTTTTGTTATAAAAGTAGTTTTAATAACATATATTTAAGTGTATAAAGAAAGGATGATAAAAATATGGATACACTTAAAGTGTCAAGTAAATCTAACCCAAATTCAGTTGCAGGAGCATTAACTAATGTTTTTAGAGATAAAGGAAAAGTAGAAATACAAGCAATTGGAGCAGGAGCACTTAATCAAGCAATTAAAGGAGTAGCAATAGCAAGAGGATTTGTTGCCCCAAGTGGTAAAAATTTAGTATGTATTCCTGCTTTTACTGATATAAGTATAGATGGGGAAGAACGAACAGCGATAAAATTAATTGTAGAAGCAAAGTAAAGATTGCTTCTTTTTACATGCTAATTTTACATGTTAATTTTAAAAAGCCTTGCCTTTATTTAGATTTATGGGTATAATTAAATCAATACATAAAGAAAGGAAGATTTATTTATGATTGATGCAATCAATAATGCAAATGATTTTTTGAATAATATTTTATTTGGTGTTCCAATGATTATCTTTATTCTTGGTACAGGATTATATCTTACAATTAGATTAGGATTTATTCAAATAACTAAGATAAAAGATATATGGAATAACACAATAAAAAAGATGTTTAAAAAATCTAAAGGGAAAGGACTTATAAGTTCAGGAGAAGCTGCACTTATTTCTTTAGGAGAAATTGTAGGCTCTGGTAATATTGCAGGAGTAGCTACTGCTATAGCAGCTGGAGGACCTGGGGCAATATTCTGGATGTGGGTTGCGGCATTCTTTGGAATGGCTACTAAATTTGCTGAAATTACACTTGGTATTGTTTATAGAAAAGTGTTTACTAAAGATGGCAATGTTAAAGGTGGTCCAATGTACTATTTAAGAGATGGAGTTAGAAGTAAATTTTTAGCTGGTTTCTACGCAGTAATGTCTATATTATCATATATAGTAATCGTAGCAATGGTTGATACAAATACAATTGTTTCAACAGTAACAACTAAATTTAACATTCCAGATTATGTACTTGGTATTGCTTTAGTAATAATTGTTGGAGTTATAATATTTGGTGGTATTAAACGTCTTGGTAAGTTTAGTAAAAACTTTGTTCCTATTATGGGAATATTCTATATAATTTCAGGATTAGTTGTAATATTTAGTAATCTTGAATTAGTAGGACCTGCATTTTCTACAATTATAAAAGCAGCATTTACGCCTCAAGCAGCAGCTGGAGGATTTGCGGGAGCAAGTATCGCACAAATAATTAGATATGGATTTGCTCGTGGTATTTATTCTAATGAAGCAGGACTTGGAACTGCAGCTTTTGCTCATAGTGCGGCAGAAACAGATCATCCAACAAGACAAGCTTTATGGGGACCAACAGAAATATTTATAGATACAATTATCGTAAATACAATTACAGGTCTAGTAGTAGTTATGTCTGGACTTTGGACTAGTGGAGCAGATGGCTCACCTCTTGTAATGGCAGCATTTGATAAAGTTTTACCGGGTGGTGTAGGAAGTATAATGATATTTATCGCTTCAATTTGTTTCTCATTTACATGTTTAACATCTGCAAGTTATGTTTGTCAAGAATCTGCAGAATACTTATTTGGAACAAAAAGTCAAAAAGTTATTAATGCTTTATGGTTAGTATTTATCTTTATTGGTTCTGTTACTTCTTTAGAATTTGTTTGGAATTTAGCAGATACTGTTAATGGTCTTTTATTGATACCAAATTTACTTGGACTTTTAATTTTAAGCAATGTTGTTGTTAAGAAAAAGAAAGAATTCTTTAAAGAAACAAGAAAAAGAAAAATTTCTGATTTATCTACTGAAGCATTGTTAATTGATTTATTAACAAAAAATGATATTTCAATTGAAGAAGCTATAGATAAATTAAATAAAGATTTAGACATTGATAAAGAAGAAATAAAAAATGCCAGTGTAAATGTTAAAAAAATAATAGGGTAACCTGTTATTTTTTAATGTTTACTTTCTTTTTGTAAAATAATTAACCTTTTTTTTCTTACGTGTGTAAAATTTCTTGTTAAATTATGATAACTTTGTTATACTATTAATGAATAAATATGAGAGAAGGAAAATTTTATGAAAGTTAATGTTGGAGTAATTTTTGGGGGAAAAAGTGTAGAACATGAAATAAGTATAATTTCTGCAGTTGAAGCAATGGGCTATATGGATACTAATAAATATAATGTTATTCCTATATATATAGATAAAGAAGGAACATGGTATACAGGAGATCATTTTAAAGATATTCTTAATTATCGTGATATGGATGTTGTTAAAAGGTATGCTAAAAAGGTATGTTTAATAAGAAGAGGAAAAAGTTGTATTTTACAATCTCTTGGTTTTACAAGAAGAACGCTTAATGTAATAGATATTGTTTTTCCAATAGGTCATGGACTTTATATGGAAGATGGTAGTTTACAAGGGTATTTAGATATGATTGGAGTTCCTTATGTAGGAAGTGGTGTAGTTGCCAGTGCGATAGGACAAGACAAAGTTTTTATGAAACAAATACTCAAATCTAATGATATTCCTACGACTAATTATGTTTGGTTTACATCAAAAGAATTTATTTCTTCAAAGAAAAAAGTTTTAGAAAAAATAAACACTTTAAATTATCCAATGTATGTAAAACCTGCTTCATTAGGTTCAAGTATTGGAATAACAAGAGCAACAACAGAACATGAATTAATCTCTGGTATAAAAGAAGCAATTAGATTTGATAATAAAATAATAATCGAAGAAGAAATAAAACATGTAAAAGAAGTAAATATAAGTGTTTTAGGAACATATGAAGATGTTGAAACTTCTGAAATTGAAGAAATTAATGTAACTGATGAATTTTTTACTTTTAAAGAAAAATATGTAGAAAATTATTCTAAAACAATTAAAAAAGGAAGAAAAGCTAATCCTTTATTATCTAAAGAAATGATGGAAGATTTAAAAATGTATGCAATAAATACATTTAAAGCTATAAATGCAAGAGGAGTTGCTAGAATAGATTTTTTAATTGATGATAAATCAAAAAAAATATATGTTAGTGAAATTAATACAATGCCAGGAAGTTTATCACTTTATTTATGGCTTCCTAAAAAGAAAAGTCAAACAGAGTTAATAAATGATCTTATAAAAATAGCAATTGAAGAATATAAAAGTAAAAATAATTTAATCTTAGCATTTGAAAATAATTTATTAGATAAGTTTGATATATTAAATGGTAAGAAAACAAACAAAAGCAGATAACTATCTGCTTTTATTAATGTTTTTTTCTAATCTTTCATAATCATATTTCAATTTATAAAGAGCATTATTTAGTATTTTACTAATTCTTTGTTTTGTAAGATTGTATTTTTCTCCAATTTCTTTTAATGTTAAATTTTCTTTAAAATATAATTTAATAATATCTAATTCTTTTTCATTTAATAAAGATAATTTACTTTTAACTATTTCATATTCTAATTTTTTAATAACTTGTTCACAAGGGTCTATCGCATCTTCATAAGTTATGTAATCTATATAATCTTCTTCTATATCATCACTTATTCTTATATTTAAAGATAATATATTTAAAAGAAAAAGTTTATAATTTTTAACGGTACTAATACTAATATTTAATATATTAGCAAGTTCTTGGTCGTTTAAATTAGGGTTGGTATTAATAATCCTTTTTAATTTATTTATTCTTTGCATTGTATGAATATTTATATTAAATCCTTTACTATTTTCTAAAACATATTTAGTAAGTTGCTGTTTAATAATTATTCCAGCATAACTTGAAAATTTAACATCTTTTTCTGGATTAAAAGATTTAACAGCATTTATTAAGGCTAAATTTCCTTCATTTATTAAATCAAATATATTAATAACAGAAGTTGTACTTCCAATAAAAGTTTTTGCAATAGTAACAGATAGCCCTAAATTGTGATTAATTAGTTTTTTAAAAGCATTTTTATCTCCTTTTTGATATTTATTAAAAAGGTTTATTTGTTCTTCTTTTTTTAATACTTCAAATTGTTTTATATAATTTAAATAATCTTGTAACTCTTTATTATTTATATATTCGTAATTCCATTTTGTTATTTCTTTCATATAAATATTCCTTCTTACTTTTATATTATTATAAAATCTCTTTCTTAAAAAGTTCTTATATTATAACATGTAAGAATAAAAAAAGAAAGTTTTTTATTAAAACTTTCGATATAATCCAACAACTTTACCTAATATTGTAACATTTTTTAAAATAATTGGTTCCATTGTGTCATTTTCAGGTTGTAGTCTAAAATGATCTTTTTCTTTATAAAATGTTTTTACAGTTACCTCATTATCATCATTCATTGCTACTACAATATCACCATTTTTGGCATCATTTTTTCTTTCTACAATTATTATATCGTTATCATAGATACCTACATTAATCATACTTTCGCCACTTACCCTTAAAGTAAAGATATCTTTTTTATTAGCAACAAGATTAACTGGTAAATCAAAATATTCATCTGGCATTTCAATCGCATCAATTGGATTACCTGCAGTTACTTTTCCAAGTAGGGGAACAGATACAACAGTTTCATCCTTTTTTGCATATTCATTAGGCACTAAAAGTTCAATAGTTCTGTTTTTTTCAGGATCTTTAGTAATAAAACCTTTTTGAACTAAAGTATTTAAATGTGTTTGTACTGTAGCAGTACTATTTAAATTTGTTGCTTTACATAATTCTCTAACAGTAGGGGGGTAACCTTTTTTAGCCATGTATTTTTTAAGTTCTTTTAATACGTTTTCTTGTTTATTAGTTAATTTTTCCATATCTTTTTCCTCCTTATGTATTTAGTTTAACATATCATGTGTAAAATGTCAAACAAATGTTTCAAAAAGTTATTGACACGAACATATATTTGTAATAAACTTAAATCAAGAAAGGAGAAAATGGTTATGGAAAGCATTACACCAAAAAAATTAATTATTATATTCTATCTAATGGTAATAATTTTTACTTGTATATTTGCTCTTAGAATAGAAAATCTTGAAAGTAAGGAGGACACTATAAATAAAATAGTAAATTTACAATAATATATTTACATAAAAGAATATTTATAGTAAAATAATATCGTAACTTATTTATATTTAAATGATGGAGCTTGGAAACTCTATATTATTAATTTAATAATAAATCATTTATTAAAAGAGATTCTTGGAAAAGAATAAGTAAAGTGGAACCGCGGAATTTAATTTCGTCTTTACATATCTTTTTCAAGTTTTTATTTTATGGGGGATAACATGAAGAAAACAGATTTTGTAAAATATTTTTGTAATTATGAAATATCAAAAGTAGACATATATTATTTATATGATTTAGATACATATTCATATGAATTAAGTACTAGCAATATTAAAAAAAATCCTTTTAAATTTACAGATATTTATATTAAAGATGATGAGATATTTATAAACTTTTTAATAAATTATTGTAAAACTAATAATATACCTTATTCATTTATGGCTACTATTAGTACACAAAATAAGGACAAAAAGAATTTTAAACATAGCTTAACAAAAGAAGAAATAAAAGAAAAAAATATTCAGTTTATCGTGGTAAAACAAGATGATAAAGATAATATTTCTTTTTATAAAGAACCATTAAATGAGGATGAAAAAATTAATGAAATACAAAATAAATTAAAGATAAATATAAATAGCGAAAAACAATTAAATAAAACAATTGAATTATTAAATGAATTTCTTGATAAATATTATGTTTATCAAATGATTAAAACATATAATAATGATGATTTTAATGTTATAATAACTTTACAAAATAATATAACTATTATAATAAAAGGAACATATTTAATTAATAATTTAATTGAATATTTAAACATAAAATATGAACATAAAAAAGAGAGGGTTATTAAATATGAGTAGTAAAATATTAGAACAAATAAGAAATGTTGATTTTAAAGAAATAGATTTATCTATTATAAATAATGAATTAGTTATAAAAATACTTCAAAAAGAGAATTTAAATAAAAGATTTCCTACAATTAGCATCTATTCTAAAAATTTAGAAGAAATGTCTAATCAAGAGTTATTTTCTTTTATAACAGAATTATATTTTCAAACAGGAGATGTGTATCATTATAGTAAAGTAAAAGATTATATAATAGGGAAAGAATTATTATTAAGTGATAAATATATGTTAGTTAATACAAATGCAAGAAAATTATTTATTGATGCTAATAGTAATCTTATAAATGAAGAATTTTTAAAAAATTTAAGTTATTCACTTTTTAATGGAATTACAAATAAAATAGAGGAAGGTTTAAATAAAGAAGGTAAAGTTAATTTTAATGTTTTATTAAGTAATAAAACTTCAATTAATACATATGAAAATAGACTTGGTGTTACATATTTTCTACTTTTAGAAGATAATAAATTAGGAAAAGCAATATATAATTATTTGCTTGAATGTGTTTTTGATAAAGATTTAATTAATTCTAAAATAAAGTTTGATAATAGTAAAAATTGTTGTAATATAAGTATTGAAGATTTATCAATTTTTATTAATAGCAAAAAATTAGTAGATGAGTTAAATAATCTAGGTTTATTAGAAGAAGTATATAAAAAAGAAGAAAATATGAAAAGACAATTAAAATGGGAGGAATAATATTATGAATATGGAAAAAATGGTAAATTATTGTAAAAATTATGGTTTTATATTTCAAGGAAGTGAAATATACGGAGGACTTTCTAATACTTTTGACTATGGTCCTTTAGGAGTAGAACTTAAAAATAATTTAAAAAATGCTTGGCTTAAAAGATTTATTCAAGAAGATATAAATTGTGTTAAGCTTGACAGTGCTATTTTAATGAATCCTAAAGTATGGGAAGCAAGCGGACATTTAAAGACTTTTAGTGATCCATTAATTGATTGTAAAGAATGTAATTCAAGATATCGTGCAGATAAGTTACTTGAAGATAATAATGTTAGTGATGTAGAGAAAATGACTAGTGATGATATGATTAATTATATAAAAGAAAATCATATTAAATGTCCTAAATGTGGTAAATGTAATTTTACTGATATAAGACAATTTAATTTAATGTTTAAAACATTCCAAGGAGTAACTGAAGATTTAAAAGACACAATTTACTTAAGACCAGAAACAGCCCAAGGAATATTTGTTGATTTTTTAAATGTTCAAAGAAGTATGAGGCTTAAAATACCATTTGGTATAGGACAAGTAGGTAAAAGTTTTAGAAATGAAATAACACCTGGTAATTTTATTTTTAGAGTTCGTGAATTCGAACAAATGGAATTAGAGTTTTTTTGTAAACCAGGAACAGAACTTGAATGGTTTAATTTTTATAAAGAAAAAGCTAAAAACTTTTTAAAAGATTTAGGATTTAAAGAAGAAAACTTAAGATTTAGAGATCATTCTAAAGAAGAACTTAGTTTCTATAGTAATGCAACTACTGATATCGAGTATAAATTTCCATTTGGTTTTGGTGAACTTTGGGGTATTGCATCAAGAACTAATTATGATTTAACTAAACATCAAGAATATTCAAATATTTCACAAGAATATTTAGATCCATTAACAAATGAAAAATATATTCCTTATGTAGTGGAACCATCTTTAGGGGTTGAAAGGCTTGTACTTGCAACTTTGCTTAATGCTTATCATGAAGAAACACTAGAAAATAAAGAAACAAGAGAAGTACTTAAACTTATTCCATATCTTGCACCTTATAAAGTAACTGTTCTTCCATTAATAAAAAAACTTCATAGTGAAAAAGCTATAGAAATTTATAATAAATTATCTAAATGTTTTTCTACTAGTTATGATGAAACTGGAAGTATAGGAAAACGTTACAGAAGAAGTGATGCTGTTGGAACACCTTATGCTATTACAATAGATGATGATACTTTAAATAATAATACAGTAACATTAAGAAATAGAGATACGATGGAACAAATAGTAATAAAATTAGATGAAGTAGAAAAATATATTGAAGAAAGAATAAAATTTTAATCTTTCTTCTTTTTTTAGGCATAATTAGACATTCTTTCCTTTTATACTAAAAATGGAAGGGATGATTTTTATGAAAGAATATTATATTTTTAATTTAAAAAAGGAGTTTGCTAAATTATATAAAGATAGACCTAGTGAGCTATTTTACATATTTAATAGAATTTATTATATGAAAGAGGTAGATAAAAATTATGGTTATAATTTATTTGAGCAAATATGTAATTTTATAGATAAAAAAGAAATAAATGAATATCTTTATAATATATATAAAGATAAAATGATGTATTCTTATAATGAAAATGAACATGTTATTAATAATTTATTTTTAAATGAAATTAGTATTTTGAAAGTAAAAAATAGTAATTTAAGATTAGAAACTAATAAAGAAGATTGTTCTTTTTTAAAAGATTTAAATAGTTTTAATAATACTTATTTTGTATGTGATTTTAAAAATCAAGAGTTTTTCTTTTTAAAAAATAATAAGGTAATACTTAAAAATTTATAAATATCTTGTAATTGAATATATTTTATTATAGAATATATTTATGGAGGGAAAAAGTTATGGGATTTGGACATGATTTATTATATATTGTAATTGGTTTAATACCAGGACTTGTTTTAGGGTTCTTACTTGCTCGTATGTGGATGAAAAAATATTTAAAGAAAAATCCACCAATTAATGAAGAAATGGTAAAAATAATGATGAGTCAAATGGGTAGAACTCCATCTCAAAAACAAGTTAATCAAGTTATGAAACAAATGAGTAAATATATGTAATGTATATTTATTTTTTTATGAAAAAATTGTTAAAAATTCTAAAAAATATTGACAACCTGGGGGGGGTGCTTTATATAATTAATTTATAAAGTTAATAGTTAATAAAATAAGGTTGTGATTATAGTGAAAAGAATAATAAGTTTTTTAAATACAGATGTCAAAATAATAAATAGTTATTTTTTATTTACAATAGTTTTAATTATATTAGTATGTGTAGGATACTCAAGTTATGCATTATTTAGTTTTACAAAAACAAGTACTAATGTTATTGAAGCTACTGTAGGAGAATTAAAGAACAATATAGATACAAGTGGAGCAAACTCACCAGTTCTAGCATCAAATATGATACCAGTATATTATGATGAAATAAATAATGTGTGGAAAAAGGCTGATGTAAACAATAAAGATTCTAGTTATCAATGGTATAGTTATAATTCAACAGGAGATAAAAAAGGAATGTGGGCTAATGCCGTAACTGTAAAAGAAGCAAATAGGCAAACTTATTTAAATGCAAATGTTGGTACACCAATAAGTATGGATGACATAACAACAATGTGGGTATGGATACCAAGATTTAATGCTGTAACACCAAGTAATTATAATGGAGGAACAAAAGCAAATCCTGGAGCAATAGATGTATCTTTTGTAAAGCAAAATGAAACAGCAATAGATGCCTTTACCTTTGGAGATAAAGAACTTAGTGGATTTTGGTATGGTAAGTTTGAAATAGGAGGAACGCTAGCAAGTTCCTGTACTAATGAAACATGTAATGTAAGTAATATAG
>ULWZ01017967.1_pt1 | contig 71982 bp, 78 predicted proteins | sample 1960811 | NCBI WGS metagenome assembly ULWZ01 (sample SAMEA4835825, study PRJEB28245) | human gut metagenome | biome: gut microbiome; material: fecal sample | place: Denmark | collected 2008 | reverse complement strand
AAAAAATAAAAAGGGACCGAAATCCCCTTAAATTATTATTTACCTTTGAGTTCAGAATCAATCTGAGCAAGGAGTTTCTTACTCTCAGTACCCATATCTTGGGCGAGATACTCATTAAGACGAGCTGCCCCTACAACAAGGGCACGAGATGAAAGGCTAATTGCAGCAGCAGTATATCCTACTGCTTCTATTACCTTTGAACCAGAAGCTCTGAGAGTACTGAATGATTGTTTTACAGCCATGATAAATCTCCTATTTAAGCTGAAGAGGCAACATTACCTCATATAAGGCAAAGCCTTGTATAAAAGTGTCAGTGTAGGTGTCATACATGGGGGGGGATACCTTCAATAACCCCTTCACCTACCCCAATACACTGCACTTATAATAATTTTTTGAAATTTCTAAATGCGTATAATATTTTATATACATTAATAAATGACTAATGAAGAACCAATGAAGGAATAAGTAATAAAGAATAGAAAGACAATAAGAAAGAAGAAAGAGAAAGAAAGAACCAAAGAAAGAGATAGAAGTAAGAACAAAAGAAAGACTAGAAATCTATACCCACCCGCCACCCCTTATTATATATATATAGTATAATAAAAACAATGCTAATTATTTAAAGGAGTATTAAATGAGTGATTTAACAGTAGAAATAGTTAAGAAGGTAATGCCAGGTAGGTTAAGAGGAGCTATTACTCAAGAGCTAGTAGATAAGATAAATACTATTAGTACCGACCCAATATTAACAGATGAAATTAAAAAGAACTTCCTCGGTTATACTGGTATATTACAGGATGGTAAGTATAAGACAGAAGATTATCTTAATGCTGTAGTTTATGTTAGTTATAAACTAATGGGATATTCTAATATAGATTCTTATATAAAGACCTTCCCTCAAAGATATCAAGTATTAGTAAGTAAGGGTCTACCTCAGAAAGATATAGCTGCTTATGTAACAGCCTACAACAGAGGTAAGCTAGTTAATAAGATATTAGAGCAAACCTTGGTTCCTACATGGGTATTGAACCAAGATATATATCAGAAAGCTATTAATACTCAAGCAGCTTTACTAAATAGTAAGAATGAGAAAGTAAGGTTCATGGCTGCTGATAGTATCCTTACCCACTTAGCTAAACCAGAGAAAGCTGGTCCTTTAGTTAATATAGAAATGAGCCAGAATACAGGTATTGAAGATTTAAGAGAAACCTTAGTTAAATTAGCTGAAGTACAACAGAATTTAATTAAGCAAGGTAAAGCTACTACTGAACAGATAGCAGAACAAAAGATTATAGAGGCTGAGATAGATTAATGGAACTAAAGAAACAATCATTAGACACATGGTTAGATAATGTAGATTATCAAGACTTAGCTACTGGTTCATATGTTCCTAGTACTTTCTCTATAGGATTTATGAACTTTATTAAGTTAGTTAATGGTGTACAAGGAGAAAGTAATAAGACTCCACCTGTACACCTTAAGATGCTTGATAAGCTAGCAAGTCCTAGTCAATATGTAGCTAATTTAATCTTCCGTGGTGCAGCTAAGACTACTTTATTTATGGAGTATTTAACTCTATATCTAGCAGTATTCCATGAACTACCTTATCTAGGTGAAGTAAGTGGAATGATATATGTAACTGATTCTATTGAGAATGGTGTTAAGTCTGCTAGAAAGAATATTGAGTATAGATATGAAAACTCAGAGTTCTTAAAAGAACAGTTACCTGTAGCTAGATTTACAGATACTTATATAGAGTTTACTAATAAAGCAGGACACCAGTTAGCTGTTAAGCTATATGGTGCTACTACTGGTATCCGTGGTACTAAGATATATGGTAAAAGACCTACACTATGTATCCTTGATGACTTAATGTCTGATGAAGCATCTAAATCTAAAGTAATTCTACAGTTAATTAAAGATACTATCTATAAAGGTGTAAACCATGCTTTAGACCCAACAAGAAGAAAGGTTATCTTTAATGGTACTCCATTTAATAATGAAGACCCATTGGTAGAGGCTATTCAATCAGGTGCATGGGATAGTAACGTATACCCTGTATGTGAGAAGTTCCCTTGTACTAGAGAAGAGTTTAGAGGAGCATGGTCAGATAGATTTACTTATGACTATATTAAAAGTCAGTATGATGTAGCTCTATCTACAGGACAACTAGCTTCCTTCTATCAAGAGCTTATGCTAAGACTTACATCTGAAGACTCTAAGCTAGTAGCTTATAATGAGATTAGATGGTATAAAAAATCTGTTTTACTTTCAAATAAGAACTTTTATAATTTTTATATCACAACAGATTTTGCTACATCAGCAAAACAATCTGCTGACTATTCTGTAATATCCGTATGGGCTATCAATAGTAATGGTGATTTCTTTTGGGTTGATGGTCAATGTAAAAGAACCACTATGGATAACAATATTGATAAGCTATTCCAATTAGTCCAAAAATACCAACCACAGGCGGTAGGTGTAGAGGTAACTGGACAACAAGGTGCTTTTATACAATGGTTACAGAAAGAGATGATGCTAAGGAATATATGGTTCTCATTTGCTACCTCAGGTAACAATAATGCACCCGGTATACGTCCTGTAGCAGATAAATTATCAAGATTTAACTTAGTAGTACCTTGGTTCAAAGCAGGTAAGTTTTATTTCCCTGAAGAAGATAAAGACAATGCTATCTTAAAAGAAGGAATACAAGAAATAAACCTTGCTACATCAGATGGGTTAAAAGGAAAAGATGATTTCTTAGATACTATATCTATGCTTGCTTATATGAAGATTTGGCGACCTTCAGAAGCTCCTATACCTAAAGACCCAGATAATGGCGGTATCTATGATGAGACAGAACCAGAGGAAGATACTAATAGACTGGAATCGTATATAGTATGAAGTTATCAGAAATCCTTACTTTAGTATTATATAGAAATGTATTAAACACTTGCTATGTAGATAGTAAGACTAAACAATTTAGTGCTGATAAACTACCAGCTATTATTACATTTCTAAATGAAAGTCTATTAAAGCTATATAGTAAATTTACTTTAAAGGTGGATTCAATTTGGGTTCATTTACAAGAGAGTAGAGTAAATTATCCTTTAACAAAAGAGCATATCATACCTAATTGGGAAGAACCATCATATGATAAGTATCTATGGAAAGGATTTGAAGAAACATTTAAAGATGATGTTATAAAGATATTAGATGTATATGATAATAAGGAAAACAAACTTCCTATTAATGACCCAGAAGAATTAATGTCAGTATATACACCTATGTATAACATTTTAGAAGTATCTTCTAGGTTTCCTACTCAAGTACTTAATGTAACTTATCAGGCGGCTCCTGATAAGATTGTATATAGCCCAGAACATGATACTGAAGTATATCTACCTGATTTACTTGTAGGAGCTTTAGTAGCTTACACAAACTATTTAATCTTTGCTTCTATTGGTTCTCCTGCATCTATGCAGCAAGCTCAAGTATTCTTAACTGAATATCAAAATCTTGTAGAAGAGTTAATAGAAACAGATTCCATTAATCCTCAGTATTCAACTAATACAGAGAAGTTTTATAAAAGAGGATGGTGCTAATGTATTACAAGCAACCTTATGGAGACCCTACTGCTTCTGTTGAAGTAGATAGAGCATTGGGTGTCTCTTATACAGTTGTTAAAGAAGTATATAATCAGTTAGATTTATTAAAGTCATATAAAGAATCATGGACTGCTCTAGCTGATTATGATAAGTCTTTAAAAACTTTAAACACTACTCTTAATACTATATCTAATGCTAATAAGCTTGGTACCTTTATAGGTCATGATATGGGTAGAGTAGGCGTAGAACCAACTAAAGAAATGTTTACAGGTGAGAACTTTGCATCTGCTTTGACTCGTAGTTGGGATAACATTAACAAAGTAGCAGATAATATTACTGATGTTAATAGAATAGCTTTATATCTTAACTGTATTAAAGCTTTAGCTTATATTACAGACCAAGTAGAAAAGACTGCTAATAATGTAGATGCTATTAAAGAGCTTAACTCTAATTTTGATGTATTTAATAGAGTTTACCTAAACTTACAAGAAGTTCTTAAAGTAGAAGGTAACTTAGATATTATTACATCTGTTAATACTGCTATTGATACTTATGCAGATATACAGGCTAATATTGAAGTATTCCAGCATGTGCATGAATACTTACATACCTTAGCTGCTATTAATGCTAACTTATCTATCTATGAGAAAGCTAATCTTAATCTTAAAACTTACCTAGAGATTCTTGAGTTTAGATATGAGATTACTAATCTATCAGATAATATCAATAACATTAAGACTGCTGCAGAGATAGTAGAAGAGCAGAAAGACTTAGTACAGAAGTTTACTACATTATTAACTATTAAAGATGATATTACTAATGTAAGTGATATATCAGAAAGCATTAAAACATTAAGTGAAAATACACCATTGTTTAATGTTCTATATGATAACTTATCAACATATATTAGTGCAGTACAGAACTTAGATTCTATTAAAGAATGTAACTTAAACCGTGAACCTTTATTAAATTCTATTAGTGAAGTTAAGAAGCAAATGGCTAAGGTTACTTCTGATATTAATACTCTGTATCCTTATATGGACCAGACTACTAAGTTCATTGATACTTTTAATAGTAACCTTCCTTCTAATGCTCTATTAACAGACCAAGACAACAGAATTAATGTATTACTTGGTTCTATTAAGAAAACTGACTTAGATACATATACTCAAGAGTTTACAGCTCCTTCTAATGGTTGGTTTGTTAATTACTATTATGGTGAAACCAAACCAAATACAGAAGATATTGAAGCTGAAATACAGGAATCTATTACTAAACGAGACATTACTGTAGTACTTAAGTTAAAGAAGCCTCAGGGATACTTTGATGATAACATGCAGTTATATGCAGCTAAGGGTACTATTCTTACTATTTCTGCTAAGAACTTAAAATCATTAACAGGTAAAGTACAGTTTATTAAAGAAGCAGGAGATGAGTAATGGATAATCAAGTAAAACAAGACATTAAAACTACTCTCTCTAATCAAGAGATTGAACCAATAGGTGTATATGACTTTAGGTTACGTCAAGCACATACAGCAGATATACCTAAATTTAGAGGATTATCTGGTCAGCTAACTATTAACCCAGATGATAAGAATAGACTATCTGTATGGAAAGGTACTGAGTTAGGTCAGAAAGAGGATGTTCCTTTTATATCTGATTTACAGGATGGCTCTATTGCAGCTAAGTTTAAGTATGTAGATGAAAACATTGTACGTGCTGATATATCAACAAAGACATATGTTATTGACCCTACAGTAAGTCATAGATTCTTCTTTAATGTAAATACACCTAATATCTTATTTAAGTTTGCTGATACTTTTAATAAGCAGTCATGCTTAACAATTATTCTATACTTAACTAATATCAAAGAAGGAACCAAGTACACTTTTGATACTGCTCAAGTAGATTGGTTAGGTGATGTATCTAAGCTAGACTCTAGTATTGGTGCTTTAAATATAGTTACCCTATCATTTAATGGAACCAGATGGGTAGCATATAGCTTAGATAGAACTATTAATGATAGATATACCTTACGTTCTGTAAATGAGGCTATAGTATCTAATTCTAGATTACTAGGTTGGTTCTTACCTCAGGGTTCTACAAATGGTGAAATATCTGATAAGTATGCTTCTAAGACATCTATTCCTGATTTATCTGATGAAGACTTAAATAACATTGCTAGAGTATCTGCTTCTATTTATGATGTTATTGATGTATCTGCAGGATTAGAAGATATACATATCATTGAAGACTACTTAGAAGTTATTAAGAAATGTGCTAATAGCATTGATAATATTAATGCAGTAGTGCCACACATCTATACATTAGCTTGGATTAATTCTCATATAGAGATTATGACAGCTATCCAAGAGAACAAAGACAATATTAATATTGTTGGTTCTAATATTAAGAGTGTTAATACTGTAGCAGATAACATTGATATTATTAAAAATCTTAATACAAACTTACCTGCTATTACATTAGTTAATTCTTATAAAGATACTGTAATTAACTTATCAGCTAATACTGATAGTATTCAAGCTATTAATGATAACTTAGATACTATTAAGACCATCAATACAAACATAGAACATGTAAATACTGTAGCTGGTTCTATTAATAACGTTAATACTACAGCTACTAATATTGATGTAATTAATAATTTAGGATTATCTATAGATAATGTTAATGCTGTATATAAAGCATTACCTCAGATTATAAATACTGTTAATAATATGGATAATATTACTAATATCGGTAATTATATTAATAAAGGTATTATGCTTCGTACTGAGCTTAAAGACTCTTTAACTAATCTATATGAGTCTACTGATGCTAATAAGTTATACTTAGTACCTGCATCTATGACTGAATCTATTTAAGGTGGTATATGTCTAAATTTAAAGTAACTAATCCTGATGAACCAATCGAAATTGATTTATATCAGGATATTCCTTCTAAAGACCCTGATACAGGTATAGACCAAGTAGATGGTGAAGGTAATATTCTTGTTAAGAGATATGTTACCCGCTCTATTAATTCTAAAGGTATTGCTAATATTAAGAATGCTTTACCTCAGATTAATACTAATAAAAAAGCTATTGCTGTATTAGATAAATATGCTAAGGATAATGTAGCATCTATTACTAGTGATATTGGTTCTATTAATGATAATCTGTTAGGTACTCAGACTGATTTAAGTGATTTAACTCAGACTGTTAGTGTTCTTCAGGGTAAAATTAATGGTATTCAGGGTATTGATATTGATGTTGTTCAAGCTGATGTTGATGCTCTGAAGAAGTCTGCTTATTTAATTACAGGTGGTGTATTAAAGGGTGATGTATCTATTCAGACACCCAACACAGCAGTGCTTACTTTAACTCCTTCTGGTTCATCATCTTATGCTTCATTTTCTACTAATAATGATGTATTAGATTGTACTACCACATGGGGTAAAGTATTTAAAGTATCAAAAGAAGGTAAATACTTCTATGGTTTAGCTGATAAAGCTACTCAAGATGCTTTAGGTCAAAATATTGCTGATAACTACATTAAAGCTATTACAGGTGCTAATGCTACATTAACTATTACTAAGGGAGCAGGTACTACTTCTACCCTTAGCATTAATAATGTATTACAAGCACAGAAAGCAATAGCAGATAAGAATAATAATGATATTGCTACTACATATGCTACCAAGGTAGAAAACACTTCTAATCTAGCTTCTGCTAAAGCATATGCAGATACTAAAAAGAATGAAGCTATTACTAGTGCTAATAGTTATACAGACCGAGAGAAAGCTAAGTATCTGCCTTTAACAGGTATAGCTGCCCATGCTAAATTAGCTGATAAAGCTACAACAGCTACAAATGCAGACCATGCCACAAGTGCTGGTAGTGCAACTACAGCTACTAATGCTACTCATGCTACATCAGCAGATAGTGCTACTAATTCGGCTTCTGCAACTAAAGCTAGTCAAAATGCGTCAGGTCATGCTTTAGCTAATACTATTGTTAAAGCTATTGCTATTAATGGTAGAACCATTACAGTAACTAAGCTAGATGGTACTACTTATGCACTTACAACACAGGATACAAACACAACCTATTCAAAAGTAAGTCAATTTACTAATGATAGTGGTTACATCACTAATGGTCATAATTTTGCATCAGGTGTTATAGTATCAGGTTATACAATTACAGTAGGTTAAACTATGGCTAAATATAAAGTAACTAATTTAGATGCTCCTATAGAAGCAGATTATTGGGTAGATATTCCAATTAGAGACCCAGATACCAATAAAGATATGGTAGATGAGGAAGGCAGAATCTTAGTACAAAGACATGTTACTAGAACTGTTAAACAGAAAGAGTATCAAAGTATTGTAAATAAAATACCTACTTATGATAACTTAGTAACTTCTTATAATACTTATGTAACAGAGAATAATAAACAAGTTAAATTAATCTCTGAGATGGCTACTACAGCTACTAATAATGTAACTAAACTTACAGAAACAGTTAACAATCATGACTCTCAAATACATGCTTTGTATACTAAGATTAATGCTATACAAGGTATTGATATAGATGATTTTAAGTTAGTAACTGAAACTAATATTAAGAATATTAAGAATAGTTATCTACCTTTAGCAGGAGGTACTCTTACAGGTGCTGTTATTATAAATAATAACCTTACAGTTACAGGTACAATTACTTCTACATTTCATGGTAATCTAACAGGAAATGTAGTTGGTAATGTTACAGGTAACATTACTGGTTCAGCTAAATCTGCTACTAACGATAGTAGTAATAGAAATATAGTTAATACCTATGCTCTTAAAGGTAATTACCCTGATAGAATTAAATTTGGATGGGATACTACCCATAAAAACTATGTAAATGTTACAGTAGGTGTAACTACATGGGGACTTATTACTACAGGTAATATTAGCTCTCAATCTGTAAATCATGCTAAAACATCTGATAAGGCTAATAGTGCAGACATGGCTAAAAAAGCTACTTCAGCTGATTATGCTACCAATAGTACAAATGCTGTTAATGCTACTGCTGCTGTTAAAGCTACTCAAGATGGAACAGGTGCTACTATTACAGATACTTATGTTAAGCGAACTTCTGCTCAGACTATATCTGCTCAGCATAACTTTAGTAATGGTGTTAAAGTATCAGGATACTTAATAACAATAGGATAAGATAATGGCAACTATTAAAATTCCTTATGGTGGTACTACTTATCCACTGTATATGCAGAGTAACAAAATTACTACACCTAGTATTGTGGTAGCTGGTCAAGGTTACATACCTTTATACCAAGGAGGTAATATAGGTGACCCTGTTTTATATGGAGGAGCTCATGTATTAAAAAAAGCTCCTATGAAAGTAGCAGGTAAGGGTACTTGGTATAGACCTACTTGGTATCATGCTCGAATAGGCAGTGCTACTTGTGATGTTTACTATAAAGCTACCCATATATTACATGAGGGTACTCAGCAAGTAAGTGTATGTACTAATTATAATCAATATGGTGTATGTATATCTTGGGGTAATCAGACTCAATACAGATACTATTGGGATACTAAAAGTAATATTCATATTAATAACTTCGCTATTACTAATGGTGATATGCGTATAGTAATGAGTAACTTTACTTGTAATGGTCATAATGTATTAAATACATGGGCTGGTTGGTATAGTGCTAATAGTGTCTGGGGTAGCTGGACAACAAAACGTTGGACTAACTATCCAGGTCAAGTGGGTTATACTTTAAACACATCAGCTTCTGGTTCTTATTCATTACAGATTAACATTAATGGTACATGGGTTACTATTAAAACAGGTACTGCCTCCTGTAGCTTTAGTGTTCCGATTAATAATGAGAGCCAGCAGAAGGTAAGAGTGGCTTTGAAATTATCATAATGAAAGTATTTATTAATATTACAGAAGCAGCTTCAGAAGATACTTTAAAAGCCTTTAAAGCTGCTTTCTTTTATCTAAATAAAGAGCATCAGTACTCTTTTATTAAAGAAAAAGATACTGATATTACTATTAACTTAACTACACAGTTCTTTCCTTTAAAGAGTTTAGATACTTATCTAAATTCTTATAAAGATAAAGAGCTAACTCTAACAGAAGAATCTCCTTTAATATTTAAAGGTTCTGTATATTTAAAGAATCCTCAAACTAAATACTTTATTTGGTTTCCTAAACTTATAGATGATTTATTAAATATAGTAGAGATTAATAAAAGTAATGCTGAGTATTTATCTAATCTAGCATATGTTTATATGTTTGGTTCTGTAGCAAAGAGTAGCCAAGTATATCTAGATAAATGTGAACAAATACTAAAGCTTATTTATCCTAATATCTTTTCTAATTATAAGTTATCCTTTTCAGGTATAGAGCTTGTTACAGCCAAAGCATATGGAGTACAGCTTATTTATGATAAGTTAGGAGTACTAGCTAAACCTTCTAATAGAAGTTTAATTAATAAGAATGTCTGCTTTGCTTGTGTTACTTCAATAGAATATACCGAACCTACTTATGTATTCTTACATAGTATGTTTGCCTTTAATAATATTAAAGTGTTTAAAGTTTATTATGTTAATGGAACCAAGAAAGCTGTAAAAGAATTACAGGAAAAATACAGTAAAATCTCTCCTAATATAGAAGTAATTCAATATTCTTACCATACTAAAGCTAAAACAGAGTTACATTTTAATAGGGATTATGTAGATAGTAAGATGAGTATTCTAGATGAACTTACTCCTTTATATGACCTTACTGTTATGTGTGACTGTGATATGCTATGCCAAGGCAACCTTAAGAGTACATTACTAACAGCTAATATCTCATCAGGTAATATCTTTGGTGGAAGAGATATATTAGCAATACATGGAGCTACCTTAATTAATTGCTTTAAGTATATTAACGGTGGCTTTATTATTTATAAAAAGGGTAGCTATAATTTTAAAGACTTGTATTATAAATGGAAATGTACCCCTCATAAAGGTGATGTAGGTTTCTATAATGAACAAGACTTTATTAACTATACTTTCTATAAACAAATTACATATCTACTAGATATAAATAACTTTACTGCTCATCATAGGTCTGTAACCAGTAAAGCCTCTCCTATCATGTATCATTATTGTGGTCCCGTTAAACCATATCAGAATATAAGAAATGAACGCTGCAATACTGTTAATAAAGTAATTCAAGGTTATATTGAAGCTACTATACCTGAGACTATGTTCTTTACTCTGTATTACAATTATGTAGATACAATTAAAGAGGACTTAGATCCTATATTTTTAAAAATTATTGATTATTTAAAACACAGTGGTGAATTAAATAAGTATAATGATTTGGTTCTCAAATATAACTTAACTAAATTAGGAATTTAATATGGATATTTCATACTTATCTGCTAAATGGTGTTCTAACGAAAAGCAAGCTATCCTCTTTGAAGGCTTAATTGTTGAAGGGGAGGACTTTGGTAATTTTATTGCTGATACTACTACTGATATTGGTAAAGCTTTATTACAGCATGTTAAAGCCCATGGTTGTAGTATTACAGAAGTACAACAAGCAGATATTGCTCCAAGTATTAACATCTCTCAGAACCAAGCAATTAAAAATATTACTTCTTGGTTCTATAATTATGTAGATACCCAAGCACAGACTAAGACATATGCTAATGCAGATAACTGTATTTCTTATTTATTCTCTACTAATGAGACTTATAAAAAAGAAGCTAATGTATTTTTAAAGTGGCGTGATAATGCTACAGTTATTTTTAATCAGTTTATTGAAGACTTTAAGTTAGGTAAGGTTTCTATCTTAGACTTTAATACTGAGAATTTATTAAAGAAGCTTCCTCCATTTAATTGGGTAGCTAGTGATAGTTTATATGCTGATTTAGAGTCTTTCCTACAGGATACAGTAGTACAAGAAGACACTTTCTTAGATAAGAAAGCTGCTAAGTACAATGATATTAAAAAAGAGTATTTACGTCTTAAAGGATTAAATTGCTCTGATACTTATTTTAATTCTAGTGTACAGAATCTATATATTAATGGTGACCTACAAGCTAAAGTAAACATTGAGTCTCTTTTAGCTACAGCAGATAGTAAAAAGAAGATTCACTTTAGAGCTTATAGTAACTTCTGGGTAGATTTAACTAAGAATGAGTTACAGACTATCTATAAAGAGTTACTACAGAATCAGATATATTTAACTACTCAATACTGGGAAAAGACCCAACAAGTAATGGAGAGTGAATCTGAAGCTGAATTAGCTAAAGTAGATACTTCATTTGAGGGGGAGTATTTTGGTTCAAGAACTAAGGAATCTGATTTAAAACCGGAGTATTAAATGCCTTGTGAAGTAAAACAGTTAGTATTAAGTCCAGTATTAACTACAAGATGTAACCTAAGATGTAATTACTGTGGTTATGGTTGTTCCTCTAAGAACAGTAACTTTGATGCTGACCCAGAGAAAGTAATTAAAGGATTTAGTCATTTACACTTTCTTAAAAAAAGATATAAAGGAGACCATGATGTAGTACTAGGCTTACTAGGTGGTGAACCTTTACTATATCCTCATCTTATAGAAATAATGACTTATGTACATGACCATTTACCACTATTTAATAGAGATATAGTTACTAATGGTCTTATGGCTCCTAAGATGTCTAATAAGCTTATAGATGCTATTCTAGCTAATGATTATCAGTTAGATATTAGTAAGTATAACTTACCTAATTATGACTATGATAAGTTAGGTAGATACTTAACTTCTTTAGGAATTAAGTGGCACTTTATACATACATCTATGCAGGATATAGATGTAAAACAAATACCAGATACACAAGCATGGTTCCATCATCATCACTATGTACTTAATGGTCAAGTTCGTTCTAAAGGATGGACTGCTGCTGACTGCAGAGCTTTTCTTAAAGGTATGGCTTGTGTACCTTTATGGGAAGATAAGTTATATACCTGTAGTAATGTATTTGAAGTACAAAACAATCAATGGTCAGATAAAATACATATGGATATACCTATTGTAAAAGGTAGTGAGTTATTTAATATAACTGACTTTAAATCTATAGAAGACATACTAGCTGTATTAAATACTAAGTATGCTTTCTGTGACCATTGTGTTGATGCAACCTTGGTGCCTTGGTCTACTAACATTAAAGTTAAGAGTATCTAATGAAAGTATTATATTCTAGTATTGCTGTAGGTGAGATGTATGGATGGTTTGCTTATAATTGTCTATCATCTTTTAAAGATTTAAACACTGGTTCAGTAGAATGGGAAATACAGACTGATTCTAATGAATCTATAGAATACTTTAAAAAATTACTATCTCCTTTAGAAGATAAGAATCTTCATTTCATATATTCTTTAATGCCTCAGGCTTATAAAGAAGTAGATGTTAATAAATATATTACTTTAGGTTGGGCACCCTATAAATCTGCTTGTTTTTTTATAGATAGAATTAAACATATAGAAGATTTAAAGAACCAAGGTAAATATGACATATTAGTAACAGTAGATTTTGATTCAATATTTAGAAGAGACCCTTCAGAATTAGTTAAAGCTTTTATACAAAGTAATAAGACTTATGGAGGAGCTAGAGAACCATATGATATTGTTACTAGCTATAAAATGAATAATAGAGGTAGGTATTTAAAAACAGATAAAACTTTTAAGTATGAGTCTTATTTTAATTTAGGTATGGGTTTTTTAAACTTAAGAAAATTACCTGATAATATTTGGAATACTTTTAAAGAAATGTCTAAAGATTGTGAGGAATTATTTAATGTACAAGACCAATCCTTTTTTTGTTATTTAATACCTGAAGAAGAAAAATGTATTTTAGATGACGCTCAATTAGTAGTACACCTACTATGGAAAAAAGAATATAGAATTAAGCGTGACCCCTATTTAATACATTTTTCCCCTGATATTCATTTAATGTTTGAAAGATTTAATATTAATGACATTAATCCGTGGCAGATACTTAAAATAAAGTATTACTATTTATTTGCTAAGTATGCTTTGCAAAATAAGCATTTATTACCAGATAAAGTAATTGATAATATTAAATATAATTTATGCTTTATTAAATTTATATATAAAAATAAAGCATATGCTATAAAGATTCTAGAAGACCTCTATAAGATATAATCTTCCTTCCTAATATGCTTAATTGTATGTGGTATCCATTTATATTGTTTGGTTCCCGGTTGGCAATATTTACATATATCTGGATGCCATGACATAGGTAACTCTACCAATTCTTCCTTAGACTTAATACTCTTTATAGGTACTAAGTCTATTTTGTAATTAGTACCAAATAGCTGATTCCTCATAGGAACACTATACTGAATACCACAAGCACCAAAGTATCCATTATTTATATATAAACAACCATATCCACAATCTATATGTGTTTTTGCTACATCTTTATTAATAGGCTTTAAAGTAGTAATAGGAGCTGTAAACATAGCTTTAAATTGTGGAGTATGTTCTGCTTGTAAGTAACACCAGTCTATATGATATAAATCTAATTTATGATTTAATTCTTGGATAGCTTGTCTGTTCTCAGGATACTCTGATAATAGTACTCTGACATTTAAAGCTTTTATAATCTTTAAATATTCTTTTTGTTTATTTAATACTAAACCATTAGTAATCATCCATAATTCAGTATTAGGTAATAATTTCTTAGCAAATACAATATATGAATACCAATTAGGATTTACAGTAGGTTCTCCACCTAAAAATACTAATACTGCTATAGCATCCTTCCACTGAGCTAGATAAGTTAAATCATCTTTAAACTGATTAAAATCATACTCTGACTTAGGAATTTTATTAGTATTAGTACCAAACATGCAGGCAGAACATTGTAGATTACATCTATTAGTTAAAATAACGTCTATCTTAATTTTGCCTTGTTTATAGTATTCTAAATTGATTTTATCCATTCTAAATTATTTCCTAAGACTCTTACTAAATTCATTGTTTTCAACATAAGCTGCTATTGTTGATTTCTAATTAATAATTAGAGGCTGTGGTTCCTCAAGAGATAAAGATTTTAATACTTTAGCTTTTTTAATTAAAGGTAAGCCTAAAGCTTTAACTTTATACTTAGCTCCACCTGCTTTAGGTGCATCTTTTAAAGATACTCCCATAACTTTAGCCACTTCTTCTACTTTTATTGGTTCAGAAGCTAATACAGCTTCATGGATACCTTTATCCATACATAAATTCATATCATTCTCTAACCACTCTACATTATAGAGTTGATAAGAACCAGTAGAATAGAATCTAGCATCATTGTGCTGGAAATCATATATCATACCCTTACGAGCGTTAGGACCATAGGTCATACCTAAATAAAATACATAAAGCTCTATATTTTTTGCATTACAGTAATCCTTTAAAGATTGAACTAGTAAAGCTCTATTCTTACCATATGGCTCATCTGTATTACATAAAGCATCTATAGTAGAAATAAGAAATATCTTCTTGGTTCCTGTAAATTTTTTTACAGTAGTTAATAGAGACATACAAGACATAGCATCTTTTTCTGGGTCTTTATTAGCTAGATATTTAACACCTGAAGGTGCAGCTATAGTAATAATGTTAGCTGGTGTACCATATGCTAATACAACTTTAGAATTAACCTTTAAATCATATACTCCTTGAGTCAGACTTGAACCAATAAATCCAGTATGACCAATTAATACATTTAATCCTTCTTTCATAAATTATTCCTTATAAGATATTTTTGAAATATAATGAAGTTGGTTAATAAACCAATATCCAATTAACACATTCATTTGAGGTATCCTATGATTAATGGTAATCCTACATCTACTGATGAAACTAGAGAGCTAGCTTCTCATAATAAGGTAGAGCATAAAGCAGACCCAATCCCTAATAAGCAACCTACTACTACAGACGAAGCTAGAGAGTTTGCTCGTATTGCTAGAGACCATGCTCGTCCTAATGATAAGCCATCTGCAGAAAAGCCTCCTAAGCATATTACTAATACTGATGAGGCTAGAGAGGCATCTAGAATTAAGTAATTTAAAAAGGCTCTTCGGAGCCTTTTTAAATATTATCTAAATCTTTTAATATACTAAATACATTAGGCAGTTTACCTGCAAATACAGTATAAATATTCTTATCTACTTGAGTAAATAAAGCCTGTCTAGTATTAGTAGATAAATATTTAGTAAATTCCTTTCTATCTCTATAATACATATTTACTTCAGGTATGTAATGATGAACCAACTGTAATACTCTATCCCATTCTATCTCTATAACTGAATTATCATAATAAACATTAGTAGCTATAAGAGATTTAGTTATATCTTTCCTTGGTTCTCTATGTATCATAGTATTCCAATATGAGCCATCTACTACTGCATGTACATCATTAGGTAGGTTATCTTCAAAATAGTAGATATGCTGTTTAACTGCTTGCATATCTAATAGTTCATATCCACTACTATTTAATATAGGATTAATACCACCATAAGCACAAACAATAACTTTATCAAAATGATATGTACCATGGTCTGAACATACATCTATACCTGTAGGTAGGTTCTTTAACTTATAGGCATGAGCACATTCAGGAGCTTCATTTAAGGTATTAAGTAAATGACTAAGTAATCCTTTTATATCTATAGAGTATTCCTTAGCTTTAAACACTCCTTGTACATTAGCTGTATTTACATAGTCTAATTTACATGGTTTAACTCTAAGTTTGTTTTCTTTAGCTATTTTTTTAAATGAGTCAAAGGATACATTAGAGTTTTTATCTACTAAGTAGTAGCTATTAAAATCCTTAATAATAAAGTCTCTATACCATTTATAAAAAGTAGCTCCATTCTTAATACAGCATTTTAAATCTGATAATGACCTAGAATAGAACATGCCATTATGCAGTCTAGCCTGACAGGCTTGAGATGCTTTAGGTTGGTTACTATCTAATACTCTTACATAATAACCTTTACGAGTTAAATAGCTGGCTATAAATAAGCCATAAAAACCACCACCAATAATACCAACTCTAATCATAATTCTATTGTTACCCTCTTTAGTTTATTTAAGTAAGGTATGTATTTTACCAATAAATTAGGTGTTACATGACAATTAACCACATCACCTTTAATAAGTAACGGAGATTCACCTATAGCTTCTAAACAAGGTAAACATACATGAGCTTTTAAAGGATTGTATTTATTAATATCAGCAACACAGCTAATACCTGTATTAGCTATTGGTTCAAATAATAATTTTTTATGGTATCTATGAGCTATAGATTGTAATTCAGTATAAGTAGTCTCTTGTTCTATAGCTGGTCTATATCTACTTGAACCAAGCATAAGATACTTAACATCACATTTATCTGCTAGCTCACATGCTTCCATTATTTGGTCTTCAAAATCATGGTCTTTATAAAATAAAGAACCAATACAATACATCTTAAATTGCTTAGCTATAGCTTTACAATTAGGTCTATTAACTCCTTCTATAAATGAAAAGTTAATATAATTATGTAAGTTATATAGACGTTTAAACACAAGACGAGTATTGTCATCCCATAACTTAGTTGTAGTAATGCCTATTTTCATATTAAAAACGCTCATAGATTAAAATTAAAGGCTAAGGTGATAAATTTACCTTAGCCTGATAGTAATGTCTCTGTATGATGAGATTTAGTGGGTTCTTGATGATTTAAACAGTTTTGCTAACTTTTATTTGTTTTCAGTACCATGAGAAGCTTTAATACCTTTAAAATTTTCTTCAATGTGTTTATGAAAAATAGTTTCAATGTCATGCACCTGTTCTTTTGTGATAACCTGTTTAGTTACACAATCTAGCATTGAAGAGTTCATCATATTTGATAGCTTTAGCGCAATATCATCATTAGCTGTAAAGACACTACTTAGCATTATTAATGCAAATATAAATCCTAAAACTCCTCCAATAAATACACTAATAATATTATCCATTATTCCTCCTAATATATTTATTATTCCTGACTATTTAAAATCAGTATGTATCTGTAGCCTATTATTATTATCAATGTATATCTTAACTACTTTACAATTTAATAAAGCATTAATTTCTTTACGTTTTAGTAAAGTACTAATAGAACCATGTCCAATAATATCATCTGAGAACCAAATATAAACATACTGGTCTGTATCTAACAGAGGAACTAAATCATTTAAGGTCATAGTTAAAAGCCTCATGTTTTAAGTAAGGTCTGAAGTTTACACACTTACATTCTTCAGTATGTTCAAATGAACAAGAATTTTTAGAACGATAATAATCTAATGCACCTATAATAAATAATATTAAAAAACAAATTATTACAGTAATAATACATGCAAGAAATAAGTAGAATAATGCTTTATCTTGGTTCATTAATAGACCTCTTTATATGGTGTACCAATAATAAACTCTTCCTTCATATTATGAAGTTCATTTAGTAGCTCCACATTACTTGCTCCATCTTGAATTAAATCTCGTATGTTTTGCTCTAAAATAGTTAGTAATTTAATTACTTCATCATGAGTATAAGATTTCTGATTATAATACATTTACTTTCCTTATAATTAGGAGGCTTATATGCTTGATAGAAGCACTCCTGCTAAATTTATATCCTTCATATATGAAACCTTTACTGTAAGATTCCATATACATTCTGAAGACGGTTCTATATGGGTAGTTGGTAAAGATTTATGTAATATCTTACATAAAACTAATCCTAGTTATCTTACCAGATACTTACCTAAAGAAGCTGTCATTAAGCATAAAATAAATACTTTGAAAGGTTCTCAAAGTATATTATGGTTTAAGGTAGATAACCTTAGATATATTAAACATAACTTATATTTAAAGAATTTTATTTATTGGTTAGATACTCAAATTAAACATAAGTTATCTACCACAACAGAAAGCTTAGTATCCCTTAAGGAACCAATCTTAGTAGAGAAGAAAGATTTAGAGTCATTACTTAAGATAGTTAAGAATCTTACTCAACAATTAGACCTTTAGAATATTATCTTAATACCTTAATAACCCATATGCTTTTAAATGTAAGTAATATTGCTTACTTTAATCTAAAGGTGATTATTATGGGTGATTATGCTAGTAAAGGCTTAGCCAACGGTGTTGGTATTCCTGCTTTAGTTCTTGGTTCTCTTGGCTTCCTTGGTTCTGGTGAACCAAGGCAGACCTAAGTTAGAACAGCTATTAAATTCAATGCAGATAGTAGCAGACAGTCAAGGTAAGTTTGATGTAGATAATCTGCATAAGAATATGAAATTAGCTTTAAATAAAATGGGTGATAGAGCAACTATTCCGCTTATTAATTACACATTTGATGAAGTTGATTTAGATAAAATATTTGGGTATTTAGAGGGAAGCTATGGACAGAGTAATTAGAGATGTAGGCATGGCTAATGCTAAGGTTACTTTTGATGAAGCTGAGCATATGGCTATTGCTACTATAGATTGGATTTATAGAGATATAGAAGACCAATCACATGCAACATGTGAAGAAATACATACTGTAAAGAAGTGTTTACAGGTATTGAAGCTGGTTCATGAATTAAAACTAGAACATAAAATGTAATATAATAGGGTAGCTAAATCGCTACCCTATTTACTTTCTTACTTACTAGGAGATTGTTATGAAAATGTCATTTGGTAATGCCATTGAGTTTATCAGAGAACATCCTCAATTTAAACTACAATCAAAAGATTGGGAAGCTTGGGAATATATTACTTGGGAATGGTCCTCGGATAAAGTCAATGCCGTTACTACTAGATTACTTAAACATGATGGTGATACAGTGTCTGAATGGACACCCACAACAAAAGATTTAGTGAATACTGAGTGGAATATATTTACATAAAATAAAGCCCCATATAGGGGCTTATTTATTACTTACCAGTAGAACCAAATCCCTTGGTTCCTCTATCTGACTTACTTAGTTCATTATCAAACTGTTCATTAGTAAAAGATACTAAAGGTAGAATTACTAACTGAGCAATTCTATCTCCCTTATGAATCTTATGGCACCAAGCCTTCATATTTACTTTAACTTCGCCTCTATATCCAGAATCAACAGTACCATAGGCTACAGTTACACCTTTAGCACTTAATCCAGAACGAGGACGAATATCACCTACACAGCCTTTAGGAATTTCCATAGCTATACCTGTCTTAATTAAAGTAGGTTTATTAAATACAAGCCATGTATCCTCTACAGCATATAAGTCATATCCTGCATCTGTAGGATGGGCTTTAGTAGGTATAACAGCATCAATATGAAGAGCTTTAAATTTTAAAATTTTCTTATTCATCATTTCCTCAGAAATATAATATTTTGATTTGAACTACCAGCATATTGTACTGGTTTTAAAGAGTGAATATAAGGACCATCTACAAGAACATCTATATATTTTAATATAGGATTATCTTTAACTTGTTGGTGTATTCTACCTGTCCATAACCATATAGATTTAGAAGTAGAAGCTTTAACAGCTTTAACTAATGATAATACTGTATCTTGGTTCTTTGGTTCTAGTGGGTCACCACCTAGAATACTTAAACCATTAATATAAGGTTCTTGTAATGTTTTAATAATATCCTCCTGTATTTTATCTGTAAAAGGTTTACCTGCATTAAAATCCCAAGATTCTTTATTAAAACAACCTTGGCAATGAATAGTACAACCACTTACAAATAATGATACTCTGATACCGGGTCCATTAGCAGTATCATACTTGTTTAATCCTAGATAATTCACATTGATTTCCTTTGTTTAATCTCATCTAGTTTTGCATCATTCATACGAGTATGACCATTAATATTAGAATAGCCAAGATAACCACAAACCCTACTAATAGTTGTAATGTTATGACTGCCGCAACTAGGGCAAGTTTTACCACCATTAGTAAAAGAAGTACCACAATCATTGCAATGACAAGAATCAAAATTTACTCCTTGATAAAAACCTAATGACATGCCTCTTTCTATGATAGCTTTGGTAGCCTCTAAGTTTTCAGGATTATCTAAGCGTACATATTGAATATGCCCTCCGGCTACTTTATGGAAAGCTGCTGCTTCGGTATCCTGTTTTTCAATAGGAGTAATATCTTCAGATACATGACAATGGAAGCTATTACTAAAGAAAGAGCCAAATTGATTATCTCCTGTGTATTCTCTATATTGAGTAGCTTGAGTACCACATAGAGACTCTGCAGGAGTACCATATAAAGCATATAAATGGTGGTCCTGTTCTTTATATTTATCTAGTTTAGCTAAGATAAAATCAATTACTTTATTAGCAAAGATTGATTTATCTTCATATAAAGATTTACCACACCACAACACAGTTGCTTCATTTAATGCAGTAATACCAAAAGAAGCAGTCATATAATCTACTAAGTCACCTACTTCTTCATCAGGTTGTCTATAACCGTTGTAGAATCCTCCTTGTGTAAAAGCTAGAGGATTTGTACTTGCCTTAGTATGTCTGATAATTTCATAGCGTTTACATAGAAATTCTCTAATAACCTGTAATCTATCAGATAGTAGATTCCAAAATGATTCTTTCCAGTTAGTACTAAATTCTTTTTTAGCTACTGCAATAATTAATGGGATATTAAGCGATACTGCACCTATATTACATCTACCTACTGTAACTACTTTATTAGTCTTTGGGTCCACCCAATGACTTAAGTAGGCACGACAGCCCATAGGGCTAATAATCTTGTTATATAGGTGATATTCCATACCTACTTGGTTCTGTTCTATATTACCTGTAAGACTTAAATAATCAGGATACATACACTTAGAACTACACTTAACAGCTTCATTAAATAATTCTGAAGCATAATCATCATGGTCTATTAAATTCTTATCATATAAGAAGACTAATTTAGGAAATACCACTGGTACTCCATCATATCCTTTTTGTCTTACTTTAAGGATTACTGAGCCAATCATATTTAACCAATATTTATTATCTGTTGGTTCATTAATATTCCATTGACCAAAAGTAATAGTAGTAAATGCAAAGTCGCCTCTACTAGAAGGTACAGTATTTAACTTTAATTCTAGAGCTTGAAATCCTTGCTCTAGTTCTCTAATGGTAGAAGCTTTAGCTTTTTCGGTGTTATTATCATAATCAATTAAATAACGGTCATAAGACTTTATTACATAAGGAAGTAATACCTTATCTAATTCAGGAAGAGTAAATCCACCAAACTGTTGAGCAGTAGCTACTAAAGTAATATCACCTATTACCTGTAGTGCTGATAATACTGTTTTTGGTTCTGTATAATTGATACCAGACATTTTAAAGCCACCCTTTAAAACGTTACCTATATCAAATAAACAACAATTTACTGAACCAAAAATCATATCTCTAAGGTCATGGATATAAATATCTCCTCGTTTAGTAAGGAATTTTTCTGTTTTAGAAAGATAGAATTGTTTATATAATTCTTTTGTTAGAGCACCTTTTACAAGTGAGCCCTTTGTGGATACTAAAGAACTATCAAAATTAGCATTTTCCCTATCACCTAAAAAGATAATTTGGTCTGCATCTTCTTTAAGTTGCTCCCATGATTTAGCATAGGTATTCTTATAGTCTCGGTATTCCTGATAAGCACTAGCTATTAAATTAAAATTATGATGAATCAACTGACTGATAACTATTTCATGTAATTTAGCAGAGGAAATACAATTATCTTTAAGATATTTACCTGCTACTTTTTTACAAGCATTAGCTATAGTAATAGCTTGATTATGAGTAATAGAACAATCAACTCTAGATGCTGCTTTATTAATAGCAGTTACTATTTTTTCATTGTTCCACTCATTAATACATCCTGATTTATTAATTACTTTCATTTATTAAAGGTCTCCGATAAAAAAATAAAAGGACATTCAGTTTAATACTTTTAGGATAAAAAATGATTATATATGATATTATTTTTTGCTCTTGTGCTGGGTGCCTAATTAGATACATAAATTTATATAAATTAAGGCATACTCTAAACTTTGTTTATTTGGTTCTTGATATGTTAGTAGCTGCCTTTATAGGGTATCTATTTTCTAAGCTATATGAAGATATACATATGTCTTACAATGTAGCCCTAGTTACAGCTACTCTGTTAGGAAATGCTGGTTCAAGAGCTTTATATATACTAAAACGAATGATTAATCGTTCAGTTCAATTTACATTATTTGATGAGGATACTAGAAATGACAGCACGAGGAATAAGAAATCATAATCCGGGTAATATCAGATTAGGCACTAGGTGGAGAGGTTTAGCTGATAAGCAAACTGACCCATCATTTTGTGTGTTTAAATCTAATACCTATGGCTGCAGAGCTTTACTTAAGTTATTAAGAACTTATGTAATTAAATATAAATGTAATACTATTACAAAGATTATATCTAGATGGGCACCTAACCATGAGAATAATACAAGTGCTTACATTCTTTATGTAGCAAATAAAGTTAATAAGGGCACAACAGAACCATTATCTTTTAATAAAGCTTTATATATTAAAATAGCTAAAGCTATTGCTTATCAAGAGAATGGTACAGATGCTAAGATTATTTCTGAGCAGGTATGGGAAGATGCCTATGCTCTCATCTAAATATACTATTATTGGTTCTATAATGTTATGTGTTGTATGTACTTGGTTTGGTTATTACCAAGGTTCTAAGCATGTACAAACATTATGGAACCAAGATAAATTAGAACAGGCTCAGTATATTAATAGACTTCAACAAAATTATCTTAATAAAGAATCTGTATATATTACTGAGCTTAATAATATTAAGGATACTTATGCAAAAGCTAAAGATGAATATACTAAGAAGCTTAATGCTATTAAGTCTTCTTATTCTATGCAGTTGCAGCAGTCAGAACAAAGAGCTTCGGTATATAAATGTGAAGCCCTCAGTACAGATGGATGTACTAACCTTGCAGAATATGCAGGTAGACTCGACAGAAGTCTTACAGAAGGCAGAGATGTGGTTAAACAGCTCAGAGAGCTTGTTAAACTCAGAGATGCTCAAATACAACAAATAGGTAATACCTATAAAGCTGAACATACTTTAATGGAATAAATATGCAAGATAATAGTCAATTACAACCTAAAAAGCTTACTTCATGGAAGAATGAGCCAACTATAGAAGTATTAAAGAGAGACTTTGAAGCATCTAAGCAGACTCATATAGTACAAGCTAATAAGGTTATTCGTTGGAATGATATTAGAAATGTTACAGGTAAGAGTAAACCTGTAAAGATTAAAGGTAGGTCTAGTATTCAGCCTAAGTTAGTAAGAAGACAGGCTGAGTGGAGATACCCTGCTTTATCTGAGCCATTCCTTAATTCTGAGAAAATATTTCAGGTTAATCCTAGAACCTTTGAAGATTTAGATGCTGCTAAGCAGAATGAGATATTACTTAATTATCAATTTGATGTAAAACTTAATAAAGTTAAGTTTATTGATGACTATGTAAGAACAGTAGTAGATGAAGGTTCTTGTATTGTACAAATAGGATGGGAACGTCTTACTACTAAAGAAAAGCAGGTAGTACCTGTATATAGTTACTATCCTGCTGAAGATGAAGAAGCATTAGCTATTCTTAATCAGGCTTTAGAGTTAAAACAGAAGAATCCTAGAGAATATAATGAGAATATTGATGAAGCTATTAAAGCTTCTATTGACTATTCACAACAGAATGGTGGAGAACCAGTATTAGCTCATCAAGTTGGAGAACAGGAAGTATTAGTAGATAAAGTAGTAGAAAATAGACCTACTGTAGAAATACTTAATACTTTAAATGTTTATGTAGACCCTACTTGTAATGGTGATTTAGATAAAGCTTTATTTATTATTAAAAGCTTTGAAACTAATCAAGCAGAGTGTAAGAAAGCAGGTATCTATAAAAACTTAGATAAAGTTAATTGGGCAGGTAATAATCCTAATTCAGATGGTGACCATTATACCAATGCTGATGAAAACTTTAATGAAGACCTAATACGTAAAAAGGTAGTAGCTTATGAATATTGGGGCTTCTATGATATTAATGGTACTGGTTCATTAACACCTATTGTAGCTACTTGGATTGGTTCAGTAATGATAAGAATGGAAGAAAATCCATTCCCAGATGGTAAACTACCATTTGTAATAGTTCAGTATCTACCTGTTAGAAATTCTATATATGGTGAGCCAGATTGTGAATTACTAGAAGAAAATCAACAGATTATGGGTGCTATTACCCGTGGTTTAGTTGATATTCTAGGTAGGTCTGCTAATGCTCAACAAGGCTTTGCTAAAGGTATGTTAGACCCTTTAAATAAGCGTAGATTTGAGAATGGTGAGGATTATGAATTTAATCCTAATTTATCTCCACAGACGGGATATATTGAGCATACATTCAATGAATTACCTCAATCAGTATTAGCTTATGTACAGATGCTTAATGCTGATGCAGAAGCGCTAACAGGTGTTAAATCATTTTCAGGCGGTATGTCAGGTGATGCCTATGGTCAAGTAGCTGCTGGTATTCAAGGAGCTATAGATGCTGCTACTAAGCGTGAGACAGCTATACTTAGAAGATTAGCATATGGTGTATCTGAAATAGGTAATAAGATTATAGCTATGAACGCTGTATTCTTATCTGAGGAAGAAGTAATTAGAGTTACTAATAAGCAGTTTATTACTATTAAACGTGAAGATATTAAAGGTAACTTTGACCTTAAAGTAGATATTAACACCGCTGAAGTAGACCAAGCTAAAGCACAAGATTTAGGCTTTATGCTACAGACTCTAGGTCCTAATATGGACCCAATGATTACTATGAAGATTCTAGCTGAAATAGCAGACTTAAAACGTATGCCTACTTTAGCTGAAGAATTACGTAATTATCAGCCTCAACCTGACCCTATAGAAGAAGCTAAGAGACAGCTTGAGGTAGAGGAAGAAAAAGCTAAGATTAACTTTATTACTCAACGTGCTAATAAGCTTATTGCTGATACTAATAAGGTTAATGTTGAAACTAATCAGATTGCTTCTGGTGCTCAACAATCCTTCGAGCTTGCTAAACAGGCTGCACAGGCTAGAGCTAATCAGAACCTTGAGATTACTAAGGCATTGGTTAAGAATCGTAAACCTGATGAAATACAGGGTGATATTGATGCAGGTATTGGCTATAACGTTATGACAGATAATGATAGTGCAAGAAAAGAGTTTAATAATAGGTTACAATATGGTGACCAAGCTACAAGACCGGTCAAACCTTTTGAAACTAATGAAAAACTCATGGACCCAATGGCATGACAAATAGTGAGATAGAAGAATTTAAAAGACAGTGTGATAAGGCAATCCAACTAGGGGTTGCCTTAGAACGTTTAGAATCTAATGAAGATTTTAAATTAATTATTAATCAAGGTTTTTGTAAAGATTTTGCTCTAAAGTATTTAGAGCAAAGTACTAGGGTTAATCAAGATAAGGATAGTAAGGCTAATGCTTTATTCTTTGCTAGATGCCCTAGTATATTAAAGCTTTACCTAGAAAGTATTAAAGGTAGAGCTGATACTGCCCAACAGCAGTTAATTGATATTGATAATTTAAACGAGGAAGATAACTAATGGCTGATATTTTTAATGCTACAGATGATGAAATTATGCAGATGTCTGAAGAAGATTTACATAAGGCTGAAGCTGAAGTAGAGGCTCAGACTAAAAAAGAACCTTCAACTGAACCAACTGATAATACTCCAGCTGAATCAAATGAGCCAAGTTCTACAGAGTCTGAGGAGTCAACAAAGACTGAAGATAATAAAGAATCTACAGAAAATGTTGACAATAAAGAAAAATTAAATAATATTGAGAATAATACAGAAACCCCTCAAGAAATTGACTATAAAGGTTTCTATGATAAGGTTATGGCTCCTATTAAAGCCAATGGTCATACTATTCAGCTAAAGAACCAAGATGAAGTTATTAAACTAATTCAACAGGGTGCTAACTATACTAAGAAGATGCAGGAACTTGCACCTTACCGTAAGTTAAATTACATGTTGAAAGATAATGACTTAATGGATGCTGAAAAGCTATCCCTCTTAATTGACTTAAATAAAGGTAATCCTGAAGCTATTAAGAAGTTCTTAAAGGACCATAATATTGACCCTTTAGACATTGATACAGATTCAGAGATTAAATACCAAGCTGGTTCTAATATTGTTTCTGATAAAGAAGTAGCCTTTAGAGAAGCATATTTAGGATTAAATGCCACTGAAGAGGGTAAGAAACTTTTAGATACTTTTAACTCTTATGATGATAAATCTAAAGGTACATTAGTAGACCATCCTGAATTAATGAATGATTTGTTTAAACAAAAACAAGCAGGCTTATATGATGCTATTACTGCTGAGATGGACCGCCAAAAGACTTTGGGTACATTAGACCCTAATCTTTCTTTCTTAGAAGCTTATAACATTATTGGTCACCAAATAGTTAAACAAACACCTTCTAATCAGAACAATCAACCAGTAGCTACTCAACCTCGTATGCCTAAGTCTTCATATGATAATAATGCAAGAGCTAAGGCAGCTGCTCCTACAAGAGCAAATACAAAATCAACAGATACTACCCCAAATTGGCTCTCCATGAGTGATGAAGAATTTGAGAAGAAGTTTGGTGGTACTTACTAAAGGAATTAAATTATGGCAGTAAGCGATTTTTCAGGTTTACAGTATAAAAACCCAGATACTACAGCAGCATCTATTGACTATAACGGTGGTACTGAATCTACTAAACAGATGAATACCTTCTTCTGGTTAAAGAAGGCTATTATTGATGCTCGCAGACAGCAGGTATTTATGCAGTTGGCATCTACTATTGATATGCCTAAGCATTTTGGTAAGCGTATTAAGGTTTATCAGTATGTACCTCTATTAGATGACCGAAACAAGAATGACCAAGGCTTAGATGCTAAGGGTGCTCATTATGATAATGGTAACTTGTATGGTTCATCTAAGGATATTGGTACTATTACATCTAAATTACCTGTATTAGGTGAGAATGGTGGTAGAGTAAACCGTGTAGGTTTCACCCGTTTAGCTCGTGAAGGCTCTATTGCTAAGTTTGGTTGGTTCTATGAGTTCTCTCGTGATGCTTTAAACTTTGATTCTGATGCTGAGTTACAGTCACACTTAGCTAGAGAGTTAATGAACGGTGCTTCAGAGCTTACAGAGGATATGTTACAGAAGGACCTGTTAAATGCAGCAGGTGTTGTTCTATATCCGGGTAAGGGTGCTGTATCAGAGGATTCAGCAGTAACAGGTGAAGGTGCTACACCTACATTAGTAGACTATAAGTCACTAATGCAGTTAGACCAGATTTTAACTGATAATCGTTGTCCTCGTGATACTAAGATTATTACAGGTACTCGTCTAACAGATACTAAGACCATCCCAGCAGCTCGTATTGCTTATGTTGGTTCAGAATTAGTACCTACCTTAAAGGCTATGAAGGATTTATTTGGTAATCCTGCCTTTGTAGAGGTACAGAAGTATGCAGCAGGTACTACTGTATTAAATGGTGAGATTGGTTCTATTGACCACTTCAGATTTGTACAGGTACCTGAGATGCAGCACTGGGCAGGTGCAGGTGCTACTGTAACTACTAATCCGGGCTATCGTGAGACTGGTGGTAAATATGATATTTACCCTGTCTTAGTAGTAGGTTCAGACTCATTCTCTACTATTGGTTTCCAGACTGATGGTAAGACTGTTAAGTTTGATGTTACAACTAAAATGCCAGGTCGTGAGACAGCTGACCGTAATGACCCTTATGGTGAGACTGGTTTCTCATCTATGAAGTTCTGGTATGGTACTTTAATTAAGAGACCTGAGCGTATTGCAGTTATTAAGACTGTAGCAGCAGACTAATTTAATGTGATAATATTAAACCCGTGAAATCCACGGGTTTATTTATTTATGGAGACTATAAATGGAAGAATTAACTTTAGATGAATTAAAGAACCAAGCTAAAGAATTAGGTATTAAGTATTCACCTAATATTGGTGCAGAAGCTTTACAGAAGAAAATTGCTGAAGCATCTGCAGAACCAGTACAGGAATCTCATGAAGAAGTACCTACAGTAAATAATGACATTCCTACAGATGACCCTGTATTACAGCAGGCTCGTATTCGTAAGCATGGCAGAGAGGAAGCTCTAAAGCTAGTACGTTGTAGAATTGCTAATAATGACCCTAATAAGAGAGATTTAATGGGCGATTATTATACTGTAGCTAACTCTGTTATTGGTAAAGTAACTAAATATGTTCCATTCAGAGGTAAAGCTGCTGAATCATGGCATATTCCTATGTGTATTTATAACTTCTTAAAGAGTAAGAAGTATGTAAATATTGGTGGTATTTCTAACGATAAGGATGATTTATCAAATGTAGATAGAGCACAAGAGCTACCAGAGTTTAATATTGAAATCTTACCCCCACTAACACAGTCACAGTTAGATGAGCTTGCTAAAGAACAAGCAGCGGGTAATAGAATTGATTAATAACTACCCCCTTATAGGGGGTTTTTAATAAGAGGCTCTTATGCAGAAACCTACCTTTACAGATTGGTTCACTGATACTGATAGTACAGATAGTAAGTTATCAGACCAATTATCAGAAAAACTCTATTATAACCTCACTAAATCAGATAACTTTAATTTAGATAATCTACAGATTAATCCTGATGATTTTAGACTTCCTGATGGGTTATTAGATAAGATTATTAACTATAAAGTGTCTGCTACTCTTGAAGAAGTAACTACTAAAGACCCTGATGGTGCAGGTGCTTTTGATACCTTTATGACAGCTATATCTAAGCATCTAGAGAAAGAATTTAGTCAAGGACGTATAGTAGGTGCTGATTATAGTAATGCTTATATAGCAGCTATGCAGATGGCTTTACAGCAAGCTGTAGATTTTGTACTTAAAAAAGACCAAGTATTTATTTCTGCTACTACTGCTCAGTTAGCTGCTATTGATGCTGCTATTGGTATTATTAAATCTAAAATAGCTTTAATAACAGCTCAGATTCAAGCTTATATTGCACAAACACAATATGCAGGTGAGAAGCTTAAATTATCTAATTTACATGAGACTTATATTACTTTAATTGCTCAATATAATAAATTATGTGAAGAAGTTAATGTACAGAAGGCTCAGACTTCTGGAACCAGAACAGATAATGCTACTGTTGCTGGTTCTATAGGTGCTCAGATTCAAATGATTAATGAGCAGATTAAACTTGTAAGAGAACAAATAGAATCTGCTAGAGCACAGACATTAGATACTAGAACTGATGGAGCTGTTGTTAAAGGTCAGATAGGTAAGCAGAAAGATGTAGCATCTCAGCAGATTATTGCCTTTAAACAGAAGGCAGGTATTGATGCTGCTAATATTGCATCTAATGCTTGGATTACTTCTAAGGGTATGAATGATGCTGTAGAAGCTCCTACTTCTATGCAAAATGCTGCTCTAAATAATGTAGTAGACCAAGTATATGCTAATGCTGGCTTACCTACTACAGGTAATCATAAGAATAATCTAAATGGTTCTGTACCCGGATAGGAGATAGTTACTATGGCTCATTACGATGTTTTTGCTTTTTCTACAGCAGTAACAGGTATTGATATGTCCACACACCAATATACTTCGTGGACAGGTACTATGGCTACTAATTGGGTAGCTTTAAGTGATGAGACATACTTTAGTGATTATTTCCAACAAGCCTTATTTCAAGGCATGTCTTTTAGATTAAAAACAAGTGTTAGATGGGCAGTAAATTCAGGCTATGCTAATGCTATTGGTTTCTCAGCTGATACCAGTAATGCTTATGCTGGTTCTAAATTAGATATAGGTAAGGCTATACAGTCTTACTTAAATAATCTTACTGGTTCATCTAAAGCAGTTATACATAATTATCAAGTAACCACTAATTCCTTACAAGTAGCCTTAGATGGTTACTTATTTGGAGCATATCATGAGCTGTATTCTAGTAATACTTACACTCAGCATTTTGATGAAGATACCGGAGTAATAACAGTTACTTTTAGTAATAAAGAAAAACTTACCTTGAAAACTACTAAACAAGTATTAACTCAAGGTAGGTTTGCTTATTTATTAGATAACCCTAAATATAAATATAATGAGAAAACAGGAGAGAGTAATGGAGAAGATAAATATAAATTAGAATACTATGTATATGACAAAATAGCTTTATATATTCTTATTACCTATCCTACTAAAGAAAATGAGGATGGTGAGCAAGTTCCAGATACTGATGCAGAACCTTTAGGTGTATTTAACTATGCTTATAATTTAGGAGCAGGAGTTAAAACCCCAGATGGTTATAAACAGATTCAAACTAATAGTCCAGCTTCAATTACTGTACTTAATATTAATTATTCAGTAGCAGATGATGAAGACAATATTACCTACAGAAATATTAGTTACCCTTTAAATGGTTCTAATGAAGATTTAGATAATATTGTAGCTGTATGGGCTAAATCACAGCTTACCTTTAATATGATACCTGTTCCTTGGGTTCCATTTAAACAAGGCTTGTATTATATAGATAAAAACTCTACTACATATACTAAGTGTTGTCAGTATATAAAACGTTTATTTGGTAAACCTTTATATCCTGAGTTATATAAGAATGTATCTGATACACCAAATCAAATTGAAATGGCTAATGCTTATTTAATGTTTGGTGTTAATCTAAATACAAAGACTCAAGCAGGTAAGAAGTACCTATATATTTTATTTAAAAATATCTACCAACACTTCTTAACAGCTAGAGGATTAACCTCAGAAGATATAGTAAATCAATGGTATACAACTAAGGCACAACCTACTTGGTATGACCCTTATGGTTCTACTTTTAAAACTAATAAATTATTTCAATTAAACGGTTATATCTCTTGGTATACCAATAATGGTACTACTGCTAGAGGAATAGTATGGGTAGGTATGGTATCCCTATCTAAAAAAGGTGTAGCTCAATCTGGAGCCAAGAAAGGACAGTATTTCGTAGTACCTTCAGGTATAGAGGATGCTCCCACTATTTTAGAAGATGAAGTTATACCTGATGAAGAAGATACTATTCCACATAAGTATTCAGCTACATGTCCCGGAGTAGCCTTTAGATACCAAGATACTAATGAAACATACCAAGAAATACTTGTATTAGGTTTAGCTTTATATAACCCAGTAGGTCACTATGGTATAGGTAATACATGGTCTACTATTGAAGCTACTTTAGCTAATACAGCTAATAGCTTTAATTATGCTATGCAACACCCTAAAGTACTTAAAGAAGCAGATACATCTTATGGTCCCGGTAAGATTATAGAATATCAACATTACTATAATCCTATGGTTATTCAAGAAATGGCTGCTGGTGGTTATATCTATGATAATGCTGGTTCTGTTTACTTTGGTCATTCTAATGTGTATCAGAATTTAGTATTAAACTTCCAAACTGTTAATAATGTAAAAATAGAATATAAAGCAGAAGTAGCAGATGATGACTCAGGTTTTATTATTCCATTTGATTTAACAATGATGCAGAACTTTCCTATGAGTGACTTAAATGATTTAATTACTAGAGGAACCTTCTTAGTATCTGAATCATACCATTTTGAACAACCTCATTATAAAGGTTGGAAAAAGTGGATTGCTATTGTTGTATGGATTGTAGTTATTATTATCTTTATTGTCGTTACTATATGCACCATTGGTACTGGTTCAGGTCCTTATGCTGGTTCAGTTTTCCCTGCAGTTGCTGCCTTTGTTGGTGGTGGTGTAGTAGGTATGGTTGTTACAGCTATTTGTAAGATAGTAGTAGCAGCAGTAATTGCTATGCTAGTTAAAGTTATAGCTAAAGCTGTATTTGGTAATACATTTATAGGACAAGTATTCCAAATAATTATTACTGTAGTAGTTTGTTATTACACAGGTATGTTTAATGGTATGGAAGCTTGGCAAGCAGGAACAGAAATAGCTGCTTCTGCTATGGGTCAGATAGCTAATTATTTTAATGAACAAACAAAAGCTGTAACTGCTGAAACCAATGCTTTTAATTCTATGGCAGAAACAAACCATGATTATTATAATAAGAAAATGAAAGATTTAAGTTCCATGTATCAAGACTTATATGGACAAACTTCTAACATTGATATTAAAAACTTAGTACAGACTATCACCTCAAGACAAACTAACCCAATCTATGATGGTATTGTTAATGGTTCTAAATGGAATAATACCTTACTAAGTTATACAGACGACTCTACTGAAATCCTTACCTCAGAACTTCTTAACTTAGATAAATATATAGATACGGATTTATTAGTAGATTTAACAACAACTAATTCATAGGTGATTTATGTTTTATAACAGTTTAACAGATAACTCTTTAGTTAGTGGTATATCTGATTTAGGTAATTGGATAGGAGGTAGTTTATTTGGTACTGCTCCTGCCACTACAGATATAAATAATTATATGACAGGACCTTTTACAGGAGGTACTTCATATAATGAAGCTATTAATAATGGCTTTGGTAAACCTAATGCTACTCCTGTAGTTGGTAACTGGAATAGTCAGAACTGGGGTGGTAATAGTAAAAATACTGATGGCTTAGGTTTAAATGCAGGAACCTTTAAAAGAGGTCTAGATTTAGTACAGGGTATTGGTTCTTTATTTGATGCTTGGAGCCAGAATAAATTAGCTAAGCAGGCATTAAATCAAGCTAAAAATCAGTTCTATTATAATATGGCACAAGATGCTAAGAATTTTAATGCTGCTGCTAAGACATATAATAATGACTTGGCTCAGAAGTATGAGACAGCTGCTGTACAGAATACAGGCAATAGTCATGCTTATGATGATAAGATTGCTGATAGACGTGTTATAGGCTAGGAGGTAATATGGCGGGATTCTTACCTATGTGGTCACCTATAAATTCTAATATAGGTGATGGTTCTAATTTATGGGATACAGCTATAAAGAGTCAAGCTAAAGCATCAGATATGCTTAATGCTGCTGTAGATACTATTAGAACCAATCAACAAAATAGTGCTAATGCAGCATTATTACAGGCTTATCAGAAAGCTTTAGCTAATGGTGCTACACCTGATGAAGCTAGAGCTAGTGCAGCAGCTGCTGCTAATCCTTTTGTTACTGTTGATACTTTAAATAACATGTTTCAAAATTCTAGATATGATATGTACTCTAATATCCAGAAAGCACAAGAAGATAGAACAGCTAAGGATTGGCAAGGTCAGAATGAAGCAGCAAGACAGTCTAATTTAGTAAATACTATGTATCTAAAGAGAGACCAAAAGGGTTATAACCAAGCTTTAGATAATGCTAATTCTGTTTTATCTGATATAGCTCTAAAGTACTTTAAAGCTCCTGATTTAACTACTGCTTTATTAAGTGATGATAATACAAGAGCTTCTATTGAAGGTACTAGAGCTTCTACTGCTCAGACTAGAGCTCAAACAGCTAAACTGCTTCAAGAAACTCATTATAAGGATGCTTTTGATAAAATGATGGCTCGTATGTATCACGAAGGTATACCAGATATAGCAGATGAAAATCAAAAGAGCCAAGAAATAGAACGTATTATCTCAGAGACTCCTGATGGTGCTTTCTTAGCAATGAGATATGGTAACGATGCTCTTAAAAATGCTTATGCTCATTCTAGATTAATTAAAGAAAAAGCTAATACTGCTTTAAGAAGTAATAAAGTTGAATCTATATTAAAAGATAAAGCTAATTCATATACTCAAGACCAATTAGCTACTATTAGAAATGAAGGTGACTATGATTCTCAAGTAGCATTAACTAAAAGAGATTTAATTACTAAAAATAATAATCATGAATTTAGTAATATATTATCTAATGAAGAATTAGATAAAAAAGCTAAATTAGAGGTAGCTAAAAATCAATCAATTGATTTTATTTCTAAAAAATTAGAAGAAATATTTCTAAATGAGTACATAAAACATAAATATACTCCTAAATTTAAACAAGCTTTAGAAGAATTAAAGCAAAGTAATACTATAGAGGATTTTAATAAAGGTATGCAAAAAATACAAAACCTCTATAATGAACAAGCTCAATTAGCACCTGTTCCTACAGCTTATGATATTCCTTTAAATGCTCTTAACTTTACTTTAAATAATATTTTTAAAGCAGCTAATCCTTTTAATATTTCTTTATCTAACTCTGGTTTAGTAATTAATTCAAAAGAATTTAATGAACAAAATAAAGCTAAACAACAAATTATTGCATCTAAATTAAATAGTACTCAACCTATTAAAAATTTGTTTGATGCTACAGCTGCTTTAGTTGCAAAAGATAATAATGGTAATAATCTATTAGATACTTCAAAAATACAGTCATTAGATACAAAGGCTGTTACTAATTATATTCGTAATATGAATCAACAGTCTGAAACTCAGACTAGAAATTTACAAAGATTAAAAACATTATCATCTTTTAAACAGGTAATTGGTGACCAAAATATAGCTCAACCTGAGGCATTTGTTAAATATTTTGAGTCTAATCCAAATAAGCCTAATATTCTTAAGAATTTAGGTTATGAAGACAATGCTGAAGGACGTCAAAAATTACGTAATAATATTAGTCAAGCATTAACTTATTTACGTGATAAAGGTTTAAGTGAAGATGCTATAACAGCTACTATTTTAGATACTATGGATAATGCTGATGGTGATATAAAAAATAATTGGCTTGATAATGTTTCAGAATGGAATTTAACAGATAGAGCTAAAGATTTTCAAGAAGCATTGCCTAGTTTATATGCTTTACAGTTCTATAAACAAAATATGGGTATAACAGAAGATGTATTAAATAATGTTATTAAATATCAAAATGCAAAGTCTTCAGATAGACCTAGAGATGCTCAACGAGCATTAGATGCTTTACTAAGAAGCTTAGCTGATTTAAATCGCTATAGTTCTGTACAACAATAATATTTAGTTTAAATTAACATAATGGTAGTATATACATCAGTATTACTACCATTTTTTATTTGAGGTGTTTAATGGCTTCCTATGATGATTTAATATCTACTATTGTTAATAATCCTAACAATGCACAAAATACTCCTACCCAACCTAATACTTTTGAAAATCAGTTAAATCAATTAAAACAAACAGATGATTTTTTAGCAGGTTCTAGAGCTCAAAATAATCTTAGTGATTATGCACTAGGAGCAGGCTCTACCTTAGCTAGTGCTGTTGGTTCTTTAGGTTATTTAGGTGGTTCTGCAGGTGAAGCTGTAGTAACTAAGCCTTTAGAAGCTATTGCTGAAGGATTACAAAGTTTAAAATCAAATGGTGCAAAGCTAAGAGCTAATACTGTAGCTAGAAGAGCTGCTAATTTAGCAGCAAAGAACCAAGCACAATATACTGAAGATATTGCTAGTGGTAAATCTAATACACAGGCTAATTTAGCTAAAGTAGGTAGAGATTTTACTAACTTCTTTACTGCTCGTTCTTCTGGTGATTTAGGCATGGTTGCAGCTGAATCTGCTGGTTCTTTAGTTGGTTCATTCGTAGGTGGTGGTTTAATAGGTAAAGCTGTGTCTTTAGGAGCCAAAGGTGTTATGGCTGCTAGAGCTACTAAAGCTTTAGCTCCTAAAGTAAGGGCTTATGAGGCTTCTATACAACAGCTAAGTAACGAAAAAGCAGTATTAGAAAAGAGTATTCAAGAATCACCATTATTAGATTCTGTAAGTAGGGAGAAATTACTACAACAAATATCTGAAAAAGATAAATTAATTCAAACAGCACAAGTAGAAGCTCAACAAGCTCAAAAAGCCTTATTAGAAGAAGATACCTTCTATAATGGTCTTAAAGCTCAGCAAGCAGAAAATAATATGGCTTTAGCACAAACTGAGCGTACTCAATTAGTTAATAAGCTACAACAATCTAAAGCAGCAGAATCATATGATGCTGCTGTTGCTAAAGCTAAACAAGCTGATGCTGCATTAAAAGAAGAAGATACTTTTTATAATGGTTTAAAAGCCCAAAAAGCTGATAATGAATTAAATGACATAATAAATCATTTACCTGAAAAGAAACTAGAACAGGTAAAAACAGATTTAGCTAATACTCAGGCTAAAAAAGACAAGCTTATTAAAGATTCAACTGATAAAGTTAATAAAGCAGCCAATAAAATAGGTGAAGAAACAGGTGGTTTATTAACTAACTTAGCTTTTGGTATGCAGGCTGGTTCTGATGCTGTTAAAGACTTAGATTTAGATAATTTAACAGAAGAAGACTTAAATAATTCTCCTAAGTATAAAGAGTATAAAAAACAATACTTAAATAAAGGTTTATCAGAGCAAGAAGCATCTGCTAAAGCTAAGGAAGATTTAAAATCTTATATTACTAATACTGTTAAATATGGTACAGGTATATGGGAAGCATTAGTATCTAAAGTAATGGGTACTGCTAAGTTAGAAGGTAAAGGTTTACCGGGATTACTTAGAACTAAGCCTATACATATGGTTGCTGATACATTTAAAGAGACTGCTGAAGAAATTGGTCAAGGTATTGGTGAAAATACAGGCGCACAGTTGGGTAAGAAACTGATTGATGATGATGTTTCTTTAACTGATAACTTAGGTGAGTCTATTGCTGAGAATGCCTTTGGTATTCCTGCAGGTATGGCTGCTACTAAAGCAGGTGCTCTTGCTACTAAAGCAGTTTTAGGAACTGCCAAATTAGGTACAGCAGCAAGTGCTACAGCAGGTATATTAGCTTCTAATGCTATTAAAGAGCATGGTTCTGAAAAAGCTATTAAACAGGTTATAGAACCAACAGGAGATATTAAGAAGGATACTAAAGCTTTTGATAAATTAAAGCCTGAAGTACAGAATATTATTCAAAGAGATGCTGAATTAGATAAGACCTTTATTAATAATCCTGATATATCATTTAGTCCTGAATTTAAAGAACAACTTACCAATCCTAATGTTAAGAGTGTTCATCAGCAAATCCATATAATGCATGATGCTGCTAAAAAAGAAGCAGATATATTAAATAGTAAGGATAGTACAAAAGAAGCTAAAGATGCTGCTTATGATAAGCTAACTGAGATTATAGGTAGCTTAGGAGGTATTACTAATAATCTTAATGATAAGATTGTTAAATCTAATCTATCTACTAATGAAAAAGCTTTATTACAGTATTCATTTAATAAGAAAGCTAGAGAATTAATTGATAACTCTCCTGAATATAGAAACAGATTAATAAAAGATATTAATACTGAAGGTAATTCTGAAGAAGATAAACAAAATCTTTTAAAATCTTATGCTTTAGTAGATTTAGTTATTGATTCAAATATTCAAGATAAACTTAAGAATAATGAAGATATAACTAATGAAATAGAAACATTACAGAAAGTAGTAACAGATTTAGATGATACCCCTTCATTTGCACATGACCCTAGAGTACAGGCTATTAATGATAAGTTACAAGCTTATAGACAATTTAATGCTGTATTACAGAACCAAGTAAATAATATTGAACACTGGGTTAATACTAATAAACCTTACTATAAGGACTATGCACAAGCTTCTAATACAGAGCAAAAAACATTATTAAGTAAAATGCTTAATGATGGTAAAGATATGTTTGGTAATGAACAGCTATCTTTAAAAGGTTACTTTGTTAAAGCTATGCAGATTATGTCTTCTAATGCTGAAGATGCTGATAAAGCAGCTTCCTTACAAAAGCATTTAGCTGATTTACATCATTATATTAATTCACAAGATGCTAAAGTATTAGGTATGGAAGAAGCCTCCCAAGCATATGAACAAACTAAAGTACAACAGCCTGTATTTATTAATGGTAAGAAATCATCTAACTATTTTGATGGTCATTCATATGGATTTTTAGCTAAGTTAAAAGCTGAAAATGACTTAATGAAGTCATCTTATAATATCTTAACTGGTGCTGTTAAATACATGCTACCTGAGGGTTCTGTAAAGCCTATACAAACAGATACAGCTGAACAGCCTGTAGTTCAACAACAACAATCACAACAGCCTACTAATACCACTACTGTTACTAATAATAAATCACAACAGCAGTATATTAATAAGCCAAAAGTTGTATCAGGTATGTCTGCTGAAAATAAGCAAGTTATACAGGAAAATACCCAAGTATCTCCTACTAAAGTAAGAACGGGTGCAACAACATTTAGGCATAATAACACTACCTTTAAGCCTATTAAGGTTTATATGAAAGGTAGAGAATATGAATTACAGCCTCATACTGAATGGACTTCTAGAAATTCTATGGGAGTACAAACAGGTCCTCAAGCTTATAAAGTAATGACTTCTTTATGGAAAGCTTTAGCAGACCCAACAGAAGCTAATTACGAGGCTTTAGGTAAAACCATAACTGAAAAACAGCTTACCTTTAGATTATCTAATTTATTTCAAATAGACCCTGAACTTAAACTAGATAATTTACTTTTGGTTCCTAAAGATGTTTCAACTAAAGTTAAACATAGAACTGAAGCAGAAACTAAAAAACAAAATATATTAGTAGGTCAAACTGCTGCTTCACTTATGCGCTCTTTAATGACTAAATCTAGTGTAACTAATTGGAACTCTTCTTCAGCAGGACAGCAAAAACTTCGTAATGCTTTAGGTGTTAAAGGTTCAGAATTTAATTATTCTGTAGTAGGCTATCAAAATTTAGATACTATTACAGGTAAAACTAATAATCAACTAGGTGCTTCTTTAGGTCAAGAAATGATGCACATTGGTTCTGATTTAAGTTGGGCAGGAGGTACTTTACACTCTATATCAGTTCCGGGTATAGCAAGATATGCAGCATTAGGAGCAAGGTCTGTAGGTAAAAATTCTGTAGTAATGACTCCTAATTATTTATTACTTAAAAATCAAAAAGTATCTGAAGATGAATTTAAACAGAAAGCTGCTGAAAGATATTCAATATTAGGTACAGGTTTTAAAGATAAACCTATAAATTTAGTTATTGCTATGATTCCTAATGGTGCTTTGGGTATAAATGGGTCTATAAGAAGGACTGTATCTGCTGTAGCATACAATAATGTTAAAAACCCTAGCAGGTTTATACATGTTGTTAATTTATATAATCATCCAGAATTATTTCATTTAGTAGGTGATGATTTTTATAACAAGTTAGCTGAAATAGTATCAGCACAAGGTACAGCACAAGATGTAGCTAATGAATTTAATAATTCACTAAGTCATCCAGAGTTTATAAATAGATATTATTCTACTAATACTCAAAATAGAGTACAGCAAGAACAAAAACCTGTTAATAAGCCAATAAATAAGCCTGTTAATAAACCTGTTGAACCTAAACCAATACAACAGGCTCAACAAACACAACAGATACAACAAGTTCAGCAGCCTAAAGAAACAACTACTGTAAGCCCTACTGAAACTTTTGTTTCTCCTATAGATACTTTAAATAATCTAATAAATACATATAGGAACCAGAAGAAAGAAGATATTGATAAATTAAAATTAACTGAGATAGCTAGAATAATAAGAGAATTAAGTAAAGCTGAACGTAATTACCCTACTAATATTTCTGCCTTTCCTACAGAAGAGTTTGAATTAATATTGGTTCCATTATTAAATGCTTATTTTAGTAAGATGGGTACTGTTACTAAAGTTGAATCTATAAAAGATTTAAGAGATAAAACAGTTAGACATGTTTTAGATATGTATCAGCAAGGTTTATCTATTTCTGATTACATGTTAGAGCTTATTAATCGTTTTGCTCCATTAGAGCTTCAATATAACAATGAAGTAGTAGAACAATCTCAAGAAGATGATGAGAGTTCTGCAGGTCAAACATCTTTACCAGAATTATCTGAAGAAGTTAAAAAAGTTAAAGAAGAGCAATTAAAGGTTTTTGTAGATTCTGAAGGTAAACCTAAAGAGTTAGATTCTATACAATTAACAGATGAATTAATTGATTTATTAGATAATTCAAAATTATCTGAAGAAGAATTAGTATCTAAAATTAATACACAGTTAAAAGGTAGAGTCACTATACTACAAACTGTGGATACTAATATGGATAGTATTCAATCTGTAAAACAGGATACTAATCATGTATTGAATAAAATTAAGAACCAAGCAGTTAACATTACTAAGTCTTTATTAGCTAAAGCTAATGAATTAATGCAAGATTCAAATACTGTTTATGATTTCTTAAAGAGTCCCTTGGCTCCTTATTTTAGATTAACTTCATTACATACAGTAGAATGGGCTAAAGATATTAATGGTAAGTCTATTGAATCAGCTCTTCAATTAGCATATGTATATGCAATGCTATCTGCAGGTACAAGAACTTATAGTTCTTTACGTTCTTTATATAAAGAAGGAAATGATAACTTTGCAGACCTTAGAGTTAATGCTGATAATGAAGACTTAGCTGTTATATTAGATGATAATAAAAACTATGAACATAATTTCATTACCTCTAATAATTTAAACCAAGCAATGTCTTCAGCTATTAAAGCCTTTATTCCTGCTTTATATAACAATAATGTTCCTGAGTCTTTTGCTTATGGTGCATCTGATTCTTTAGCTTCTTCTTTAGTATCCTCTTCTGTTACAAATCCAGCATCATCTAAGCAAGCTAGACCTGCTACTTTAGATGAGTTTAAATTAAATACCTTTACAGGTAATCAAGGTAATTATGTAGTACAAGCAGGATACATAAATGTAGATATAATAGATAATACTAATACTGAAACTAAATCTCGTTTCTTTAATATGCCATATAACACTAAGATGTATTTAGATACAGTTAATGATGTTAATAAAGCATTATTAAAGAATGGTTCAGATGTTTTTGATTCAGTAGTTCTAACAGATGAAGAAGCTTCTCAAATAGATGATGCTCCTTTAAGTGGTCACTTAAATCATCATACAGAAGCACCTTTAACCTCTTTACAGCAAAAAGCTATTAAAGCAGATAGAACACAAAAGCATACTGTTACTACATTTGGTAAGTTAATTTCTATCCTTAACCCTCAAACATATATAAATGCTTGTTTATTGGCTATTGATAAAGCAGATTATTCTAATAACCATGTAACCGATTCTATTAAATCTAAAAAAGAAGCATTATTAAGAGGTGTTGATTATATTAAGACTAGGAACCAACAATTAGATACAAATAAGAAGGGTCTTTATTATAATCATGAAATGACTTCAGTATCACGTATGAACTCTAGTGACTATATGTCTCCTAGAAATAATAAAGAAGTACGTGAATCTTTATCTCCTATTAGTTATAAAGTACCTACAGAAACAACTAGACGTAATCTTTGGTTCCGCATGGTTTTACAAGGTTTAGGTGTTAAAGTTCAAAACTTTAATGATTCTCAAGTATTAGATAAATTACAAGACTTAGATACATTATTTAACTCTAATCCTATCTTTAAAGAATATGCTCAATTAAATGAGAAGCTATTAACTACAGATGGTTTAATAGATAAAGAAATTTTAAGATTAAATGAGCTATTTACTAAAGTAAACAATGCTTTAGATAAATTATATGGTGAAGATGCTCATACCTCTTTAGGTATCCATGCTTATACAGATTATTTTAGATTTAAAATAAATCAAGATATTACCTCTTCTCTATATGGTGAAGCTGATGGTATTACTAATGGTATCTTCTTCTCTAAGATTATGGATGGTTCTTTAGCATTTGTATTACAAGGAACCTCTGACTTAGATACAGAATTAACAGAGATAAGTAATTTAGCTCGTGTAGGATTCTTTATAGGTATATCCTCAAGTTCTTTCTATAAAGACGCAGTACAAAAAATTAATGATAAATTAATTCAAGCAGATGGTAAGGTTGAAGATACTTATACTAAGGTTGCTAATGATTATAGTAAAGGTTTAAATGGTACTAATGGTTTATTATCAAAAGAAGGTATTGTTGAAAATCTTTATTTATCAGATGAAGATGCTCATTCTAATTTACCTGAACAGCTAGCTACAGCTCTAAAAGCTTTATTACCTTATATTGGAGTACCTCTTAAAAACAGTTTATATGAAGCTTCACGTATTTTTGCTAAGCAACCTGTAACTAAAGCTAACTATCAAGCTCAAGAGCGTTCTATAGCTGTAGAGCTGTCTAGATTATTAGCTACTGTTATGGAACAAAAATTACAAGGTTATCCTGTTAAAAACAGAAAAGAACCAATATCTTGGTACGATTATGCTAAATATGGTACTAAAGCAAGTTCACTTGAATTTGTTAAGGAGTCTGATAGAGAGAACTATATACAAGACTGTGCTTTATATAATGCTGTTAAAACACTATCAGCCCTTAAAGTAGGTTACAGAAAAAAAGATGGTGAACTAGTACCAAGTACTTTTAAACCTAAACGTTTTAACTTTAAGTATAAAAACAACAATGGATATGAAATTAAAAACGTTAATAATATAAATGTATTTAATGATTTATTTACTCAAACATATACCTTTACAGATAAAGCTACTGATAAAACAAAATCAGTAACTAAATACCCATTTATTGATGCTCTAAAAGCCGGTTTGGTTGTTCAGTTAAAATCAGTAATTGATACTAATTTAGGTAATTCTGTACAAGATAGTACAGGTAAAATGTCTTTAGCATCTAACTATATTTGTTCAGTTTTCAAATCTATGTTAGCTAAAAAATTAGCTGATGCTATTTCTGAAGTATTAACTAAACAAGGTGTTACTGTACCTGACCCTATTAAATATAAAGATATTGTTGATGCTAATGGCATATCTGCTGGTATACCTGACTTAGATGCTACTTTAGTTGATTTAACAGCAAGAGCTAGAGATTTATTACCTCGTAAAGCTTATAAACGAATACTACAGGATGCAATTAAACAGTCTAATGCTATTGTTTACAATAAATCAGGAACCAAAGTATTTAATTATAAACAGAGTATAAATACTGATGTACATAGTGATAATGACTATGTAATCAATACCTCTAAGAGTGCTTCTACTCATTATACTGACCCAGTAAAGAGCTTTGATAATCCGGGTGTAGCAGTAGCTCCTACTTCTACTATTTCTATTGGTGATGGTGAAACCATGAATAGATTTATTGTAGAAGTCTTAAAGCCTTTAGATATTAGCTATAACGATGTATTTGATGGTTTAAACATGGACCCAGATAGTCATATATTAGTTGGTTCTGAATTAAATAAAATAGCTGCTGAACAGGCTTTAAATAATAGCCCTGTAGAGATTATCTCAGAAGCTTTAAATAATGTTATTAGTCATATTTCTGAAAATGATTTATTAATTAATGATGCTTCATTCGTAGATATAAATAATAGGTCAGAATGGGAAGATTTAAACGGTGAGGATAATGTACCTATTAGCATGACTGATAAGGATAATTTATTCTTACTACAATCAGCTTTATCTTTTAAAGCAAAAGCAATTAAAAACTTGAATCAAGTAATTAAATCTCATTATTTGCCTTATGCTTGTTGTCAGTATGCTTTCTCACCTAATGGAGGTTATGCTAAGAAAGCATGGATTAAGGTAAAAGAAGGCAATACAGAAGTAGTTAAACAAATTAGAGATTTTAATGATACTTCTTTAATACCTGAATATATTAGATTAGTATCAAGATACTTAAATGATAAAACAGAGTTAAATAAACAAGATATTATTAATTATTTAAGTAAGAATAATTTATTAGAAGAGAAGTTTAATTATGATAGATATAAGACAGTAATAGATGATAAAACTGTATTAGACACTAACAGTGTTCAACAGGATTTAGCTAATGAATTTGCACGTCAAACTAACTTACATACTACAGAGTCTCCTTTATGGCAAAGCATAGACTTAGGAGATGCTGCAAATCATATTAAGGGTTGGCTCAAGAAGATGTGTAGACGTTTAAAGACTACTACTGATGTTGCTATTATTACAAATCCTGATTTAGCTTATTCTGCTTATAGAATGTATCAGCAGAATCATCCTAAAGCACCTACATGTGACTTTACTAATAATGCTGTAACTTTAGTATTACCTACTGCTACAGATAATCATTTATTTATATTAAATCCTTATAATGTTAAATATTCTACACATGAGCTTACTCATGCTATTGCAGATGGTATTCTTAGAGATAAATTAATTAATCTAGGTTATCAAGATAAACTTGAATTACAAACTTGGTTACTTAATAAGAGCAGTGTGATAGGTAAAGGTAAAAATAAAGAACCAAGTATAATAAACAAGCTAACTGAAACAGACCCAGCGTTTGCTAATTTATTAAGAACATTAAGAGGTTATATTAAAGAGTATATAGCCATTAAAGGTAACGAAGGTGAATTTAGTGGTTATACACAAGATTTACCAATGTTAGTAAAAGAAGCTTTTGCTCAATGTATAGCTTCTGCAGATGATAAATTAAATAAGGCAGCTAAGAAACCTCTAAAAGCAAATTCAACTATATATAAAGCTTTTATGTATGCTTTAAATAATTTAAAAGAAGCATTTTTAAAGTTCTTTGGACTATCTAATGATAAACAGCTTACAGATATATTTGGTAAAGAAATATACCCTACCTATAGAAATGCTGCTATGATATTCTTTACTCAAACAGTAAAGGATAAGAATGAATATAATCAAGCATCTTCCTTAGTTACAGACTCTAAACCTTCTTTTGCTGTAATGCCTAAAGAAAGTATTACTACAGATAGATTAAATGCTTTTATAGAGCAAAAGAAACAAGACCCTAAATTCATGAATTTAGTTACTGCTTATTCTTATTCAGAATCTAATTTAGGAGATGTAGCTACTGACTATGCTACTTCTGGTTTAGATGCAGTAGCTGATTTACCATTTATTACTTCATTGGATACTATTATTAAAGGTAACTATTTACCTAGCAATGTAAGCTTAAAGTTAAATAAGCTTTATTCTGAATTTTTAAACTCAAAAGAGTTAGATAGTATTTCTCCTGAAAAACAAGCATTATTAACAGGTAATATCCTAGATATAAATGAAAACCATAAATCATTTACATCGGGTTTAACTAACTTTATTTATATGGGAATAAAAGACCCTGAGGTAAATAAAGTATTAAAATCAATGAAGCAAACTAAGATTAATAAAGCAAATACAAAGTATGCAATAGATGATTTCTTAATTAATACTGTTAATGATGCTTATAATTCCTTGATTCTAGATAAGGATAACTTAGCTGATGTTATTGAGGTTTCTTTAGCTAAAGGCATAGCTTCTCAAGCAGTTCTTAATAATATTAATAACCTGTTTAATAAAGAATCTTTTGTAGAAAGTAAGTTAAATCATTTAGTTGTTACAGCTGAAATTAAATCTATGGGTTTAATTGGTAAAGCTGTTGACACTGTAGAAACTAAATTAAACTCACCTGTAAAAGCAGGTAAAGCTTTACAAAGTTTAGCTGTATTAGCAAAAACTAAAGAAGGTAAACAAGCTTATGAACATGGTTTGGTTTCTAAATTAACTCAAGACTATGCTTCTTTATTACCATCTAAATCTTATTTAAAACCTATACAGGAAATAATCAGAGATTTTACTGGAATGAACTTCCATAATTTCCCTGTATATTCTTTATTAAAGAAAGTTACTGCTACTCTAGATAGAGAGTCTATACAACGTAGTAAAGGTATTCCTGACTTATTAAGAAAGAAGTTTAATAATATAACTAAAGAAGATGAAGCTATGCTAGCTAAACACTATCTTAAGTTAGATTTAACTACTTTATTAGATGGTTCTAATATTTATGAATTAGCTAATATTATTAGAGACCCATCAAGTGAAATAACTCAATATGAACAAGGTCTAACTGGATACCAGATTAGTAAAGCTAAACAATTAGCTAACTACATGGTAACAGGTAAATCTAGAGGATTATTACTAAGAAACGCTCATGCTATTGCTGCTTCTAAGAATAATTTAATAGATGACCTTAATTATGCAGAAAATACAGTTCCTCAGATAGACAAGTTAGTTTCTTGCTATGCTGTACAATTATTAAAAGATGATGAAAGAAATAAGCTAGCATCCTTTATTGAAAACAATAAAACAGGTATGGATGCTTTAGCTGATATTCATAATAGTATTAAGCAAGCTGAGTTAAATAAGTTATCTAATAAGTTTAATTACTATAAGGGATATATACCGCTACAATTTAAGAACCAAGTAAACTATAAAGCTGTTTATTCTTTAGAGGCTGTTAAAGAAGCTCAACATAGAGGATGGGATTTAGTACAAAAGTTACCTAAGACAGGTAATGCAGGTGAAGTTTATATAATGAGAACTTCTTTACCTGATGTAAATTTCCATAAAGGTATTATTCAAAATGAATCTACCAAGATATATGGAACCAATGAAAGAGGATTAAGTACTTTTACTATTATTAAACCATTAACTAGAGACCAGTATTCATATGACCCATTTAACACATCTAGCTATGAACCAATACCTACATTTAGTAGTACTGGTAGAGTCTATTATTATGATAGACCTACACCATTACCTGACAATGTATATGATTGGTCTGGTTTAGATGCTTTAGGTAAATGGTCTGCTAATGAGTTTATTGAATCAGCTTCTAAGTCCTTTAATATTGAAGCAGTAGCTTTAACTAAGAAGGTATATGATGAAGATGCTAAATTCTATGGTTCAAATACTTCTAAATTCTATGTAGATATTAATGAAGAAGCTAAAAAAGATAGAGTAGTAAAAGATGCTTGGGATAGAGTAGACCCTGCTATTAAAGCAGCTATAGCTAATAACTTTGGTGGTAAAGCATTAGTTCGTAAAGATATGCTAGATTTATTTATAGGCTATCGTTCTGCTTCTATTACAGATATTTATACAGGTAACTCTCGTATGCCTGCTAAAGCGCTGAATACAGCTGCTAAGCTAGCAGATATTTTATTAGGTAGAAATGCTTATAAAATATTAGGACATGCTGAAAGAGCTATTCAATATACTACCTCTACTGCTAGAAACTACATTGTAGTACGTTCTTGTGTTATCCCATTTAATAATATTGTAAGTAATATTATTCAGTTAAGAATGAGAGGAATACCTTATACTGAAATAGCTAAAGGTATTAGAACCAAAACAATGGAATTGGAAGAGTACAGACGTATTGAAAAACAAAATATTCAATTAAAGTCTAAGCTTATTACTGCTAAATCAAGACAGGAAAAACAGAAGTTAGACAACAGATTAGAAAATAATCTACAGCGTATTAAAACTATGTCTATTTATCCTATGATTAAAGCAGGTGAGTTATCTTCATTAGCTGATGTTGGTGATGAATACAATGATAGTATCTTCACTGGTAAATGGGCTGATAAGATTAATGAGGAAGTAGCTAAGATTCCTGAACCAATAGTAACAGCAGGTAAATGGTTATCGGTATCTAAAGATACTGGATTATATAAGCTTATGGAAAAAGCTACTATATATGGTGATTTTATTGCTAAATCTATTTACTTTGATAGGTTATTAGGTGATGGTGTTAAGCTAGAAAATGCTCAACGTATGGCAATGGAAGAGTTTGTAAACTACGATATGATGGCAGGTAGAACTAGAGAGTATCTAGAGAATATGGGTATTATTTGGTTCTATAACTATAAGTTACGTATTTCTAAGATAGCTATGGACATCTTCTTACATAACCCAGCTTCTTGGATATTTGGTGAGCTTATTACTCCACAATGGGCATTAGATAAGGGTACTGTATTAGAAGATAACTTCTTCTCTAAGGCAGCTTCAGGAGGTCTAGGAGGTACTTTTATGCCATTAAACTTCTTCTTTGCCTTCTGGAATAAGAATCCAGCAGTAGAGTTATATAAAGCTTTATAAATAAATAGAGGGGCTATTGCCCCTCTCTTCTTTGGTACCTATAGATAATATTATCTATTCTTCTTATTACATGTCTTAAGGCTTTAGCTGAACGTTCTGAGTACATATCATGAAAATCCTCATATTCATCTGAGGCTTCTTGTCTATCTAGTTCAACTTGATACCTTAAACCTTCCAGCTGTTTAAACAGCCATTCTTCTTTAGTCATTATGAAAAGCTACTAAATGGGAAGTCACCCTTAGTATCTGGGTCTTCAGGCTTCTTTTCTTCTTCTTCTGAACCAAATAAAGCATCTGCTTCTTTCTCTTCTGGTTCCTCAGATTTTAATACTACTTCTGGTTCTTTATTAGCAACAGGCTCTGCCTTCTCAGATGAACCATCTAGGTTAATGGTTGCTACCATTCCATCTGCTCCACCTCTTCCTTTCATTGATAATTCTACAACCGGAGTATTTGTTAAGGTCAACTGGTTGTTTCCTAGAAACTGAAGGATAGCTGTTTTGATGTCTTTCTCGTTTAAAATAATCTGCATTTTTATTTTCCTGAAAATTAATTGAATTATATATATCTATAGCTGTAGCTATACCTTGAAGTATGGGGACTGCTGCTAAGAATATATGTGCTATTGACATTGAATATTCCTATTAGGTATTCAATGGGGATTTGAGTTAAAAATCCCCATTGAGATATGGGGATTTAAACATGTTATGCAAATGGGTCTACTGCAGGAGTACTTGGAGCTGAAGATGATGAATCTGATGTCTCAGTAACCTCAGGTAGCTTACCTTTAGTCTTATCCTTAATAATACCTTTATTAGCCTTGAGCCAAGTATTATAGAACTCTGCTGTTTCTTTCTTATCAATCATCTCATTAGCAGTCTTATGAGTAGTATTATCAAAGACTTTATCAATCTGATTGATTTCAATAGTATCAGCAATGGTCTTATAACCATCATCAAACTTCTTACGCTTGTATTCTTTAATCTGTCTGATAGCTACAGTTACTGTCTTATTTGTTAAGCCAGTAATTACTGGTACAGATACTTGAACCATACCCTTAGCTTCAGCATCATACTTCTCGATAATCTTATCTTCAGTAGACTGCTGAGATAGATGCTTTTTATCACCAAAACAGCACATATCATCAATTACTGTAAATCCCGGTAGAGGGATTTTCTTATCATTTTTTTCAAAGAAGTTCTGACCCTGTTTATTAGTAATGTAAAAGGTCTCTGAATACTCAGCATTATTAGCTGTTAATAAGTTACCTACTACAGTTACTGACATAGCTCCACCTGAAGACTTACCTGCATAAGCATGCTTAATCTTCATGTCATAGATGTCAGAAGGAAATACCTGACGACCTGAGCCTAAAGAATCACCCTGTCTTTCTAAACCATCATTGGTTAAATTATCAAATGCGCCCATAATTATTTATAATACTCCGTTAATTTATCTAGAACTAATTGTGCATCATTATCAATATAAGTTTCGTCTAATGTGAATAAATCATCTGGACCTCTAATCTTCTTATTTAAAGTAGTTTTAGTTAATTGGGTCTGAAAGCAGTACTTAAGACCTGTAGCCTCATCTTTAGCTGTAATATGAAGTAAGTCATTCTTATAGTTCTCTAAATCTTTAAGAGTCATTTTCTCTGCATAGATTAAGAATGAACAATAAGCTTCAATACTAATATTCTTTAAAGCTCCCTTAACAGGAATAGAAGTTTTAGTATCTAGAGTCTTCTCATCATATGAATCAGCTACATGGGCAATAATTATAACAGGTTTACCATATCTAATAATTTTATCTTGGAAAATCTGTTCAAAAAATGTTTGATAATTACCCCATGCCTTTCTGGTATCAGCAGCTGTTTTAATATATTTAGCTTCAAACATATTCATAAGAAAATCTATGGAATCAATAATAATTCCTTCTGATTTATCTCCAGCTGCAATAGCGGCATCAAAATAACTTAATACTTCTTTAGGGTCTACAATTCTTATATTTTTAAACTGGTTCTTAAAAGGTAATTTCTTACCTGCCTCAGTATTTAGGTATAACCATTTATCTTGGTTCCTAATATTCTTTAGCGAGTAAGATTTACCTGAGCCAGAATAACCACATATAAGAATAAGTTGGTCATTTGTATCACTCATTCTTTACATATCCTTGTGCTACTGATTTTAATACTGTATTAGATAATTCTTCAGATGATAGTGGAGAAGCTAATTGCTTATTTAAACCTAGTACTCTAGCTTCTACTTCTGGATAAGGTAATCCAGAATCTTTAAGAGCCAGTGCATACTTAATCATATTATTATTTCTATTACCAATAGAAATTCTAATAGCGAACCAACGTGCTAAGTTATCTAAGTTCTCAATAGCTTTCTTGTTTTCTTTCTGATACCTTTCATTTCTCATGGTATGAGGAATAAATGGTAATGGGTCTAACAGTACTCCCTCATTGTAGGTAAAATTAATATTTTGCCCAAAACAAGAACCTTTAGAACAACTTTCCCATTTCTTTACTCTACTATTGGTTCCTTCATCAGAATGGAAAGGGAGCCAATTAAGAATATTATTCATAAATTCTTTATAGTCTTCCTTATCTAACTCTAATTCATAAGCAATAGGAATAACCATTCTAAATCTATTGTTATCTGGTTCTACATTAGATTTAGTAGTATGAACAAAGAAAGTATATTCTTTCATTAAATCCATAGCTAACTTAAGATTGATTTCACCATCACAATCAATAACAATCATATTGAATTTATTATATGAACACATATCACATCTGTGTCCATCTTTAACATGATGGTTAATCCAGTGCATTAAAGTATTAGCATGGGTCATCTTATATAAAGATTTAAAAGGTACCTGTACGTTCTTATATCCATAAGCTACATCATTACTATAAGATAAAATCATCTTATCTAAATCAGTAGCTTTTAAGGATTCACCCTTAAAGAACTCAATACCATCCATATAAGTCTTTTTAATAAGACCATGTTGACTATAAGCATAGGCTTGAGCCAATGCCATCATGTCATTCTTAGAGCTAGCTTTATAGAATGGTAAAGCCTCTAGTAAATCAGCATGAGTCTGTGGAGTATCACATCCCATCAGATATTTAGCTAATTTCATATAAGGCTTATCTCTATTAAGAATAGTCTGGAATGACTTACCAGATTCTTCTACAAGCTTAATAGCCTGTAGTAAACAAGTCATAGTAATAGTAGGAGCATTATCAATAAAAGCTAAAGCTCCTGCTAATTTAAGAGCTTTAAAATGTCTGTGTGATAGTTCAGCTTTCTTGGTTCCTGCAAATTCAGGTAACTTATCTGCTTCAATATCACACTCTTTTCTATACTCTAATAACTGAATAGCTACATCATCAGGTAATTCAATTCTTCTATTATAGTAAGCTGGGTTAGCTAACTTTAAAAAGGTGTTACTCCACTTAATAGCAGTAGCATCATTATTAGGTTGAATTAACTGGTTATACATTTCTGAAGCTGACATAGTATAGTAAGACTTAGCTTTCATAGTCTTACCAATACCAAATAAACATCTTCTTGCATAACCAATTTCTAGAAATGAATAGAATAAATCTTCTGTAGCTGAGCCATCAAAGATTTTATCTTGAGTACCAAATAATAAACAGTTAGCTGGAGTATTGCCTCCTAGGTCAATATCTCTTACATTATCCTGTGTATTTTTAACTAACTTATTCTTAATAAGCCCTTTATCAAATAACTCTAAAAAAGAGTTCATAAGGTCTGTATTAGCCATTAAGTTAGAACCAATTTCATCACATTGGAAATTAAGAGCACCACATTTAGCTAATAACAGTTTATTTCTGTACTGCTTAACTGCAGGAGTAGTACCACTGTCAAATACGAATATAGGTCTACCTGCTCTCTCTGATTGCTTTAATAGTTCTTCATATTCAGATTGTTGGTCTATATGAGATAGTGAAGCTCTTTGAGCTGATAAATTTTTTAAATTTTGGTCTAATAAAGTAGGGAATGTAACATTCATGAAGTAATTTCTAAATTCTTTAGTAATATCTTCTAACATGCCTGTTGATAATCCTTTACCATATCCTGATGGAGCCAAGTTAATAACATATAAATTAATAGGGATATTACCTCTATCCTTTGTATGAACATAGGCTCTTTGAGAACTAGCCATTACAGCTAAGAAGTAAGCAATTAAAGGTCTATAAAAGTTTTTATCTTGATTTAAAGTTTTAATACATAATAAATTTGTAAGTTCTTCAATACATGGATGATGGCTTACTTTAGTTAGGTCAATCATTGTAATACCTTTTCCTTTGTGAACATATACTATAAGCAGGACAATACATACAACGTCTAGGTGTACCTATTACAGTTTTAACAATACCTTTACCCTTACTTAATACATGTTGGTTAGCTTCTTCTAAAGAATCAAAATTCTTAGTAGCTCTACCATTAGTTTTAGTTGGGTCACTGTAGTATTTATAAACTGTAGGAGATAACCATAAATCTTTATCTGGACAAGGAATAATCTCATCCTCTGGTTTATCTAAATTATCTTTTATTTCTTGTAACTTGGTTCTTAGATACTGCTCAGTATCCGAAACAGAAAGTAAAGGATAACTCTTAGATAAACATCTAGACTGTGGGTATTGATTATTTGATAGAGCATTTATTTTACTCCAATCAGTGAAGAAATAATCAATAGTAATCTCTGAACCAGTAATAATATCTCGGTTCAAATATCTATATATACTTCCTTGTAGTATATAGTCTTCTCTTTTGGAGTCTTCCATATAGGTATAGGTAGATGAAGTTTTAATGTCATGTAAATTACCATTTAAAACAAAATCAAACTTACCACCAATCTTAAAACCATCTAGTTCTTTAACAGCTCTCTGTTCTATATAGACAGGAATGTCTCCTAACTCTAAATCTTTAGGGTTAATTCTAATTTTAGAGATAAAGTCCTCACTATATCCTAAAGCCCTCATATTAGCGGCATAATGCTCCATCCAAGCCTTTTCTACTGAGTCATGGATAGCAGTACCAGTTGACACTGCAAGGCGGTCTCTGATGTCTATATCAGCGTCTGAGCGCATACTTAAAATAACTTGTCTGGTAGGCTTTAATAATTGAGTAGCTGATATATAGTTATCCTCTGTAATATAATCATAGCTATCATTAGCTAACCAAACAGAGAAAGGGAAACTAATACCATCTTCATTTTTAAGTTTCTTTTGCTTTATTTGCATAATTACACCATTAAAAAACCCTGCCTTAGCAGGGTCTGTTATTACTCTTTTGGTTCTTCCTTAGAATCTTCTTTCATCTTCTCTTGGAACTCCTTAGGACTCCACTCATCAGGAGTCATAAGACCCAAAGGAACAATATTCAAGATAGCAATATCTAAAATCTCAGCTCCCTCAAATACCTGTAGGAACTTCTTAGCCATCTGTGCTCTGGCTGCTAATAGAGTAGGCTCATTTAAAGACTGCTTACCAATGAATACATTGTTAAGAACATGAGTATGAATCTTCTCTTCATCTTTCTTATGGAATGAGATATTAAATACGCCTAGATAATATAAATTGGTATCTGCCATTATAAAGTATCCTTAAAAGTTTTAACTAAATTACATAAAGTATTTTTATCTAAATCATTAGGGAGAGATAACTCATGTGCCCAATCGGGGTAGAATATAGATAACTCTCCAGATAAATGTACTTTATCATGTTTAATTTGAGGTTCTTCTTGCCATTTAACTGCTTCAGATAAATGCTTATTAACCCATAAAACAGTGTCTATATTATCACGAATTAAATAATATAGAGCATCATGAATCATAATAATAGGTTTAACAGAATATCTGTATTTACTATTACGAACCAAGGTATTAAATTCAATACCTGCTCTATTAGTTAATAAACCAAAGGATTGACCTATAGCATTACCTGCAGTACGTTTCTCTGCCTCTGCTTCTTTAGGAGTAGCTTTAATACCCATAAGAGATTGGTGCATTTTAGGACATCTAACTCTTAGACCAAAAGCTACTTCTTCATAGCCTTGCTTAGCAGCTATCTCTAGTCTGTTAGCAATTACCTTATCAGAATGACTATATAAGGTATGATATTGGTTCTCAATATGCTTGGCTTCTTCTTCAGTAAAACCAAAGTTTTTAACTAAAGTCATCCAAGTACCAGCATAAGTTAAAGCAAAGGTACAGCCCTTACTACGTTGTCTAAGGTCTTTATGAGATTGCTTAATACTATTAATAACCTCAACCTCTGCTTTAGTTTTTGATATTTCTTCTATTTTCATTAGAATGTGATGTTATTTAATAAAGACTCTAGAGTAGGCTTAGTAGCTCCTAACTCTAATTCTAGAATAATATCATTAATATATTTCTTTGCTTTAGCTTCATTATCTAAAATTTGCTTTTTTAGTTTTTCAGCATAGTCAGAAGTTAACTCAATAGAAACATTAGGGATGTTCCTATCACATAAATCTTCTTTAGAAGTAATCTTTCCACTATAGCTACTATAGTAGTAAGAAATCTTTTTATTATCTAATTTTTCTAACATAACCATAAAAGTTTTCTGGTATTCTTCTTGTAAAGCCTTAATTTGCTGTTTACGTTCTTCAGCTAATCTATCTAATTCAACGTTTAAAAGTAAATTAGCATTCTTATTAGCTGCATCACATTTAGCCTTAACACGTGTAGTAATAGCTTCTTTAATTACTTGAGTTACTTTCATTTGAGTTTCCTCTTAATTTAATTAATTTAGGATTGTTTTCATTTAGATATTCAACAGAACCATCATCATAAGTTACTTTATATACCTTACCTTCCTTATGTATTTCATCTAATTTAGCTGTAATATCAGGCATTAGAGAAGTCCAGTAAGAATAAGCTCTTAGACAATGACCATCATATTCATCTGTATAGACTTTTAATTTATTAGGGTCTTTAGTAACTAATGCTGAGATATGGTCTTCCAAACTAGCATAGTCTAAACCAACCCATAACCAACCTTTAGGAGCTTGGAAGCATCCTTTAATTAGTTTAGCATACTTAGAGCCTGTAGCAGGTATCTGTTGCATATTAGGTTTACTACTACTTAATCTACCTGATACAGTACCTCCTAAATTAAAAGAACCATATAAATAAGACCTACCGTCTTTAGCTTTATATGCTTTTTTAAATGCAGGAATAAAAGCAGTAAGTATCTTCTCAGCTGCTGAGTAATCTATTAAAGCTTGTAATATATCTTTAACTGCTTGGTTCTCGGTATGATTAATTAAAGCTTTAAGAGTATCACCATCAGTAGAAGGTTGTTTACTTTCTGTTAAATTAATAACAGGTAACTTAATAACTTCATATAATAGTTCTTTAATCTGTTTACCTGAATTAGGGTTAAACTCTACAGGACTATCGTCTGCTGTTACCTGTTTCTTTACATGAGTATTGTTATACTCATCTGCCCAAGCATCCTTAAGTTGTTTGGTATATAACTTAATGTATTGGTTCTGTAATAAAACATTAACTGCTTTCTGTTTATCAGTAGTTAATACTTCTTCAGCTTCTAATACTTTATCCATATTTAAAGGAATACCAGTTAATTGCATCTGTATGATGTCCTTAGTAGTACCTTTAAAGATAGTGTTATATAGCTTATCTTGTTTATCTTGTATTAGTTTATCTTTATATTTGTTATAAACGAACCAAGTAGATAAACCATCTATTAAGTTATATCTTAATAATTGTTCATCAGAGATTTTCTTAATATTACCAATCTCTTCCTGAGCCCAGTTACCTGCAAACTCCTGTGCTTGATACTTAAGTGATAGATTATTACCAGAACAAGAGTTGGTGCATAAATAAGTAATTAACTTAGTATCTTCCCAATTCTTTAATAAAGTATTTAATCCTTTTAATAATCCTTCAGTATCTAATACATCTTTCATGTATAACTGATAGATTAAAACAGTTACATCAAAGGCTATATTATGAAATATTAAAGTACCTTTATAATTATCAAAGAACTCCTTTAATACTTCTCTTATTCTTAGATTAGGGTCTATCTTAAAGGCTATGCCTTTATGTTCATTCCAACAAAAACAAATAGAACCAAGACCTGCTTCTGTATGTCTTAATGAATAAGTTTCAATATCACATGTAAGAGCAGGATAAGATAATAGTTTATTTAAACTAGCTTTAATCTTAATAGGAGTATCCGGGTACTCTTCATATTTAATAATGTTGGTTCCCGGTTCTGTATAGCAGTTATTTATATCATTAAGGACAGCTGTTATGCTTCTAGCAATCTTATCTTTAGTTTCTTCTGGATGATAAAAAATGCTCTTACAGGAAGGTAAGTAAAAATACTTATAGTTAATCCTATCAAATACATAGCCAATACAAGTATCAGGCTTAGTAGTCTTATGTATAACTTTAAAATATTCAGCATCACATATACCTAAATAGTTAATATTTTTAGATTCTATATAAGGATAGACTACAGAACTAAAATGTTGCTTAATAGCAGTGCTACTAAGCTTTTTCTTACCATTTAAGGGAGGTGTTCTAAGAACTGTTACTGTATGATTAGGAAAAGAGTAATAAGTATTTATTTCTGTAGAAGTTATTTTAGGGTTTAATACTAATAGAATGTTCATTGTAATATTGATAACTTTCCTTCAGCATATTTATAAAAGTTTAATGGGTTTTCGTTATATACTTTTTTCTCTCCTTTATTTAATCTAAAGTAAGTTTCATATAAAAATAAAGCATACGTTAACCATCTTAAATCGCTACTAGTAGCTCTGTTAATAAAATATTGATATAGCTTAGTCATTTGGTTCTGTAAATCACAAATAGTGTTGAATATAACAGCATTAGTGTACAAATAAAGACCTGCAGAAAATCTTACATTATCATGCGATTTAGTGCATAAAAAGTTTATAAGAGTTTCTGTTCTTTTAAAATAAAAGTCATGGTCTTCTTGAGGTGACCTAAAGTACTTTTTAACAAATCCTAAAAAATCTAATCCTTGCTTTGAATCTGTCATTAAATACCAAGCTTCATACGTATTAAAATGAATAAGCCCTTTATCAAAATCATTACCATCTTTAAACCAGAAGGTACTATTTTTTGCAAATTCTTTAAGAGAGCTAACACGAAAATAATAATTAGATATCCAAGCATGTATCTGGTCTTTATAGTTATATTTTTTTAATTTCTTCTCTAGGCAGTACATACACACTCCAATAAAAAACCCTCACAATGGAGGGTTTTATTTAAAATAGATTAAGTTGTTGCAGAATTTGTTTAGCAGGAAGACCTTTTAATCTTACCCACTCATGCAAATCTAAGCAATATTTATACAGTCTATATGGTTTTGTAGAATTATCTACTCTATACACATCTCCTGTACTCATACATATATAACATCTACAAAACATATACACCTCTCATAGTTTTTAACTATTATAAGGGTTTATATTATATTTATTAAATAGTTTTTCTAAAGGTTTAGTTAGTTTCTTAGATTTAGGATAAACTAACTGTTTACCTGATAGTTTACATAGTTTATTAAACTGTCTCTTTGAAACTATTGGTTCCTTTAGCTTTTCTGTAGGATGTATATAAGGATACTTAGGGTATTTATAATATTGGGATAATTGGGTAAGCCATATTAGTCTTTCTTCTGTAGTAGTAAACTGTTTAAATCTTTTAAGATTATTCCATATCTTACCCTCTACTAAATTACACTCTCTACAAAGAACTCCACGAACCAAACCATTACCATTAATGATATTGGCATCAGATTTTTTATTTTTATGTTGATGGTCTAATACTGCTTCTTCTAAGGTAATAGTTTTACCACATATAGCACACTTATTACCCTGTCTGTGCAGTATTTGTTCTTTGATAGGTTTAATTTCAGTATAGGTAAGTTGTTTTATCATTTAAGTATTGAAGTCAGATTTTCTTTAATTTCAGCCAATTCTTGGGTTAAATTTTCTTGTTTAGTAGTTAAATAGGCTATCTGTTCTAATAAATCTTTATTCTCTGCAGATAGATTTTTATATCTAGTAGCTAATTCTACTACATTATCAATCTTAACTGTATCATCTTTATGTTCTTCAGTACTTTTATTACTCATTAAAGCTTTAAAGTCAGCAACAACAGTAGGAAGGCTTAAGTCTCCTAAATTAAATGCTGACCTATCTTTAATCTTCATTCTTGTTATTTTACCTGTCTTAAGGTTAAATCCCATAAGTCTAGGTAAAGGAATATAAAAAGATTCAGTATTTCTACATACATTAGGGATTAAGTACGCATACTTAGTCCAGAATTTTTTAGTTAATTGATAATTATAGATATACTTTTGTTCTGTAGTATCTGCTTCAAAATCAGTTAAATCATCTAACCAGATATAGCACATTAAACGCCATAGAGTAATAGTATAACCTTCTTGTGCAATATATCTGGTAGGATGATGTGTAGTTTGGTTAAGAGGTACAATTCTATTGTCTTTATCATATAGAGCACCTTTATTAGATAAAGCATATCCTTTATAAGGTCCATCCATGATTTCTCTTAAAGTCTCAGTTACTTCTCTATAATGAAATTCTTTAAATATATTCATAATAATAACTATGGCTAGGGTACTTGGATTTGAACCAAGAATGACAGAATCAAAATCTGTAGTGTTACCATTACACCATACCCTAAAAGATGGTGAACCATGTAGGGCTCGAACCTACGCTCCAACGATTATGAGTCGTTTGCTTTAACCAACTAAGCTAATGGTCCTTACTTGTATAGAGTCATATGTTTAATAGCAAAGACTCTTTCTAAAGTATCTGTGTCTGTTTTATCATCTCTAATAGATACAAATCTAGGATGATTTAAAGTAAACGTAGGTTTATCAAGAGATTTAATTATATCATTAAATTCTACTGTAATTACCTTACCTATATATTTACTTGGTTCCTTAGAAAATTCTATCATCTGTTTATCAGTAAAACCTGAACATTGACCTATGATAGTCTTTTCATCATTAGTAAATTCAATAGCACCTATGTACTGTTTTCTTTTACCTGTTCCTTCTGTAAAACCAGTAATGCGCATATCAGCATCTAAACATAATTTTACTTTATACTGTAGTCTAGAAGTACCATTAAAGAACATATAATTAAAGTCTTTAATAATAGCTCCTTCTAATCCTTTAGCCATAAACATATGAGCTACCTGTTTACAAGCAGCAAGACCTTTACAGTAATAAGTAGGAACTAGTTTAATATGCTTTGGTTCTTCACATTGAACCAAGACTTTAAGAGCTTCCCATCTAGCTTTATACCTAGCTTGAACAAGTTTAGGGTTATCAATATAATCCCATACAGTAAAATAAATATCTTCATAAGGAGGATTCTTACTATTTAATTCACCATTACCCTTGAATCTATTCTCTTTAGGATTATCTGCAGGACCTATGGTCCACTCACCCATATAAATGCCATCACCTAGCTCAAGTAATTCTTTCTCTAATACAGGATTAGAGTATTCCTTACCTGCTCTACTATAGAATTTAACTGTACCATTTGATACTATAGCCTCTCTATAAGAACCATCACACTTAAGCTGTGTATAGCATGGAAATGTAATGTTCTTTTTAATAACATCTTCATCATAGATACTGCATCTACAATATTTCATAATAAACTTATTCCTACATAGTACATGAATTTATCTTTAAACTCTTTAGGTAATTCTATTACTGGTTCTATACAGCGATAATTATCTTCTTGTGGGAAATAATTATGTAATACTGTATAGCAATACTCAGGGAATATATTACGTAATACATCGGTATCACTACACTTTCTAGGTATTTTTTTAATACATTCAGAGATACGTCTATTATCACATTGAATAGCTAGTAATCTAAAAAAATACTCTTTATCTTTATTTATTTCTTTATTTAGATGAATAATTTCATTTAATGTATCTTCATCTTTTGGTTCTAAGATAACATTCTTATCTTCTAAGTTATCTATAGAACCTGCATAGAAATTTCCTTTATAGTAAATAGTATTAGAACCTACTTTAAGATATAAGTCATTTAAGTTAGCTCTAACTTTAGCTTTAGCAGCTGTTATAACTGAAGTAGCTATTTGGTTACTTAATTGATATAACATACAAGATAATCTATTTAATGACGCATATGCTATTTCATACGAATTTTCCATATTTATCTTTTAAATCTCCATAAAATATCACATGAGATTTAGCTCTAGAAACTGCAACATATAATAATCTTGCAGTGGTACTAGATACTGTACAAGTACTTAAATCCTTAGCATCTATAAATACAGTGTCTACGGTACTTCCTTGAGCTTTATGAATAGTACAACTATCTCTAGGGCGTAAATCTAAGAAACCTTCTTTAATAGCAAAGTATTGATACCATTTCTTAGTTTTAGCTAAGGCTTTAAGAAGGTTTTTAACTTGATGATAGCTTTCAGGAATAGCAGTCTCAATTAACTGACCATGCCACTCTATCTCACATAAAGACAGTTCTACAGGTTGAAAACCTTCAGCTAATTGTCGCTGAACATGTCTTTCAGTAACTTTCCTAATACAGATTTCGTCTTCCGCATGTAATGTCTTATTACCAAGACAACACACAGAATTACTAATACAAAAGTCACCATCGTTGAATACCTCAGTTTGTCCTCTAATAGATTTAATATAATTATTGTAGATAACAGACATCTTATTTGTATAAGTAAGACTTCTAGCATTTTGTCCATTATTAACTACAAATTCTTTCTGATAAGCCTTTGCCATCTGGTCTTTATCATATAAATCTATGATACCCGGAACCAGTTTAATAGGGTTAAATACTCCTGTTTCCACAGTCTTCTTTAACTGAGCACATAAGTCTACTAATTCCTTATGATTAGCATTTCTCATAGGAATAGTAAGAGTATGTTCTACTAAGTTATTTTTATAAACAGGGGATAAGCCACTCTTTACAGGAGTAAGTTGATACTTATCTCCTACATAAACTAACTTACATTCATGAGTTAATTTATGAATAAAATCAAATAATTGGTTATCAACCATTGAACATTCATCAATAAAGATAACTGTTCTTTTAATTATTTGAGTTTTACCTGATGCCTTTAACTCTTCTTCTCCAGTACTAAAATTAGGTTTAACAATTAAACCTAATAAATTATGAATAGTTCTGGTATCTAAACCTGTAGCTGTTTCTAGAGCTTCTGCTGCTTTATTTGTAGTAGCTGTAAGAGCTACATCAAATGTTTTAGAACCAATAGCAGAAGCTCCTTTGTTATAGGTATTAATACCATCAGTAGCTAAATACTTAATAAGGTATGATTTACCATATCCTGCACTAGCATCAATTAAAAACTCTTTTTCATCTGATAGTAAAAAACTATAAAAGTCATTAGCTACTGCCTGTTGGTCTTTATTTAGCATTTTTAATATCCTTAATCTTAGTCTTTTTAACTCTAGGAGGTTTTAATTCTGCCTTAATCTTATAAATATCTAAAATAGCTTTTAAGATAAGTCTCTTCTCATGTGAACCAATAGAACAAATCTCATCTTTACTTTCTAGAGTAATGTTGATTGGTTTATTAGGATTAGATAAGAACTTTCTAATACCTACTTTATCTTTAATTTCTTTGTTTGGTTCAGTCTTAGTACTAAACCACTTAATTATACTTAGCATAATTGCTCCTTTTAATAAAACCAAAACAAACAAAAAAGCCCTCACTAGGAGGGCAAACTATGAGTAACATCAAAGTAGATTAATTGTAGAATCTACGATATTGATTATACCCTTTATAATTAGAAAGCTTATAGTCTTTTGCATTACATGCTACAGCTACAAACTCTAATGGTGACCAATGACCTGCATCCTTAAGTTTATTAAATAACATAATATCCTTAATAATAGAAGTAGTACCATCAAATAGTTTATGACTTACTCTTGCACATCGAGCACAAGATGCTTTGCATAAATCATCAATAGAATATGCTTTATTATTTAACTCTTCCTCAGAGATATAAGGTAAATGCCACTGACCTTCTTCTAACTTAGTAGGAGTAGACTCATCTAAAGCTTTGTGCATAGCTTTAGCTAATGTCTGAATCTCCGGTTGAGCATCTCCTGCTTCTCTTAGCATAAAGAAATTAGAGAAGTCAGTACCTGCTAATACCATATCAGAATAGGTAAAAGGTTCTAATAATCTATTAGTTACCTGTTTATGTACTCCTAAATTCATTAGGGTTTCTGCTTGTGTAGCAGCACCTAATGCAGCTAGTTTCCATGCAAGAGTAGCATGAGTTAAGTTATCACCTGTAAGCTCTTCTCCTGCAACCATACCTGACTGATTAGAACCAAAGGATTCAGGTCCCCATGGATTAGTTCTAACCTGTTCAAGGATATTCTTTACAGGATTGGCTCTAGAGCTTCTTACACAGAAGCTAAAGCATCTATGTCTAGTAATCTCTGGTAAGATAGCTCTCCAGAATCTTAACTGAAATGTAGTTAATCTCTTACCTCTAAAGATAGAATCTTTAATGATAGTTACCTGTGGAGTATGGATAATATTTAACTTATCAGTTTCTGCTAAATACTGATTAGCTAAATTACCAATATCTTTACCTTTAAGTAGGTCATTAACAATATTACGAATATCCATATTATTCCTTAATTGATTTAATAATGTCTTCTACATCTAAGGTATAAACAATCTTTAAGTACTCTACATCGTCTAAAGACTCTAGATGAGTCTTTAAGTAGTCCTTAACTGTCTCTAGCATAAACTTTAAATAAGAAGCTAATACATCATCTTCTAAAGGTTGGTTCTCATACTCTTTTAGAGCTTTAAGATATACACAATAGGTAATCTGAGTATTTCCTTTCTTTAATACCTTAGAAAAGATATTAAATAACTCAATTAAACTATACCAACCTTCAGGCATAGTTTTCTTCTTATTTAACTCAGTCTTTACTGCTTCATCTAATGGTTCTGCTGCTTTAGCGATAGCTTCTTCAACAGCATCTTTAGCACCATTAATAACACCATCCATAACCATATAGGCGATTGGATGAGACTTTTCATACTGCTTAATTAAAGCTTTATCTAAGCCACCATCTGGATACCAAATTTCTAGATTCTCATTAATGATTCTATTTAGATACCATAAAGCCTTCTTAAGGTCTTCAATACCATTCTTATTCTCATATCTTAATAGATATTTAATAGCATTACCCTGACAGAATGAATACTTCTCACAGATATCAATAGGTTCTAACACTAAGTGTTTATTAGCCATTGCATAGTGCTTTGGATTATTTACATTATCGTAGTTCATACTTACTCCATTAAAAAAGCCCTATAAAGTTATAGGGCTTAAACATAGATTATGAAAAAATCAGTTAAACTTCTTTTACAGAAATCTTACGGAAGTCCTTAAATACCTGAGATAACTCTAAAGTAAGCTTACGTGCTCTACGAGCTGCTGCCTTATTACGAGTACCTGACTTAACGGTACATAACTCTTCCTTTAAAGAAGTTGATAAATCATCAATCTTTACTAAGATTTCATTTAAGTTTTCCATACGTTAATCCTTAATTTCTAATATCTTTCCGAATAGGGGGTTTTCTCGATACTGTCTGTCTGTGTATTTAGTTACCCACATAATAGGTATCTTTCTGACTTCCTGCATAGGAGAACAACATAAGTCAGTAAATATAATAGCTGCTGTAGGTTTCTCTTGCAGTATCAAGTTTCTTACATCCTTGTAAGAAGTACCCCCTCCTGCAACGACTTCTATATTACTAAAAGGCATATCCTTTGTAAATACATCTATACGACATATTTTTGTATCAAACTGCACAAGAGTCAGTTTATCTGGATTTAAGTTTTCCTTAATAGCCTTAATCTCTGAATTAAATAACTTAATATCATCATCAGATATAGAACCAGAAACATCTAGAAAGTACATTAGATGTGTTAAAGTACCTGTATCAGAATAATCTAAACTAGGCATATATACTTTAGGATACCTTCTATTTGGTCTTCTCCAAGTATAATCTGCTTTATCTAATTGTTCTGTACAGAACTTTCTTAGGATACGTCTCCAATTTAACTTAGGTTTAACAAATTCCGTAAAGAATGTACTATATCCCTCTGCTGCTTCTATTCCTTGGTTCTTAGCCATTTGTAGGGTGCTGCCTACTTTATGGATAGCTTCAGTTTGTTCTTCCTTAGAAGATTTAACTAAATCACTTTCATAATTCGTAGGTACTTCTTTACTATGAGATAAGAGTTCATCATAGATTTCCTCTTCACTCATATCAGCGTATTTCTCGTCATAGAGGCACCCTTTAGGCATGTCCGGTGTAACTGTCCATCTACGGTTACATTGGCTCTGTATGAGCCAATTTATGTGGAAATCACATGCCATATTCCATAGCATTGGGTCTCTATCTTCCATTCTTAAAGAATGGAGTTTAGCGATGTGCCATAACTCATGGATAATAGTAAAAAACCTTTGTTCTTTAGATAAAACGTTATAAAAGAAATCAGGGTTTACTTTTAGATATACACCATTGGTACAAGCAGTAGGAACAGACTTATCTAGCTCAATCTCTAAATTAAACAAGAAAGACCCAATGAAAGCTAGATTAGGTTCTTTTATGATTTTAATAGCTAGATTATCCAGTTTTTTCTTTAGGTCTTTATCTTCCATTAGAAATTATCTCCTTGAGCATCAATAATATTGGCTCCTAATTTCATTAATGCTTTAGTAAACTCAGGTAGAGTTATTAATGATTTATCTCTAGCATTAATTGCTTTTAGATATAGGTTCATTAAAGGAGAACTATCATATCTATCTAAATAAGTAATAAATGCTTTAAGATTCTTCTTGGTAGTCTGACTAATAAGTGCTGCTGTAATAGCATACTTTAAGTTATTCTCTGAACCATCAAATAATTTAGCTTCTTGAGGGTTCTCAGCAATAGAAGATACTTTAGGTAACTTATCAAATACTTTAATAAAAGATACTAAGTCAGCAGTAACCTGTGAGCTGATAGTACCATTTAAAATTTGAGTATCTAATTCATCTAAATGTTCTTTACCCTTAATAATCTTATTAGCAAATTCATATGTTCTAGGACAAGCATATGTTTCTGAACCTTCTGCCTCTGGGTCAAAGGTACAGAACTTATCTCTATTAAAAGATAAGAAGGCTAATAATCTTGGGTCATATTGCTGAGGATAACCAATCTCATTGAACCAAGAATCAATATCAGGTCTCATATTGATATGGATTAAACGAGAGGTTAATGCTGTACCCATTTCATTAACAATAGCATTATCTTCACTTCTATTAGAAGCACAGACAATAGCACATTTAGGGTGTAGCTTATATAAACCTACTTCTCTATCTAGTACCAATTTATAAGCTGCTGCTAGTACACTTCTAGGAGCAGATTTAAACTCATCTAAGAATAAGATAAATCCTTTCTTACCCTTTGGTACTTGAGTAGTTTCAATAGGGAAACAGTTAAAAGGTACAAACTTAGCTTCAGTATCTGTAAGCTTAGGTAATCCTGTTAAATCTGTTACATCACAAGTAGATAGTCTTACATCAATTAGCTCACAGTTATATTCTTGAGCAATTTGCTTAACTATCTGAGATTTACCAATACCCGGTTGAGACTCTACTAAAGGAACCAATCCCTTAGATAAAACTCTCTTAATCATTTCTTTGGCTTGTGTTGGTGTTACTGTAATATCTAAACTCATAATGTTACTCTTTTTTAAAAAAAATAACCCTCCTAAGCTTTCGCTTAGAAGGGTCAATCAATTAGGACTTAAGTGACTATAATTATATTTTAATCTTCATTAAAATCTAATTCTTTAAATTTAATATCATCATATTCTTCATCTGGTTCATCAATATAATCAGATATAGTATCTTCATCTATTAGTAAGTTGTATTCATCCATTTGAATATCCTATTTAAAGTGTCTTTAATAATAAAATGAATATCAGTGTCTATTGGGTATGTATTTTCTATAACTTCAGTATTATTTAATACAATACTAACGTTATCTTTTACATATATTTCATAACCACCATAACAACATTGAAAGGTTGCATGTCGTTTTAAATATTTAATAGACTCTCTGAACTTCTTTTTATTATCTTTATCTAAATTAAACATAAGATTCTCTTTAGGGCAAAGCCCACAACAAAAGTAACAACTAACTTAAAGCATACTCACTATTTAAAATAGCTTCACTTAGGTCATAAGGTTTAATCCAAGTAGCCTCAATACCTATTTGTTTAAGCAAGTAATTAAGTAAATTAGACTTACTTACTTCATACATTAAGTTAATATATTGCTGTCTTAAATCATTACCATAATTAGGTAAGATTCTAAAACAATCATGGATAGGCAGTATTTCAAAAGACTTAGTAGGTAAATTATCTACTAATTTCTTTATTGGTTCTTTATCAATTAATTCTATGTTATCTGAATATAAATACTTTAAGATTCTTGCAGATAAGAATCCTGTTTCTTTATATAGATTCCATAGGGTATTAACCATTTGATTATCTTCTTCTGTTCCTCTGCACATTAGAGAGTTATTAAGAATATCTTTAACTCTTTGTACTTCAGAACCAAAGTTACATCTAGTAACCATTTCTCTTACTACCATTCCATCTAAGGAATGAATTAAGTTAGCTCCTAGAGACCTACCTGTATCAGTAGGCTTTTGTACCTTTGTATAGAATTTATAATCAACACCATCAAAGTTTATAGTATGTTCTACTAAGTCTTTTACTTTAATGTGTACATGGAAATTATCTGGTAATACCCATGTATATTCATCTGCTGTAGGATTCCATGCAGGACCTGATAAGAACTTATTAAGTTCCCATACTTCAGGCATCATTTCTGACATGGTCTCTTCAAACTGTTCAATAGCTTTAGGGAATAGCTCTTTAGGTTTAGCCTTGCTACCATATAAACTTGTCATAATAGCTTTCTTAACTTGGTCTCTAGTAATTAGACCTAAGTTACCACACTTCTCTTTCATATGATTAAATACAATGGTATAGCTATCAGCTCTTGAACCAATGTTAATAACATTACATAATTCAGCTGCTTGCTTATCTCCTGTAAGAATAGCTAACCACTGAGTACCTGATGCAGTAGCATCTAAGGATATACCATATCCTATTGGCTCTCCTCTCTGTACTGCTCTTAAAGCATCTACAGAGGCAGCATACATACATGGACTATCCGCTTTATTCTTAAAGCTTTCTAAGTCCTTATCATTATCTTTAACCCATTGGATACGTTTATCCCATGGCTCTTTATCTAGTCCAAAGTTGTTAGCAACATCAATTAAAAGATATTCTAGTCCAGTAAATTTCTGCATATAAACTCCTATAGTCTTTAGTGCAGTTATCGCCACTATTGGCATTTTAAGTAAAATCAGAATTTCGTAGTTGAAACTCTGATTTTTATCAGATAGGTTTTAGTTTTCAATGATTTCTTTATGGCTAAAGTTGATTAAGCTCTTACCATAATCATTACTCTGAATATTAATATGATAACCTTGAGAGTAACTTCTTCCTCTCTTATCATATTTCCATGTTAGATAGAATGTTCTATCTTTATAGCAAGTTAATATCTCTTGCTGAGCTAGATTAAATCTATCAAACATTTGTTTATTCATTTGATTAGCCATATCACATGACCATTCATTATGGTTATTTAATACAGCATATTTATTAAGTTCTAACTTAATCTTATTTTCTTTATTGATGTAGTCTAAATTTACATCATCATTGGTTCTGTTATTCTTTAAGATGATACCTGTATTTAATTGTAGGTAATATCCATCTTGTTTATTGTTCTTTATCTCCTTTGGTTCAATTAACATAGGTAAAGGATAACAGTACATATCTAACTTCTTTTGTTCTTCATCACTGACTAAGAATTTAGTAACAAACTTATTACCATTGAAGTCTATAAAGTCTTCAACAGTAGCTTTTGTTAAGAAGTCTGCTAAACCTTGTTCATCAGGTATAGTGTTATACATTAGACCTGCTAAAACAGAAGGAGAGCATTGCTTATATAACAATAAAAAACCTAGCAATTTAGCTAGGTGTTCTTTATTTAATTCAGTATCAGCATCTTGCACTATTGCTTTACCTAGTTCAAATAATCTAGGTAATAGCTGATATTTATTAGATAACTGTTCTATACTTATTTCTTGGTTTATAAACATTTATAACCTTCTATGTATTTCTTAACTATTTCTTCTGTTGGTTCCTTAATATTAAATGTAGAACTACATTTATATTTAGGAAGATAAATATATTTCCTATTACTAAGAATAGAAGTGCAGTTAAAAACAGGTTTATTATATATAACTGCTTCTACAGGAAATTCAGACATAGATTCATCATCATTAAAATATACTAAGCCTTTCTTATTTAGATAGATTTTAAGATACTCATCTGTTCTAAATATTCTAAGAGTAGGAAGACCTTCTATAGCTATATAAGTAACAAAATTATTATCTAAGCTAGGTATTCCTATGCTTTGTACTTTATAGCTGTATTCTACAATATATGCTTTAACAAGCATTTAAACCCTCCAGAAATGCTTTAACATTTTTCTCAGTTGGTTCATCAGGAAAATCAGTACTAAGTCCTAAGTATGGTACATATATTCGCCAATTACCATAATGTTCATATAACACAGCTTTAGGAACCAATAATCCTCTATCAGAATATAGATAACCTTCTACTACATCTGCTGATACATCAAATGTTTTACCGTCTACTAAAGAGTATCCTGAAAAACCATTTGATTCCGTATTAAGAGGACATACAGTATATACACCTGTATTTAAGGATAGTATAGCAATATAAATTACTCTACCATTCCATTGTCTTACTTTACAGTTTATAAGCATTTCATAGCTTCCCATAGTTGAGTTACTTGTTCAGCACTATTATTAGTACCTATATTTATTGGGTCTAATACGTGGTCACAGTCATAGAGCCAACCTTTTAAATATGCAAATACTGGAGTGCTATTCTTTAGATATACATATCCATTTTTAGATATACAAGCATATATCTCTATTCTATCAGGCATACGTATAGCCCTTGTACCATGATAATCTTTATAATTAGTTAAAATGATACAGCTTTTATATTTATTATCTTCTATGAAGATATAGGCTGGTAATCGTTCCATAATTCATGACATCTTCCTGTGTTATGTACTGCATATCTTTTTCCATAAAATTTAATTACATAGGGATATGAACTATCTCCAATAAATTTTATAAGAGCAGGAGCATAGCTTCTCAGCGTCTGCTTCTGCTCTTTTATGCAGTATTTTGTTTTATTTGTAGTAGTTTTATTTATACAGTAATAAAGATTAGATTTATGTAACCTAATCTTTATAGATTGTACATATGTTAGTGAGGTCTTATCTTTACGACCACACCATGATATAAAACATGCTTCATACATACCACCACTCCATGGTAAGTACAATAATAGTAGCTATAGCAATGATTGCTAAACCTATGTTTTCCTGTGTATCTATCTTCATTTATTCACCATCTAAATTATATAGCCAACTAAGAGTTTCTTTTTTAACTAAAGTTGTTTTAAGCTTTCCTAAACACAATAAAGATAATATTTTTCTTTGAAGTCTTTCTTCAGGAAGTGCTTTTAGATATTTATATTGAGCTTCTGTAAACTCAACATTATAAGTTTCAGTAAATCCTAAATAATCTAATATAATTTGACTTGGTTTATCTAAAATAAAATAGATAAAATCATTACCTTTACCATCATTTAACGCTGTTAACATTATTCCTCCATTGGAATATATCCTAAGGCTTTATAGTGTTCTACCTTTTGTAATAATTTATCTAATTGTGTAGAGGTAGCACACCATGTCAAACCTACTACATCTAGTTCTTTTTCAATAAAGTACTCTAGTAGATTTATATCTCTAGGTACTTTAATCTTATAGAGACTACTTTCTATTTGTACAATTTCGTCTCTATCTTTTAAATACACATCAATAATCATAAAGTTATACCATGTTTAGATAGGTATTTATCTATTTCGTAATAATCATCATCATATACATCTATATCTTTATATAGTTTCTTAAAGCATCTTTTCAGACAGTCTTTATCTTCTTTATGCTTATCAGTCATATAAATTAGATATAGTCTTTTAGACACTTTATGTGTCCATAGAATCATATCTAATTCTGGACAATAAATTAAATGTCCTACTTCTTTAATAATTGTTTCTTTTGTTTGATTTACTTGGTTCTCAAAATGATTAATCATATTAATCATGATATTATCTAAATTATTCATTTGTATCTCCTGAACTATGTAATCAAAAAATAAAAGGGAGGATTTCTCCTCCCATTGGCTATTAGAAGTATCTACGTAAAGGTAGCTTATTAGTAGGTTGTTCTGCTAATGGAGTACTCTTACCTCTACGATAAATACTCTTACCCCAAGCTAAATGCTGTCCTTCCTCAAGAGGAATACCGTAACTTGCTGCTACCTCATCCTCAATAGGAGCTTCTAAGCTTGTCTTACTTTCTCCGGGTTGTAACTCCTGCATAATTGCAAGAGTCTCCTTATTGTCTTGTCTAAGCAGGTTTCTTACCCTGCTTACTAATGAGGTACCCGTGATTTCACCAGTAACTTTTAGTAATCCATCTAATGGCACACCGTTTAAATCAGGATTACTAAATGTTTGAATAATTGAGATGCTGTCACCATCTCTTTCGTAAAGACATACTACGCTATTCATCCAATATTCTGGAATAGTACGATTAGCAGTTGAATTAGAAGAATTGTTAGTTGTAATGGCTGAATTATTAAACATAATAAAATTTCCTTAGTAAGAATTAACAAAACCCACAATTGGGCACAAACGAACTAAATGAACTCTAAACCTCTTAGAGCCCATAAAAGGCGAAGCCTTATATTAATTCGTCTATAAGACGTGTTGATATTTCGGTAGTACTTCGGTATTACACTATCGAGACAGTGTTTCGTTAGTGTTTCGTTAGTGTT
>ULWZ01072952.1_pt1 | contig 72799 bp, 56 predicted proteins | sample 1960811 | NCBI WGS metagenome assembly ULWZ01 (sample SAMEA4835825, study PRJEB28245) | human gut metagenome | biome: gut microbiome; material: fecal sample | place: Denmark | collected 2008 | reverse complement strand
CTAAGAGTAGAGAAAAGACTGATACTCCTGTTTGTGAGATTGTAGCTTTAGAAAAGGTATCAGTTGATTAAGCTCTAATTTGTCTTTTCTGTCAATTTTAGTTCCTTCTTTTTGAAAGTTGTTTCAGATCTAGGAGGAGATGTTCCAAGAGCTTATCTATAAATTTTTAACAGTCTTAGAAAATTGTTATAACTTTCTAAAATTTATTGCAGATTTTGAAAGTCTACTTTTGTGTAAATTGTGTTCATTTTTCTAAAAATTCAACTTTTTTTAGAAAATTGAAACGGTTACATGTTTTTTATTGCACTAAATCTAAGCGATTGACAAAAATATTAAGAAAAATCATCAAATAAAATAAATCCTTATATTTCAATAAATAACCATTTTATTATCCACAAAATTCATCTTAAAAGCTCATTTTTGAACTTTAGCATATAGAAAAAAACATTAAACACCTATAATACTAGAGTAACTGAGACGAAAGTCTTGATTAACTTATACTAATTAGGTCGCGAAAGTGACTATTTTCAAACAGGGAAATGCGATGCTTATAGGTATTCCTAAAGAGAGCTTGCAAGGTGAGACTAGAGTTGCTGCAACTCCAGACACCGTAGGTAAGCTTTTAAAATTAGGCTTTGAAGTAGCTGTTCAAAGCAATGCTGGTGCTCTTGCAAGTTTTGACGACTCTGCATATGAGAAAGCTGGTGCAAAGATAGGTAACGAGAAAGATGTTTGGGCAGCCGACATTATCTTTAAGTTAAATGCTCCAACCGATGCTGAAATTGAACTGATGCATGAAGGCCAAACTCTTGTAAGTTTTATCCGTCCTGCTCAGAACAAAGATTTAGTTGATAAGCTCAATGCCAAGAAAGTAACTGTAATGGCAATGGACATGGTGCCACGTATTTCACGTGCTCAGTCTTTAGATGCTTTATCATCAACTGCAAATATTTCAGGTTATCGTGCTGTTATTGAAGCTGCTCATGCTTTTGGCAGATTCTTTACAGGTCAGGTAACCGCTGCAGGTAAAGTTCCTCCTGCAAAAGTAATGGTTATCGGTGCTGGTGTAGCAGGTCTAGCTGCCATCGGTACAGCTCACTCATTAGGTGCTATTGTTCGAGCATTTGATACTCGTCTTGAGGTAGCAGATCAGATTAGATCAATGGGTGGCGAATTCTTAAAGCTTGATTTCAAGACTGAAGATGGCGGTTCATCAGACGGTTACGCTAAGGTAATGTCAGATGAGTTCATCAAAGCTGAAATGGATTTATTTGCAAAGCAGTGTAAAGATGTAGATATCATCATTACTACCGCTGCAATTCCTGGTAAGAAAGCTCCACGTCTGATTACTAAAGAAATGGTAGCTTCAATGAAGCCTGGTTCTGTAATTGTTGACTTAGCTGCTGCAACAGGCGGTAACTGCGATGGTACAGTTGCAGGTAAGGTTATTACTACAGACAATGGCGTTAAGATGATAGGTTACACCGATCTTGCAGCTCGTCTTCCTGCTCAGTCTTCACAGCTTTACTCAACAAACTTAGTAAATCTGATGAAGCTTCTATGCAAGAACAAAGATGGCTTGATCGATGTAAACTTTGATGACGTTGTTCTACGTAACATGACCGTTACTAAAGATGGTGAAGTTACCTTCCCACCTCCAAAGATCAGCGTATCAGCAGCTCCTCAGGCTAAGGCTGATGTTGCAGCTCCTGCAAAGCAAGAGCCTAAGAAAGCAAGCCCTGCTTTAAAGATTGTAGCTCTAGCTGCAATCGTAGTTGCATTCATGTTAATCGGTGGCTACGCTCCAGAGAAGTTCTTACCACACTTCACCGTATTCGTATTAGCTTGCGTTGTAGGTTACTACGTAGTATGGAACGTTTCACACTCACTGCACACTCCATTGATGTCTGTAACTAATGCTATTTCAGGTATCGTGGTTGTAGGTGCAATGGTGCAGATTGGCGATTCAATTATTATCGGCATTCTTGCATTTATTGGTGTTTTACTAGTATCTATCAATATCTTTGGTGGTTTTGCTGTAACACGCCGTATGCTAGCTATGTTCAGAAAACAGCAATAGTAGGTAAGGAGATAATTTAATATGTTAGGTTTAACTCATATGGCCTACATTCTTGCAGCGCTATTATTCATTATGGCGCTAGCAGGTCTATCAAAGCAGGAAACTGCAAAAATGGGCTGTCTATCTGGTATGGTTGGTATGGCCATTGCCTTATTAGCAACCTTCGTACGTGTTGGCAACATCTTTGATAATCCATCTGTATGTATCTTCGTGATCGTTGTTGCAATGATCGGTGGTGCAGTTGTCGGTATTTACGTTGCACGTAAAGTTCAGATGACTCAGATGCCAGAGCTTATTGCTTGCTTACACAGCTTCGTAGGTTTAGCAGCTGTATTAGTAGGCTTTAACAGCTACATCCACATGCAAGAAGATCCTGCCGTATTCTTAGCAACTCCAGTTGCTGAGTTAAATACTGAGTTAGTTGAAATCTTCTTGGGTATCTTCATTGGTGCTGTAACCTTTACAGGTTCTATCGTAGCTTACGGTAAGTTAAACGGTACTTATAAGTTACGTATCTTTAAGTCAGCTCCATTGAGCTTACCATATGGCAATGCTCTAAATTTAGGTGCTTTAGTTGTTTCATTCCTGTTATTGATTTGGTTCTTAGCAGCTAATGAGGCTCCTGCATTCCCATTATTAGTAATGACAGTGATTGCTTTACTATTTGGTGTTCACTTAGTTGCTGCTATCGGTGGCGCTGATATGCCAGTAGTTATCTCAATGCTGAATTCATATTCAGGTTGGGCTGCTGCAGCATCAGGCTTCATGTTAAACAATGACCTTTTGATCGTAACTGGTGCTTTAGTAGGTTCTTCAGGTGCTATTCTGTCTTATATCATGTGTAAGGCTATGAACCGTTCATTCATCTCAGTTATTGCAGGTGGCTTTGGTAATGCACCAGCTGCTGCTAAGAAAGATGAAGAAATGGGAGAGTATCATGAGTTAAAGGCAAATGAAGTTGCTGACTTATTAAAGAACTCAAGCTCAGTTATCATCACCCCAGGCTATGGTATGGCTGTAGCTCAGGCTCAGAACGCTGTTGCAGCTTTAACTGAGAAGTTAAAAGCTCGTGGTATCGAAGTTCGCTTCGCTATTCACCCTGTAGCAGGTCGTCTACCAGGACACATGAACGTTCTGTTAGCTGAGGCAAAAGTTCCATATGATATCGTATTCGAAATGGACGAAATCAATGACGATTTCGAGAATACTGATACTGTATTGGTCATCGGTGCTAACGATACTGTTAACCCAGCTGCAGCAGAAGATCCATCAAGCCCAATCGCTGGTATGCCAGTACTTGAGGTTTGGAAGGCTCGCAATGTTGTTGTATTCAAGCGTTCTATGAACCCAGGCTATGCTGGTGTTCAGAACCCACTGTTCTTCAAGGACAACACCTCAATGTGCTTCGGTGATGCTAAAAAGACAGTTGAGGATATCGTATCAAACTTATAATCTGACTGTTTAGTTTACCAGTCAGGTTCATAGGATAAGAGGTCTTACTTCAGATGGAGTAGGGCCTTTCTTTTTTTTTGAGGCCAAAAGAGGCAAATTTCTTTACAGATTAAAATCATGAAGATGTGCTTTAGATGGAGAATATTTTAACGAACAGAAAAAAAAATTAATTTTTTATTAAAGTTCTGCTGCTGACTGACCGATAATAGGTTGATAGACAGAAGTGGGACTGAACTTTTGTCAAGGAGAGAGTTATGGCAATAGATTCAAATGCACTGTCCAACATCAGAAACGCAATTGCAAGTTATTCTGGCAGTGGATCTTCGTATACAGAATCGCTGAAAAATCAGGCTAATGACAGTGTAAATTCATTAGCTCAGAAAGCTGCTTCATTTGCAACCAAGAGTCGCTACAAGGCTGCTTTTGAAGAAAAAATGAAGATTGCCAATGAATCCTCAGATACTGTTGATATCAGCAAAGAGTCCCTTGTAGCCTTAAAGAAATACAATCAGACTGAAGTAAGCGCAGCATCAAAGAAGGAATCTTCAAGCTCAAGTGGCTATACCTACGACTATCAGGCTATCAGAAAAAAGAATCTTGAGAATATAGCTGCAATCGAGAAGGAAGTTTCTGAGAAGTACGGCAAGAAGACTGATGGTACAGTCAGTGCCGACAAATCATCAGACGATTCTGTAAAGTCATCAGCTTCAGCTGACAGTACAACATCTGCAGACAAGACATCATCTACAGACAAGGGCACAGATACCACTAAAACTCAGAGTTCGTCTACTGCAGAAAAGACCACTTCATACAGCTATGACTACAGTGCCATGAAGGCGAAGGATGCACAGACAGCATCAAGGATAGAGTCTGAAGTAAAGGCTCAGTACACAGGTCACAACAGCCCTGATGACATTGTAAATTAGGCCTGCTTTTGCTGAACTTAATAAAAGGAGATCATATGATCTCCTTTTTTGATCCTAGATATGATGCTTAAACTAGGCTTTACCGTCGTCCTGCAAAATTACCCAGGAGCATGGATCCTTACCTGACTGAACCTTGCCTGAACTGCTGATTACTTTTGCAATTGCAGCTGAACTTCTGACTACTATCAGTGAGGTTGCAGTTGATTCAAGATCTTTAGAAATCTCATCAGGATTTACCTTTAAAACGGGCTCTCCCACAGATACCTGCTGTCCTAGCTTTGCAACTGCAGCCAAACCGGCACCAGTAAAACTGCTTGTACCTATACCAAAAGTTACATATATCTCAACACCCTGGTCAGTTCGCACAGCAAAAGCATTGTTTGAGGCGATGATTCTTGAGATGGTACCGCTGCATGGAGCTACAATCGTGTCGGCATCAGTGTCAGGAACAACAGCAACACCATCACCTATCAGTTTTTCAGAAATAACCAGATCCGGCACTTCTTCAAGTGAAATTAAATTTCCGCTGATGGGGGCAAAGAGCTCTAAATCAGCTTCGTCCTTGACATCCTGACTTACAGTCTGAGTTTTTTGAAAAAAAGAAAAAAGTTTCATCTGATTCCTTGAATAACAGCAAGAATTACTTAACCATTACAGTCGGCACTGTGCTGACTGCTACAGGGAGTTGATAATTTCTGACAGCTCTGTACCTGAATAAGTTGTCATTATTTTATTATACAGCTCTTTGTCAAAGACAGGCTGAATATCCTCTTCAAGGTTCAGTCTTTCAACAACATTCTTGATCCTGTCAATGTTGTACGCTCCTGTTACAAGATAGGTAACACCCAGTCTGTAAAAGAACGGTATAAGCTCTGATCTTGAGGCAAAGCGTCCTGCCACACCCAGGGTGGCACCTGACTCAAAGGCAGCTTTAGCTGCCATTACAATCATTTTGGCAAGTACTGGCGTAAAGGCTTTATCCGGAGGACATGGCGCAGATGCATATTCAGCCAGGGAACTTGTTCCTATGATCATCATCGATCCCTCTTTTGCAATTGCTGGAGCCAGGAGAACTGCAGCCGGTGTCTCAATCATGAAACTTATCTCCATATTTCCATGCTCGGCATTTTCTTTTTCAAGCTCTATTAAACTGTCGTTTGCCAGTTTTAAAAGGTAATCCTTTTCTGAAATCTTGGTGACAAGAGGGAAAACAATTGTAATGGTTCTGCCTTTGGATGCTCTTAAAAGAGCTCGGATTTCCTTTTTTAAAAGGTTGGTTCCAACATAGGCTCCATATCCCTTCAAAGGACCGCATTCGTCCAGGCGAATATTAAAAAGAGGTTTTTTGTCATCGGCAAAGTCAAAGGTTCTTGCAGTAATTGGAGCACCGTTTTTTATAGGAGAGAAGATCCTGTAAAAGGCACTGGTCATTTCATCTTCAGATGGCTCATAACTTGAAGATAAAAACAGAAATTCAGATCTTAACAGGCCAAGACCATGTTTTTTAATCTGTTCGTTACTGCCGTTGCTTATGGCACCTACAGCACAGGCTATGGTAAGGTTCAGCAGAGATTCATCATTTATCTGATCCTCGTAAAGATCCTGTCTTGTCAGCAGACTTTCTTTGATGTCGTCTGAAGGTTCAACGATTACCACTGAGGAGTTGCCGTCAACAAGCACTGTAGTGTTGTTTTTAATGGTTGTAGCATCAAAGACACCGAATACAGCCGGAATTGACAGTTCTCTTAAAACCACACCAAGATGTCCTGAGTCATGACCACCCTCTAAGATCACACCTTTGATGTATTTTGTGTCCAGTGACAGAAGCTGAGCAGGTGAGATATTGGTGGTAATTAAAATTACGTCTTTAGTAAGAGTAGGCAGTTCAATTTCATCACCGTGAGCATGCTCTAACGTATGAATGAATTCATTCATAAGAGAGGTTAACTCTTCCTTATCAGCCTTTAAATCATTGTTGTGCTTATAAAACGCATCAAGATTGCCTAAAAGTACGGTTCTTGCGGCCATACAGGAGGAGCATCCCTGATTTATAAGATCGATAACTTCGGTTTTGTTGTCTGAAGAGGTGATAAATCCTGCTGCTGCACCTAAAAGATCACGTACGGTATCTTTAGCCGGATTTACAATCTGGCGCAGTTTCTGTGCAAACTGAGTGGATTTTTTGATAAATCTGTCGATTTCGCTTTCGCTGTCAAATGCAAAGAGTTCCTCTTTGCTGTAGTCAGATTTCTGTCTTGCAATTACCAGGGCAGGAGCCACTGTAATTCCTGCTCCTACAGAAACTCCTGAAAGTGTATACATAAAAACCTCTATAAACTGCGCAATAAAACTTTTACAACAATTGTATTGCCATATAAAGTTTTAGTTTTAACCGTTGGCAGAAATGATCTGACACAGTCAGACAGTTTTGCCATATAAATCACGAATTCTATGCAACTATGCTAGTTGTTATGATAACAATATGTTCATAAGATCAAAAGGTAATTCTGAAGATGAGACTGGAATGAATAAAACGTTCAGTCCGCATCTCGTTCTATCATTATCATAACCAGAATGCTGCGTTTATAACCTGCTTACACAGCAACGAAAAAGACTAGAAATTCTCATGATTAGGAACAGTTGGTGATGATATTTACAGTTAAGCCTGACAGCAGAATAACAAATTTCAGCTGTATCAATGGCTATAATACAATCTTAGGTGTTAATGATGAAGTATTGAAGTTAATCAGGACTGTCACGATCGAAAGTTTCAGCTTCTTTTATTCCCAGCTCTTTAATACAGTGAAGTAATTCACAATTCAATACGAGAATGTAATTTAAATTTTACAAGCCTGTGATAACATGGAAGTGGTTTATCCGTCAGGCAAGAGACCTGCTTTTATAAAGCTACAAGTTCTCAATTAAATATAAAAATGTCTCTGCCTTACCCATCTCAGATTTAGCATTATCTTTTAATCTTCAGGGATTGACTCTCTGTTTTTGTTTAAAGCAATATGCTTTGTAACATCTTTGAGCAAAAGTCGAGTCAGACTGATGATCTCCAGTTTTATTTCTATTTTCCTGAAGCCCGTCTTGCGACAGAGAGGACTTTTAAGACAATAATTTTTCTGTCGCACATCAAAAAACGATATATAAATTTCTTATGGGAGTATGAACCAATGAATAAAGTTTACAAAGTTGTCTGGAACAGTGCTTTGCAGTGTTACACCGTGGTAAGTGAGATTGCAAAATCTCACACCAAGAGTTCTTCTAAAAAGGTTGTAGGTGCTACACTTCTTGCTTCACTGATTTCTTTGCCTGTTTGCGCCAACGCTGAAGATGTAAACCGAGTCTACACAACAGATGATATAAACTGGAATGAGGATGTAAATTTATCTTACTCATACTTAACACTTGACAATCAAAATGTTGTCGCATTAAAAGATGTAAATATAAAGGAAGGCGGCTCAATTTTAGGATCTTCCATTGATTCATCTCTTCATGTTAAAGGAGATATGAACATTATCAATAAGGCAACTCCTACATCAACGGAAGACTATTTAAAAGTTCAATCTTTAGCATCAATATGCAATGCGAAGATCGATGGAAATTTAAATGTAATTTCAGATAATATTCATGAATATATCACTAACTATGAAGGTGTTGATTACAAAAATAAAAGTTATTTATCATCATTTTATACTAAGGATCTGAGTGTTGGAAAAGATTTAACCCTTGAAAAGTCTAGCTTTTCATTATCATCAGAGATAAAGGAAGATTCATTAAATAGATTCACACCTCCAACAATATCTGAAGAAGATAAGAATGACCCAGAAAAATATGCTGAATATGTGAAAGAATACAATGAAGCTTATAGTAATTTCATGAATTCTCTAACGAAAGATGATTTCGAGCTGGGAAATGCTGCAATAGAGGGTAATCTTACCCAGACAGATGGAGCAAAAACTTATGTTGAAAAATATTCTTCAATAAAAGTAGGTGGTGATTTCTCCTCAGACAATAGTGAGGTTGTAGTTACAGACAATTCAACACTAACAGTTGATGGAAATATGACTGTATCGCAGGATGTTGATGAAAATGTCTGGAACAAGGCAGAGAATGGTTCATCAATTACCGTAAACGGTGATTTAAATGTAAAAGGTCTGTATAAAGAAGGTGCTTATGATGGAAGTTCAGATGCAGCAAATAACGCATACTATCGTCTGACTTTGTTTGCAACAGGAGAAGGATCTTCAATCAATGTTAAAGGTGATGTAAATATCACTGATAATGCACAGGTATTCACTGAAACATACTCAAATCCTATTGATAACGCAAATCACGAACAGTATATCTCTAAAGATAATTTTAAGAGTATTGCCACATCAACCTATGAAGGCAATGTAAATGTCAGCCTAAACAGTAAGTTTGGAGCCTACAATGCCGGTGATGTTTCTGTCAAAGGAAATGTAACAGCTCAGTCAGGTGGTCAGATCGGTGCCTGGGATTCAGATTCAACCATGGATATTGCTGGAAATGTAAAACTTTCAGATGAGAATTCTGAAATTAATGCAGGCAGAACTGGAAAAATCAGAGTTGCAGGTGATCTCTCTTTAAATAACGAAGCCAGAACCTACATTGAATCAAATGCATCTTTAAAAGTAGGTGGTAACTATTCATCTGAAAATGGTGAAGTTGTAGTTACAGACAATTCAACACTAACAGTTGATGGAGATATGACTGTATCGCAGGATGTTGATGAAAATGTCTGGAACAAGGCAGAGAATGGTTCATCAATTACCGTAAACGGTGATTTGAATGTAAAAGGCCTTTACAAAGAAGGCGACCATAATGCAACCACCGATGCTGAAGAAAATGCCTACTATCGTCTGATGTTGTTTGCAACAGGAGAAGGTTCATCAATCAACGTTAAAGGTGATGTAAATATCACTGATAATGCACATGTATTCACTGAAACATACTCAAATCCTATTGATAATCCAGATCATGACAAGTACATCTCAAAGGATAACTTTAAGAGTATTGCCACATCAACCTATGAAGGCAATGTAAATGTCAGCCGAAACAGTGCGTTTGGAGCCTACAATGCCGGTGATGTTTCTGTCAAAGGAAATGTAACAGCTCAGTTAGGTGGTAAGATCGGTGCCTGGGATTCAGATTCAACCATGGATATTGCCGGTAACGTAAAGGTTTCAGACAAAGGTTCTGAAATCGGTGTAGGCAGAACTGGAAAAATCAGAGTTGTAGGTGATCTCTCTTTAAATAACGAAGCCAGAACCCACATTGAATCAAATGCATCTTTAAAAGTAGGTGGTAACTATTCATCTGAAAATGGTGAAGTTGTAGTTACAGACAATTCAACACTAACAGTTGATGGAGATATGACTGTATCGCAGGATGTTGATGAAAATGTCTGGAACAAGGCAGAGAACGGTTCATCAATTACCGTAAACGGTGATTTGAATGTAAAAGGCCTTTACAAAGAAGGCGACTATAATGCAACCACCGGTGCTGAAGGAAATGCCTACCATCGCCTGATGCTGTTCGCATCAGGAGAAGGTTCATCAATCAACGTTAAAGGTGACACCTATGTTTCCGATAACGTTCAGTTATTTACTGAATCTTACTCAAATTCTCTTGATAATCCAGATCATGACAAGTACATCTCAAAGGATAACTTTAAGAGTATTGCCACCTCAACCTATGAAGGCAATGTAAATGTAAGCCGCAATGGTAAGTTCGGTTCATTCAATGCCGGCGATACAGTTGTAAAAGGAAATGTAACAGCTGTATCTGGCGGTGATATTGATGTCTGGGATTCAGATTCAACAATGGATATTGCCGGTAACGTAAAGGTTTCAGATAAAGGTTCTAAAATCAGTGTAGGCAGAACCGGTAAAATCAACATTGCAGGAAATCTTAATGTATCAGACGGTGCCAGTTCCCTTATCGGTAAGGACTCAGTACTTACTGTAGGCAAGACTTTCTCTGTTAAGGATGCAACTCTTAATATTGAAAACGGTAAGCTGTTACTCTCAGGCGAGAATGCAGTACTTGATTTAACCTCAAACGGTGTCCTAAAGACCAATACCGCAGGCTCAGTAAAGATTGAGAAGGGTGCACAGGTAAAATCAAAGACAGCAACCCTAGTATCAGAGGATAAGACCACTACAGCAGAAGGTGTAGCTGAAAAGACCTTTGATGCTGATGCTCTGTCAAAGGTAAGTCTTGTAGATTTCGGTGAGACAACCTTAGATGAGGCAAAGAAACTTCACAGCATTCTCTTTACCTCTGACACAGGTATTCTTGATGTGACAATTAAAGATAAGCCATCAGCTGACGACAAGGGTAACGTAAGCTTTGATGATGCCATCAGTGCAGGCGGTACCTCAGCTGTTGAGGATAAGACCGTTGCCGGAGTTGATACTTCTGACAAGACACTTTCTGATTTAACACCAAGTGATTCGTCATGGGGCAGTGCCTCATTGAAGGAAGGTCAGAACAATCTGAACTTAGGCTCAGCCAATCTTGCATTGAACAATGCTGAGAACAACGGCGGTTCATTTGTATCCACAGCTGACGGTAAGGCAGGTAGTGTAACCATGGATAATGGTGCAAACTTAGGTCTTAACGGAAGCGGTAACATCGGTGGCATTGTTGCTTCAGATAACGGTGCAGGTAACGTACTTGTAGGTACAGACAAGACTGGCTCAGTAACAGCTGATAATGTAGGTTCAGAAAAGGCTGCTGTAGGCTCTGTATCTGTAGGTTCTGGTTCAGAACTTACTGTAAGCAATGCCCTGTATGCATTAAAGGCAACCTTTGACAAGGCCTCATCACTTATCTCACAAATACTTGAGACACCTGAACTTAAGGCTGTAGGCGACAATATCTCCATTAAGGCAGACAGGTCAGTATTAGGCGGTCTGATTTCAGGTAAGAACACCTCACTGGAGCCTAAGTTCCTGTCATTGAAGGAGGACTTAAAACTCTTAGGTGGTGCAGCTCTGAACACAGAAAATCTTGCACTGTCAGGTAAAACCTTATTTGTTGACCCTGCCTGGAATGAGGATGCCTCTGTAGTAACAGCAGACAGACTGTCAGGAGCTAATGGTGATACTCTTGATGGCGCCATGACTGCAGGTCAGAACTCTCTGATTGCAGTTTGCTCATCAATGGACATTAACACAGCTAAAGCCTATGCAGCCCGTAATCTTTCAGAGACCGGCACAGGTGCCATTGTTTACTTAGGTAAGAGCATTAAGGTTGCAGACAGCGGCTCAATCAGAGTTGACGGTTCATTAACCTCACTGCCTGTAACAGCTGCAAACACTGTAGTTATCGAAAACAACGGCAGACTTGTTCTTGATAATGATGCAAGTGTAGGCTTTGAGGCTGCAAACGGTACTGTAGTAAACAACGGAACTGTAGCAGTTAAGAAAGACTCTCTGTCAAACGGTCAGAAGATAGTCGCATTTACAGGTGAGAATGTTACTGTGTCAGGTACTGGAACCTATGATTTAGGTTCAGCTCTGTTCTCTGCACAGAACAACGGTAACGGAACACTGACTGTAGACTATGACGAGGCTAAGGCAACATCAGCTCTTCAGGGAACTGAATATACTGTAGCTCAGTCTGTAAAGAGTGCTGTTCAGTCAGGTCTTGCTGTACGTAATGGCACAATCCTTGGCGATTTGGTAAACAGCGGTAACAGCGCATCTACTGCTGACACCTTAAATCAGCTGACAAGAATGGGGGCACTTTCAGGCTCTGTAGCAAATGCAAAACTTGCATCAGACAGCAGTGTAAGAGCCATAGACTCAAGATTGAAGACCTCTGGTATAAAGACCTCTTCACAGGCTAAGGTTGACGGCAGCAGGGTATCAGTATGGGTACAGCCTGTATTCTCACGTCAGTCTTCAAGCTCACTTGATGCAGGTATTTCTCAGTACGGTCTGAAGACCACACTGCGTGGCGGTGTTGCAGGTCTTGATACTGCATTTGCAGACAACTGGACCTTAGGTGCAGCTCTAAGCGTAGGTAACGGTAGCTCAAGTTCAAAGAACATTAAGAATGTCTCAGGTGACTTTGACTACTACGGAGTAAGTCTGTATGGCGCTTATGTTAACGATGCACTGCGTGTAAGCTCAGACATCGGTTATACCAAGGTATCAAATGATGCTGCAGCCTACAATTCATTAGGCAAGTTCACAGCAGATATTGATACTACTGTATTAACAGCAGGTATCAGGGGTGGCTACACCTTCAGTACTTCATTTGCCGATATCACTCCTCATGCAGGTATCCGCTACACTAGCTATGATGTGGATGACTACTCAGCAGTATCAGGTCTTTACAGAATGGATAACGAGGGCGGTTCATCCTCACTTGTATCCTTCCCTGTAGGTGTTTCCTTCAGTAAGAGCATTGCTGCAGGCAACTGGACTGTAGTTCCTGCTGTTGATTTTGAGGTAATACCTGTAGCAGGTGATAAGGACAAAGACACAAGGTCTGTATTTGACGGTGTGTCAACCACTGTTAACACCAAACTGCATGACGGTATCAACTACTCAACCTATGTAGGACTTGATGCAATGTACGGTGACAGCCTGTCACTTGGCATCAGCTACAACTACACAGGTTCTGATAATGTTGATGATCACAGTGTCAACGCAGGTGTACGTTATACCTTCTAGTCAGGTCTAACATAAACTGAATAAGGCCTCTGCCGTAAAAAACAGGGGCTTTTTTGTATTCTCAGCATAAGCTTTATCTACAGGATTGAAAGTACAATGAGCTTGTCAACTTTGGATCCTGGCAAATCTATATGGAGTTTGCGCCGACGCTGCAGCTCAAAGCCTAAGGCAACAAAATTAAGATCCTGCAAACAAAAAACATCCTGGACAGGTTATGGGTGATAAGAGATCTAAATGTTGTAAAACTCAAATGTCGCAGGATCCATGCATGTAATAATGATGGTGAAAATATAGAGTCAGAGCTGATGTTTTTGCCTTGAGAGTTCATATCAGCGGTACAGTAAAAATGATTGTACCGCATCAGTTTCATTATTTTAACGAGCTTTTTTTCTGCATTTCAACATAATATTTTGTTCCCGCACAAACAGCAGCAGGTGGTATCAGAATATTTAAAACCGGTATGGCTATCATAAATGCGATTGTAGCTCCGATAGTAAAAGTGGGAATGGCATTGTTCTTCAGATCGGACATCATCAGACTAAAGGGGATCTTGTGGTTGTCATACGCATAGTCGGTGTACTGCAGAGCACCCATCCAGGCTGTGAGCAGAAACCAGAGAACAGGGGAGATCACATTGATAACCGGAATAAATGAAATCACAAGACAGATTAGAGCTAATGGAAGAAAGAACAGCTGTTTTTTTAGTTCTCTCTTTAAAATTCTCGGAATATCCTTTATCAGCTCAAAAATTCCCATGTCATCACCGTGAGTGCCGTTTATAAGCGATTCCACTTTGTCAGCTAAAAGACCGTAAAAGGGGGAGGCGATAATGGTGGCAACAGTTGAGAAAAAGTAACCGGCGACAAAGATAATCGTAATCCCCAGAAGGTAAGCAAGTATATAGGCAAGAAAAGATAAAAAGTCAGGCAGTCCTTCAAACAGTGAAAATATAAGTTCTTTTAAATAGGTAAATAAAAAGTATGAACAGGAAGACATGAAAAGCACATTCACGATGAGCGGAATGATGATATAAAGTCTGCATTCCTTACTCAGTGCCAGCTTTAATCCTGTAAAGATAAAGGAAACGGATTCACCAAACGTGATTTCTTTTGAAGAGCTTAAGTGTGTCTGAAAATTCTCGTTCATTTAAATTATCCTGTGTTTTTATCAGCAATAATAACATGTAGATACAGAACAGAGGGTAGAGTTCAACTCAAAAATTGACATTCGCACAATCATATCTTATACAGTTTTATAAAAAAGCAGATATAACGGGCCAGTCTTAAGAGCTGAGGATATTCTGCGCAGACTTTTTAAATTCAGGTATGATGAATTATTTTTACTGTGGTCTAAAATACTTTAAAAGAGCGATAAAACAAAGAAAAAATAATGTAATTAGTTTAAAATAATCATATTTCATAATTTCAGATCAAATCAGCAGAGAATTTGCAGACAGAACTGCTTACAGGAGCAAATAAAATGACACTAAACGATTCAAGTTCCTTAATTTTAATTGTTGGTGCCATTGCCATTTTAGCCTTTGTTGTTCATGGTTTATGGTTTTCTGGCAGAAGCATTAACCGTAAATTAGTTAAAGGCTCAAAAGAAGATCAGGAAATTGCTCTATCAAATGCTGTAGGCAAGGTTCGTATTGTTAAGCCAAAAGAGATTGGTGCTGAAAATGATTTTAATGCTTTAAATGTAAAGCATGAGAATTACTCAAGTCAGAATAGCAATAATAAAGTTGAACCTGTAGTCTCTTTGTCTACTGATTTTTCTCTGCAGGAAAAAGATCCTAGAACTCCTGAAAATACCTATGAGTTAAATCTTTTTGCATCAGAAGGTCGTCCTTACAGAGGACTTGATCTTGAAGAGCTGTTTAATAACTATGGTATTTTAAAAGGCGAAAAAGACATTTACTGTGTATATGAGAATCCACAATTAAAAGACAGAATTGTGTTCAGACTCTGCTCACTAGAAGCTCCATATGCATTCCCTGATAATATGGAATCCTTTTCAACCTCATCTTTAGCTTTATATATGCAGTTACCTCCAAAAGGTAAAGCATTCTTATACTATAGAGCAATGCATATTGCAGCAAAGTGCCTAGTAGAGCATTTAGGTGGTGTCATTAAAGACAACAATAACAAAGAAATGACCGATGAGTCTTTAGAACAGACTGAACTTCTCTTAAAGAAATATGACAAATCTGATGCTGAGGAGTAATCGTCATGACTGGTACAGCTGTTACTTCTAAAAATGTAGAGGCTTTAAATCCTGATGAACTAGAAAAGGAATACCGTAAACTTGTAGATACTCTAAATTCTTATTCTAAAGCTTACTATGTTGATGACAATCCTGTAGTTCCTGATGCTGAATATGACAGGCTCTACCGTCAATTAGAGTTAATAGAGCAAAGTAATCTTAATATCATAGCTGATGATTCACCTACAAAAAGAGTAGGTGGTGCTACCTTATCAGAGTTTGAGCAGGTAACTCACCGTGTCCCATTGATGTCTATGGGAGATATCTTTAATAATGCTGAACTTATAGATTTTGATGCAAGAATGAGTTCATCCTCAGGTCAGAGTGTCGTTGAGTATTGTGCTGAGCCTAAATTAGATGGTCTTGCTGTATCTTTAATTTATAAAAAAGGTAAGTTAGTTCAAGCTGCAACCCGTGGTGATGGCAAGATAGGAGAGAATGTCACCTCCAATGTCATGACCATTAAAGCAATTCCTTTAAAGCTAACAGGAGATAAGGTTCCTGATTACATTGATGTAAGAGGCGAGGTGATTATGACCCGCTCAGGCTTTAATCAGTGGAATGAAAGAGCTAGAGCAACTGGAGGTAAAGTCTTTGCCAATCCTAGAAATGCAGCAGCAGGCTCTCTAAGACAGTTAGATCCAAAAATTACTGCTAAACGTCCTTTAGCTTTCTTTGCCTACTATGTAGGTGAATGTGAAGGTTATGATTTACCTCGTGATCAGTACCATCGTCTTTTAGCTTTAAAAGAATTAGGTTTCCCTGTAAATTCTAATATCAAATGTGTAAAAGGTCTTAATGGCTTAAAGACTTTTTATGAGGATATCCTTTCAAGGCGTGAAACACTAAACTACGACATTGATGGTGTCGTTTTAAAGATAAATTCTTTAGATACCCAAGAAGAGATGGGCTTTACAGCCAAAAATCCCCGTTGGGCTATAGCCTATAAATTCCCACCTGAAGAGATGATGACTAAACTTTTAGATGTAGAGTTTCAGGTAGGAAGAACTGGAGCGATTACTCCCGTTGCTAAATTAAATCCTGTTTATGTAGGCGGAGCTACTGTATCTAGTGCAACCTTACACAATGCTGATGAAATTGAGCGCTTAGGCTTAAAAATTGGCGATATGGTGATTGTTCGTCGAGCTGGTGATGTGATCCCTCAAGTATCAGGTGTCGTCAAAGAAAAGCGTGATGGCACTGAGAAAGATATTGTTTTCCCTAAATACTGCCCTGAGTGCGGAAGCTTAATTGAGAAAGTAGAAGGTGAAGCGGTTGCCCGTTGCACCGGTGGACTTGTATGCTCTGCTCAATTGCGTCAGTCAATCATCCATTTTGTCTCTCGTGATGCGATGGATATTGAAGGCTTTGGTGACAGAATCATCGAGCAATTGGTTGCTACTAAAAAGATCTCCTCAGTTGCTGATCTTTATACTTTATCCGAGAATGATTTAGCAACTACTATTCTTGATAATGGTTCAGAGGACAGAAAGGTAAGATTTTTAGGTCACGTGGTAGCTAAAAAGCTGATAACTGCCATTGATAAATCACGTGTAACCCCATTAAATCGTTTTATCTATGCTCTGGGTATCCGTGAGGTCGGCTCCTCAACAGCAAGAACTCTAGCTTCTAACTTTAAGACTATCGACGATTTAATAAAAGCCTCCTATTCAAAACTATTAAATCTACCTGATGTAGGTCCTGTGGTGGCTCGTCATATTGCTGATTTCTTTGCTGAAAAGCATAATCTTGAGATTATTGATAGATTAGTTAAAAGAGATGATGGCTTCTTATTCTCAGCCGGCATTGAGTTAACTACACTCCCTCAACAAAGTGAGCTAAATGTAGACAATCAGCCTTTCTTAGGTAAGACCTTTGTGATCACCGGTACTTTAGATTCTATGGACAGAAATGAGGCTAAAGCTAAGCTTTTATCATTAGGTGCAAAAGTCTCAGGCTCTGTTTCTAAAAAGACCTTTGCTGTAGTCTGTGGTAGTGATCCTGGCTCTAAGCTTACTAAAGCTACAGAGCTTAATGTACGAGTGATCTACGAAGAAGAGTTTTTACAGCTTCTAAAAGAAAACGGCCTTTCTTAAATCAAAGATTGGTACTAAAAAGAATTAATTAGTGCTGATTTTTGGAGCTGCAGAGCAAGGCTCTGCAGTCCATAGGAGGTGTATTATGTTAGACAATACAAAGATATTGTATAGCTATTGTAAGATTAAGACTTACTACTTGATCACAACTAAAGGTGTATCTGTAACTTGTGTATTTGATGCTACAGAATCCTTATCTGATATTGCCTTTTCTAAGACTTCAGCATGCTCAACAGGCATATACAAGCCATGGTGAGAGTCAATCTTATCTCCTGTGTAACCAGAATTTAGTTTTCTAATCACCTCAATTCTAGCTCCAGACAGTCTTGCTGCCTCATTTAAGCTGTTTAATCTACCAGCAATATCAACTCTTCTAAAAGCAGGACGGTTCTTAATCTTAGGTAATCTTACACCGTAGAGCTCAGGGTTCTTTAAAACATCTGAATAAGCTTTAAATCTCATTAGGTATGCTTTAGTTGAACGAGATAGACGGATGCTCTCGGCATTAGGATTTTTTACTCCTGCTTTTGCGGCTCTCTGTAAAGCCTTCTTTACGCCATACTCACCCTGATTGTAAGCTACAGCTACTAATTCCCAGTCGCCTAAATCACGATACAATCTTTGCAGATACTTGATGCCAGCCTCAGTTGAGGCAAAGAAATCATAAATACCGTCGTAGTTTTGTGTTTTGTGTAATCCTAATGATTTACCTGTAGAACGAACATACTGCCAAGCACCATGTGCGCCACCATGATGTACCTTTGCATTCAAGCCACTCTCCAATAAAGGAATTGCAGCTAACTCTAGTGGAACATCATGTTCTTTGAATTTAGTTAAAAGATAATGCACATATACATCATTTCTTTGAAGATTATGTGTAATAGTGCGTGCAAATTTGCGTGCTAAGGCCTTTTCTTGATTATTAAGTTTTAGATTTAAAGTAAATCTAGACTCATCAGCTAAATCTGTTTCCCAAACAGATTTCTGCTCTCTTTGAGCTTCAAGCTCTCTTTCGTGAGCGATACGCTCTAATTCAGATTCATTAGTATTAGCCTGGACATTCGATGAGCACGCATTGATTGACATTAGTGCAGCAGCAACTACACCAACGCAAAGATATAAAGTTTTTCTAATCATCCTACCTAACTTCTTGACTACTGAGGCTAAAGCCATTTTCATCCATATTGTTACTTACGATAATTAGGAGCAAAAACCTTCATCGAGGATTTTGTTATCTCCTAAAGCGGCCGTTCTTGCAAGTTCATCGCAACGCTCGTTTTCAGCATGTCCTGCATGTCCTTTCACCCATTTAAAAGTGATTTTATGTCTGGAACATTCTTTATCGAGTCTTTGCCAGAGATCCTTGTTTTTCACAGGCGCCTTTGTGCTAGAAACCCAGTTACGGCGTTTCCAACCTTCAAGCCATGAAGTCATGCCATTTTTTACATACTGACTGTCAGTAGTAATAGTGACATTACATGGCTCTTTAAGAGATGAAAGCCCTACAATTACTGCCATGAGTTCCATACGATTGTTAGTCGTATGGATGAAACCTTGGGCAAGTTCTCTTATATGTCCCTTATAGCTTAAGATAACTCCATAACCACCAGGTCCGGGATTACCTAAACAGGAACCATCGGTATAGATTAGAACTTCTTTCATAGTCATTAAAAATTTCGATGGAAGAAGCTAACCTTCCTTAAAAAACATAATAGCAGTGTAAAGAAACACCACTGACATTATAACAGATATTTTAGCAAAATAATTTGTCTTATAAATCAATAAGAAAATTGCAAAAACAGCCTTTTACAAATACTAATTAATCTAATAATTAATAGGCAAAAGTGAAATTTGCTATTAATTCTACTTAATCTTACTTAACGCAGAATTAATCTTTAGTTAATACATAAAGTTAAAAATTCACTTTTTTTAAGACTGCATGTTTAAGCTTCAAAAACACACTCTTTAAGATCTCTTTTAATGAGATCTAAAGTGAGAGTTTTTAATGATTCTGTTACACAGTTATTCAAAACAGTACACTTAAAAACTTAGCAAAGACTTAGCTTCTATAAGATTTGTAATGTCGCAACTTAAGCTAATTTAAGCTAAAATTACATCTATGTTAAGGAGAATTTAACTTGAAAAGACAAGTAGCTTTAGATACAGAAACCACAGGTAAATCAGATGATGGTACTCCTGGTGAGCACAGAATTATCGAAGTAGGTTGTGTTGAAATTATCGATAGAAAGTTAACTGGAAGAACACTGCAGTTATATGTTAATCCTGAAAGACCAGTTGATGAAGAGGCTTTTCAGGTACACGGTATTTCTAATGAATTCTTAGCAGATAAACCAAAATTTGCAGAGGTTGCCAATCAGTTAATTGATTTTATTAGAGGCTCTGAGCTTTTAATCCATAACGCAAAGTTCGACGTAGGATTTATGGATAAAGAATGGCAGTTGCTAGGACTTAGTGAAACTACTACAGATATGGCAACTGTTGTCGATACTGTGTCTTTAGCCATGCAACTGTGCCCAGGACATCAGGTTAATCTTGATAACTTATGTAACCTTTATGATGTAGACAAGTCTGCCCGTACTGTCCATGGCGCGCTATTAGATGCTCAGATCTTAGCTGAAGTTTATTTGGCTATGACTGGTGGTCAACGTGATCTTGAGTTCTCTGAGGTAAGTGCTCACGGTAGTGCCAAATGGAAGAGACCTGAAGGTGCTAAACTGCCTTTAATGCGGGTAGAAGCGGACAGACTTGCAGTTCATATTGATAAAATGATTTCTCTATCTCAGGGGCGCCCTTTAAAATGCGAGGAGGGTAAACCTAAGATGGCAGGTTCTAACTGGTCATCTGACTATGATATGGTATTCCTAGAAAAGGGTGAAGAAGAGAAAAAATCAGATTATAAAGCTAGATTAAAAGCTCAAAAAGAAGAGATGATCCAAAAGCTTTTAAATCCTGAACAACAAGCTTTATTAAAAGAATATATGCAAAAAGATCATGAAGCCTACATGGAGTGGGAAGATCGTGTAATGGGAAGAGTCAAAAAGAAGTAGGTAATAGAAAGAGGTAGAGGAGAAAGATTATGACTAAGTTATCTTTTAATGTCCTAGACGATTTAAATCAGTCTTTGAAGGTCTTAAGTGATTTTATTGCACAAAAGGATACTAAAGAGGTAATTGAAAAGGCTATCTCAATCATGGCTGATTCAATTAAAAATGGAGGCAAGATCATGTCAGCTGGCAACGGTGGCAGTATGTGTGATGCTATGCATTTTGCTGAGGAATTAACCGGTCGTTACCGTGACAACCGTCCTTCATATCCTGCTATTGCCATTGCTGATCCTAGTCATTTAACCTGCGTGGGTAATGACTATGGCTTTGATTATGTCTTTTCACGCTTCTTAGAAGGCATGGGCTTTAAAGGCGATGTTTTCTTAGGTATTTCTACCTCAGGTAATTCAAAGAACATCATTGAAGCTTGCAAAGTATGTAAAGAGAAAGGACTTACAAGTATTGTTCTTTTAGGTAAGGATGGGGGTAAGTTAAAAGATCTTTGTGATTTACCGATTATCGTACCTCATGTTGGTTATGCTGACAGAATTCAGGAAGTTCATACCATGATTATCCACATCATGATTAGAGGTATTGAAGAGCTTTTAAAATAGTTCCAAAGTTCTAGTTTCTCAAAAGCATTTTTCATCAATTATTTACAATAAAGCCTGACTTATGTCAGGCTTTATTCAAGCATATCTTATTAAGTTACCTATAGCAGGTACTTTATCTTATTTTGTTTTCTCAAGCTTTACAGGCATCATTGCTTGAAAATAGTAAAGCTGTGCTTCAAGTTTCTTAAAGGCAGCTTCCTTAGTGCAGTTAGCATCATCAGCTTTTGGTGAAACTAAAAGCTGCTTTCGGTCAGTTATCTTATAAGATACGCCGTAGTTATCAGTTTGCAGTTCACAGGCATAATCTTTACCATAGCCTACAGAAACAGACTGATTGTATGCATAAGGGAAGTTACACTTGTCATTTGACAGCATGTCACACCCAAAAGAATAGAAAGTGTAATCGGATACTGCATGAGAAACTAGAGTTGTGATGATGTCCTTATGAGAGCCCAAGCGCTTAGGATCATATCTTACAGCGGTGTTTCTTATATATTTTTCTGGCATATATAAATAGAAAGGTACCTCATGGCCAAAGACTAACTCCTCTGGGTAGTCAGAATAGCCAATACCTCTCATATTGTGATCGCCAGTAGCTGCAATAAAGATATTATCTTTTAAGCTCACATCCTCCTTTACAGCATTGATGAATTTACCTAACTCATCATTTGCATAGCGGAATGTTGCAAAGATAGTCTCTGTATTGTCATATGGAAATCTGACTAAAGTCTTTTCATCTAATTTAATCTTTTGGATCTCAACATCCTTAGGTAATCTGTAAGGAGGATGATTGGTAATAGATAGAGTCATGATAAAACGAGGTTTATCATGCTTCTCTTTTAAGACTTTATAGGTCTCTTTAAAAAGGTATTCATCATCAATACCCCAAGCACTTGCTGTTGCATTTGGGAAATCTTTTAGAACATTGCTTCTTTCAATTACTCTGTCAAAACCTAACTCTCTTAAGAAATTGTCATAATTTCTCCATGATGAAGTTGAAGCGGTGACAAAGATGGTCTCATATCCAGCCTTTTTAAACAGCTCTACGATGTTACAGATATAGCTCTTTCCTGAGTAAGCTGAGGTAGACAGATTTAAGTCTGGTACTGCTACAAAAAGTCTGGTTAAACTGTCTGAAGTACCATCACCCTCTGAGACGAAGTTTGTAAAGAACATATCTTCTTTAATATTCTTACGAAGAGCTCCTAAAAGATCACGTGTATCTTTATTATCAAAACTTAAGATATGAGTACTCATACTCTCCATGACATTAAAGACAATATCAAGTTTGTGCTCTTCTAAAAACTCATTTTTTCGAGTGGTCTTTTTAAGTGGTCTGAAAAGATCATTAAGATCAGACTTATCTACCTTAAAGCCTAATTTATTGTAGGTTGAGGCAATGTCATCAGCAGTTACTGTAGGTAACTTAGCTGAGATCTGATTCCATTTATAAGCCCAGTAAAAGGCGATGATTCCATTTGGAATATTGTTGTTAACCGCAGGCTTATCGCAAATCTGAGCATTTAACTGCCTTAAAGGGAAGGTTCCAAAAGAACCTCGAATGAATCCAGAAAATGCTAAGACTAAAACTAAAAAGAAAACAGATAAGGAAAGTTTAGACGATGGTACTAAATTAAACTTAGCTAAAAAGTTTAAAAGTTTTTTATGTAACAGCTTGTAAACTACGCAAGCAATGATGATCCCAATTAAACCTGTAAATACAGGATAGTCACTGATGACTGTTTTTAAAACCGCTAGAGGATCTTCTTTTGAAATAGCGAAGATAAAGGTATCAATGCACTTTTCATAAGTCTTAAAGTAGAAATAGTTAATTACAGCAAAGACAAAGATAACAAAAATTACAAAATGACTGTAAATTTGTAAGAATTTTTTAATTTTTTTGAAAAAATTAAAGGAAAATAAGCAAATTGTGAGTAATAAAGGTAGAGAATAAGCAATAGTGATGATCTTTAAGTCAAATCTTAAAGAAAGAATAAAAAAGCCTAATTGCTCTTTAAAAGAAATCTCAGAAAAAGGGCTTAGAGCAAACTGAAATAGCATAATGACACGTGCTAGTGTCAAAATTGTCAGCATGAAGATCATGCCTGTGAAGATGATATTAAAGGAGTCTTTTAAATTTTCTTTATTGCTGTTTGAAATCGGGCAAAATAGCATCATTTTGCATTCCTGCACTAAAAATAAATTTAGAAAAATTCTCTATGAAATAAAGAGCAGAGACTTAATTTTGAAAGCTAGTGATTCTAGCATAAACATGAACAATATCACGATTTTTTTTGAAAGCTAAGCATACCAAAATTTACTACAAATTTCATACTAAAAGTCGCTTATGACAGCCATTATTACACAGAATTAACTTTACTGTATGTAAAGAATAAGCTTTCTTTAAATATTTGAATCTCTTTATAAAGTTTCACATTGTAGAAATATTGAACTTAATAATATTCATTAATATTTTAAAAATTCTCTCAATGTAAAACATGATATATGGCAATGACTATATACTTTTGTGTTATAAAATTAACAATAAATGCAATAATTTATTTGTATAGGTTTAATATTGTGCAAAAATTGGTTAATTTTGATAAATTTTAATTAGCGTTTAATTCATATAATTGAAATGTCATTTGGGGAAATGAATGGGTGAATAAAATGCAAAAAACTTCAATTCAAAAGAAATGGTGGCATGGAAAAATTGCCTACCAGATTTATCCAAAATCATTTAAAGATAGTAACGGCGACGGTATTGGTGATATTCAAGGTATCATTTCAAAACTGCCTTATTTACACGATTTAGGTGTTGAGATTGTATGGATTTCTCCTATGTATGTCTCACCACTAGTAGATCAGGGCTATGACATCGCTGACTACGAACACATTGATCCTGTATTCGGTACTGATGCTGATTTTGATGAATTAGTAAAGAAAGCTAAAGAGCTTGGAATTTCTATTATTATGGATCTTGTGGTAAACCACTGCTCATCAGAACATGTCTGGTTTAAAAAAGCTATAGCTGATAAAAATTCACCATATAGAGATTATTTCTATTTTAGACAGGGCAAAGCAGACGGTACACCTCCTGACAATCTTCGTTCTTACTTTGGAGGTTCTGTATGGGAGAAAGTTCCTAATGAGGATAACACCTATTATCTTCATTACTTTGCAAAAGAGCAGCCTGATTTAAATTGGTACAACCCTAAAGTACGTGAAGAAATCTATGCCATGATGAACCGCTGGTTTGAGCGTGGTATTGATGGCTTTAGAGTTGATGCAATTATGAATATTGAAAAGGATTTGTCATTCCCAGGACTTCCTGCTGATTCTGATGATGGTATGGCATCAAGCGCCACCATGTCACATAAACTCTCAGGCAAGATTGGTCATTTCTTAAATGAGATGAATGAAAAGACTGTAGCTCTGCATGACAAGTTCTCAGTAGGTGAAGCTTTTGGTGTGGATACAGCTTTATACCCAAATTTTATCGGTGATAAAGGCTGTTTTGGTACCATCTTTGATTTCAAACCTCGTGAGTTAGTAGAAAAGAGCGTAAAGGTTTATCAAAGACGTCCTGTAAACTTCACTATGTTCAGAGATGCAACTTTCAAGTCTCAGGCTGCTGCTAATAATGTAGGATTTTTAGCTCCAGTAATGGAAAATCATGATGAGCCTCGTGGTATCAGCTACTACATTCCCAAGGAGTGGGAAAACGAACATGGAGCAAAGGCTTTTGGTACTTTCCTAATGATGCTTCGTGGTATTCCTTTTATTTATCAAGGACAGGAGTTAGGTCTTAAAAATCCTACTTTTAATTCTATTGATGAAATTGATGATCTGGCAACTCACGATATGTACAGGATCTGCATTAAAGATGGTCTTGAAAAAGACAGAGCTTTAGCTTTATGCAGCCATGAAACAAGAGACAATGCCCGTTGTCCAATGCCATGGGATAACAGTGAATATGCAGGATTCTCTACTGTAAAACCTTGGCTTAAGACCTATTCATATAAAGATGAATTAAACGTTGAAGCTCAAATTCATGATGAGAACTCAACTTATAGCTATTACAAAAAGTTAATTGCTATAAGAAGAGACAAGAACTACCAGAAGATCTTTACAGAAGGTGAATTTATAGGACTACTATCTTCTGATTTGACTGCTATCTATAAGATTGCAACTGAAGATAGGTCGATCTTTGTAATGACTAATCTTTCAGACAAAGGTTTAAAGTGTGCTGATGCTTTTGATTTATCAGTACAGACTTGCTCTCTTTTGCTAGAAACTCATAAAGGTGTGGTATCTCAAAATGGTAATGAGATCACTTTGGCAAAGGGTGAGAGCGCAGTATTTCTATTGGCAAATAGATAATTTAAGCAGATAAGACTGCTGTTGGTGTTTATTTCTTCCATAAGGTATTGGTTATGGCAGGCTTGAGAAAAGAACTCAAAGAAACGATTCGTCATGGCTCGAACGTATATCCTTTGGCAGGATATATCTGTAGAGGTAAGCGGTTTAATATTAACATCGGTATGCATTGGCATCCTGAGGTTGAGATTAACCGTTTTGAAAGTGGCGATTTTGTCTATAACTATGCTATGAAAGAATACAAGATCAAAGGTCCTTGTATTGCTATCTGTCCTGGCAATGTACTTCATAACTTAATGATTAAAAGAGGTGCCAATCAGTCGTCAGTGGTATTTAATCTTTCCATGATTGAATTTAGCTATTTCGATGAAGTTCAAGGTCAGCTCTATAAGTTTTTAACCGAAGGTGGCAAGCAGATGCCTCCTTTGATTACAAAAGACATGGAGTGTTTTGAAAGAGCTGATAAGTTATTAGCTTTTATCATTGAAAATGCTAATAAGACTAGCGGTGCAATTAGACTGCGTATCAAGGCTCATTTGATAGAACTCTTAGCTATCATGTATGAGAATGGTATCTTTTTATCTGAATCATTATCTAAGAATGATGAATTTGAGCATAAACAGCAAAAGATTAAAGATCTTTTAACCTTTATCAATGAGCACTATGCAGAAAAGATCACCATGAATGACGCAGCTAATTACTTAAAGGTTTCAAGACAGTATTTTTGCAGATACTTCAAAAAGAGTACAGGTATGAGCTTCGTTGATTTTATCAATGATTTAAGGTTGCGCAGAGCAAGTCAGGAGATTGTTTTAACCTCTAAATCAATTACTGATATAGCTTTAGATCATGGCTTTGATAACATTGGCTATTTCTTTAAGCTCTTTAAGTTAAAGTTCGGTCAGACCCCTTTGAGCTACCGTAAGAATAAAGGTGGACAGGATTTTGAAGAGGAAGATGATACCTACTAATAGGAAAGTAGCTCTTTAATATAAAAAACGTAATTAATAAGCGCAATTGCCAGAAAAATTTGGCAATTGCGCCAGATATTTTAAACTAACGTTTTGAAGCTTCCATATACAGCATTTCAAGCGCTAAGGTAGCAGCAGCTAATGCTGTGATCTCACTATGATCATAGGCAGGAGACACTTCTACAAGATCATAACCTACGATCTCAAGATCTTTAATTCCTCTTAAAATCTTTAAGATCTTATCAGGAGACATGCCTCCAATTACAGGTGTTCCTGTGCCTGGAGCATAGGCAGGATCAAGACAATCAATATCAAATGTTAAATAACATTTATTGGAACCTATTCTTGCCTTAATCGCAGCAACAATCTCATCAACACTCATGTCGTTAGCTTTTGCTGCATCTAACACTAAAAAGCCATCATCTTCGCTATATTCTGTGCGAATACCAATCTGCACTGACTTTGAAGGATCGATTAAACCTTCATTTGGGGCATGATAGAACATAGTGCCATGGTCAAAGGCAGAGCCATTTGAATAAGTATCGGAATGAGCATCAAAGTGGATTAGAGAGAGCTTTCCATAATTATTAGCATGAGCGCGTAAAAGTGGCAGTGTGATGAAATGATCTCCACCTAGAGTAAGTAGTTTTTTACCTTTTTTGATGAGAGCATCAGCATGTGCTGATAGCTTTGTGCACATATCCTGATTATCACCAAATGAATATACAAGATCGCCACAGTCAGCAACTTTAAGTTTGTCATTTAGTGCAAAAGTCCAAGGGTAGCGCTTATCTTCCCAAGCTAATTGAGTTGAAATTTGGCGAATTGCATTAGGACCAAAGCGTGTGCCTGATCTGCCAGAAGTTGCCATATCAAAAGGCACTCCAGTGATGATGACATCAGCTTGAGAGTTGTGAGGTTCGAAGTTTAAAGGAAATCTCAAAAATCCAAAGGCATTAGAGGTAAGTGAGATGTCATGGGCATGATATAGGGTTTCCATTATTCTTCCTCCAGATAGGTGTAGCCATAAAGGCCAGCTTTAAACTCTTCTATAAAAGCGCGTTGAGTCTTTTCATCAAGATTATTGTGATTTGAGATTACTTCTGCTGAAAATTCATGTAACAGTTTAGAAGGATCAAGTAAAACATATCGTAACATATCATCAACAGTGCTACCTTCATCTGAGAGCGCAACTGTAACTTTTCCTTCATTATCAATGGTTACGTCTAAAGCTTCGGTATTACCAAATAAATTGTGCATATTACCTAAGATCTCCTGATAGGCACCTACCATAAAGACACCGATTAAAGGTGGTTTATGTGGTTCGTATTCAGGGAAAGGCATTGTACTAGTAATGTCGTCATCATCAAGATATTGCTTTATCGCGCCATCAGAATCGCAGGTAATATCAAGAATTACAGCTCTTCTTGTAAGAGGTTTATCAAGATTTTCAATAGGCATTACAGGAAAGATCTGGTTAATGCCCCAAGCATCAGGTAATGACTGGAACAATGAGAAATTTAAATAAATTTTATCGGCCATGCGTTCTTGCAACTCATCGATAATGGCGCGATGAGACTTATTAGCTGGATCAAGCAGAGACTGGATTTTATTGCAAATACATAAATAGATCTGCTCAGCTTTAGCTCTTTGAGTTAATGATACACAGCCTGCAGCATATCCTTCATGAACTTCCTGCAAGTCATACTGACTGTCATGTAACCATTCACGCAAGGATCTGCTGTTTTGATCCTTCTCAATTTCATCCCAGGTTTCAAAGAGTCTAAATAAGGCATCGCAAGAGCCTTCATCAGGTAGGGAAGGCTGATTAAACTCATTTCTTTCAATACCAATAGCATTTGCAATTAAAACTGCATGATAAACAGTCAATGCTCTGCCTGACTCGGTAATGATAGTAGGTTCTTCAAGTCCGTTGGCTCTGCATTCATCACCAATAGTCCAGATGATGTTGTTAGCATATTCCTTTAAAGAGTAATCCACAGAGCAGTCAGACTGTGACCTGGTGCCTTCATAATCAACTCCTAATCCACCACCTACATCAAAGTATTTGATATTAACGCCTAACTTTGAAAGCTCGGTGTAGAACTTAGCACTCTCTTTTACACCTTTGGTGATATCCCTGATGTTAGACATCTGAGAGCCTAAATGAAAGTGTAAGAGTTCTAACCAGTGTAGTTTATTGTCTGCCTTTAATGTCTCGACTAAAGTTAAAACCTGACTTGCATCAAGACCAAATTTAGAGCGTTCACCTCCGGATGATTGCCATTTACCTGAGCCTTGTGAGGCAAGACGAGCTCTGACACCTAGCTTTGGAGTGACATTTAATCTTTGTGATTCCTCAAGCACTATCTTTAATTCAGACATCTTTTCGATGACCAAAAAGACAGTATGCCCCATCTTAAGACCATCTAAGGCCAGTCTTATGTATTCTCTATCTTTATAGCCATTACATACGATAATTGATCTAGTTCTGCCTGCATGTGCCAACACCGCCATAAGTTCAGCTTTAGAGCCTGCTTCTAAACCGATAGGTTCACTAGTGTTCGTTAGAGCATCTAAGACACGTTTGTGCTGGTTTACTTTAACAGGGTAGACTAAGAAGTAGTCTTTAGAGTAACCATACTCTTGACGAGCATCTTTAAAGGCTTTGTTAATATCATGAAGTCTGCTTTGCAGAATTTGCGGGAAACAGAACAGCGCGGGAAGTTTTTGACCTTTTTCTAATCTTTCATTTACAAGCTCTGAAAGATCGATTACCTGATTTACTGAAGTCTGTTCTGATTTTGTAGGATTTACTGTTACATGTCCTTTTTCATTTACTGAAAAATAACCATTTCCCCACCAGTCAATATTGTATGCGTTCACAAGATACACCTCTCATACAGCTGTTATTAGCAGCTTGTTTAATAAAAAAAACAGGTGCAGTTTAGTGATTTTTATGGGTAATGACAACCAATAATTTTAGCCTTAAGTAAAGTTAATTTTGAAGGAAAAAGAAAAAAGGCTTTAATAGGCTGATTCTGCTTTATGCAAGTTGTTTACATAAAATCTTCTTTTTAAGATGCACTAAAAATAAACAGAAAATGAGGCAATAAAGACGAAAAAACCTCCCAAAAGGGAGGTTTTTGATGAAATCATGATTTGATTAGAAGTTCTCGTAGTTTTTGATGGTTACCTGTTTGCCATCTGCGCCAACAGGAGCAATCTCACCTAGAACCCAAGCCTTTTCGCCGGTTGCATTTAATACATCGACAGCTTTTGAAGCTTCTTCCTTTGATACAACTGCAATCATACCAACACCGCAGTTGAAGGTACGGAACATTTCGTAAGCATCAACGTTGCCGTTCTTCTGTAAGTACTTGAATACTTCAGGACGAGTCCATGAATCACCATCACAAGCTGCACAGGTACCTTCTGGTAAAACACGAGGGATGTTCTCCCAGAAACCGCCACCAGTGATGTGTGCTAGAGCATGAACATCAACTTCTTTGATTAACTTTAAGATCTGCTTTACGTAGATGCGGGTTGGAGCCAACAAAGCATCTGCTAATAAAGTACCATCTGATAACTTATCCTCAAGAGGCTTTGCACCAACTTTCTTTAGGATGTGACGAATTAAAGAATAGCCGTTTGAGTGAGGACCTGAAGAAGCGATACCGATTAGAGCATCACCTACTTTTACCTTTGATCCGTCGATGATCTTGTCCTCATCAACAACACCAACAGCAAAACCAGCTAAGTCGTAATCACCAACTTCGTACATACCAGGCATTTCAGCAGTCTCACCACCAACTAGAGCGCAACCTGCTAACTCACAGCCGTGAGCAATGCCGGTTACAACGGTAGTTGCTGTATCAACGTCTAACTTACCTGTGCCATAGTAGTCTAAGAATAAGAAAGGTTCTGCACCCTGAACTACGATATCATTAACACTCATTGCAACTAAGTCCTGACCTACTGTTGAGTGTTTATGAAGATCGATTGCTAAACGTAACTTGGTGCCAACACCATCAGTGCCTGTAACTAATACTGGGTTGGTGTAACCCTTAGGAATTCTGGTTAATGCGCCAAATCCACCTAGGCCACCGATAACTTCAGGACGTGTAGTTTTCTTTACAGGAGCCTTAATACGCTGAACTAATTCATCACCAGCGGTGATATCAACGCCAGCTTCTTTATAGGTTAAATTTGATGCCATGATGATCTCCAGACAATAAAAACAATTCTGAGCGCAATTTTACTAGAAACATGAGAGAATTTCATCACAAATATGAAAAATCGCAAGTCTTCAATGTGTTAAAATTGCACCAGTTGATTCGTAGGAGTAATTATGAAATTACAGGCTTTATTGGTAGCGATGCTGATGTCATCGCAAGCTATGGCTGTGCAGGTTTTTGAAAAACCTGTTTCAGATGGAATGGATAAGGCAATATTAAATTCATTCCGTGAGGCTACAGCATCTAGTGCAATTGATGATACAAGCAAGATTTCTCTTGATGAAATTAAGAGTGCTGTAAGTTCTCTTAGGATCAATAATGATAATTTTGAAATCTCATTTGATGAGGGCAAGTTAAAGAATCTTTTATCTTCACAGGGTATTGCCTCATGGAATGGATTATCAGATCCTGTTCTAGTTTGGTTAGCTGATGTAGAAGAAAGTGGAATCAACGTTATTAACGGTGATTCTGATAACGAATTTGCTGTTGCCCTAAATCAGGCTTCAAATAAGAATAACTACAATCTGATGTTCCCTGTTATGGATTTAGATGATGTAGAAAAAGTAAATGCCCAAACCATCTTATCTCATTCAGATAAGATTTTAGCCACAGCATCAAAGAGATATGATGCTAAATACTTTGTAGCTGGTGCCATTGAAAAGAACAATGGAGATAATACCTACACTGTAAAATGGAATGCCTATGATGACGAGGGCAAGAGCTTAGGTAACGGTCAGACTCAGGGTACTTTAGAGGAAACCTCAACCTCTATGTCACGCGATGTAGCAAAGGTTTTAATGCAGAACATCAGTTCTGACACAGCTACTGCTCAAAACACCAGTTCAGATGAAGTTGAGTCAATGACAACTACAGATCCTGATGGTGGCATTGTTCTAGGACCTGTAAAAGGTGGTGTAAGAGTAATGTTCACAGGTGTTGATAACGTATCTGATTATCCAAAGATCAATAAGATCTTAATCTCATACGGTTATGAGGCAGATATCTCTGTATTAGGCTACAATTCACAGGGCGTTATTTTCTTAATTCCAACCGGTTCATCTCCATCAATTCTTGATGGAACTTTAGCTCATGCAGGTGAATTTACAAAAGTTGGGGATTGGATTTACAAGTTCAATAAGAGTTCTGGAGTTGCATCAGCAGGTAACGGTGTAGGCACTGTTACAAGAACTACTACCAACAGGGTAACCTCAAATATGAATGGTTACGGTGGAGAGGCTTATACCAAAAAGACCGTAAAGAGAACCGTTGAAGTTACTACTAAGATAGATCAACCGGCACAAGATGGAGCTCCTGTAATTAACCTTACAGATGATTCTGAGGGTACAGATGCTCTAGAAGATGGTGGCATTAACATTACTCAGTAAAAATACTTGGTAAAACATTTTTTGCAAGGATGACTGATGACAGAAGAAAAGGCAAAAGAACCTTATCAGCAGGCATTAGCTATAAAGATTAACGACAAGAACGACTTTGCTACATTTGAGCTAGGCTCAAATGGAGTTACAGTCGAGCTTTTGAAAAAAGCGGTGCTGAGTTTCAACAATGAGTTCTATTTTGTATGTGGACCTCATGGCTCAGGCAAAACACATCTTTTAGAAGCTTTATACCAATTAGACAGTTCGATTAAAGAGAACAGTTTCTTTTTGGATATGAATACTGCAAAAAATCTAGGTCCTTTTGTCTTAGACATTAACTTACCTAAGCTTACTATCTTAGATAACGTTGATGTTATTGCAGGTGATGATGAGTTTGAGTTAGCTTTGTTTGCTCTTTTTAATCGTTGGTACGATAAAAGAGAGGGAACACTGATTGTTACAAGCTCAGAGTCATTTGATAAGATCCCTTTCAATAAGGTTGATCTCAATACCAGAATGTCATCAGGCATTGCTTTGAGCTTAGATTATCTAAGTGAAAAGGACTGCATCAGTGCTCTAAAAAAGCGTGCTGAGCAGAGAGGCTTAAACTTTCCTGATAAGACTATATCTTTTTTAGTTCGTCACTGTAACCATGACATGAGATCATTGGTGGCTCTTTTAGATAGATTAGAAAAAGCTCAATTAGAGCAGAACCGTGAACTTACCATTCCATTTGTAAAAATGGTCTTATCAATTGAGTAGTTATAAAAGTTATTTTTTGACTTAATCAACTCTCTTCAATACTATTCCAACAAAAAAGCCTGACAGTGTCAGGCTTTTTCATAGATTCAGAAACTAGTTTTGTTAGTTTTGATCTTTCGCTACTTCCATCTGAACTGCATCTTCTGTTGTGCTTCCATGCTTGCACAAGCCTGCAAAGATAGAACCGATGATGTTCTGTACCACACTAAAGATAGCGCCTACGACAGCAGCAAATGCGGTTAGATGCTGTAATGAAAGAATGATCCCTAAACCAGAGTTCTGAGTACCTACCTCAATAGCTAAAGTACGGCTATCCTGCTTGTTGAACTTACATAGTCTTGAAATGATGTAAGTTACAACAATACCTAAGATATTGTGCATGCAAACAATCACAAACAAGAGAATGCTTGATGAGCCAATCTTCTCAGCTGATAGTGCACAGACAATCGCAACAATTGCCATGATGGTAACTGATGAAATAAAAGGCATGAATACAAAGATCTTTTTTGCTACAGTATTTAACAGAGCGTTGATTAGAACACCGATAAATACAGGAGCTACCACCATCTTTAAGATATCTAGAACGATTGCCCAGAAGTTAATCTCAATACTGTTATGTGCAATTAAATAGAAAATTGCAGGAGTAACAATAGGTGAGAGCAGGGTAGTGCAAATTGTAATAGATACAGATAAAGCAACATTACCTTTAGCAAGATAAGTTAAGACGTTAGATGCAGTACCGCCAGGACAGCAACCTACTAATAACATACCAACAGCAAATTCAGGTTGAATATGAATTGCCTGAGTCAGAATAACTGCAATTAAAGGCATCATTACAAACTGCATTAGGATACCGAAAATTACAGTCTTTGGATTAGTTACAACATTAAAGAAGTCATGGAAGGATAAACCTAAGCCCATGCCAAACATCACGAAACCTAATAAATATGGAGTAATGGCTTTAAATGTTGTGAAAATTTCAGGATAGAAAACGCCTAGAATGCCTGCTAAAAGCACACCGACTGCCATGTAGTCGGTGATGAATTTTAAGATCTTCATTAAACTGTATGTCCAGCTTTCTCTTCAAAGTTTTTTACAATGTGGTTTTGCTTGTCGACTAAAACCACTTTAGGCTCAAGAGCTTTAGCTTCTTTCTCATCCATCTGAGCGTAAGCAATGATGATGACAATATCGCCCTCTAGAGCACAACGGGCAGCAGCACCGTTTAGGCAAATTACACCAGAACCCCTTTTACCTGGAATGGTGTAGGTCTCAAGTCTTGCGCCATTGTTGTTATTAACAATCTGAACTTTTTCGCCAGGCAGAATACCAGCAGCATCTAGTAGATCTTCATCAATAGTGATTGAACCTACATAGTTTAGGTTTGCCTCTGTTACTGTAGCACGGTGAATTTTGCCGTGCATCATGGTATAAATCATGATTACTCCAGAATAATATTGTCGATAAGACGAGTTTTACCAAATCTTACGGCTAAAGCTAATAGAGATGGAGCTTTAACTTCTTTATCTAACTCATACAGACCTGGCAGACCATAGCACTCAACGTACTCGATATCAGATAAAGGCTCTTTCTTGATGATATCGGTAACTAATGCCTTTAAAGACTCAACATCTTTGTTGCCATCTTTAAATGACTTTAATGCTTCTTTTAGTGACTTAGATAAAACTACAGCAGCAGCTTTCTCTTGTGCGCTTAAGTAAGTATTTCTTGAGCTTCTTGCCAGACCAGAATCTTCACGGTTAATTGGAACTACTCTTAACTCTAAATCAAGGAATAGATCTTTTACCATTCTCTTAAGAACTTCAACCTGCTGAGCATCTTTCTGACCAAAGTATGCACGAGTAGGACCTACGATGTTAAACAGTTTTGATACGACTGTTGCAACTCCACGGAAGTGAATTGGTCTGGTTTTTCCGCATAAAACCTTGGTGATATTGCCTGTAACTTCAACCCAGGTCATATCCTCACTTGGATACATTTCTTTAGGAGATGGAGCAAAAACAATGTCACCTCCTGCGTTTTCAACGACTTTTAAATCGCTATCTAATGTTCTAGGGTATGCATCAAAGTCCTCAGATGGACCAAACTGAGTTGGGTTTACAAAGACACTAACTACAGTGATGTCATTTTCTTTAGCACTTGTAGAAATTAAAGAGGCATGACCTTGATGTAATGCTCCCATTGTAGGTACAAGACCTACTGTTTTTCCCTGAGCTTTTAAAGGTTTGATGATTTCTCTTAATTCTTTTACAGAATGAACACACTGTACCATTTTTATCTCTCTTATTAACTTATCTAAGCTCTATACACAGCAGAGCCTTAGTTAAAACTGTGAGTAGTTTACTACAATAATCAAAAAAGTGACAAAAATCGCATTAAAAGCTTAATTTTTGCAAAGACGGAAGACTCTAAACAAGAGGCTTTAGATTGTTTAGCGTTGTTTTATTACCGAATGTGACATAGAGTCTTCACTAAAGGTAAAAGCTCAAATTTACGTGTACTATTTCTTTTCAAACTGACCGTCGAAATCTCTTAGATAGTTATAGTTCTTAAACTTTGCTCTTACAATTTCTCTGTCATTACCAGTACATACATGCAAAGCATCAGTTAAAAAGCCATTAGCTTGATTGTAGTTGCTACTCAAGACACTGTTCCAAGCTGCAGTTTGGAAACCGTTACATTTATCTTTCTTTTGAAAATAAGCTTTGACCAAAAGATCGGTTGCTAAAGCATGATTTGGATGTCTTCTTGTAAAAGCAGTTAAAACTTTAATTGCACCATCAGACTGCTTACCTTCTACATAAGCATTTGCAAGATTTAAAGCTATTGCTCCATCGTTTGGTTTTCTGTCATAGAGTGGCTTTAGTCTTGAAATTGCTGACTGATATCTGCCCTGAGCAATATCTATGTCGGTATATACATCAAGCACAAAATCGTTATTAGGGAGATTTAGTTTTGCTAGGTATGATGCAGCCTCGTCAAATTTCTTATTCTCAAGGAAAATTAAAGCTAAAGCATAGTTTTTATAAACAGAGTTTACAGTTCTAGAGTTTAGAAGTCTTTCTTTTAAAGAATTAAGATCATACTTCATATAGCGTACATCCACACGTGCTTTTGCCATCATGAAGTTTGGATTTTTAGAATTCTGTCTTTTAGGCATGTTTTTAGCTAGATTATAAGTCTCAGCTACACGAATTTCAGATAAAGGGTGATCTACTAGCATGCTAAAAGCTGGATTGATATTGCCTTGTTGAGCTAGGAGTTTTTTAAATAAATCACTCATAGCCATAGGGTTATAGCCTGCCCTTGCAAGTACTGCAAGACCTACTCTATCAGCCTCTGATTCATTATCACGGGTAAAGTTAATACCTGCCTGAGCTAAAAGACCGGTACTTGATGATAAGGCAGCCATGCCCACAGTAGGGTTAATTAGAGCAACAACAATTGAACCTATGATACTAGCAACACTCACAGGAGTTCTGTCTGTTTGAGCTTCAATGAGTCTGGCTATATGTCTTTGCGTTACGTGAGATATTTCATGGGCCAGAACAGAGGCAAATTCATCCTCATTGTCTGTATAGTGAAATAGACCTGCGTTTACCTGAACTTTACCTCCTAAAAAAGCTGAAGCATTCAAACTCTTATCTGAAGAGAGAAAAAACTCAAAAGGAAAATATACATTGCTTGCATTCATGATGAGTTTTGAACCTACAGTATCAATGTATTCATTCAAAACAGGATCAGCGGTCACGGCACCTGCACCGTTTGCTTTACGCATAAAAAACTCACCGTAATTCTTTTCTGCTTGAACGGTCATGCCTCTGATACCTGCAGGACCTAAATCAGGAATTACAATATTATCTTCAGCTAAAGCTAAAGGAGTGATTAAAAATGAAGCGGTAAATAATGAAGTTGTAAAAATTGAAGTGCCGAATAACACTTTCAATTTATTGAATTTGAATTTCAGCATAGCTCTTTCCTTAGTTTGGTTTATCTTATCTCATTAAGGAAAAATATTTTCACAAAGACGTAAATATTCTATCTATTGAAAATTATACTTAGATTAGCTAGTAATTGTTCGTACTTGATGAATTTGTGCAGGTTTTATGAATAGACTCTTTAAGACAATAGCTTATACCTTAGGCTCTTTTTTAGTTGTAACCACAAATGTAAATTGTGCTAATGCTTCAAACATCTCTTCATGCACATATAATGGTATTCCTTTATATGGCAAAGTCAAAGTTGTTAACTCTTTTCCTGATATCAAAGTAAAGGTCGTTTCTTCATTTGAAGATCTTGATGTTCAAAAGGTCAGCTCCTTTGCTGACAAGTGTGGTAAATGGCAATTTGTAGACTCTTTTTCAGACTTTAAGATTCAGTTTGTGGATTCTTTTCCTGATATCACCATTAAGTTTGTACAAAGCTTTCCTGGTCAGAAATAGCTAATTAGCTTTAACGCAAGGCTTTAGCTGTATATGTTAACTTTTGTCTTAGATTGTAAAAAAACTTAAGACAATAAAAATAATCTGCTCAAAAAGCTTATGATTTAATATACTAAGGCAATCTGATTTTACTTAAGAGACATTATGATAAAGCTATTACATAATTGGTATTTACGCCATTTCTCAGCACCTGGTACTATTGAGTTTGCAATTGTTCTAGTTTGTTCTTTTCTTACTGTTTACTACTTGATGTGGCTTGTAGGTCCCTTAGTAGTGTCTTTATGTATTGCTTATTGTCTAGATTGGCTAGTAAGACTTTTAAACCATAAACTCAAACTCTCAAGAATGTGCTCTTCAGTTATTACTATGGCTTTGTTCGTAGGAGTGTCTGTGGGTATCTTGGTGTTTGTGGTACCTAAGGTTTTACAGCAGGGAAATCAGTTTTACTTAAATTTACAAAAGATAAGTACAGAAACTGTAAATTCAGATAATGGTGACGATTTTGATTCAAATATAGCTGCCAGAATTAACGAATTTGTAGCTACTATGCCTGAGCCTATTCCTTCAATGGTCACTGAAGATGAAATAAAAAACATGGTGGTAAGTGCCCGTTCTGTTGTAATTGCCAATACAACCAATATTATTAAAAATCAGGTCATGCCATCTGTAGTCAATACCTTGTCATGGCTCATGTACATGATCATTGTGCCAATTTTAGTTTTTTTAATGTTAGCTAATAAGCCGGTACTGCAAAAGAGAATAAGAACGTATATTCTGCCTAATAACCAGGCTCTAATTCATGAATTCTGGCCACAGATAAATGCTCAGATTGAAGGCTATATTCGAGGTAAACTTCTGCACATTACTATCATTGCCTTTGTTAATTCATTAGCTTTTATGTTCCTAGGACTGAACTATGCCTTATTACTAGGTGTAGGTGTAGGCTTATCTGTTGTGATCCCTTATGTAGGAGCGGTGATTATTACTATTCCAGTACTGTTAGTTTCAATCTTTCAGTTTGGTCTGAGCACGACCTTAATTTGGGTCTGTGTTGTTTATATCGTAATACAGATCTTAGACAGCAATGTATTAACACCATTACTCTTCTCAAAGGCCATGAATTTAGATGCCTTCTCAATTTTATCTGCTATTTTAATCTTTGGCGGTCTGTGGGGATTCTGGGGAGTGTTCTTCTCAATTCCACTAGCAACTTTCATCAGAACACTAATTGTTAACTGGCCAAGCACTGATGAAAAGGGAAATAGGGTGCTTCCTCAGGATTAGATCTATTTTCTAAAAAGGATTGAATAGACTAAAAGACCTACAAGTACTTAGTTTCTTGTAGGTCTTTTGCGATCAATTTACTTTAAAAGTTTACATTAGTACAGATTAGTACATTAGAGTATAAAGCTTTCTTCTGTATTCTTTTTGTAGAGGATCGCCTGACATGGTGTTCAAAAGATCTAAGAATGTCTTTTTTGCATTAGCATCAGAGAGATCTTTCTTTAAGATATTAAATAAAATCTCTAAAGCTTTAGCTTTCTTTCCTGCTTCAGCTAAAGCAGCTGCATAGTTAGAAGCAATCTCCGAGTTATCAGGATCAGCGTTGAACTTAGCTTCTAACTCTTTAATCTCAGGGCTTTCTGCTGCCTGCTCAGCTAAAGTAAGTGCTGATACAAGATCTTTATAGTCCTGCATTGACTGTTCTTCACGTCCTGCGTTATCAAGTAAGATATGAGCTAATTCAAGCTCCTTGTTCTTAATGCACAGACGAGCATAAATAAGCTTAATCTCAACATTCTTTTCATCAAGGTTATAGGCTTGTTTTGCTTTAGTTACAGCCTGCTGCAGGTCGCCTTTTTGCTCTAAATCATTAGCTTCTCTAATTAAAAGTTGAGCTTCAGAAGGCATGAATTTCTTAATAGTCTCAGGTAGCTTTGTAACAATATCATCGCCTTGCAGAGCATCAACAGGTCGACCATTCTGCATTACGATAAGAGCAGGAACAGTCTGTAAACCTAACTGCATTGCCACAGCTTGAGATACTTGTTCCTGAACATCAGCTTCAACAAGAGAAATGTATTCGTTGTTATCGGTAATAGCAGCGGTTACTGCTTTTGTTGCAGCCTCACATTCAGGTGCATTCATGAAAAAGTAAACAAAGACAGCCTTTTTCATTGAAGCATCAACAATTACTTCTTTTACATTCTGTTCAGTTAAACGCATCGTAAATCCTTCTTAACCTTTAAAACGGTTCAATTCTCTCATGGCTTTGATTAAATTCTCAAGGTTAGGCTTGGCATCTCTAATCTTGCCACCTTCGTCAATATGAACCTTGCCGTTACGTTTATAGACAGTTACGGCATTGTTAGAAACTAACAATAAAGAACGACCTTGGGTAGTTAACAAATAGTCTCGATTAACAATTTTCAGAAGACTATTGCCTATGGAGTAATTAACACATGGGGTCGTTACTCCTAAAATTTCAAGACCTAGGGTAGGAGCAATATCAAAATTAGAAGTTAAATTGTTATAAGAGATACCCTTGAGAGAATCATTAGGCCACAAAGCAATCATTGGCACATGCTGTTGACGCATTGAATAGTCTGTTGAGTTACCTAACAACATCGGATTACCAATGTCCGAGGTAATCATGACAAGTGACTGTTTTAAGATATCTCTTCTAGATAGCTCATGTATGAAATTTTTAAGCTCTTCATCAAGCTCTTTTAAAGCTTTTGCATGAGCATTTTTATTTCTTGCTACATACATTAAAGAGTTGGTGTTCAAAGATATTAAAAAGCGCTGATTGCTATTTAAGGTATCAACAAAGTCTAAAGCCTTTTCAAATACTAATTGGTCATTCTTTAAAGCAGAAACACGGTTTATTGGTAAGCCTAATAAAGAGGTTACACTAGCAACATCTTTCTTTAAGAAACTATTGGTAAATACTCTTACCATGTACTCCTGCTTTTGCATTTCGGTTACTAATACAGGTTCAACTTTGTGCTTAATAAAGCTCTCTTTGTATTGAACAGGCAGCCCAAAGGAGCTAGCAAAAAGGTTGTCCTCGTAGTTCTGATAAGGAAGATAGTGTTTTTCAAAACTAGTATTAGACATTTTTAGTGACATTAAAAATGGAGTATTGGTCTGATTCAAATCTGAATAAGACATGCCATTTAGAAGTATAAAAATGACATTCTTTGGGTTATCTTGAGGATTAGCTTTAATCTCTGCTAATGGATAAACAAAGTTAGAGGTTGAGCTCTTTTCTTCGCTTGAAGCTTCTGTAAAGTCATCATCATCAATCCAACCGTGGTTAGATAAGAATGATCTTGCAGTCATTGGATAGTGAGCAGGGAAGACAGTTCTTAAATTGGTGATTTTTTCATAAGAGGTAGCATCTGCCCAGATGTAGATACCGTGAGAAGCTACAAAGCACATAAAGATTGCACTTAGCACAATATCAGGAAACAAATTGTGTCGTAGGCTCTTTTTGTAAACTTCACGGGTAGCTAGTTTTGCAAACAAAATTTCTAGCAGAATAAGAATTAGTACTGCTATGTACATAAACCTGAAATTAAGACCTGTATTAAAGTCAAGATCTCTTAAAATTAAAGAGGTTACCATCCAGGTAATATGAACTTTTACAGTTAAAAAGAGCTTTGCATCAATTAGAAGTAGGCAATGCAGTAAGAAAGCAAAGATGACGCTTAGTACTCTGTAAAGCTTAAAATTTCCAATGAATGTGAGTGGAAAAAATAAGATCAAAAATGCTAAGAAAGCTAAAAAGCAGGATTGACCTAACCATGTAGCTAGTAAATAAATAAAAGCAGACAGACTCTCTGTATGAGGGGCAGCATAAACATATGAAAAACTAATGACGATAGCTAAGATCGCATTTAAAAAGAAAAAGTGGTGGCCCCAAGTGCTAGAGCGTAAGATTTGTTCCTTTCTTAAAGGACTAAAGTGAAATAATGTCATAACTTACTGAATTCTTGCCTAAATTACATTAAGTATAATTCTATATTATCTTTTTAGATAACTTTTGCATGAAAAACTTACTTTTTTCATGCAATCGTCAATTTTTTCCAAAGCTTACATACAACTTTTTAAATATTAACTCTAAATCTACTAGAATTTTGAGCATAAAAAAAGCCTACTTTAGCAAAAAGTAGGCCTTATGAAATTTGATTAGTGACGATTAAAACGAGTGATCATTTCAACTACATCGTCAGCTTCATCCTTTAAGTACTGCATATCCTTCTGAGTCTTTGAGGTAATATCCACAGATTCATCAGTAAGTGAGAAGATCTGTTTTACCTGATCTGCTACACCTTGAACAGTTTCACTGTGCATGTTGATTTCCTCAAGCATCTTATCTGCATTACCTTTAATTACAGAAATAGCTTCAACAACCTTTTCAACGTTATCATTGTTGCGACCAACCTCAACTACACCATTTTGTGCTGCAGAAAGTCCATGTTCAGCCATAACTTTTGCTTCTTCAGCTTTTTCTTTAAAGTCATCAATTAAATTATGAATGTTCTGTGTAGATTTGTGGGTACTCAAGGATAGAGAACGAACTTCATCTGCTACTACCGCAAAGCCTTTACCTGCTTCACCTGCACGAGCAGCCTCAATGGATGCGTTCAATGCTAATAAGTTAGTCTGATCTGAAACCTTGTCGATAAGTTCGGATGCTTGAGCAATTTCCTCAACCTTAGCTGACAAGTTTTCAATAGAAGTTGCAATATTCTTAACTTGATTGTCTAAAGTAGTAATGGCATTTAGAGTTCTCTCTGAAATGTCCTTGCCTTCCTGCATCAAAGAAGATGTCTGCTCAGAACTTTCATTAGTTGTAGCTACACTATCGGTGAGATCTTTCATCATAGTAAGCATAGTCTGAGTTACAGTATTCATGTTCCTAGCAACTTTCTTAGTATGCTTTGATTTTTCAATCATATCTTTGTTGCTGTCAGATGCGTTATCAAGATTCTTCTCAGCTAATTGATTGAGTCTTGCTGAAGCTTCTTTAACTCTAGTTAAAATTGCATCCACATATTTCTCATGGCACTTTAGAGCAAATGCCGCTCTGTCTGTCTCAGTACCACGTGGCGCATAGATTGCAAAAGATACAGGATCTGCCTGCATTTCATTCTTTTCAATCAGTCTTGTAATAAAGAGGCTCTTTTTAGCTAGCATACTGTAAGCTGTAAATGCACCAATTGCACCTGTAAGGATGACAGACAGAATTGAAGGATCATATAAAGCATAGGCAAATGCGATAAATGACAAGATCCAGTAGTAAATGTCATATGAGTTAAAGATTGAAACAGTGCCTAATCTTGATCCTGAGTTTATCTTTGCATAGGTAGCTTTAGCATTAGCAATTTCTTCATCTGTAGCTCTGGTTCTTACAGACTCATAACCTACGATTTTGCCTCCATTAGTAATAGGAATAATGAAGGCATTAACCCAGTAGTAACGACCGTCTTTGTGACGGTTTTTGATGATACCCATGAAAGGCTTACCTTTCTTTAAGGTATCCCACATGAGTTTAAAGATAGCTGAAGGCATGTCAGGATGTCTGATGATATTGTGAGGCTGACCTATAAGTTCTTCTCTAGAAAAACCGCACATATCAATAAAAGTCTGATTAACATCAGTAATGATGCCGTGAGTATCGGTTACAGAGATGATCTTCGCATTTGGATCTTCAGGAAATTTAATTTCTACATCCACTACCGGCTGATTATTTCTCATATTTAATGCCTTTATATTATTGTTATCACGAGAAGATCTTGAGACAAACCGTCTCAATATCCCATCGCTTGTTAAAGACAAAGCGTTCTTTAGATGTAATTATGGATCGAATAGCTTTTAAGATCTTCAAAAAAAGAGTTTATTTATCAAAATTGATAAGAAAATGGTGATCTTAATCATTCTTTACCTGCATTCTTTTACCTGCATGAAGTTCATCATCAGCATTAGTTTTCAAGAAATCTTCTTTAAATAACTCATAATTTTATGAGCAGTTAAAATTTCTGATTATTCTCAAAATCTACAAAATTCTTTGAAAAGAACAAAAAAATCTTAAAAAATCACTAAAAATTGGCATTTTTTGTAAGTAAATTTACAGTTCTTTAATATCTTACCTAGATAATACCTTTTCTCTAAATCTATTTTTTTTAAGAGTTTAACAAAAACTCATTACCACTTAAGAGAAAAGGATCACTATGAATAACCACCTTACTAATGCTCTACCCATAATGGTTAATAATTACTCTAAGATGTTTGGTGTTTCAGTAAGAATGCAGGGTACATCTGCATACACTAATGGTAAAACTATAACCATTCCAAGACTTGATATTAACAATCCTGCTAAGGCAAGACTTGCATACGGCTATTTAGCACATGAGTCTGCACATGTTCGTTATACTGACTTTAAGCTGATCAAACAGGAGTTTATAAAAGAAGATCTCTTAAGGTTTTCGTTATTTAATATCTTAGAAGACAGTAGAATTGAAGCTCTGATCTCAAGGGAATATATAGGTGTTTATGAGAACTTATCCTTATTGAACGACTATTACGAGCATGATTGGATTTCTTTTTGTCAGAATGTCTCAAAGATAAATGTCTTAAATGTAATTCTCTCTTTTATCCAATCTTATTCTCAAGTGCACTGCCAGCACTTTTTCACCTCAAGAGCGAGAGCTGTAAAACTTTATACTCATTTAAAAAACAGAATGAAAGAGCGTCTGTTAAAAAGGATAGCTAAGCTTACTAAAAAATGCTCAAAGGCTAAATCCTCAAAGGAAGTTTTGTGCTTTGTTGATGAGATTTATGAAATCTTAGCCTCAGATGAGAATGACTTTAAAAATGAAAAATTGAAGTTTATGTCTGAGCAAAAACTTAATGATGAACTTCAAAACTATGAAGAAAAACATGGAACCATTAAAGATGAACACCAAAAGAACTTCATTAAAGAGCTAATCAAATTAAAGTTAGCTTCTAAAGGAGATCCTTCAAACGTAACCCCAAGTCAGAGCGCAGCTAAGATTGTTGAAGAAAATGGAACTGGGCAATCAAGCTCTTCCCGTGAAGATTTAGGTTTATTCAACGAAAAAGAGTGTCAACCTGGAAAGCATGACTATATAAGACATATAGATGGTTCTTATGCTCTAAGGCGAGCTTTAAATATGAAGGCAAGAAGCTATGTAGAAGCTTTTGGCTTTACTACAGACAAAGGTTCTAGAATCGATCCTTTAAAAGCACAAAAAGTCTGTGTAGGTGAGACAAATATCTTTAAAGATAGAGTCTCAAATAGTGGCTTTTCTACATCTGTCCATCTCTTAGTGGATGTCTCAAGCTCGATGCTAACCTCAGATGGTCTTGAGTGTACTAGATGCGAAGAGGCCTGTAAGGTTGCTCTTATGATCTGCATGGCTCTAGAAGGTATTGATGGCATCAAGACTATGGCTACTTACTTTCCAGGTGATACCTCAGAGTATGAAATTGCGCTTCGAGATAATGAAAAGGTCTCCCATGTAGCTTCCCGCTTTGACCAAAGACCTAGAGGCTCAACTCCTTTAGCTCAAGGTCTTTGGTATGCTTTCCAAAAGATAGAAAAATTAGAATGCAGAAGAAACATTATTTTGGTGATCACAGACGGAATGCCTGACAGTGTGAACAACGTAGATACATGTTTTAATTATGCTAAAAGTAGAAATATTGAGATATACGGTCTGTCTATTCGTTCAAGTCTTATTTTAAAGCTGTTTGAAAAGGCACAAGTCCTAGAAAATGCCTCAGAACTTGAAAAAGTATCATTTGATTTATTTAGTAAACTCTTTGATAGCAAAGAGTATTCACAAGAATTTGAAAAGTTAGGATAAAACTCTTAAAAATCCGAAACAATCGAATGAAAAAAACAGCTACATAAATGCTAAAATACGCCCGGTTAAAAAAGGACTAAGAATTTAGCATATAAATTTAGTACAAGAACTTAGGACAAGAAAATTGTTACGCAGTGATTTTAATTTCGATCTGCCATTAGAGTTAATTGCAGAATATCCAAGTAAAGAGAGAACTTCATGCAGAATGCTGTGCCTAGATGGTAAAGACGGCTCTTTAATGGATAAGCACTTTTATGATTTAAAAGAATTCTTAAAACCAGGTGATCTTTTAGTTTTTAACGATACAAAGGTAATTCCTGCTCGTCTATACGGTAAAAAAGAAACCGGCGGTGCCTGTGAATTCTTAATTGAGAGAATGACAGGTGAAAGCACAGCCTTAAGCCATATTAAAGCAAGTAAGGCTCCAAAAGCTGGTACTGTGATTCATATTGATGGTGGCTATGATGTAACAGTAACCGGTCGAGAGGGTGATCTTTTCAAGATTGAGACTGTAGGGGATAAATCATTATTAGATATCCTTTATGAAGTAGGTCATATTCCTCTGCCTCCATATATTGAAAGGCCAGATGAGTCTTTAGATAGAGAGCGCTACCAGACAGTATATTCAAAAGTGCCTGGCGCTGTGGCAGCTCCTACTGCAGGACTTCATTTTGATGAAAAACAGCTTGCTCAGTTAAAGAACATGGGCGTTAACATGGCCTTTGTAACTTTACATGTTGGTGCAGGTACTTTCCAGCCTGTGCGTGAAGATGACATTCTAAAGCATCATATGCACAAAGAGTTTGTGCATTTATCAGAAGAGGTGGCTAAAGCTGTAATTGATACTCATAAGGCAGGTCACAGAGTAATTGCTGTGGGCACTACTGCAGTAAGATCATTAGAGTCAGCTGCAACTTATGCTAAGAGCATTGGCGCAACTGAAGAGATTGTTCCATTTGCAAATGATACTTCTATCTTTATTTATCCTGGCTACAAATACCAAGTAATCGATTGCTTGATCACCAACTTCCACTTACCAGAGTCAACTCTGATTATGTTAGTAAGTGCTTTTGCAGGTTACAAACATACTATGAATGCTTATAAGCATGCTGTAGAAGAGAAATACAAGTTCTTTAGTTATGGCGATTGTATGTTTATTCAAAAGAATGAAGCTGCTTTAAATGATCTTCCACCATCAGCTTAATGTACTAGAGCATTTGTAAAGAATACTGAATAAAGGAAAACTTAATGAAGTTAAAGTTTGAACTGAAAAAACGTTGTGGAAAGGCAAGATTAGGCCAAATGGTCTTTGAAAGAGGCGTAGTCAGAACTCCAGCTTTCATGCCTGTAGGTACACTAGGTACAGTAAAAGGTGTAAGACCAGAAGATGTTGAAGAGTTAGGGGCGGACATTCTTTTAGGCAACACCTTTCATCTGTGGTTAAGACCTGGTTGTGATGTTATCAAAGCTCATGGTGATCTTCATGATTTTATGAACTGGCACAAGCCAATTCTTACAGATTCTGGTGGCTTCCAGGTATTCTCATTATCAGATATTAGAAAAGTAACCGAAGAAGGTGTGCATTTTAGAAATCCTATTAACGGTTCTAAGCTTTTCTTATCTCCTGAAGTTTCAATGCAGATCCAGTATGCTCTAGGCTCTGATATCGTAATGCAGTTTGATGAGTGTATTGGTCTTCCAGCCTCTCGTGAAGAAATGGCTCGAGCAATGAGATTATCTTTACGTTGGGCAAAACGTTCTAAAGATGAGTTTGAGCGCTTAGGTAATCAAAACTCACTCTTTGGTATTATCCAGGGTGGTTCAGACGAAGCTTTACGTGAAGAGTCTTTAAAAGGTTTAACCGAAATTGGCTTTGAAGGTTATGCTATCGGAGGCTTAGCCGTAGGTGAGCCAAAGCCTGTGATGTATAAGGCTTTATCTCATATTGCCCCTAATATGCCTGAAGATAAACCAAGATATCTAATGGGCGTAGGTACTCCTGCTGACATTCTGCAAGGTGTACTAAATGGTGTGGATATGTTTGATTGTGTAATGCCATCTCGTAATGCTAGAAACGCTCACTTATTTACTTCAAAAGGTGTAGTAAGAATTCGCAACAGTAAGTATGCAATGGATACTTCTCCATTAGATGAGAATTGTTCATGCTATACCTGTCGTCACTACTCAAGGGCATATTTACATCACTTAGATAAATGTCATGAGCTTTTGGGAGCTCAATTAAATACTATTCACAATCTGCACTTCTATGAGCATTTTATGGCTGATATAAGAAAAGCTATTGAAGATGATCGCTTAGAGCAGTTTGCTGAGGAGTTTTATAAAGTTTACGGATATCCAGAGCTTGTATAAATGACAATTTTGCTCATAAATATATTTGTGCACAAACTGTGATATACTTTCGTGATGTCTGTTTAAAAGCTAATGAAGATTAATCATCAGAAATATTTAATAGTTAGCCTTTAACAACCAATTTTTGTGAATGCAGAGATTTGTTTTGAAGATAATTTCATCAAAAATCCGCATAAATTTCAGAGAAATATCTCTAAATATTTTTTATTTAACTACAGGAAAAAAATATGAGCATTATTCCAACCGCATTTGCAGCAGATGCAGCTGCAAATCCAGCTCAGCAGGGCGATTTTAGTATGATCATCGTGCTGACAATCTGTATGATCGCTGTTTACTTCTTCTTTATGCGTCCAAACAACAAGAAGCGTAAAGAGATGCAGAAGTTATTAGATAACTTAGCAGTAGGCGATGAGGTTTTAACTAACGGCGGTATCGCTGGCCGAATTGTTAAGTTACCAGATAACAAGGAATATGTTTTAGTTTCTGTATCTAGTGGCGTTGTAATGCAGATTAAGCGCAACTACGTTGTAGCAGTTCTTCCAAAGGGAACTTTAGAGGCTGTTGCAGTAGATAAGTCTGTAAGTACTCCTAAAAATTCAAAATAATTTTTAATCCATATCTGAAGCTACCTTAAAAGGTAGCTTTGTGTTTTTTTACTTTGAGGGTAGCTAACAGTGTTAAACAAATTCCCTTTGTGGAAAAACATAATGGTATTTTTAATTATTGCCATTGGTTTTTTCTATTCCCTCCCAAATCTATACGGTGAAGATCCTGCTCTGCAGATTTCAGGAAGTCACGGCACCGAACTCAATCAGAAAACAGTTGATTCAATTAAGGCAACTTTAGATGCTAAAAACCTTGAAGGTAACTACGAGTTTGAAAACAGCCAGCTTCTAATCCGTTTTAATAATACCGATTCACAGTTAACTGCAAGAGAACTTGTAACTAAGCAGTTAGGTGAGAATTATGTGGTTGCTCTAAACCTAGCTCCTGCAACTCCAGCATGGATGAGAGCGATTGGTATGCATCCACTAAAGCTAGGTCTTGATCTTCGTGGTGGTGTTCACTTCTTAATGGAAGTTGACATGGAAGAAGCTATGAAGAAGATGAGGACACAGCTTACTAACGACTTTAGAACTGAACTTCGTAATCGTGGCATTCGTTTAACCGGCGTAAAAGCTGAAAACGACTATGTATTAGTTGAGTTCAAAGATGAGGAAACTCGTGATAATGCTAAGAAAGTTCTTGAGTCAAATCACAAAGACTTTACTGTTGTAGCTCAGGATATTGGTGATAAGTACTTTGTAAGAGCAACTATGACTCCTGCAAAACTGTCTGAAGTTCGTACTAATGCTGTTGATCAGAACATCAATATTATCCGTAACCGTGTTAACGAGTTAGGTGTAGCTGAACCTTTGGTTCAAAGACAGGGTGCTGACAGATTAGTGGTAGAGCTACCAGGTGTTCAAGATACAGCAAGAGCAAAAGAAATCTTAGGTGCAACTGCAACTTTGGAATTCAGACTTGTTGATTCAAATGCTGATGTTCAGGCAGCAGCTGCAGGTCACGTACCAGCGGGTACTGAGGTTATCAACGATGCTAAGGGCTATCCTGTAGTAGTTCAAAAGCAGGTTGTTTTAACTGGTGATCATATCGTTGATGCAAGCTCAAGCGCTGATGAAAACGGTCGCCCTCAGGTTAATATTAGCCTTGATTCTCGTGGCGGTACCATTATGTCTAATTTCACCAAAGACAATATTGGTAAACCAATGGGTACCAACTTCATTGAGTATGTAGTTGTTCCATCAACCGATCCTAATGCTCCAAAACCAGGTGAGCCTAACTACAAACCTAAGTTCAAGAAGATTGAAAGAATGATTAACGTGGCAACTATTCAGTCACGTCTAGGTTCAAACTTCAGAATCACTGGTTTGGATTCACCTAAAGAAGCTCATAACTTAGCTTTATTATTAAGAGCAGGTGCTCTGATTGCACCTATTCAGATTGTTGAAGAAAGAACCATTGGTCCTTCATTAGGTCAGCAGAACATTGAAAACGGCTTGAAGGCTATGCTTTATGGTGTTGCTTTCTTGTTCATCTTCATGATTATCTACTATAAAGCATTCGGTTTTATTGCAAACTTAGCTCTTCTATTTAACTTAGTCCTTCTAGTAGGCGTGATGTCTTTAATCCCTGGTGCGACTATGACCTTGCCTGGTATTGCAGGTATCGTGTTAACCCTGGGTATGGCAGTTGATGCTAACGTGTTGATTTATGAACGTATCCGTGAGGAAATCAGACATGGCAGACCAATTCAGCAGGCTATCAATGAGGGTTATGCAAGAGCATTCGTAACAATTGCCGATTCTAACATTACTTCATTCATTACTGCTTTAATCCTATTCATGGTAGGTACAGGTGCTGTTAAGGGCTTCGCTTTAGTATTGATGATTGGTCTTGCAAGCTCTATGTTTACTGCTGTTACAGCATGTCGTGCAGTAGTTAATATCATCTACGGCGGACGTAATGTTAAGAAGCTGTACATTTAGGAGACAAGTTCATGTTACAGTTTATTAAAGACGGTACAGTTATTCCGTTTATGAAGATCAAAGGTACTGTAGAGTTAATCTGCATTGCCTTGGTAATCGGAAGCATTGTCGCTATGTGTACTAAAGGTTTGAACTGGGGCCTTGATTTTACCGGCGGTATTGTAGTTGAGACTGAATACACCGACGGTGTTGATCTTAGTCAGGTAAAAGATGCCTATGCTAAAGAAGGTATCGTTGGTACTACACAGCACTTTGGTTCTCAAAAAGATGTGATGGTTAGAGTTGCTCCTAAAGAGGGCTTAGACCAGCAGACTGTTACTAATAAGGTAATGGTTGCATCAAGAACAATTGATAAGGACGTTAAATTAAGCCGTTCAGAGTACGTGGGTCCTGCTGTAGGTGAGGAACTTGTTGAAAGCGGTATCTTAGCTATTGTTGTATCTTTAATTGCAATTCTAGCTTACGTTGCATTCCGTTTCGAGTGGCGTATGGCAACTGGTGCGGTTATTTCTCTAGCATACGATGTTATCGTAGTTTTAGGCGTGTTCTCTGTAATGCAGATTGAATATGACTTAACTGTATTAGCTGCGGTTTTAACCGTTGTAGGTTACTCACTAAACGATAAGATCGTTGTATTCGATCGTATCCGTGAAAATGCAGTTAACTTACCTCGTAATACCTCTATGTATGATGTGTTCAATATTTCTATTACAGAAACATTATCAAGAACCATCATCACCTCAGGCACGACCCTTATCACCGTAGTGTCTTTAATGATATTTGGTGGTGAAATGATTTATGGTTTCGCCTTAGCATTGTTTGTTGGTATTGTATTTGGTACTATTTCATCAATCTACGTGGCTTCAACTTGGGCTTTAATCTTAGGAATTAAGAGAGAAAATTTAGTTCCAGTAAAGGTCGAGAAGAAAGAGTCAGATGGTTATGAAACCATGGACTGATACTGAAAATAAGATAAATAATGTTTAGATTTTTAAAGACCCATTCCCTAGCAACAGGTATGGGTCTTGTTGCCTTAATGGCCTTAACAGGTTGCCAAAACTTTACTTCATCATCTAAATTAGATCTTGAAGGGGCGATTACTGTTCCATCAGAATATGTCTATACAGCTTCCATTTCTGAAAAAAGCTCAACAAGAGAACAAAACATTCTGACAAATCTTTTGATGATCTTAGAGTCAGATGCAAAGTCAGCTGAGGATAAGGCTGAATTGTTCTATGAGGTAGGCTCTCTTTATGACGATTTAGGTCTTGAGGCTATGGCAAGATTCATGCTCATGAATTCTATTGTCAATAAGCCTGGCTTTGCTCGTCCATATGAGCTTTTGGGTATCTACTTCTTTAAAGAAGGCAGAATTGCTGAAGCTTGCGATGCTTTTGATTCAGCAATTGAGTTAGATAAACAGAAAACTAGCACTTATCCATATTTAAATCGAGCCTTCGTCATGTACTATACACGTCATTACAAAATGGCTGTAGATGATATGAAAGTCTTCTTTAATTCAGATCCTACCGATCCTTACAGAATGCTATCTATGTATTTTGTTGAAGAGAAAGTTATAGGTCAAAAAAATGCTTTAAAAAATCTTGAGCAAAACTATATCAAAGGGCAGACTGCAAAAAGAAAAGATTCCTGGGGAGATGCCTTAGTTCTTTATTATTTAGACAAGATGTCTCAAAAAGAACTGTTTAAAGATATGCTTTTAGTTAAAGATGACGAGGATCTTTTCCAAGAGCATCTTTGTGAAGCTTATTATTATGTAGGTAAAAAAGCTTTAGAAAAAGGAAACGATAAGCTAGCTTATGATTACTTTAAGTTATGCAGATCTACCCGTAAGTATGGTTTCTTAGAGTACAGAAATGCCTATATTGAAATGCAGGCACTTGAAAGAAAGTACAATCTTTTAAAAGTGGCTCCATTAGAAGACAATGATAATGAGTAAGAGGTAAGCAATGTCCGAGATAGATGATAAAATTTCAGAATGTCCCGTATGCCGAGCAGCATCAAATGCTGCAGATAAGGCAACAGATGTTGCAATTGATCTTGATGAGGCGCAAAAAGAAGCCATCAAGTCTCAAATGATTGCATCAGATGATGCTTTTGTTATGAGCGAGTTCTTTAAAGCTCTATCTGATCCTACAAGATTAAATATGGTTCATGCCATGCTCTTACATAAATGGCTGTGTGTAAGTGATATTGCATCTCTTGTAGGCTTGAGTAAATCAGCAGTATCTCATCAATTAGCTTATATGAGAATTAACAAATTAGTAAGAGTAAAAAGAGAGGGGAGAAAAGTCTTCTATGCTCTAAATGACTCTCATGTTGAATCTGTTTTTGCTTTAGCTTTATCTCATATTAAAGAATAATAGTGTGTTGATTTATAACACATTATTATAACTGTTCACATTATTACATTTGATTTATTAAAACAGTTATTTCATTAAAATCACAATCAAAAATCATTATGACAAAACCAGTTTATTTTGATTATGCAGCTGCAACTCCAACTGATAAAAGAGTTATCGACACTATGGTGTCATGCATGTCTATTGATGGTCACTTTGCTAATCCTCATGCAAAGGATCATGTCTACGGTTGGGAAGCTGCTGAATCTGTGGAGAACGCAAGAGAGCAGGTAGCTTCTTTAATTGGAGCTTCTCCTCTTGAGATCACTTTTACCTCAGGAGCTACAGAGAGTAACAATCTAGCTATCTTTGGCGCAGCTAAAGGTTTAGCTAAAAAAGGCGACACAAGACGTCACATCATTACCTCTAAAATTGAGCACAAAGCAATTTTAGAAGCATGTGAGATTTTAGAAGAGGATGGTTATAAAGTAACCTATTTAACTCCAACTAAAGAAGGAATCATTACTTCAGAAATGGTTGAAGATGCAATTGATGAAGATACCTTCTTAGTATCAATTGCTCAGGCAAACTCTGTTTTAGGAGCAATAAGTGATGTGCATGCAATCGCGTCAGTATGTAAAAAGCATCAAGTCTTTTTCCATACTGATACAGCTCAGAGTATCGGTTACCTGAAGATGGACTATGACCACAGCGACATTGATATGGTCTCATTAACCGCAGAAAAAGTTTGTGGACCTAAAGGTGTAGGTGCTCTCTATGTAAGAAGATCTTCAAATGTGCCATTATTTGCTCAAATTTATGGTGGCGGACAGGAAAAAGGCTTAAGAGGAGGTACAGTACCAACTCATGAGGTCGCTGGTTTAGGTAAAGCTTTTGAGATCTTAAAGAGTGAAGCTAAAACCGATAAGGCTCGTTTTGAAAAATTAAGACAAAGAATTTTGGATGGTATCAAAGATGTACCTGGCTTAATTGTAAACGGCTCTAAAGAGCATAATTTGCCAAATATCCTTTCTATCAGTTTTGATGGTGTAGATGGTCATATGCTCTTACCTACTTTATCTAATATTGCAGCATCTACAGGATCTGCTTGCTCTTCAAGTGATTTAAAACCTTCATATATCTTAAAAGCTATTGGTCTTAGTGATGATGAGGCTCGTGCTTCATTAAGACTGTCTTTTGGTAGATTCACCAAAGATGAAGATATCGATATTTTAATCAACGAAATTACTACAAAAGTTCCAAAGCTTGTGGAAGCAGGTTCAATGTGGAATGTGAGGTAAACATGTTTAAGCTTTTTTCTAGTAATACAAAAAACGCAAGTGCTAATGAAGAATTAGTAGCGGTTACCTTAAAGGAAGGCACAGCTAAAGCTCCTTTTTCAAAAGATAGTGCCTTTGCTCCAAATGCAAATGGTGGCTATGACGTTTTTGTAAATACAAATGATTTTAAATGGTATCAAGTTGCAGCTAAGACCATTGCATCTTTAAAGCTGTATAATTTTGAATTTAAGTCAGATGTAGCTCTTTCAGAGCTAGATCTTTACTGGTTTTTAACTGCTTTATATGACGGTAAACATGATTACACTGTGTCTTGTGATTATGCTCAGAATGTCTTAGATAAAGTTGCAATGACTGCTAACACTGTAAGTGTGTTTAGAAAGATTGCTGACAGTGATTCAAAGATCTCAACCCCAGAAAAAGTTATCAATGTCTTATTTGATTTAGTAAAAGAAGCTGCAGACGCACAAGGTGACAGCGCTTCATTAAAGCTGATTAAGCGTGGTGATCTTGAGTTTGAAAAATATGCAGGTCTAAATGCTGTAGGCTTTGCTTCAGATGAAGATCCTTGCATTGGTATCATCGACTATGTACCAAAGTGCTGTCAAAAAGGCTCACCTGTACAAGTAGCCCTTGTTGGTAAAGGAATTACCTTTGATACTGGTGGTTATTCTCTAAAGCCTGATAAGTATATGGAAACTATGCGTACAGATAAGACTGCTGTAGTTTATCTGTGTGGCGCGGTAACACTAGCTGCAAAGCTTGGTATTAAAAAGCATGTAAGACTGTACCTGTGCTGTTCTGAGAACATGGTATCAGGTCGAGGTATGTTGCCTGGTGATATCGTAACCTATCCAAACGGTATTAGCGTTGAAATTAACAATACAGATGCTGAGGGTAGATTGATTTTAGCAGACGGTCTTTTACAGGCAGGAGAGGATAAGGCTCAATATGTTCTTGATATGGCAACTCTAACAGGAGCTGCTAAGATTGCTGTAGGTCGTGATATGTTCTCTGTTTTAACTAAAGAAAAAGAGTTAGATAAGAGCTTGGTATCAGCATTTGAGAATACCGGTGAAATGTACTGGCAGTTGCCTTTAGCTCAATATCATAGACGCTTCTTATCCTCAAGAAGAGCTACAGTTACAAATTCAGGCCATGGCGAAGGTGCTCCTGGCTCATCTGTTGCCGCCTCATTCTTAGAACAGTTTGTCGATAAAAACACACCATGGGTTCATATCGATCTCTCATCTGCTTACTTACCAGATGGATCTCCATTCTTAGCTGCAGGTCCTACTGGCAGCACTATTCTAGGTTTAGCTACCTGGCTTTGTGAGTAATTTTTGTTAGAGGCTCTGCTCCGGCAGATCCTCTTTTAAAGAAATTTTAAACTCATCATTCCTAAGCCTTTATTTAAAAGCCAACTTAGGAAAACCATCCTTTGTTTTTGATTTTCGCTTCATACGTTTTTTTCTTCTATATTGCATATAATTGAGAAAGTAAAAGGCTTTTATAAGGAGCGTAATATGTATCAGAATATCGTCATTCTTACAGGTGCTGGTATTTCAGCAGAGTCAGGCATTCCTGTCTTTAGATCAGAAACAGGTTTATGGGAACAGGAAAGAGTTGAAGATGTGGCAACCTATGACGGATTTTTAAGAGATAAAACTAAAGTTCACGAGTTTTATAACAAGATGCGTCGCTCTTTGTTAGATAAAAAGCCAAATCCAGCTCATTTAGCTTTAGCAAGACTAGAAAAAGAGTATTCAAAAAAGTATGGCGCAAATGTAAATCTAGTGACACAGAATATTGATGATCTGCATGAAAAGGCAGGTTCAGAAAAGATCATCCATATGCACGGCAGGTTAAAGAGTATTCTCTGTGAGCACTGCAATAAGCGATATCCTTTTAATGAGGACTCAAGTATAGAGTCAGAATGCAAGTTCTGTCACCATAAGTCACTACGTCCTGATATAGTTTGGTTCGGTGAAATGCCTTATCAGATGGATGAAATTGAAATTCTGCTTTCAAAATGTGATTTGTTCTTATCTATAGGTACATCAGGAGTAGTCTATCCAGCTGCAGGATTCTGTCAGGTTGCAAGAGCCTCTGGTGCTGCTTGCATCGAATTTAATCTGTCACAATCAGCTGTAGGCTCTCAATTTAATTGTGGAATTTACGGAAAAGCATCAAAAACTTTGCCAGAGTTTGTGTCTGCACTAATTGATACTGGAAATTTACCTGATAACGTCAAATTTTAGCATGCAAGATCACTGAATAGTGTTTATTCTGATGCTGTGATTGAGCATAGACCCTCTTGTAAATTCTTAACATGATCTCATCCTGCCTTTCTTCAGGCAGGTTGTGAAACTGGGTTAAAACTTCGTTCCAAAGGTTATTCTCATTGCAGCTGTTCTTTTGCGATGAAGCTTTATATTTATAAGGTGATTTAAACATACAGCCATTTCCTCATTTTTATTCTTATATATAGAGTAGTTTTGATTTTGCTACTGTCAAAGAAATGAGAATAAACATCAAAGCTATGTCATAGTTTTAAAATAATTGGCTCTAGGAGAACTCTTTTTACTTGAAAATTGACATTTTTACACTTTTAAAATTTTTCTGAGCCATCATTTTAAATGACATGAAATTTATTACGATGCCAGTTATGGCCCCTAAGATATTCAAATTGTAGAAGGTTATCATGTCCAAGACAGTGAATGTAAGTTTTAAACTAGATAGTTCGTTAAAACAGCAGATGAAATCTATATGCAAAGATCAGGGTATATCAATGAGAGCTGCTTTTATAAGCTTTGCGAAGAAAGTTTGTAGTGAAAATAAAATACCATTTGAGTTCTCTTTAGATCCATTTTATTCAAAAGAAAATATGGAAAGACTTAGAAAGTCAATTGCACAAATGGAGTCATCTGGCAGCGACTTTAAAGACAATATCTCTTAAAGCCAAACAAAGCACCTTAAATGGATAATAATTACTACGTCATTTTGCGAAAAATCGTGTCTATACTGATATAATTATGAGATTTGAAAAAAGATAACGAGATATAAAAGAACATGGCAACAGATAAGATTAATTTAATGAACCTCTCACCTGAAGAATTAAAGGAATTCTTTGAGTCTATAGGTGAGAAGTCCTTTAGAGCGCAACAGATCATGCGTTGGATATACCAGTTTGGTGTAACCGACTTTGAGCAGATGACTAATCTTAGAAAAGATCTGCGTGCCAAATTAAAGGAAATGTGCGTAATTACTGCACCTGAGATCGTAACTGAACAAAAAGCATCTGATGGTACCACTAAATGGGCTTTAGATATTGGAGACGGTCAGTTAGTTGAAACAGTGCTAATTCCTGAAGAGGACAGAAACACCTTATGTATTTCAACTCAGGTAGGATGCCCTGTTAAGTGTTCTTTCTGCAGAACCGGTGCACAAGGATTCAATCGTAATCTTACAGTAAATGAGATCATAGGTCAGGTCTTTAGAGCATCAACACGTGTAGGCTTTAGTAACAACCAGGAACAAAAGCCGATTTCTAACGTCGTAATGATGGGTATGGGCGAGCCTTTACTAAATCTAGCAAATGTAACTAAGACTTGTGAGTTATTACTCTCAGATTATGGCTTTGCTTTATCAAAGAGAAGAGTAACCGTGTCTACATCAGGTGTTGCTCCTGTTTTAAATAAAGTAGCAGGCAAACTTGATGTTGCCTTAGCTTTATCTTTACATGCTCCTAATGACAAATTAAGAGATGAATTAGTACCAATCAATACTAAGTACCCAATAGCAGAAGTTCTAGATGCTGTAAGAAATTACTTAGATAAGTCAAACGCTAACTGTGGCAGAGTTACTATCGAGTATGTGCTACTTGATCATGTAAATGACAGTACGGAGCAAGCTCATGAGCTTGTAAATTTATTAAGAACTATTCCATGTAAAGTTAACCTAATTCCATTTAACGAGCATGAGAATTCAGAATACAAGAAACCTTCTAATAGCAGAATCGACAGATTCTACAAAGTATTGTTTGATGCAGGCTTTACTGTAATTAAACGTACTACAAGAGGCGATGAGATTTCAGCTGCCTGCGGACAGCTAGCAGGTCAGGTAAAGGATAAACTGGCAAAACTAAAAATTCAGGCCAAAGAAATATAAAGACAACAAGGCGAAAACTAAAAATGAGTTCAAAAAGGTTGAGAGCAATTAGAAACAGAGATAGATCCAAAGTACAAGCTCAGATTCAAAAAGAGGCAAGTGAGCCTATGATGGACGATTTAAAAAATGATGTAGCTCAGGACACATCAAAAGTAGAGCCTGAACTTAACATCCAAGAGAATTTAAAAACAGAGTCATCTTCAAGCGAGAATGCTCAAGATACAATTGAAGTAGAGTCAAATGCTGCGTTTAAGAGTGCTCAGGATTTAGAGTCTATTATGTCGGTATCTCCTTTAGAGCAGGCAAAATCAGCTCTAAAAGAAAATCCTTCATCTCCATTGAGCGCACAGGTTGATGCTCCTGTAACTGAGAATGTTTCAGAAAGCATCAAAACTCCTGATTTAGGTGCAGCTACTGATAGCTCAAATGTTGATACTCCAATAGATTCAATTCAAAAGGCTCCTGATTTTAGAAGCGAGAAAAAGATCGTAGCTAATGATGTTGATGATCCAGATAAGATCCCTGTAGCACCATCACTTGCTGACAATGAAGTTCCAAATTGTCCAGGTGCAATCTTAATGCACGCAAGAGAAATGTTAGGTTTATCTTTAAGTGAAGTAGCTAGACGCTTAAATCTGAGAATCAATACCGTAAATGATCTCGAGCATGACAGATTGAATCAGCCGACAGCCGTTCCTTTTGCCTCAGTTCATATTGCTAATTATGCAAAGTTAGTAAATATTGATCCTGAAATTGTAGTAAAACTCTACAAAGACAAGGTAATGCAGGCAGTGCAGACCCAAGCCTTGAATGCAAAGGTTTTACAAAAGCAATCAAACTCAGGCATGATTTCAAAGAAGTTCCTGTTTGCAGTCTTAGGTGTAGCTATTGTAGCTGTAATTGCTGTTGGCGTGATTGCTTACGAGATGGGATCATCAACTGCTAAGAGCACTGGTTCTTTAGTAATTGAAGACAATGTTCAGGCTCAGGAAGATACTGACGGCAGTCTAACTTTGGATACAGAAAATTCAAAGTTAAAGACTAATGTTATAGAAGAAACTCCTGCTCCTAGTGTTGATATCAATACTCAGATGGCTCAGGCTCAGGCAAATGCTCTTGATACAAATGAGATCATTAGCTTACAGAACCAGTCAAAGCAGAATGTATCATCTGCAAATACTAATGAGTCATTACAGGTTAAAGGTCAGGCAGCTAAGAAGATGTTAGGCAACACCAATAATGAAGCTACCATCATCGAAGAAGCTCCTCCTGTTCAAGACAATTCTTTAAAGCCTGTAGATTTAGGTTCTCAGAATGCAAAGGGGACAAAGAAACAGTCATCAAATGACAAGCTAGCTTTAAAGACCTTACCTGCTGTTGAAACAGACAGAAAGTCAGTAGTTACAGAAGCTCCAAAGGCTCAGGTAAAAACAGAGCAGAAGACTGAACCTGCTCCTGCTCAGGCAGTCAAACTTTCAGCTAATTTAAGAGATGTATCATCATCTGTAAGATTGGCAGGTAGAATTGATCCATTAGAGAGCCTTAACAGCGTAACTGTTAAAGTACTATCTGATGTATCTTTAAAAATTACAGGTTCTGGTAAAGTCTTAAAAGAAGGTTCATTTAAGGCAGGTCAGACTATTAAAGTTATGGGTATTCCTCCTTTAAGAGTAAGTGTAGCCGATCCTTCAAAGATTAGAGTTACCTATAGAGGTGCTTCAGTATCAGTTCCTCGTTCTTCACAGGTAACCTTTACTCTACCTCAGCGTTAAGGTAAGAACTCATGGAATGGAAAGCTAATGAGATTGTAAGACGTAAAAGTCGTCAGATTAAGGTAGGCTCTGTCTTAGTTGGAGGCGGAGCTCCCATTTCTGTGCAGTCTATGACTTCAACTGATACCATGGATGTAGCTGCAACAGTAGCTCAGATTAAGGCTTTAGAAAGTGCTGGCGCTGATATCGTAAGAGTAACTGTACCTACCTTAAAAGCTGTTGATGCATTTGAACAGATCGTAAAGAGCGTTGATGTTCCTATTGTCTCTGATATTCACTTTGACTATAGAATCGCCATTGAATGTGCTAAAAAAGGTGCTGCAGCTTTAAGAATTAACCCTGGCAACATCGGTTCTCATGAAAAAATTGAGGCGGTCTGTCAGGCTGCTAAAGACTATGGCTTACCTATTAGAGTGGGTGTAAACGCAGGCTCTTTAGATAAAGATTTAATCGAAAAGTATGGCGCTCCATGTCCTGACGCCATGGTAGAGGCTGCCCTAAGAGCTGCTACCACTTTAGATGATCACAACTTTGAAGACTACGCTTTCTCTGTAAAAGCATCTGAATTAAACCTTTGTGTTAGTGCCTATGAGCAGTTAGCTAAAAAGACTGATGCACCATTACATTTGGGTATTACAGAAGCCGGCGGTCTTACAGGTGGTACTGTATTATCATCTATAGGTATTTCTTGGTTATTAAAACAAGGCATTGGTGATACTTTAAGAGTGTCATTAGCAGCAGATCCTGTCGAAGAGATTAAAGTTGGCTGGGCAATTTTAAAGAGTATGCATCTGCGTACTCGTGGTGTGGAAATTGTCGCATGTCCTACCTGTGGTCGTAGAGGTATTGATGTAGTTGCAACTGTAGCCGAGTTAGAAAAGCGTTTGAGCGACATTAAAGAAACTCTGAAAATTGCAGTTATGGGCTGTGTGGTTAATGGTCCAGGTGAAGCTTTGCATGCTGATATTGCAGTATGCGGTGCAGCTAACGATCGCTGTCTTGTATATGAAGACGGTCAGATGATGGGCAAGATCCCTTGCTCAGAAGCAGTAGATTTAATAGAAAAGCGTGTGAGAACGCGCCTTGATAAATAAAGGAAAAGATAATTTTATGGCACTTATGGTTCAAGCTATCAGAGGTATGAACGATCTTCTACCTGAAGATACCTCTGTATGGCAACAGGTTGAAAAAGTTTTACGTGAAACTGTATCTTCATATGGCTATAGCGAAGTTCGTATGCCAATTGTTGAAAAGACCAAACTTTTCTGCAGAGCAATTGGTGAGGTAACTGATGTTGTAGAAAAAGAGATGTACTCTTTTGAAGACAGATCAGGTGATCATTTATCATTACGTCCTGAGGGTACAGCAGGATGTGTAAGAGCCTGCATTGAACATAACCTAGTTTACAATCAGGAACAGCGCCTGTGGTACATGGGACCTATGTTCCGTCACGAAAGACCTCAAAAGGGCAGATACCGTCAGTTCCACCAGATGGGAGTGGAGGTATTTGGTTTAGATGGTCCAGACATTGATGCAGAGTTAATAGCTTTGACCTATTCAATTTGGAAGAAGCTCGGCATTGAGAATGAATTAGAGTTACAGCTAAATTCTTTAGGTTCAGCTGAAGAAAGAGCCACATACAGAGAAGCATTAGTAAAATTCTTAGAAGCTCACTTCGATGAACTTGATGAAGATAGCAAGAGAAGAACTCATACCAATCCTTTACGTGTTTTAGATACCAAAGATGAAAAGGTAATTGAGATCTTAAAGGATGCACCAAAATTATCTGACTATTTTGGTGAAGAAACTAAAGCTCATTTTGACGGACTACGCAAGTTCCTAGATAAATTAGGCATTAAGTACGTGCTCAATGATAGACTAGTACGTGGTCTTGATTACTACAATTTAACCGTATTTGAGTGGGTAACAACTGCCCTAGGCGCTCAGGGAACTGTATGTGGCGGTGGTCGTTACGATGGTCTAGTAGAGCAACTAGGTGGTGCACCAACTAAAGCTGTAGGCTTTGGTTTAGGTTTAGAGAGATTGATCTTACTGTTATTAACTTTAGGTAAGGTAGCTCCAATGCCAAATGTGGATGTTTATGTTGTAGGCTCAGGTGAGGGGGCAGAAATGAGAATGTTAGAAGTATCTAACTTCTTAAGACAGTCTCTGCCTGGTGTTGCTGTGATGAACCACTGTGGTGGCGGAAATTTCAAGAAACAGTTTAAGAAAGCTGATAAATTCTGTGCTAAGGTTGCAGTTATCATTGGCGAGAGTGAAATTGCTAATAATTCTGTTACTATTAAAAACATGACAGATAAAGATGCACAGCAGCAGGAATGTCCTTTAGATAAGGCAGCTGACGCAATTAAGGCAATCTTAGGCTAATAAAAAACTAAGATTTATAAATTACGATTCATACTAAAAAGGAATAGAAGATGGATGTTTTAACAGACGATCATGAGAGAGAGGAAGTCGTCCGTAAATGGTGGCATGAGAACTGGCTTTCATTAACTGTAGGTGTAGTAATTGCAATTGGTGCAATGGTAGGCTACAGACAGTACCAGTCATATCAGAATGATACTTCAGCAAAATATGCTTATGAAATGTCTACTCTGCAGACTAAGCTAGTTTTAAATCCTGCTAATACCACAGCTGATGCTCAGAAGTTCATCAAAGAGCACGAGGATATCTACGGTTCTTTATTAGCTTTAGATTTATCATCAATTGAAGCAAAGCAGGGTAACTATGACAAGGCTTTAGAGAACGCTTTGTTTGCTAAAAAGAACGGTGGCGACTTAGTATCTCCAAATGCAACTTTAGTTGCAGCTCAGATTTTAACTGAGCAGAAGAAATTTGATGAAGCTGTAAAAGAATTAGATTCTGTAAAATCTGAGGCTTATGAGATTGAAAAACAAGAGCTTTTAGGTGATATCTATTTTGCGAAAAAAGATCTTGATAAAGCTCATGATGCTTACAAGAAAGCTTTAGATGTCAGCGAGAGCAAGAAGATTTCAATCAGCCCTCTGTTGCAGATGAAGTTTGATAATCTGATAAAAGATGGTGATGAGCCTGCTTTTAAGAGAGCTCAGAAATTAGAAGAAGTGATTGCATCTTCAGCTTCAGAAATTAAAAAATAAGAGTTAACTGTTAATGCAGTTAAGAAATAGCCGTCGGCAAATAATAAGGTGACATATATGTTGAAAAAGAAGCTGTTGTGCGTGCTTGCTTTATCAGCTCTGGCTTTAGTGAATACAGGCTGTAATTCCAATAAGGATTTGTTCGCTCCTGTTGAATCTCCTGAAGTCAAAAATCAGTTTGAGCCAGAATATGTTTGGTCTCAGTCTACACAGGGTGTAGATAAGTTCTACTCACAGTTAGTTCCATGCATTAGTGGAAAGACACTGTTTATAGCCGGTCGTGAAGGTAAGGTATACGCCTTTAACGTTCTCAATGGAGATGAACAGTGGCTGATAGACTTATCTGATGAAGAAGAGAATGATACCAAGCGTTCAGCAAGGCTAAACGGTGGTATGTCAGCTTCAGATGCCTTTGTTGCCGTAGGTTCAGAGAACGGTTATATCTATGTTTTAAATAGAAAAGACGGTTCTATTTACTTTAAATATTATTTAGGCTCGGAGATTGTAACTCGTCCTGCTTTTTCAGCTAGCGGTGACAAGCTCTTTGTCTTAGATGCTGTAGGTAAACTTTCAGCTTTTGATCTTGTAAAGAAGACTCGCTTATGGGTATCGGGAGATTCAGACAATGCACTGCATTTAAGATCTCAAGCTACCCCTGTTGCTATCGGTGATGAGTTAGTAATTTTAGGAACTTCATCAGGTAGAGTTTTAATGATTAGCCAGAATGATGGTTACTTATTAAATCAGGTTATTGTAGGCGAGAATAACGGAAGTTCAGATCTTGATAGAATGTCTGACGTTTCCTCAACTCCACTGTTACTTGGCAATTATATGTATACAACAGCATATAATTCAGGTTTCGTGAAGTATTCTTTAGAAAAGGAAACTGTTGAAGGTAAACTTGCATACCACTCTTCAAAAGATATTGCCTATGATGACAATTTCTTTGTTTTAACTGGTGATAACGGTCATGTATTCTGTGTTCGCCGTTCAGACAATGTTGAGGTTTGGGAAAATCCACAATTGAGCTATCGTAATGTAACCGCTCCTGCTATTTACGGTAACTATGCTGTGGTAGGTGATCTTGAAGGTTATCTGTATTTTATGAATCTTAACAACGGTGTGATTGAGTCTAAGATTCAGATTTCAAGTTCTCCAATTTATGTAGCTCCACTTGTAGCTGGAAACTGCTTAGTTGTTTACTCATCATCTGGTGCAGTTGATGTTTTATATTACGATCCAATTGATATCGTAATTCCTAAGAAACGTTATACCGATCTTGAGATGGTAACTGGCAATACTGCTGCTTTAATTGCAGCTCAGGCAATGTCTCCAACTGCTGCAGGTTCTGGAGTAACTCAAGAAGATCTTGAGAAACGTCGTGCAGAAGCTCGTAAAATCGTAGCTCAGATTGAGGCTCAACAGCGTGCTGCTGAAGCTCAGTATCGTGAGTACCAGAGACAGAAAGCTGAATACGAGAGAAGAGTTGCTGAGTACGAAAAGAAGAAACGCGAAGCTTTATCAGGTTACGGTTTAATGCCAGATAGTGGTATTAAGTCTGACTCAGATGAAGAATATGTAGAGGACGACTCTGAATAATACTGTTGTGAAACAGCATGATTCGTCCGTTGTGTAAAAAGGGGGAGTTGCCCCCTTTTGACGTTATAGTAAGCCACCCTTACAAGGATGTTTAATGAAAGTAGTTGCTTTAGTAGGTTGCCCTAATGTTGGTAAATCTACATTTTTCAACAGACTTACTAAGACTAGAGATGCTCTAGTTGCAGATTTTCCTGGTTTAACCCGTGATAGAAAGTACGGCCGTGCTTTATATGAAGGTCGTGAGTACGTGCTGATTGATACTGGTGGTATTGCAGAGGATGCCACTAACCAACCTGAAGAAGTCACCTCTCGCATGACCAATCAGGCTTTATTAGCTATTGATGAATGCGATTTAGTCCTGTTCATGTTGGACGCAAGAGCAGGTCTCTTACCTGGTGACTATAAGGTTGCTGATTACATTCGCCGTTCTGGTAAAAAGTGCGCCATTATCGCAAATAAGGTTGATGGTCTTGATCCAGAGACAGCAGGTGCTGAGTTCTACGCTTTAGGCTTAGGTGAAGTTTATCCTACAGCTGTAGTCCACGGTCGTGGTGTCGCCAATGTTCTAGAAGATGTAATTGCTCCTTTATTAAGAGAAGAAGGTCCTCTAGATTGCGATTTAACCCCTGAAGAGTTAGAAGAGCGCGAAAGAAAGGCTCATGAAGAAGAATTAGCTCAATGGGAAGAAGGGTATCAGTTCTTAGATAACGTTCCTGTTGATATGATTGGCGGTGGCTTTGACTGGCACGAGCATAAAGAGAAATTCCGCGCCAGAATGAAAGGCGAGGATGTTGACGGTCAGAACGGAGATAACAGCAAGGATACACCATTTGCTGATCTGCCAATCAAGATTGCTATTGTAGGTAAGCCAAACGTAGGTAAGTCTACTCTAACTAACCGTATGTTAGGTGAAGAGCGTGTGATCGTAGCAGACCACCCTGGTACTACCCGTGACTCAATCTATATTCCGCTAGAGCGTGATGACAAGAAATATATTGTTATTGATACAGCAGGTGTGAGAAAGCGCCGTAAGGTATCTGAGGCAATTGAGAAGTTCTCAATTGTTAAGACCTTAAAGGCAATTGAAGATTGTAATGTAGCTTTATTAGTTATCGATGCAAGATCACATGTTACTGATCAGGATCTGTCATTATTAGGCTTTATTTTAGAATCAGGTCGTTCTTTAGTAATTGCTGTAAACAAGTGGGATGGTCTTGATGTCTCTGTAAAAGATGAGATTAAGCTTGAGTTAAATTCACGTTTAGGCTTCGTGGACTTTGCTAGAGTTCATTTCATTTCAGCTTTGCATGGAACAGGTGTAGGTAACTTGTTTGATTCTATTGATGAAGCTTATGTAGGTGCTACAACACGTCACTCTGCTTCTATGCTAAATAGAATTTTAAGAGCTGCAATTGAAGAGCATGAGCCTCCTATTTCAGGTGGACGTAGAATTAAACTTAAATTTGCTCACGCGGGTGGTTATAACCCTCCTAGAATCATTATTCATGGAAACAAGGTATCAAAGGTACCTGATGCATATAAGCGTTACATCATTAACTGTTATCGTAAGGCTTTAAACATCATGGGATCGCCTGTGATCATTGACTTTAAGGAAGGTGAAAACCCATTTGCCAATGAAAAGCCTGCTCAAAAGCGCCAAACCCAGTCTCAGATGAGAGCAGAAAAGCGTAAGCTTGCTAACGAGAGAATGTGGGCTAGAGCTGATGCTAAGCAGGATAAGGAAGAGCGTAAAGCTATTGCTAAGGCAAAGCGTGAAGGAACTGGTTTAGTTCTGGCAAAACGTCCAAGAAAGAAAGCTGATCCTAAAGCTCAAGCAAAGAAAACTAAATAAAACAGAGGGGGCGAAAGCCCCCCCCCTTGTAGTAGAGATCTTGCCTTGAACTAGTTGTTCTCAAGTATTGATTTTTGAGCAATCTTAGGTAGTCTTAAGATAATATCTAAAATAATAGCTAAAAAGACTACAGTTATTCCTAATAAAGTATCGTCATAACTTATATCAAAGAAATCCTCTCCATTGAACTTTGCAAAAGCACAATCTACAATCCACATGATGGTGGCTGAAGAAAACATCACACAGAGTCTTTTCAAATCAAAATAACACTTCTTTTGAAGACAAAAACAAATGATAGCAGCTAAAGCTGTAATTAAAAGGCACATTATGCAATTACCTCTTTGTGTGCAAGTTTAGGTACAAGAATATAAGCTACAAACCATACAGCAGTAACAGCAACATCCATAGCAACACCTACTGTTAAGATTTCATTTACCATTACTCTAGTGCTTTCAGGATCGCTTGCAGCTGTAAAGAATGGATAGAAAGGTACTATCTCACCATGCCAAACATGCTCAATTAACAATAAAAAAGAACCTGATAACAGTAGATTGATAAGCTTTTGGATTTTTCCTGAAAAAGCTCTTACTTTTTGATGATTACTCTTAGCTACTACTTTCTTTATACCGTAAGCTACAAGAGCCTCTGCAACACAAGCTGTAAAACAAGCCATAACAACCTCTTTAAATTCTGAAACCTAGGATAGTATAGAGAGGAATTTAACTTACTTTGAAATTTGCCCCTGTAAGTGGCAAATTGGCTTTAAAATGAACTTAATGGGGCAAATATGAGATGTGATGGTGCAGATCTTAATTTAGCAGTGTATACAAAAAGGAGCTAACTACAAGGCTAGCTCTTTTCACACTAAATAACTTTACTATTCATAACGCTTTTCAAAGATCTTTTGAGGATCGTCATATTCAGCTCTTCTTAAGTGGAATTCAGGAGGAAGGACAGGTGCCTTGCAAAGAGGATAATCAATACCAACCTTGCCATCAGGGTAGAACTTACGATGTTCACCAATTACAAAGTCTGGCATGTGTTTAAAGATAGTTTGTGCTTCTTCTAAAAACTCAGAGATAACCTCGAACATCTTAAAACACTGCTCTAGACACTGTTTTTCATCAGAGCTGTTATAAAGCACACGTGAAGCTACAATAAAGTAGGTCTGCAATGAGCCCTGCAGTGAGCTTCCATAGAAGTAAAGCTGAGGCTGTAATTCAATACCACATAAGAACTCTGAGATATCCTGCATCATCAAAATAGTCTCTAAACGAGTCTTAGGGCGAGCCTTTAACTTTTCAATAACCTTATTAACGATTTCTTTGAATACTTCAGGATTAAAGATCTCTTCAAGCTCTTTACGTGTAACTTTTACAGGTGAGGTCTTAACTTCGTTGATGTATTTATGGAAAGCCTCCTTGTCAATGTTCTTGAACTTCTTAAAATCAAGATCATAAGAATGCATAGGAGTGGTGTTTTCAACATAAAGACCATCAGAGCAGTTAATGCAATTTAATTTTCCTTTCTCTTCCTCAAGATTACGAATTACATAACCCATGTTACGAGCTGATAGTGCAAAGAAGTAACCTGTCTCTACCAAGCCACCAAAGTTGCCTTTACCCTGCTGTTTAGTAGTGTAATTGCCTCCTTGATCAGAGCAACCACGCTCGTTATACAAGGTAGTGTACTTTGAGTGCATAGCACTTGAGTCGATTTTTTTACCATTATCAAGACCGAACATATAAATGTTCTTAAAGCCTAAGAATAGAGCTCCAGATACGCCCATGTTGCCTACAAGAGGATTCATCAGCTGTACGAAGCCTACTTTTCTAGTCTCTTTAATGGTTGCTAATGCATACTTATAGAATGGTTCATCAATCTTTCCGAAGATAGCAGTATGCTTAAATAAAGCGGTGGTGTATGGGTGAATTACGTCTCCAGTAAGCAAAATAACATCATCTAAGAAATGCTCATCAGGGATCACGCCTAAAGCTTCCCTAATTTCAGGAGTTCTTTCAGTACATGCATAAAAATCAGGTTTAATACCAGCATGGTACAGAGTATCAATGGCGGTACCGCAGGCTACAACAATTGCTTTATCCTGATTCTTTCTGATAAATGGAATGTCATTATCTAGAGATGGTCCAGAACCAATAACAAACACAGGTAACTTAGCGTATTTCTTATCTAATGTTTGATGCCTTAAAACAAAGTTCTTTTTGTCTAAGAGTGCATGACAGGCATGACTTGCTCCAAATAAGTGATCATCAAAGAACCCCATGGCTGCATGCACTGAATCAAGATCTCGCATTGCTACATCGGCAATTGCTTTAATCTCAGGTGAAGCATAATGCACGATACCTAACCAAGATGATGACAAGAAACGACCATGCTTTGAATAAAAGTTTGACAGATCCTGGGTAAACTGGAATGGTGTCTGTCCTAACATAATGTTGATGGCATATTTGTTCTCAAATAAGAATTTTAATAAGTTCTGCCAGTCAAAAGCATGTAATGAAGCATAGAACACATCAAGATCAGGCTCTACAATGATGAGATTAGCCACTTCTACTCTTTCATAAAGATAAGCTAATGAGTAACCTAAACCTATACCAAAGAACATACAGTTAGGTACTGAGCCAATCTTTAAAGGAGAGAGCGTTCTGTCTCTTTCAATTTCTTCTCCTAAAGTAACTAAAGTATTTAAATATTTAAAATGTAACTGACCGTAAGGATCGGATTCATGTCCGTAGCGGGTTTGCAGAATATTTGATCTTTCAAGAATTTGTACAATCTGCTGTTCACATAATTTAAAAGGATCAGCTGTTTTGTAGAAAAACTCATTGGTATCAGGAAAATAAAGATTTGGAATGCCGTTTGGCATGCAGAAGAATTCAATGGTTCTCTTTGGCTTATAGTGCTCAAAGAACTTGCCAATATCAGGCATGTACTTTTTGAAAGCTTCAATATTTGTCGCAAATCTGTCAATCAGAAAATCGTTCATCTGCTGTTGGAGCTTTGCTAGATCTTGGATCTTTTCAAGATCATTGATATCAATATTGTCAAAATTTTTGGCAAGCTCTTCTAAAGACAGATCGTCATCCAAAAGAGAATTCTTTTTCTGATCTTCCATATCTCATCCTGATTATTGTTATATGCTACCTACTTTTATAGGCTTACTATTTTAGGTTTTCTGCAAACTTCTTAAATGAAACGTACTTATTACTGATGTTGTGACGTGCTTTTACCTTACGGTATTCATCGCCAACCTTAGCTCTTTCAACAGCAAGTTCTTTTATCTGAGACTTAATGTGTTCAGCATAAGCACTAGCAAACTCTTTAGCGGTCTCTAATTCTTCAGAACTTAGAGTAGGCTTAATCTTTTCAAGCTCCTGTAAAAGCTTTTGAGTATAGCTAAGATAATCAGCAGAAAAACCTAAATCGTCTTTTTTTAGTTCGTTACAAAGCGAATTCTCAGCTTCTGTAATTCGCCTTATGATTTCTTGTAAAGTCATGTATTGCCTTTATACGCTACCTTTAGCCATATTATCAGCATGGTTTAGATCAACATTTAACTGCTCTTGAGTTCTTTTAGAAGCAGCTTCCTGTTGAGCTGTAACTGGAATAGAATCCCATGCTTTTTTTATAGGCATTAAAGCTCTAATTGCATTATCAATAGGCTGAGTCATTAGATTTAATGAAGCTTCAGCGACCTGATCAATCATGTATGAGTATATGTCATAAAGCCCTTGTGCAATAGTCTTGCTTTGAGAAAAGTCGAGAGTGCTTCTCAAATTTTCCAAAATAGCAGTAGCAGTAGATAGTTTTTTAGCCTTTAAAGCCAAGTCTCCACGCTCAATTGCTCCTTTTGCCTGAGCTAGGCGCTCAAAGAGTCCCTGATAGAGCAACTTAGTTACATAATAAGGATCAGCAACTGAAATTTCTGCGTTGACGGTGGTCTTCTGATAGGCTCTGAGGTTACGGCCGTACATAGATCTCTCCTTGCATAAAATAATTAAAGATGGCAGTTATTTGCCACGTAAACATACTTTTTTAGTATTTATGCAAGAAAAATGCCTAAAATTTTAAAGAATAATTTGAAGAATTAAACTGGAGCAACTTTGAATTTTGCATTTCAATTTTCTGAAATGCAAAACTTTATAGAGATAGAGTCGGTTGCTGACACTATTAGAAGGTTTTTACTTACTAAAACTATGATGAAGATTTTTCCTGAATAAAGAAAACTTCCTGACGAGCCTGACGACGAGCTCTAGCATCTTTGATAAACATTTGGCGCTGACGAGAACGTCTTGCAGCTGTGTTGTTATGAAGTAAACGACTTGATTTTTTCATTTTGAACCTCCGCCGGCACCTATTATACCTAACATAAAGAGTCCTCTACATCATTTATCTCAAATTTTATCTGTAAGTGAGGAAAAGTGAGTCTAATTAAGGACGTAAAATTCGTATGCCATAGCCTATTTTTTACTTTTTGCTCAGAAATGATTAAAAGTTAGCTAATTGATATAAGCTCACTTGCAATGTGATAAAATACAGCCACATTTTTTTTAGAGCTGTTTCATTTAAGGTTGATTATGAACTTTAAGTAAAACAGTCAAACTAGAAAAAAGTCATTTCACTATATCAGTTAGTTAAACAGGAACATTTCTGATGGATATCATTTTAGGTTCTCCTGCCGTTTCAACCTTTAGAATTGAAAAGATTATCAATACATTAGGTAAAGAAGGCATCAAGGTAAGTTCAATTAGTACTCATTTTGTTCATCTTGTTGATACCAAAGAGGCTTTAACCGATAAGGAAAAGACCGTTTTAAACAAGATCCTAAGCTATGGTCCATCTAAGGACGAAACCGAGAATAAAGGTGAGTTATTCTTTGTAATTCCTCGTGTAGGTACCATTTCTCCTTGGGCATCTAAGGCTACTGATATTGCTCACAACTGCGGTCTTAATAAGATCTTAAGAATTGAGCGTGGTATTGCTTACTACATCGTAAAAGAGAATGGTACATTCTCTGATGATGAGAAGAAGAAAGTAAGTTCTTTAATTCACGACCGCATGATGGAGAACGTTCTGTTCTCTTTAGAAGAAGGTTCAAAGCTATTTGAAAAGCAGACTCCAAAGCCATTTAAGACAGTTGCTTTAACCACAGGTGGTATGGATGCACTGCGCAAGGCTAACGTTGAGTTAGGTTTAGCTTTATCAGAGCCTGAAATGGAATACTTAATGGACAGTTTCAAGGTAATCGGCCGTGATCCAACCGATATCGAACTGTACATGTTCGCTCAGATGAACTCAGAGCACTGCCGTCATAAGGTCTTCGGTGCTGAGTGGAAGATTGACGGTAAGTTACAAGACAAATCATTATTCGGCATGATCAAAAACACCTTTGAGACCAACGGTGACTATGTATTATCTGCGTATAAAGATAATGCTGCTGTTATGGAAGGTTCAAAGGCAGGTCGTTTCTTCCCAAATCCTAATCACGAGTGGGCATACCACGAAGAGGATATGCCTATCTTAATGAAGGTAGAAACCCATAACCATCCTACAGCTATTTCTCCATTCCCAGGCGCTGCAACAGGTTCTGGTGGTGAAATTCGTGATGAAGGCGCAACCGGTATAGGTTCTAAGCCAAAGGCTGGTATCAGCGGCTTTAGCGTATCAAACTTACGTATTCCTGGAGACGTTCAGCCATGGGAGCATGATTTTGGTAAGCCTGGTCGTTTAGCTTCAGCTCTACAGATCATGATCGATGGTCCATTAGGTGCTGCAAGTTTCAACAATGAGTTTGGTCGTCCAAACCTATGCGGTTACTTTAGAACTTACGAAGAAGAAGTTACAAGCTTCAATGGTAAAGAAGTTCGTGGTTACCACAAGCCAATTATGTTAGCTGGTGGTTGGGGTAACATACGCCGTGAGCACATCATTAAAGATCATATCGATCCAGGTGCTAAGTTGATCGTTTTAGGCGGTCCTGCTATGAACATTGGTTTAGGTGGTGGTGCAGCCTCATCAATGAACTCAGGAGCTTCATCAGAATACTTAGATTTCGCTTCAGTTCAGCGTGGTAACCCTGAAATGCAGCGTCGTTGTCAGGAAGTTATCGATGCTTGTTGGGAATTAGGTGAAGATAACCCAATTATGTTCATCCACGATGTTGGCGCCGGTGGATTATCAAATGCAATGCCAGAGTTAGTAGCTGACGGTGGCGTAGGTGGTAAGTTTGACTTACGTAAGATCCCTAATGACGAGCCTGGTATGTCACCATTACAGATTTGGTGTAACGAGTCTCAGGAGCGTTATGTATTAGCAGTATCTGCTGAGAAGTTTGATATCTTTGAAGGTTTCTGTAAGCGTGA
>ULWZ01072189.1_pt1 | contig 81920 bp, 69 predicted proteins | sample 1960811 | NCBI WGS metagenome assembly ULWZ01 (sample SAMEA4835825, study PRJEB28245) | human gut metagenome | biome: gut microbiome; material: fecal sample | place: Denmark | collected 2008 | reverse complement strand
TACTGCACGGATACCCTTGATCTTTAACAGATCATGCGGGTTAACACTACCTTCTGTCAGTTCATCACCGGCTTCGAGTTTTGTACCGTCTAAGATCTTGATACGTGATCCGTAAGGGATCAGATATGTCTTGCTTTCGCCTGTTTCTTCATTTGTAACAATGATCTCACGTTTCTTCTTTGTATCCTTGATCGTAGCAATTCCGCCGAACTCAGCAATGATTGCAAGTCCCTTTGGCTTTCTCGCTTCAAAAAGCTCTTCGACACGAGGAAGACCTTGTGTGATATCATCACCGGCTACACCACCTGTATGGAAGGTACGCATTGTAAGCTGTGTACCAGGTTCACCGATTGACTGGGCGGCGATAATACCTACTGCTTCACCGACCTGTACGGCTTCACCTGTTGCCATGTTGGCACCGTAGCACTTAGAGCAGATACCGTTGTGGCAGCGGCAGCCAAGGATCGTACGGATCTTGACCTGCTCGATCGGATTACCATCTTTATCTACACCGACGCTCATAATCTTGCTTGCTCTGCTTGGTGTGATCATATGGTTTGCCTTTACGATCAGATTACCGTCTTTATCTTTGATATCTTCGCAGGAGAAACGTCCTGTGATACGGTCTTTCAGACCTTCGATCGTTTCTTTTCCATCCATGAATGCTTTTACATACATACCTGGGATTTCGCTGCGGTTTTCACTACAATCTGTTTCACGGATGATCAGTTCCTGTGAAACGTCAACCATACGTCTTGTCAGGTATCCGGAATCGGCTGTACGAAGCGCTGTATCGGACAGACCCTTACGGGCACCATGCGCTGACATGAAGTATTCCAGTACGTCAAGACCTTCACGGAAGTTTGACTTGATAGGCAATTCGATCGTTCGACCGGTTGTATCTGCCATCAGTCCACGCATACCTGCAAGCTGTTTGATCTGCTGGTTGGAACCACGGGCACCTGAGTCAGCCATCATGAAGATGTTATTGTACTGATCCAGACCCTTCAGAAGGACATCTGTCAGTTCCTTATCTGTCTCGTTCCATGTTTCGACAACAGCTCTGTATCTTTCTTCTTCTGTAATAAGACCACGGTTGAAGTTCTTTGTGATCAGGTCAACTGTCTTCTGGGCTGCTTCCAGCATTTCCGGTTTCTTAGCAGGCACTGTCATATCGGAAATGGATACAGTCATAGCTGCTCTTGTGGAGTACTTGTAACCCATTGCCTTAATATCATCCAGCACTTCTGCTGTCTTTGTTGCACCGTGTGTATTGATAACTTTTTCCAGAATCTGCTTCAGACCCTTTTTGCCGACATGGAAATCGATCTCAAGTGCCAACGCGTTATCCGGATTGCTTCTGTCTACAAATCCAAGATCCTGCGGGATGATCTCATTTAAGAGGAACCTTCCCATTGTGGACTCTACATTGCCTGTTACTGTGCTTCCGTCAGGCATCTGCTTGTGCACACGGACCTTGATACGGCTGTGCAGTGTGATGATCTGGTTTTCATATGCCAGAATTGCTTCATTCACACTCTTGAAGAATTTGCCTTCTCCCTTTGCGCCCGGTCTTTCCTGTGTCAGGTAGTAAATACCAAGTACCATATCCTGTGAAGGAACGGCTACAGGGCCACCATCGGATGGCTTTAACAGGTTGTTTGGTGATAACAGGAGGAACCGGCATTCTGCCTGTGCTTCCACGGAAAGCGGAAGATGGACAGCCATCTGGTCACCGTCGAAATCGGCGTTGTATGCGGTACATACAAGTGGATGCAGCTTAATAGCCTTACCTTCTACCAGGATCGGCTCAAATGCCTGAATACCAAGTCTGTGCAGTGTAGGAGCACGGTTTAACATAACCGGATGCTCTTTAATGACTTCTTCGAGCACATCCCAAACCTGTGTATCTAACTTTTCAACTAATTTCTTTGCATTTTTGATATTCTGTGAAATGCCTCTTGAAACAAGCTCTTTCATAACAAAAGGCTTAAACAATTCAATCGCCATTTCTTTTGGCAGACCACACTGATAAATCTTCAGCTCCGGTCCTACAACGATAACGGAACGTCCTGAGTAGTCAACACGCTTACCTAACAGGTTCTGACGGAAACGACCGCCCTTACCTTTCAGCATATCGGACAAAGATTTCAGTGCTCTGTTACCAGGGCCTGTTACCGGACGACCTCTACGGCCGTTATCGATCAGAGCGTCTACAGCTTCCTGCAGCATTCTCTTTTCATTTCGAACGATAATATCCGGTGCGCCGAGCTCGATCAGTCTCTTCAGACGGTTGTTTCTGTTGATGATACGACGATACAGATCGTTCAGATCCGATGTCGCAAAACGTCCACCATCGAGCTGTACCATTGGTCTTAAATCCGGTGGGATAACCGGGATTGCATCCATGATCATCCATTCCGGTCTGTTGCCTGATTCACGGAAAGCTTCTACAACTTCCAGTCTCTTGATGATTCTGGCACGTTTCTGTCCGTTGGCATCCTTCAGCTCTGTTTTCAGCTCTACGGAATCCTTTTCCAGATCGATCGCTTCCAGAAGCTCTTTGACTGCCTCAGCACCCATGCCTGCACGGAATGCATTTGCGCCGTATTTATCTTTGGCATCCTGACATTCCTTCTCTGACAGGATCTGTTTGTATTCCAGATCTGTCTGACCTGCATCCAGTACGATATAAGATGCAAAATATAATACCTTTTCCAGTACACGAGGAGAAAGGTCTAATAAAAGACCCATTCTGCTCGGGATTCCCTTGAAATACCAGATATGGGAAACCGGTGCTGCCAGTTCGATATGTCCCATACGCTCTCTGCGGACGCTTGACTTTGTAACCTCAACGCCACAACGATCGCAGACAACACCTTTATATCTGATTTTTTTGTATTTACCACAATGACATTCCCAGTCCTTGCTTGGTCCGAAAATTCTTTCACAGAACAGACCGTCACGTTCCGGCTTTAATGTTCTGTAGTTGATCGTTTCCGGCTTCAGGACTTCTCCTCTGGACCATTCTCTGATCTTATCCGGTGATGCCAATCCAATTTTGATCGCATCAAATGTCACTGGTTCGTACGTTTCGTTTTTTGTTTCTGACATTTATGGCACTCCTTCCAACTTACGTTTGTAGAATCCTTATTCGTCATATGAATCATCCAGACCGTCGCCGTCGAACGAAAAATCCTCTGCCTCGTCTGCTTCATCATCTACATTGATCAGTTCCTCGCTATCTTCATCAAATTCCTGTTTCTGATAGCCCATGCTTCCTAATGAATCCTCTTCATTATAGCTGCCTCTGTGTCCGCCTTCCATTTCAGCGCGCATGTCCGTATCGCCGTAATCGATGGTTTCCATAATGTCGATTTCATTCTGGTTTTCATCGAGTACTTTCACATCCAGACCAAGAGACTGTAATTCTTTCAAGAGTACCTTGAAGGATTCCGGAATACCCGGTTCAGGAATATTTTCACCCTTGATGATCGCTTCGTATGTCTTCACACGTCCGATCACATCATCGGATTTCACTGTCAGGATTTCCTGCAGTGTATAAGATGCACCATAAGCTTCCAGTGCCCAAACTTCCATTTCACCGAAACGCTGTCCACCGAACTGTGCCTTACCACCGAGCGGCTGCTGTGTAACTAAGGAGTATGGTCCGGTTGAACGGGCATGGATCTTATCATCTACCAGATGGTGGAGTTTCAGGTAATGCATGTGACCGATCGTTACCGGTGAATCGAAGAACTCACCTGTTCTACCGTCACGAAGTCTTACCTTACCGTCTCTGGAGATCGGAACACCCTTCCACAGCTTTCTGTGATCTCTGTTTTCATATAAGTAATCCAGAACTTCAGGCAGGAGCTCTTCGCCATGTTTTGCTTTGAACTCATCCCATTCCAGATTGACGTAATCATTTGCAAGCTCCAGCGTATCCATGATATCGCTTTCCTTTGCGCCATCGAATACAGGTGTTGCCACATTGAAACCAAGTGCTTTGGCTGCAAGAGAAAGATGGATTTCAAGCACCTGTCCGATATTCATACGGGAAGGCACACCAAGTGGATTTAATACGATATCCAGCGGGCGTCCGTTTGGCAGGTATGGCATATCCTCTACAGGAAGTACACGGGAAACGACACCCTTGTTACCATGACGACCGGCCATCTTATCACCGACTGAGATCTTTCTCTTCTGTGCAATGTAAATACGAACTGCCTGGTTGACACCAGGGGATAATTCGTCACCGTTTTCTCTTGTGAATACCTTGGCATCTACAATAATACCATATTCACCATGCGGAACCTTCAGGGAAGTATCACGCACTTCACGTGCCTTTTCACCAAAGATCGCACGAAGCAGCCTTTCTTCTGCTGTCAGTTCAGTCTCACCCTTTGGTGTTACCTTACCAACTAAGATATCACCGGCGCGGACTTCTGCACCAATACGGATGATACCACGGTCATCCAGATCCTTCAGTGCATCATCACCGACACCCGGAACGTCTCTTGTGATCTCTTCCGGTCCGAGCTTTGTATCTCTGGCTTCTGCTTCATATTCTTCAATATGGATAGATGTATAAACATCTTCCTGTACTAATCTTTCACTTAATAATACAGCATCCTCGTAGTTATAACCTTCCCATGTCATAAAGCCGATCAGCGGATTCTTACCAAGCGCAAGTTCACCGCCGTCTGTAGAAGGACCGTCTGCGATCACTTCGCCGGCTTCTACATGATCGCCCTTAAATACGATCGGTTTCTGGTTATAGCAGTTGGACTGGTTACTTCTGGAGAATTTTGTTAAATGATATTCGTCCTTTTCGCCATCATCATATGTCATTCTGATCAGCTTGGAAGATACATAATCAATTGTACCTGCCTTCTTAGCAACAACACAGACACCTGAGTCGACTGCTGTCTTAGGCTCCATACCTGTACCAACAACAGGAGCCTCTGTAAATAACAGCGGAACTGCCTGACGCTGCATGTTGGATCCCATCAGCGCACGGTTTGCATCATCATTCTGCAGGAACGGGATCAACGCCGTTGCAACGGAAAAGATCATCTTTGGAGATACGTCCATGTAATCGATCATGGCACGAGGATATTCCTGTGTCTCCTCACGATAACGGCCGGAAATGGATGTTTTCTTGAAATATCCGTTTTCATCAAGCGGCTCACTCGCCTGTGCTACATGGTAATTATCTTCTTCATCTGCTGTCATGTATACAACTTCATCTGTAACACGTGGATTCTGCGGATCAGACTTATCAACCTTACGATAAGGAGCTTCCACGAAACCATATTCGTTGATTCTTGCATAAGATGCAAGAGAGTTGATCAGACCGATGTTAGGACCTTCAGGTGTCTCGATCGGGCACATTCTTCCGTAGTGGGAGTAATGTACGTCTCGAACCTCGAAACCTGCACGATCTCTGGAAAGACCACCAGGACCAAGTGCGGAAAGACGTCTCTTGTGGGTCAGCTCACCAAGTGGGTTATTCTGATCCATGAACTGTGACAGCTGGGATGATCCGAAGAATTCTTTCACCGCTGCCTGTACCGGCTTGATATTGATCAGTGCCTGTGCAGTCACTTCTTCTGTATCGTGTGTTGTCATTCTTTCACGGACAACACGCTCCAGTCTTGTCAGACCTACACGATACTGGTTCTGCAGCAGTTCACCTACCGCACGGATACGTCTGTTACCGAGGTGATCGATATCATCATCGTTACCCAGACCGTATTCCAGATGCATATTATAGTTAATGGAAGCTAAAATATCTTCCTTTGTGATATGTTTTGGAATCAGTTCTGATACATTTTTTGAAATAGCATCTGCTAATTCTTCCGGCTTATCAGAGTACTCCTGCAGGATCTGCTGCAGAACAGGGAAATATACCAGTTCTGTAATACCAAGCTCTTTTGGATTGCAGTCCACAAAGCTTGTCAGATCTACCATCATATTGGAAAGAACTTTGACTTCTCTCTCTTCTGTCTGGATCCACACATACGGAACAGCAGCATTCTGGATCTCATCAGCCAGCTCTGCACTGACTTCATCACCGGCACTTGCAATGATCTCCCCTGTGAAAGGATTGGTAACATCCTGTGACAGAGTAGCATGTCTGATACGGTTTTTCAGCGCAAGCTTTTTGTTGAATTTATAACGTCCAACCTTTGCAAGGTCATAACGTCTCGGATCAAAGAACATAGCTGTAATAAGGCTTTCAGCACTTTCTACGCTGAGAGGTTCACCCGGACGGATCTTACGATACAGTTCAAGCAGGCCTTCCTCATAGCTGCCTTCCGGATTTCTTTCTGTAATAGAAGGATCCTTTGTGAAGCTGGCAAGAATCTTTGGTTCCTCACCGAATAACTCCAGGATCTCTGTGTTAGTACCAATACCAAGCGCACGTAAAAATACGGTGATCGGCACTTTTCTTGTTCTATCTACACGAACGCTGAAAACATCATTGGAATCTGTTTCATACTCTAACCATGCACCACGGTTAGGAATTACGGTACAGGAATAAAGCTCCTTTCCGATCTTATCATGACCAATCGCATAATAAATACCCGGAGAACGAACTAACTGGCTGACGATAACACGTTCAGCACCGTTGATCACGAATGTACCTGTCTCTGTCATGAGCGGAAGATCGCCCATAAAGATGGAATGTTCTGTGATCTCTTCCTTTTCCTTGTTGTAAAGGCGTACTTTTACCTTTAAAGGTGCTGCATATGTTGCATCACGCTCTTTACACTTTTCAATAGAATACTTGACTTCGTCTTCACAGAGTTCAAAATCAACAAACTCCAGACTTAAGTGTCCACTGTAATCGGCAATCGGAGAAATATCTGCAAATACTTCTTTCAGGCCTTCATCCAGAAACCATTTGTAGGATTCCTTCTGAACCTCAATCAGGTTTGGCATATCCAAAACTTCTTTTTGCCGTGAGTAACTCATACGCATATGCTTGCCGGAAGCAATCGGACGTATTCTGTTCTTTTCCATTGACATTCACCTCGTTCATATTATTTGCCATGCTGCTTTTGGCTTTTCTCCCAAATATGGGCATAAAAATAGCCTACCGCACCACAATAGTGCACCATACATTCTACTACAACGTGTTTTTATAGTCAACAAAAACTTTTCTCAAATTTAAAAAGCCCCGGACATAATGTCCGGGGTCTGTCTTTTACGCTTTGATTATTTAAGAGTAACCTTTGCGCCTTCAGCTTCAAGTTTAGCCTTGATATCATCAGCTTCTTCTTTAGAAGCAGCTTCTTTGATCACCTTAGGAGCGCCATCAACTACGTCTTTAGCTTCCTTTAAGCCAAGTCCTGTAGCTTCACGAACAACCTTGATAACCTTAACCTTATTAGGACCAACTTCTGTCAGCTCTACGTCGAACTCTGTCTTCTCTTCTTCAGCTGCTGCGCCAGCACCTGCTGCTGCAACTACAACGCCTGCTGCTGCAGATACGCCGAATTCTTCTTCACAAGCTTTTACTAAATCATTTAATTCTAAAACTGTTAACTCTTTGATAGCATCAATAAGTTCTGCTGTTGTTAATTTTGCCATTTTAATATCCTCCATTTTTAATAGTTTGTTTTCGTTTTCTTATTCAGCCGGTGTTTCAGCTGTTTCTTCAGCCGGAGCCTCTGCTGCTTCTGCAGGAGCTTCTGCTACTTCGCCGCCTTTTTCAGCAATCTGCTTAATAACACGGGCAAAGTTTGTAATAGGTGACTGCATGCTTCCCAGTAATTTGGAAAGGAGTTCCTCTCTGCTTGGGATTGTTGCGATGTTTGCAATACCTGCTGCATCGTAAGCAATACCTTCAACTACACCACCCTTGATCTCAAGTTTGTCAGCTTCCTTGGCGAATTTACCAAGTACACGTGCAGGTGCTGTTGCATCTGTAGTAGAGATAGCTGCTGCGCTAGGTCCTTCCAGATATGGAGCAAGAGCTTCAAACTGTGTTCCCTTGAATGCAAAATTCATCATTGTGTTCTTGTAAACTTTGTATGTTACGCCGTTTTCACGACACAGCTTACGAAGTTTTGTATCCTGTTCTACTGTAAGACCACGATAGTCAACAAGAACAACTGACTGTGCATCTTTGATGTTTTCTGAAATTTCAGCTACAATCGGCTGCTTTAATTCTACTTTAGCCATTTTTTTACCTCCTTTTAGATTTGCTGTCGTCTGGAGTCATAGCCTTTTAAACGAGTTGCGTGATACGCTATAAAAAGCCTCCCGAAAACGGAAGGCTGACATTCAAACTAACTATTGAATCTTTCCCTCGGCAGGCGATACACTTACGCTCATCGAGCACCTGCTGTCTTCGGCATGATCTAAAACGACCTTGTATAAGATATCATGTTATGAGAGCCTTGTCAAGCGAATTGTGAAATTAATAGCTACTAATATAACCTTCCGCATCGATCGTGATATTTTCCGACAAGCTCTGCAGATAATTGATGACCCGTTCTCCTTCTGCGCCGTCCAGCGCATTTGTACTGCAGTCCTTCTGCAGCGCCGGAATCATCTGAATGTTTTCCAGCGCGTCTCCCTGCACCGTCACTTTCAGAAGTGCTGTATCCGCCTCTTTGGAATTGAACCAGAAATTACCGAGGCTGTAGATTACCGGCGTATCTCCCATATAATCTATCCCCTGCAGGCAGTGCGGATGGCATCCGACGATCAGATCTGCGCCTGCCTCTGCGATCAGTTTTGCCTGATAGGGCTGCGCCCAATCGAGTTCGTCTGTGTTTTCCGTTCCCCAGTGTATGTATACAGTCAGGAAATCGCATTGCTGTTTTGTCTGTTTTATCTGTTCCAGCAGACGGTTTAATTCCGTTTCATTAAAACACCGGAATACGCCCGGACTGTTTTCGGTCGCGCCCTTCGTATCCGGATTTTCCAGTCGTTCAATCTGGGTAGCTGCCAAAATACCGATTTTTGTTCCATTTACATCAAAATATACAGGCGCCATTGCCTCTTCCAGATTTCTGCCGGCCCCCACGCGCGCAATTCCTTCCCCGTCCAGTGTATCCAGGCTGTCAAGAAGTGCATCCTGTCCATAATCATACGCATGATTATTGGCAAGAGAAACAATATCCACTCCCATCTGCGAAAGCAGCTTCACATTTCCGGGCTTACTGCAAAATGTAAATGTCTTTCCTTCAACCGGCTGTCCGCGGTCTGAATATGGGAATTCATTATTGATCATACAAATATCCGCATCACGCATTTCTGCAAGAAGCGATGCGCCGATACAACTTTCTATATTACCGCCGCGGGCAGAAAGTGCATACATATTGGCATATGCATCATGAAAGCAGATATCTCCCGCAAAAGTCATAACAGCTTTCCCTTTTTCCTCTGCCGGATCAGTCTTTTGTTCTTCCTGCGGATTCTGTTCCTTCTGATCTGTTTCAATTTCCGGAAGAGAGGCATCTTCACGATCCTCTCCTCCTGTATTGTCATCCTGTCCACTCCCTATCTGCACACCAGCGCCTGCATGCATCTGTGTTTCCGCATCTGTTTGTGCATTTATTTCCGCGATCTGCTCTGCCTGCATCTGTTCCTGCCAGGCAGCTTTTTCCTTCTTTTTATGTTGTAACACGGTCGCCAGAACCGCTGTTCCGACAAGTAAGGTCAGAATAAGCGCTATCGTGAACCATACTAATTTTCGTTTCCAGTTTTTCTTCATCTGTTTTATTCCCTATAAAAAAGAATGTGCCTTGGCACATTCTTGCGCCTGCGGCGGTCGCTTTTCTATAACCTGCCACGCAGGTTATTGCGCCGTACATTTGCTCTGCAAATGTACGACAATGCTTGCGACATCTACATTGTACGCCGCAGTGCGCATCTTTGCAAGCTTGCCTGCTTTTACTGCATAGGGGATCCCCTAAAATTTTCTATGCATCAAAAAGAAGGCGACCGGTATGACCGATCGCCTCAATTGATCTCTAACTATACGAATTAGAATTTAGCTACGCTGACCTTTACACCAGGTCCCATTGTAGGAGCAAGTGTAATGCTTCTTAAATACTGACCCTTTAATGTGCTTGGTTTTGCCTTTACGATAGCATCCATCAGTGCATCGAAGTTCTGCTGAAGCTGTTCCTCTGTGAAAGAAGCCTTTCCAACCGGAACATGGATAATGTTGGACTTATCTAATCTGTACTCAATCTTACCGGCTTTGATATCTTTAACAGCCTTTGTAACATCCATTGTTACTGTACCGGCCTTCGGGTTTGGCATTAAACCTTTCGGTCCTAAAACCTTACCAAGACGACCAACAACGCCCATCATATCAGGTGTTGCAACAACAACATCAAAGTCTAACCATCCATCATTCTGGATCTTAGGGATCAGCTCATCGCCGCCGACAAAATCTGCACCGGCTGCTTCAGCTTCTGTAAGCTTATCACCTTTCGCGAATACTAAAACCTTTACTTCTTTACCTGTTCCGTTCGGAAGAACAACTGCGCCACGGATCTGCTGATCTGCATGACGTCCGTCACATCCTGTTCTGATGTGAACTTCGATTGTTTCATCAAATTTAGCAACTGCCGACTTCTTTGCTAACGCAATAGCTTCTGCAGGCTCAAACTGTGTAGCGCGATCGAATGCTTTCGCAGCATCGCTATATTTCTTACCATGTTTCATTTCGTTTACCTCCTAGTGGTAGTGGCGGAACTAATTCCTCCCACTTTTGTGTTAAATCTGTAAAAGTCTTATTCTTCTACAGTGATTCCCATACTTCTTGCTGTACCAGCGATCATGCTCATAGCAGCCTCAAGGCTTGCTGCATTCAGATCAGGCATCTTTGTCTCAGCGATCTTCTGCAGATCAGCTTTGGAGATTGTTGCAACCTTTGTCTTGTTAGGTGTTGCAGAACCGGATTTGATTTTGCATGCTTTCTTTAAAAGAACCGGTGCAGGTGGAGTTTTTGTTACGAAACTGAAACTTCTGTCTGCATAAACTGTGATAACTACAGGAATGATCATATCACCCTGATCAGCTGTCTTTGCGTTGAACTGTTTTGTAAATTCAACGATGTTTACACCATGCTGTCCAAGTGCAGGACCAACTGGTGGTGCTGGTGTAGCTTTACCAGCAGGGATCTGTAACTTAATGTATCCTTCTACTTTCTTTGCCATTTTGGCACCTCCTAATAAATTGTGGTAGTGGCGGGCATTGCCCTCCCACAGTCCAAGTATGAACCTTCTTATATAAGTAGGACTTCATCCTATGAACATCTTGTTCTGTCTGTGCAAGATTATGCCATCTTGCGGATTTCCGCAAAACTGATCTCAACCGGTGTTTCGCGGCCGAACAGTTCTACATTGATCGTTGCAGTCTGTTTGTTGTAATCCATTCTCTGAACCATACCAACCGTATCCTTCCAGACACCTGCAACAACAGCGATCGTATCTCCTTCTTCGAAGTCAACCGATACATTCTCTGTTTTGATTCCGAGCGGTTTCATTTCCGCTTCGGATAACGGAACCGGTTTGCTTCCCGGACCCACGAATCCTGTTACACCACGTGTGTTGCGGACTACATACCAGGTATCATCGTTCATGACCATATTGATCAGCACATAGCCTGGGAACATCTTTTTCTGAACAGTCTTTTTGGCACCGTTCTTCACTTCCACAACATCCTGAAGCGGAACCCTGACTTCCAGAATTTCCTCTTCCAGATGGCGATTTTCGATTGTTTTTTCAATATTGGCTTTTACTTTGTTTTCATAGCCTGAGTAGGTATGCACTACATACCAGTTTGCGTCTGCCATATGTTTTTCCTCACTCTACATTGTTATTAAGTTAACCGCATACTGCATAACTGTATCGAGCAGTGCGATGATCACTCCTAAAACAATAGAAATTGCAGTAACAGCTACCGCCTGTTTTCCGAGTGTTGTTTTGTCGGGCCAGATGATCTTCTGGAATTCAGCTTTCAGCCCCTTGAAAAAACCAACCTTTTCGTTACTACTTTCTCCCATAACTTTGACTCCTGTTCTTAAAAAACGGATTATTTTGTTTCTTTGTGTAAAGTATGAGTCTTGCAGAATCTACAATATTTCTTTGTTTCCATTCTGTCAGGATGATTCTTTTTATCCTTTGTCATGTTGTAGTTACGGTTCTTGCACTCTGTACAAGCCAATGTGATTTTTGTACGCATTCTTTTCTCCTTCTCGCCGCCCGCATGCTTTACTTCTGTGCGACCTTTTCCTGTTTGACATCTGCGCACGCGTCAGAGGACAGATGTACGAGACTGTCCACACCCGGTTTATGCTTGTCTTGCCACCATCTGGTAGAGCCTGGAAACCGGCTGCCCGCAGAAATCTGCCGGACAGGTTCATTTTTTACAGCATAAAAAAAAGACCTAAAAGTCATCTCGCCTGTTTAATATAGCACAGTTGTGTCCGTGCGTCAATTCCTTTTCCCGTTTTTTTCCGCATCTGCGCAGTTTTTTTGATTTTCTTTACCGGTTTTTCCGCAGAAACGATTGCATTTTGCTTATTGCAATGCTATATTTACTATATATAAGTAGATTCTTATGCCCATGCAGAGACTGACAAGGAGTGTCAACGCCGCATTTATGCAGATTCAAGGAAGAAAGGAGGGCTTCTGATGGCAATCGGATTCGATGCGCTTAATCAGGTTTACAATCACTACCTGACGGAATATGCGCCCAAGTCAAATACTGCACTTGATACGCACAAGAAGAGTGATCTGCGCAGTATTTATAATTCCATTATCAAATTAAATAAAGAAGCGCCTCTCTGTATTCTGGATACAAGCGACGAAGCAAAGCAGTATGCGGTTTCTCTGAAAGAGCAGTCAAGGCTTTTCAGAAATGCCCTGATCTCTACCAAAGGAAGCAGCGAATCCGAACAGCTGCTCCGGCAGAAAGTTGCCTACTCTACAAAAGAAAGCATTGCAAGTGCCTCTTACGTTGGCAGTGAAAGCGGAGATCATGCGCCTTCCTTTACGCTTTCCGTAGAACGGCTGGCAAGCAGTCAGGTTAATTTCGGCAAAGCTGTTCCCGGCGACGCCAGAATTTCTCTTGCACCGGATACATACTCCTTTGATCTGTCCGTTTCCGATATGAACTACGAATTTCAGTTCCAGCTCAAAGAAGATGATACAAACCGTGAAGTCATGGAACGTCTCGGACGTCTTATCACAAAGTCCGACGTCGGTCTCAGTGCGGAGGTACTTCCCGATCATGAAGGAAATGTATTTTTAAAACTCTCCTCCGATGCAACCGGAAAACCGGACGGCAAAGAACTTCAATTTGAGATCAGTGATCATAACACAAGCAAAAAGGCCGGTATCGTATCCTACTTTGGTATGGATCAGGTATCGCAGACTCCCGAAAATGCTTTATTTGAGATCAATCATATTGAACATACCGCCTCTTCCAACACCTTTACCGTGGAAAAGGCCTACGAGATCACATTGCAGGGCACAAGTCCTGATCCTGATACCGTGACGGAGATCGGAATCAAAGATGATATGGAAAGTCTACGGGAAAATGTGCATTCTCTTGCAGACAGTTATAACGAATATATCGGCAGGATCGCGCAGCCGCAGGCTGCACATACGAGAAGTTCCCAGCTCCTCAGTGAGTTTTCACGGATCTCCCGGCATTACGCACAGGCGCTTTCTTCCATCGGTCTTTCTTTTACGGCAGATGGCACTCTGCAGGTAGATGATACACAGCTTTCCGATGCCGCCCAGACAGATGCACAGACGAGTCTGAAACCTGTGCAGGATTTTGCAAACGCCATGCTCAGAAAAAGCAATCAGGTTTCATTAAATCCGATGGAATACGTTAATAAGACAATCGTAGCATACAAAAATCCGGGCAAGAATTACCCGTCACCGTATATCACCAGTGCCTATTCCGGTATGTTATTTAATAATTACTGTTAAAAACGGATGTACTTTTCAAAAGCACATCCGTTTCCTTTACTCTTCTTTCTCAAATTCCCGGTACAAAAATTCCAGATCCAGCATTTTATCATCTACATAATAATCCGCATTCGGTTTTCCCATATGCAGTTCATCGTATTGCACACCCCAGTCCTGCATCTGCTTTTCTGTCACAGGTTTCCAGTCGATACCGGTCACATAACCGCGGGCAGTAAAGAGTACGATGCGATTGCCCCAGTCGTGCAGCTTGTTGATGATACGGATCATTCTCTCATTCGGCATTGCCTGTCCATAATCCAGATCTTCGCGCTTCATGGCGATCACACCGTCAATGTCAAACACAAACAGCTTACCACCCTGACGAATCCGCATAAAATCGTCCACTCTGGCAAAATCCGCCTCTGTGTCCACATCATACATTTCCTTCATCACATAGCCTTTGATCTTCTTACCTGTCATGGAATGCAGCTCTGTCACATTGCGCGGTCTGAGCAGATCCACATTTCCGTTCTGATAATAAGTGTCAGGGAGCTGCTGCCGCGGCATATTATAGGCTTCCGGAATATCCTTTAAGATCGGATCAAGTGTTCCGTCTTCTCCCACATACCACATCTTATGCGGAACCACTTCGTTTTTCTTAATACTGCGGACAGCATCTACCGTCTCATCATTTAACATGATCTCGATCATGGCATCAATATCTGCCGGATCGCGGAACGGATAGGTCGGTCTGAGCTGGACGATGATATCCGGCACATAATCTTCTTTCTCTTTCAGGAAAGAAAGTGCATGGGCAAACACATCGATATCCAGCGCTGTATCCGTGGCATATTCTGCCGGACGGATAAACGGTGTTTCCGCACCGTATTCTCTTGCGATCTGTGCATATTCCTCACTGTCCGTAGAAACAATGATCCGATTGATATATTTCGATGCCTTTGCATGTTCTATCGAATATGCCATCATTGGTTTTCCGTTGATCTTTCTGATATTTTTATTCACAACACTCTTAGATCCGCTTCTTGCAGGGATCAGTGCAAGGATCTTTTTCTCTGCCATTTTCTTACCTCTCTATTTCCGCAGCGGCCATATCAAGCGCTGCTCTGATCACTTTATCCATATCATAGTATTTATATTGGCCAAGCCTTCCACCAAACAGAATATTTCCCTGTTCTTTGGCAAGCGCCGCATATTTCTGATACAACTGCCCGTTCTTTTCATCATTGACCGGATAATACGGCTCGTCTCCCCGCGTAAATGCTGCAGGATATTCTCTTGTGATGACCGTTCCTTCGCCTTTACCGAATTCAAAATGCTTATGCTCAATAATACGGGTATACGGGATCTTGCGCTCCGTATAGTTGACAACCGCATTGCCCTGGAAATTATCTTCATCCGGCAGATACTCACTTTCAAACCGCAGGGATCGATATTCCAGCTGACCATAGCAATAGTCAAAAAACTCATCAATCATACCTGTATACATTACCTTTTCAAAGGTATCTTCCGTTTCTGCCAGAAATGCTTTGTACTCTGTTTCCAGTCTGATCGGAATGTCTGCCAGCAGTTTTTCCGCGATCTGTGTATAACCGCCTACCGGAATGCCCTGATACCGGTCATTAAAATAATTATTATCATAAGTATAACGCAGTGGCAGTCTTTTTATGATAAACGGAGGAAGCTCTTTGCAGTCACGCCCCCACTGCTTCTCCGTATAGCCCTTGACCAGCTTTTCATATACCGTCGTTCCGGCAAGAGAAATTGCCTGCTGTTCCAGATTCTGCGGATCGGTAACACCGGCTTCCTTGATCTGCTCTGCGATTACCTGTTTTGCCTCTTTTGGCGTATTTACGCCGAACAGAGCATGAAAAGTATTCATATTAAACGGCAGATTATAAAGCTCACCTTCATAAACCGCTACGGGCGAATTGATGTAATTGTTGAAATCTGCCAGTGCATTGACATAGTCCCACACTTCCCGGTCAGATGTATGGAAAATATGGGCGCCGTACTGATGCACCCGGATTCCATGCTGCTCTTTCGTATAAATATTGCCCGCAATATGGTCTCTTTTTTCTATTACCAGACAGGATTTCCCCGCTTTTTTCATCTCATGGGCAAACACGCAGCCAAACAGCCCCGCGCCCACGATCAAATAATCATATTTCACAAGATTTCCTCCAGTATTTTTGTCCTGGCTTCCCAGGTATGACCTGCCATTGCCAGTTCTCTTCCAGCTTTTGCGATCTTCTGCAGCTTTTCATCCATCTGCGGCTGCAAAAGTACGGTCAACCGGTCTGCAAGTTCTCCCGGTCTTTCTCTATCATACAGGATAACATTCTCCTCGTCTATCAGAATCTGATCCAGATAGGGATTACTGTCCGTTACGCAGACCGCACCCGCCAGCATCGTATTGAAGATCCGGTCATGCGCGCCTGCATGAAAACATGGCAGAACATTCAGTGCCAGCTTTGCATCCGCGAGTGCCAGCAGGCACTCCTCAGAACTTGCATACGGCGACAGGATCAGATTTTCCGGATGACTACAAGGCAGATTCTCCCAGCCCGCGCCAATGATATGCACCTTCAGCCCGGCATCTGCGAGTGCAGCTACTACATTTCCCCGTAACGTAAAACGGATATAATAATCCAGAAACTGGATATGTCCCAATGTCTCTCTGAGTTCATCCTCTGTTGCCTCCGGTATTTCTTCCGTCAGCCTGCGTCTTGCCACATCCTCCAAAAGAGCATGTGGATCTGACAGCACCTCGTCTATGATCGAATGATAAAACTGACTGTATTCCTCTCCGTTCCGGTTAATAAATACATCAAAATGAGACGGACAGACATACGTTCCCGTAAACAAAATATCCGTCGTCCGTTCCCCCCATGGTTTACACAGCATCTCGGTTCCGGCGGTTGGCAGAAACGGTCCCAGATTTACCTGTGGAAAATAACGATGCATATAAGCCATATGCAGCTGATCGATACAGATCTGCATGTACCTGTCTGCTCTCTTCTCAAGCTGCTCCTGTATAAAAGCATGATAATGGTACGGATGATCCACAATGATATTGATGCAGCGCAGTGCATACGCATCTACAACCAATTCATCGCCTTTCCCCGCAAACCACATATCCTCGCCATACAGCCCCGCAAAATTAAAGGTCAGGAAATACGCCCCCTGCATTATTTCATCCGTCCCTTCCGCAGTCTTTTTTTCTGCATCAAAATAGAAAGGACAGACCTCATATCCGTCCTTTCTAAGCTGTTTTTCTATTTGTGTCAGGAAATAGGATGTCGTTTCCACATCCCCATGAAATGTAATGATCTGCATATACCTGCCTGCTTTTCTATTTCTTGTTATCTAAAAACTGTGGCGGCAGATAATTCATTTGGTTCATATTCTGATAATATCCATATGCCACTCTGGAAGAGGTTCTTCCCTTCCGGATTCCGGCTCTGTACTCCTGAAACTTTTTTTCTACAGCTGCTTTATTCCGTGCCTCATCCGCCTGCAATTCCACACTCTTGTCCGTCACCTCGGTGATCAGTTCCTGGAGTGTTCTGATCTGCTGTGCATATGTTTTCTTTCCTTCCGGACTCTGCAGCAGCTCACCGACATGCGCGAATACAGTTTCAAATCCCTGATCAAGCTGATTGAGTGCATTGATCAGATCGGATTTTGCATCCGTGCCCCGGTCAAATGCATCCCAGTCCACCATATCCTCTTTCAAGAGCGCAGCCTGATTCTTACTGTTTCCAATCAGCTCAGACAGTATCGCACTTTTTTTCTGCAGACTTTCTATCAGAATTGTAATGTACTGTTTCTCCATTCCGTTACCTGCCGTTTCCCGCCTTCTTCATGACCTCTTTCCAGGTGTCACGCATAGAGTGCAGGTGCGTATTCACTTCCTCCAGAATTTCTTTATCTTTTTTAATATTGGCTTCCAACAGCCGTTCCAGAAGATATTTATACACACGGTCAAAATCCTCTGCCACAGGATAACGCATATCCAGTGTCGCACGAAATTCATCAACGATCCTCTGTACGCGTTGGATATTATTATTTGCCTTCTGGATATCATTGTGTTCAATACCCATGATCGCCATATTACAGAACTTGATCGCACCTTCATAGAGCAGCAGCGTAAGCTCCGCCGGAGATGCACTCATAATCTTATTTGTATTGTACTGCGCATATTGCTGCGCATATGGATTTGCTGCCATATTCCTTTGCTCCTTAACCTAACAATCCCGCTATTGCGCTTGTCTTAGATGACAGCTTTGCGAGTGCGGTTTCCATTGCACTGAACTTCTCGTACCATTTATCCTGCAGTGCTTTCAGTTTTTCTTCCTGCTCTGCGATATCACTTGTATAGTCATCATACTCCTGCTTCATCTGTTTATCATTGTAAGCCTTGTAGATGCTCCGCATACTGTTAGCACCCATCTTCTCTGTCAGCTTTGTGTACAGACTGTTGTTGAGCTGTTGGAAGAAATCAATCACAGTCTTTGGTTCATTGGTGATCATTGTCTTCAGGATATCTGTATTACCGGATGTGGAAGAATCATCTTTATCACCGTCAATATGATATGCATGTTTTTCATTATCCGCAGCAGTAAAATAACCAAGTGTATTGATACCAAAGCTGCTCAGATAATAAGTCTTTCCACCAACGGTAAATCCCGATCCCATAACTTCTTCCATTGCAGAAGATACATCACTTAACGTGCTGTCTCTGCGCAGAAGTGATTCCTTGATCTTCTTCTCCCAGTCCTCGATCTCCGAATCGCTCATTTCTTTCTTTTCATCAGAAGTCAGCGGTTCATAGCCTTTGGAAGAATCCGCATTATAGAGCTTATCCATTTCATTGATCAGCTCATTATAGCCCTTGATAAACTTCTTGATCGTATCATAGATTCCGTCATAATCATTTGCCGTTGTAAGCGTTATGGTATCGGAAGACTCCGTCAGGGCTGTGATCGTCATTCCATTGATTGTGAAGTTATTGGCTGCTGATGTAAATGTTGCATTGTTCAGCTCGATCTCCGCATCCTGTCCTTCGATTCTGGTTGCCTGACCGGAGTAAGCGCTACTGGTCAGAGCGGTTTTTGCCATTGTGATCCTTTTTTCCAGATCCTGTGTTACCTCATTCCTGATCGATGCACTGTTATTTGCCACCAGTGCCTCATTATCAGCCTTTGTCTGCTGTGCACTTTCTATCTTGGATACATAACCGGCAAGTGTATCAACACTTTTCAGCGTAGCCTCTGCCGCTTTGAGCTTTTCCTCGCGCTCGGTCTTTGCCTCTTCTGTTTCCCCTTCCGGCGCATCCTTGAGTCCGTCCCTGTAAGCTGTCAGTTTTTCTTTGTATGTTTTAATCTGCTCTGATGTCTGCAAATCATCCTTTACAATCTCCGGATCTGTATTTTTCTCAAAAAATGCATCAAATAATTTCTGATTATCAGTAATTGTCTTTTCTGCAGCAGTGATCGCTGCATTTGCAGATTCTGTCTTTGCCTGCACCTGCTCGTCTATATAAGCTGCCTTATCCACATCGGACATATTGGCAAAACGTGTATATTCACTCTTTGTTGCAGTATCGAGAACATTAATCCCTAATGCGGAAAGCGCGTTAAATCCATTCTGATCATTTGCTGTCAGAGAAAAATCCGCATCTTTTCCTGTTGTGGTAGAGCTGATGAAAAATCTCTGATAGGTCTCATCAAAAGAAGCATTCACGCCCGCATTTTTTAACTGCTTTGTCAGCTCTGCGATCGTTGCATCACCCGACAGACTGATATCTGTGCTCTTACCGCCCGTCTTTAATGTCAGGCTGATCTTTCCATCTCCGCCAAGCTGCATGCCTTCGATATCTTTCAGCTTTGTAGAGCTTGTATAGGAAGCAAGGCTTCCGTTTGACTTTTTGAGCTCTGCGCCGGTCAGATACCCTGATTTTGCAAGCTTATTGACCTTTAATGTCTGTACTCCGTCTGTTGCATTGGCATCTGCAATAACAGAAGCAACAGAACTGTTCGATACGGTCGTTTTCTTCTTTGCATAAGCAGTGGACAAACGCAGATCACTGACTGTTCCTGTATAGAAACTGTAAATCTTACTATTCAAAGTCTTCCACGCATCCATCTTCCATGAAAGCTTTGTCTGTGCCTTTACCAGGCTGTTTTTCTTGGCGCTCTGGGCAGATACCAGCTCTGTAATAATACTTTCCGTATCCAAACCCGAATTCATACCTGTAATTCTAATCGTCATAAACAGCCTCCTATCGCTTCTCGTCTACCAAAATTCCCGCCATTTCCCATACCTTGGCAATCATATCCAAGGTTTTTTCCGGCGGCAGTTCCTTTATTACCTTCTTTGTATCTTTATCTACGATCTTGATCGTAACACGATTCGTCTTTTCGTGAATGCCAAATACAGCCTCTGAATTTGCCATCTTTTTGTTCAGCTGATCCACAGCCTGTTTGATCTGATCGTTTGACGGCTGGTTGCTTTGTCCGTTTCCGCTATAAGCGTTACTGCCGTCTTCTCCTGTTTCCTGTACCTTGGCAACACCCGCTGTCGTTCGATCCAGCTGTGCTCCCACTTCCTGTGCCGTCGCATCCGTGCTCTCTGCAACAGGTTTGCCTGTTTCCTGCGGCATTACCGTCTGTGCCTGCAGGCTCATCATGCTTCCAATCGGTTCAATAGCCATATTAACACCTCCCTGTTCGTTTCATAGCTATCTTCATTTATATATATCGACATTTCCCCTCTCATTATTAACAATCCTAAAAAAGTTTTTTCAAAGCTTCCAGATCTGCCTGCATGGCTTCCTTATTGGAATCCTGAATCTGCAGATAGACTTCTTTCCGGTAGATCGGAACTTCCTTTGGTGCTGATATGCCGATCTTTACCTGATCGCCCTTGACCTCCAGAACAGTCACTTCAATATTATTGTTAATAACAAGTGCTTCTCCTTTTTTTCGCGATAATGCCAGCATATCATTCACCTGCCTTTCTACTCTTTAACAGCTCATAGATCGGATACTTGACATCATATCCTTCCGCAATGATCTGGCAGGCTTTTTTCGTTGCTGCGTTGATCACGATCGGTCCCTGCAGATTGACGCTCATCTTAGTCAGATCAGAGGGTACTGTCACCGTTACAAGCACCAGCATATCATCATTTTCAAAGTTGCCAAGCGGTTTTAACAGTTCATCTTCCACCTGCGGATTGTACTCCGACATAATGACGAGCGGATTGACTACAGGCAGTGCAAACTGCGGTTCCTGCATGGACTGCAGCCACTGGATGCCCCCCTCTTTTTCCTGATCGTGGATCAGTGCAAACTCTGTCAACTGCGGAAATCCCACGATTCCGTTTACGAAATGGAGTACTTTGCTATCATCAATACAAATCTGTCCAAAAATTCTTGAATTAATTTCCATCATTTTTCCCTTTCTTTTTATAGGTAGTTCAGTAGTGTCGTCTGGGCAATCTTACCTGTTGCCATCAGTGATGCATTGTATGCCAGTTCGACGCTGCGAAGGTTCACTGTCACTTCTGTAATATCTACTTCCTCATTTTCGGAAGAAAGTGTCTTAAAATTTGTCTGCTGCTTTGCGAGTCTGTTGGAAACAAGTTCCACACGGGAACCTCTGTTACCTGTCGCAGTCAGTGCGGAATTGGCAAGATCCAGATGTCCCTGTGCCTTTGTCATGCTGCTTTCAAACAGCTTCTGCATCTTGTCGTTCATCAGTGTGTAAGATTTATTTGCTGCATCCAGTCTTTCCTGCAGCTCTGCATTATCCGGATCTTTCTTCAGCATATCCTTGAGCGTGGAAATATTTTTCTCCATCGTATCCACATCCCCGATCGCACTGATCAGATCGTCCATATCTCTGCGGAGCGCCGGTGTAAAAAGCTCGCTTGCCAGTGTATTGACACGGACGCTCTGGTTAAATCCCACATCATAGGAAATATACTGCTTGCTGTTATCATCGGTTGCGCCGGTCAGATAACCCGGATTATAATCAATGCCTCCCGAAGTACAGGCAAAATAATGCTCCGGTCTTAAATCGTTTTTCTCAAAAGTATCCTTTTCATAAGTAACACGGATTTCTCCTTCATCTACATCCGATGTTGCAGCATTATCCTTCACGCCAGCAATCTTCCCATAGGCTGTATCACTCAGGATCAGTTCGCCCGTCTCCGGAATGTATACAACACCGTCTGCAGCCTGATCTGCGCTTGTATAGGCATTTCTTGCCGTATCATAAGCGGATACGATTTCTGCTGTCATTGTCTGTTGATTACCGCCTGCATCATAATAAGTGATCGTCGGTGCCACAGTATCGGAGCATTTATTATAAGATAAACGCATTCTGTGAATGGTAGACGATGTGACATCCTGCTCCGTCGTGCCAAGCCCTTCCGCATTTGCCTCTGTCATATTTTTCAGCTTTCCACTGTCCACATAGGTCATGTCACTGAGACTGTCTACGGTAAGCTGCTCCGTGATCTTGTAATTCTGCTTCACCGCATTGCCAAACGTAACGGGTGTATCTGTACGATAACCACTGAATACATAACGTCCCGCATAATCCGCATCACCTGTCGCATATACTTCCTTCTGCATCGATTTCAGATTTTCAAGTACCTTGCTCCTGTCCTCGGTCGTGTTAAAGCCCGCTGCTCCTTTTTCGCAGTTTTTATAAAAATCAGATACAATATCTACCACTGTAGTGATCGCACTTTCCGTAATATCCAGCCACGACTCCGCATCCGGAACATTCTTCTTATAATACTGGTTTACCTGACTTAAATTTGTACGAAGGCGCAGCGCGCGGATCGCTACAACCGGATCATCGGATGGACGGCTGATCTTTGATCCTGTAGAAAGCTGTGTGTTGATCTTATCCTCCAGCACCTTATTTCGATTGATATTTGTTACAGAATTATTGGAGATGATCTTATTCGTGATTCTCATATACTGCCTCTTTCTATTCCATTGCTGTCATGCTGTTTTCTACTTATTACATCGGCTCAAGCCAATAAAAACTATACCCCTGTCTGCAGGATCAATCTGTCATATACCTCTGTCAGCACCTGTATCATTTGGGATGCTAGATTGTATGCACGCTGATATTGTACCAGGTTCAGAGACTCTTCCTCCGTATCTACGCCACTGACAGACAATCTCTGTGTATCGATTGTTTTTGCAATATTCTGATAGCTTGCGGAAAATGTATTGGCACTGCTCGCATTCAGCGATACATCCGATAAAACACACTGCAGAAAATCCCTTGCCGAGCATCCGCGGAAGCTCATCTTATCTTTATTTGTCTGCAGGTCGATCAGATCTTTAACGAGATCATACCCTTCCGGTCCTGTTCCCGCTCCTGTATGTGTTGCCAGAAGCTGTGGATCATCCAGCATTTCCTTATTGATCGCAAAATTAGTTGCTGTCAGGTAATAATATGTATCATCCGTGCTGGACACTGTCGCGCCCGGTGTCTGATTTCTGGATGTCACAAACTTACGCTGCGTCACATCTGTTGCCTCGTTTGCAACAAATAAAATGTCTGCCGCATTGCCATAGCCATCTACCGCATCCTGTCCTGTCAGGATCTTATTAAATGCCTGCGCATAGGTTCTGACCCATTCATTGAGCTGCTGCTGGTAGTACGGAACGCCCTGATAGTCGATGGAAACACCGATCTGTGCTTCTTTACCGATCCGGTCATCCGCCGGCTGTCTACTGTTTTTATTCAGATCATCACTAATCTCAAACACGTATTTTTCAATCTTGCCGTCTGCACCGTAAACCGCTTTAAAGGTATCATAATAATATTCCTGATTTCCGATCTGGATCACGCCGCCCTTATCCGGCAAAGTCGATTTATTCAAATCTTTCAGATAGGAAGCACTGACATCGATCGTTACCTCATTCTTACTGCTTGTCTGATTTTTGCTGATCTCTGACACCGTTCCTTTAAAACATTCGCCGTTATTTCCGTCGCGGAGAGCGATCAGTCCCTGCAGCTGTCCGCCGATCCGGTTACTTGACATACTGAACTCATTCCCGTTCTTCCAGACAATATCAAAAAGCCCCAGTGCATCAGACTGATTGTTTGCTTCATAATTTGCTCTTGCGACGCATTCCAGTTCATTATAAGCATTCCCATCCACAAGCATCTGTCCGCCTGCAATCTTTACAGTATATCTGTTTGCGCCTGTTTCTCTGTCCGGATAATTCGGATCACGGATGGGTGTTTCATTTATTTCTACATTTGTTACCAGGGAAAGCTGATCGATCAGAAGGTCTCTTCTGTCGCGAAGCTCATTTGCAGTTGTCCCTGTCAGTTCGATCACATTGATCTGTTCATTTAAGGAAGCAATCTCTGCAGCGTAGGAATTGATCTCATCCACTTTATTTTTGATCTCTGCATTGATATCCGTCTGGATATTGACCAGATTCTCCGCCACCGTATTAAAATAGTATGACAGGTTATTGGCAAATCCGATCATCTGTGATTTTGTTGTTACGTCTCCCGGATTTTTCTGCAGCTCCGCCAGTGCCTCGGACAGTTCATTGAATACGGTCGTAAATCCCTTGATCGTTTTATTGTCGTCCGCAAACAGATCTTCTATCTGCTTCATATAATATTCTTTTTCACCATACTCGCCCACTTTATCATTGTTATTCCAGTATTTAAAATCATAAAAGGCGTCTCTGTTACGGTCAATGGACTTTGTATCAACGCCTGCACCGGCGCATCCATATGTCGTATGAGTACGGATCGCATCACTTGCCTGCTGGGTCACCGTCTGTCTGGAATACCCCTTGGTTTCCACATTGGCAATGTTGTTACCCGCAGTATTGATCGATGCATTGGATGCGATCAGACCTGTGTATGCAGTATTCAGTCCGAAAAATGTAGAAGGCATATGCTACTCCTCTCCTATGCACCAAGCGTGTTGATAATGTGCTCCAGAAGCTGGTCGATCACATTGATATAACGGCTTGACGCATTATACGCATTTTGAAATTTGATCATATTAGACAATTCTTCTTCATCGGAAACGCCAACTACCTGCTGTCTGGCATTATCTGTGGAGCTGACTGTCGTTTCTTCGTTTTCATAGATGCTCTTAAATACAGCACCTGTATTTGCCACCTGACTGACAATATTGGAATAATAATCAATCAGATTGGATTTCGTCGTCACATTTGGATTCAGGCGATATGCTTTTGTTTCAAAAACAGCCTGCAGTTCCTGTGCGATCGCATAATCCTCTTTCTTATCATTTTTGATAAAACCAAGCTTTGTCGGTTCTTTTACAAGATCCGGATTGACCACAAGATTAGAAATTGTAAATAATGTATTTTCCTTTCCTGCTGACAGATCTTCCCGGATCAGCTTCCCATTTTCATCATATGTGTCACTGGAAATACGCTGGAATAATTGTATGATCGTACCATCTTCATTTCGCAGATAAGGCGATCCTTCTTTTTCTGCTGCATTTTCAAGCACTTCATTGAACTTTGTAACAATATTATGTACCAGATTATCAAATTCTGCCTGCACGTTCATCAATATGGAAGAAGAAACCGTTTCATTATAGGCATCCGCATCCTGCAGATCCGTATAATCAGCCCTGTGATCGCCACGGGCAACCAGCAAGCCTTTCAGACTTCCGATATCTGTATTGCAGGCTGTTGAAATTTCTCTTGTCAGATCAAATACCTTACAATTGGAAATATCGTAACGGTATGTACCGTTTTCCTGTGGGATCTTCTTTGCATCTCCCTGCCAGAACGGCGTATAAAAGCCGGTATCCGAATCCTGATCCAGTCCAACCTTGAAGACCTGTGTTGCATTTACCAGCGTATGCCCTTCGTACTTCACATTCACACTGCCGTTCCAGTCTTCACTGTAGGAAATATTGCCATATCCACCAAGTGCATCCAATATCTGGTTCCGTTCATCACGCAGATCGTTTGCACGCTCAATTCCACCGGTTTCAATCTTGATGATTTCATTATTTAATGCAAACAGACGGTCTGCATATTGGTTGATCTGATCAACCTCTCCTTTGATCTGATTATTCAGGTTATCCTGATACTTGGAAAGAGCACTGTACACATTACCCGCCTGCTCCACAAACTGTGATGCACGCTGGATCAGAAGTCCCTGTGTAACGGAGCTTGCAGGCTGTTTTGCCAGTTCCTGCACCGCTTCCCAGAGATCATTCATTGATTCACTGAAGGATTCGCCGTCCAGCTCTCCCAGCAGTGTCTCCACCTCACCGAGTGTATTATAGGAAACCTCATAAAAGGCACTTCTGCCCGATTCCTTTCTGTATTTCTGGTCGAGGAAGCTGTCCCTGACCTGTCTGACATCCGCATAGGTAACGCCCAGCCCCGTCTGCTGGTTCGCTGCTGCTTTCGGATTGACCGACAAAAGGTTATAATTTTTATCCGTCAGCAATGTCTGCTGTCTTGTGTATCCCTTTGTATCTACGTTGGATAAGTTATGTGCTGTTGTATTAAGTGCGTTCTGCCCGGTCTGTAAGCCGGAGGCACCTACATATAAACTACCGAATAAGGACATTTCCTCACCTCATTTTCTTACTGTTTAGCATCAAATCCGCCTCTTGACGGTGCCATATAATTGCCTGCATTCATGGCACCTTTATTGTATTCCGCCGTCTGTGGTGCAGCCTTTAAGCCCCGCACCAGATTCAGGTCAAATTCCACCATTTCAAGTGCACTCTGCAAAAGCTCCCGGTTCTGTTCATTGATCCGTGCCATGGCTTTCACGGTTTCCTTCAGTTTATCACTCGCCTCAGACAATCTTCTCTGTTCCTGTGCTCTGGCATCCAGCGCCTTGATCAGCACCGGGATCGTCAGTGTACCGACATCACGATTCATGACATTTGCCATATCCTCCATGATGCCCATCCGTCTTTTATCCACATCGTTTACCTGATCGACCAGAAGCTGTTCCTGCTCGGTGATCTGCTGCAACGCCGGTATATCATTTGAAACAATGACCTCTGTTTTTTTCATGGACAATTCCAGAAGCGCATCATAATATCCGCCCTCTTCTTCCAATACATCCATCAAATTTTCCATCAGACTTGCCATATGTATATATTTCTTCCTTTCCGGATCTCATTACAAAAATGGTGCCTGGCCTTTTAGGCACAGACACCATTCTCTTTTTCATCAGCCTAATAATGTACTATATTTTTCCAGTAATCTCTCTGCAAAATCATCAGAAGATACATCATAACTGCCGGACTGTACTGCCTCCCTGATCGGGGCTGTTACATCCTCACGGATATCCGGAGCTGCAAAAACGGCAGCTTTAGCGGTCTGATAATCTTTTCCCGTGCTTGATATCTGAACCGCATCCTTAAAGCTCTTATTTGTTGTCTTCTGTGTTTTTCCTGCTTTCGATGTATTATAAAGCTGCTGAATCTGTGTATAAGCTTCAATACGCATGGTAATTCCTCCTTTATGTGTATTGATGTTTGTTCTTATACTATACATATCGGAAAAAAACACGTGAACTTAATAGGTATTTTTCTGTTTTTCTGTTTTTCGGTTCACCCCAGCCCCAGCAGATGCTGTACCAGGATCTTGGTTCCCATCAGGATCAACACAATACCGCCTGCCATCTCTGCTTTCGATTTATAGCGGCTTCCGAACACATTTCCAATTTTGAGTCCCACACCTGAAATAATTCCCGTTGTAATACCGATCAGAATGATCGCCTCGACAATATTCACACCCAGAAAAGCAAAGGTTACACCGATCGCCAATGCATCAATGCTTGTTGCAACCGCTAAAAGCAACATGGTGGAAACCGTAAAGGAATCATCCAGTTTTTCTTCCCCGGCTCTGGACTCGCGCACCATATTGGCACCGATCAATCCAAGCAGCACAAATGCGATCCAGTGATCCACATTGGCTACCATCGCCTCAAACCGGACACCGAGCAGATAGCCAAGAAGCGGCATCAAAGCCTGAAAGCCGCCAAAATAAGCTGCAACGATCAGATAGTGCTTAGGTTTTACTTTCTGCACTGACAGTCCCTTACAGACAGAGACTGCAAATGCATCCATTGACAGTCCGACCGCTATTACCAACAATTCCCATAAACTCATGTTTTTTACCTTTCCTTCTCCGGGATTTTAGGGCAAAAAATAAGAGACTTATCCGGATAGACTGATGCTATCGCAGATAAGTCTCGTCATTTCAGATGATGCCAGGAACAAATCCAGTATGTTGACTTCACCGCACTTCGTGCCGACTACTCCCTTATTTTGTCCCATTATACTAAACTGATAATTTTTGTCAACTATTAATTGTTAAACAGTGCGGTAGACAGATATCTGTCACCGGAATCCGGCAGAAGTGCCACGATCGTCTTGCCTTTGTTCTCCGGTCTCTTTGCCAGAATTGTTGCTGCTTTCAGTGCTGCACCGGAAGAGATACCGACCAGAATACCTTCGCTTACCGCAAATGCCCTGCCTTCTGTAAAGGCATCTTCATTTTCGATCGTGATCACTTCATCATATACCTTTGTATTTAATACTTCCGGTACAAAACCTGCACCGATTCCCTGGATCTTATGTGCTCCCGGTGTTCCTTTGGAAAGCACAGGGCTTGTTGCAGGCTCTACTGCCACAATCTTCACATTCGGATTCTGTTCTTTCAGATATTCACCAACACCCGTTACAGTTCCGCCTGTACCAACACCTGCTACAAAAATATCAACCTTACCGTCTGTCTGTTCCCAGATTTCCGGTCCTGTTGTTTTCTTATGTACTGCCGGATTTGCCGGATTTACAAACTGTCCGAGGATGACTGCTCCCGGAATTTCCTTTACCAGTTCATCTGCCTTGGCAATGGCGCCCTTCATGCCCTTTGCACCTTCTGTCAGGACGAGCTCTGCGCCATATGCTTTTAATAAGTTTCTTCTCTCCACACTCATGGTATCAGGCAGCGTCAGGATCGCATGATAGCCTTTTGCTGCTGCTACAGCTGCAAGACCGATCCCGGTATTTCCGCTGGTAGGCTCAATGATCGTAGCCCCCTCTTTTAAAATACCCTTCTCCTCTGCATCCTCGATCATGGCAAGTGCGATTCTGTCCTTTACAGAACCTGCCGGATTCAGATACTCAAGCTTTGCAAGGATCGTTGCTTCTGTGACCCCTGCCTTTTTACTGTATCCGTTCAGTTTCAAAATCGGTGTTTTTCCGATCAGTTCCAATGCGCTTTCCTTAATCTGACTCATTTCAGTTCCTCCTTCATTTTGAGCAGCGACTTTCCGTTTACAGCTGCCCGTTCGTATTTTCCCACTATCTACGTAGGAATAATATGTTTGCTGTTGAAACTGATTATATACGTTGTTATTTTTATTGTCAATAACTTTTTTGCAATACTTCCCGGATTCCTTCGATCACTGTATCATATCTTCTTTCCAGAACCTCAAACTGGTCAACCGTCAGCTCCGGGAAACCTGCTCGAAACTCATTTACAATCTCCTCACTGATTCGGGACAGATCCCCGAATCCCAGATTCAGGCTCACACCCTTTAAGGTATGGATACAACGATACGCTTCCTTCTCTTCATGCGCCGCATATTTCATCAGGAAATTCTGATAACTGTCTTCCCGCAAAAACTTTTCCAGAAAAAGCAAAATTGTTTCATCATTCTCCAGTCTGTAAAGCACGTTGCTGTAGTCTCCTCCTACTTTTCTGTAAAAAACTTCTAACATTCGCTTCCCCTTTCTTTGCATGTAATTACATTACTTTTTTGGTGTATTTTTTATCACATCAATATTTTACCACAACTCTACAGAATATGTCACAAAAACACCCTATCCATTTACTGTTTCTTAACCACATTTCATCGACAAATTTCGCATTTTACAAAAAAGCAGCCATTTCGCATTTTATAAAAAGCAGCATCGACGCTCCCACTTTTTAATGCTATAATGTAATGGCACAGAAGAAAAACAAGCGACACCGAAGGTGACATTTGTTTTTCCTGTGCCATTAACGAGCAAACAGTCTGCGAAGCAGACTATAAAGCACCGAAGGTGCGGGTTTGCGAGTGCATAAATACATTTTACACAAGGAGGTCATTTTTATGCAGACTACCACAATATCCGATGCAGTCCGCTACATCGGTGCAGACGATACGACGATTGATCTTTTTGAAAGCCAGTACGAGGTGCCAAACGGCGTATCCTATAATTCTTACGTTATTTTAGATGAAAAAATTGCTGTCATGGATACAGTAGATGCGAGAAAAACAGACGAATGGCTGTCTAACCTGAAAGCCGCCTTAGACGGACGAAATGCCGACTATCTGATCGTTTCCCATTTAGAACCGGATCATTCCGCAGGGATTAGGCTGTTTACAGAGCAGTTCCCACAGGCAAAGCTTGTTATGAGTGCAAAGGCAAAAGCCATGCTGCCACAGTTTTTTGAGATTCCGTCACTGGAAGAGAAATGCTTAACGGCTGCTGAAGGAGAAACACTCTCACTTGGCAGCCACACGCTGCAGTTTTTTATGGCTCCCATGGTGCACTGGCCGGAAGTCATGGTAGAATATGAAATGACAGAAAAAATACTTTTTTCTGCCGATGGTTTTGGCAAATTCGGTGCTTTGTCCACAGAGGAGGACTGGGCATGTGAAGCCAGAAGATATTATTTCAATATTGTAGGAAAATATGGTTCTCCCGTGCAGACACTTCTGAAAAAAGCTGCCACACTTGACATTCAGACAATCTGTCCGCTGCACGGTCCGATCTTAAAAGAAAATCTGCCTTACTATATCGGCAAATACCAGACATGGAGCAGTTATGAACCGGAAGACAAAGGCGTTCTCGTTGCCTGTGCTTCCATCCACGGCAATACAAAAGCCGCGGCAGAAAAAATGGTCAACCTGCTGCAGGAAGCAGGTGCGGCAAAGGTTGCTTTCACAGATCTTTCCCGCGACGATATGGCAGAAGCCATCGAAGACGCCTTCCGCTATGACAGCCTTGTGCTTTGTGCAGCCTCCTACGATGGCGGTGTATTCCCGCCAATGGAAGACTTTTTGAACCGTCTTTCCCATAAGGCTTTCCAGAAGCGAAAAGTGGGGATCATCGAAAACGGCTCCTGGGCTCCATGCGCTGCCAAGAGCATGAAAGCCATTCTGGATACGATGAAAAATCTGGAGATCTGCGATAAAGTTGTTACAATCAAAACAACGATGAAAGATGCAGATGTGGAACATATGAAGGAGCTGGCAAAAGAGATCGTTGGGTAAAGGGAAAAGGCACTACTCGTAAGTATACTACTTACGAGTAGTGCCTTTAAATTTTCTGTTTGATCAGCACAGTCTTCCCTTCAAATGCAAAACCGTACTTTTTGATGTCTGCCGCATCTATTCCATCTGCAAGCAGTTCTGTCACATAACACTTTTCCTCAATCTGTCTCAGTGCCTTATCTGCACATTCCTCCAGATCTTTATCCCTCTTCGGATCGAATACTTTAAATTCTATGATACAAGAACTCTGCCGTGCATCTACCGCCTTCATCATAATGTCATATCGTCCTATCCCACTTTCCCGATTGGATGTAATATGATAGTGATCCGATAATTCAGCAAGCAATCCCAACACAAACCCATGATAAAATCTTTCTGTTTCATCAATTGCTCCATAACCGGATCCGCAATCAAAATAGCTGAAGGTTGTTTTAGCAACCATGTTCATATAATAGTTCATATCTTCGACATTGCCCGCCAGCAAAGCCTTCTGAAAATCTCCAAAGTCACTTCCTCTGCGATAAAACCACTTTCTGAACATTCTGATAAACATTTTTTTGATCTCAATATTTGTAAAGGACAGCGTATATAAATCCTCTTCTACATGATCCGCCCTTAGATATCCCGTAGTGAATAAAAGCCCCCAAATGGCATTTTCATCCACATCCAGCAGAGAGAAATCGATCATTTCATCTATATGTGCCCGAATCTGTTTTCCATTCATCAGATCTTCCATATTACATTTTACATGACGAGATCCTTTTGCTATCAATCTGTTAATCAATGTATTACTACTGGTATTTGCCCAATATGTATCAAATCTGCCATCCGAATCTATAAACTTTGTGATAGACCACGGATTATAGATATCTTTACATCTGCCGATCATAAAACCATCATACCACTGCTTCACCTGTTTTTTATATTTCCCCAGCTCCACATGATCGAGCGCAGCAAATACCTCTTTCTGTGTAAATCCAAATGCAGTTTCATATTTATGCGTGGTAATGGCAGCCACATCAATATGATTCATATCAGAAAACATAGATTCTCTTCCGATTCTTGTGATACCGGTCATAAGCGCCTTTTCCAAAAGTGGATTTGTTTTAAATGTGTTATTCAAAAATCCTCTCATAAATGCTGCCATACGATCCCAATATCCATGAAAGTATGCTTCCTGCATAGGCGTATCATACTCATCCAGCAGAATGATAGGTTTTTTCCCATAATATCTGTATAGAAGCTGTGTTAATAATTTTAACGATTTTACTGCAACATTTTCGTCCATATCCCAACTGATCCTGGCAAGCTGTGATCTTTCTTCTTCCGAAAAGTGTTTCATATCAAGCCCTGCCTTGATATTATCCACCATATATTTGATCTCAAAGCACAATGAGCGAAATGCACTCTCATACGTATCTTCTTTTATCCCTGCAAGCGACAGGAAAATAACCGGATATGTTCCCTGCAACTGATGATACATCTGATTTTCCCAGATTTTTAAACCATCAAATAGATCTTCTCTACCTGCATATTTTTGAGAGAAAAAGCATTCTATCATGCTTAAATTCAACGTTTTCCCAAATCGTCTGGGTCTTGTGATCAATGTTACATCATGCTCATTTTCCCACCACTGACTGATAAAAGATGTCTTATCTACATAAAAAGCCCCTGTGGATCTAATCTCCTCAAAGCTTTGAATCCCCACTCCTACCTTCTTACCCGTGATCCTGACAACATAATCTACCAGAGCCGGACCTTCCCCATATCTGTCCGGTCTTTCCGCATTCATCGGAATTTTCCATCGGATTCCTTCTTTTTCAGCGCCACAGATTTTTCCCATAGCACACCAATAATTTACCATCCGCTTTGTGACACCCCACTCGGATGCTTTTTCTATGGAGGTTACAAATTCCATACCGCTTCTCCCCCTTTACTGATATAGGAATATTATAAAGCAGAAGTGGGAAAAGAACAAGTTTCTTTTCCCGCCTCTATTTTATCGCATCTTAATCATGATCTTCCCATATCGGTTTTATCCCGCATGATCCAAAGTCCCTGTTCCAGATCCTTTAGCAGGAATCTGTTGCATCTTTTGGCACAGGTCAAGTACCAACTTTTCATTATATTCACTGCCAATCTCCTGCAATGAATCATAGGATATATTCTATCCCTCTAATTCCAGTTCCTGCAGCTTTCTGGGATCTGCCGGTCTGCTTGTCCCATTAATCCTAATATAAGAGCTATTTTCTTTCCCTTTCGCCACAAGATAATATGGTTTAAAATCCCCAGGAACTATATCTATTACAAGTATTGTTTTATTTTCCACTGTCTGTATAGAAATATCAGGCTCAATCTGTGGTGTACATGCATCTGAAATCATATTTGATATTGCATCAGATATCTTAAATGGACTTTTCTCTCCAATTCCGTATACCACACAGGTTTCATCTTCAATGCCCAACACCACCTGATCTCCGGTACTATTAGACATTGTGAACTTCCTGAAAAATTAACTCTCGATAGCCTAAATCAACTCTTTATTATGTAGCTCATCACGCTTTTCATCAGATGGTTGGACTTCTCGAACTCAAGCTTACCTGCCTGACAGTTCTTATTCGTCGAATCATAAGTGATATAGAGTTTTTGACCTCATAATCGAAATACATGGTGCCCTCCTGACGAGAGTTAATCGTCAAAGAATTTCCCTGTCAATCATCCCACTCTTCCACATATCCCGATGTGCTGTTTTCCTGTATTACCTGCAAAATATACTTTGCAGACAGTTTTTCCTGATATTCCGGATTACGAAAAAAAGCCGCCTCCGGTGACGGTTCCTGCCCCTTTTCAAATGTCAACGCCTGAAAATCCTTTGCCAGCCATTTTATTTCCGCATCGGTGATATCGTCCGGTCTAAAATACTGCCCACAATGTCTGAAAGAATTCCATCTGCGAAGAATGTACTTTTCAGGATGTCTGTAAGCGACATATGTCCCGTAAGTTTCAAATTCACTAAAGGAATTTCCATTTAATATTTCCGGCTCCATTGTGCGGAGAATCCGTTCAAAAAATGTTGCTCCGTTCAAGTGCTGCGCACACATAATTTCATGCAACATTTCATTCACTGTCTGTCTTTCAAACAACATATGTTCTGCAATAAACGATGATTTTATTGCTTTATGCATTTCCAGGAAAATTCTGTTCAGCGTATCAAAGTATGGTTTGTGGTATTCGTTCTTCATGCCCATATAAGGCTTTCCATCCTTGAAAAAACTAATCTGTCTGATTGGCACTGTATCACCATCCCATGCAAGATAGTACTGATCTTCACAATTTGCTGCATATGCCAGCTTTAAAAACTGTTGATAATACCATCCTACAAAACCTCTTGTTACCTGTTTTCCGTCAAAGATATTCTCTATCACAGCCCTGACACTCTCAAACGGAATCAAACTCTCTTCATTGAGGAATTCATACCCTTGTCCGAGACTGCACTCTGTCAGAAGCCGTTCCACCTCTTGGTTACCAATAAACACCACTCTGTCTACAGGCAGATTCTCCTTTAAAAGCGAATATAAAGGGCGTAATCTGTTAAAATCATTTGATACTGTTAATATAATCGCAGTAATTGCCATACGCTTTGGCACCATCCTTTTCTATTTCAGGGTACGTTATCGTTTTTACCTATCCTCTGTATTATAAAACAGCAGCTTGTCATAAAACAACTGTAACGATATAATATATCTTGTTATTTATTGTATTACAGCAACTACTAACGGAGGGATGTCTGATGGAGATTTTATTTTATGAATATGGCAGTATCTGTGAACCGGATATACTCATACAATTTCAAAAATTAGGATTGACTGTTACTGAGGAGAAAACAGAAATTTCCAACAAAAATCTGCTTCCCAGTGAACGGATTACAATGCATGACCTGAAAGAATTCATATCCCAGATACAGCTTCCCCGGAAGCATACAAAAGTCCCACATTTCCGGCTCCGCCCTGCTTCCTGTTTTGTTCCAGATTGACCAGTATCACCTCAAGCGCATCTATCCCGATCGTCTGCGCCGTAAGGCTGTCCAGCAGCCTTGCCAGATTTTTCAATTATTCCGGTCTTTCATTTGTCCCAAGCTCGAAAACAAACACATGCTGATACTTTCCCGCATTCTCCCGGATCGCTTCCGTGACACCATTACAGCCACCGGAGGCGATCAGCGATTCACACAGGGAAAGCAGATGCAGCGTTGCCAGATATTCTGCACCCAAACGGAATCCTTCACCCTGCTTTTTCTCTGTGTGCAGCTGCACCAGCAGTTCATTTTCCTTGGTCGTGAAGCGCTCCTGATCTGTACAGACAAGCATATTCCCATACTGCTCTTTCATTTTTTCACAAATCCCGGCATCCTCTGTTGCAAGGTAAATGTATGTATAATCTACACCCCACTTTCTGCGTGCTTCCTCGATCTTTTCCATGACCTGCTCCACATTGGCATGGATCGCATGCCCGGGCATATTGCCTTTGACATAATCTGTTCCGCGGATCAGCACACCAAGTGTATGCGCCGGATCTGCCAGAAACTTTTCCCTTTGCTGTCTGCAATACGCCATAACTGCCTGATTAAAGATACCATCCCGCCAGTCAATCTGTGTTTCCGCTCCCGCATAACTGTCCAGTATATCTCTTAATACATTTAAGATATTTGCATTTGGTGACAGTATCAGATTCCTGCTTTCCATGATTTCTTCTATGGTATAGCCTTCCGGCTGCAGAAAAAATTTATTCCAGATGTCATCGCCTTCTCCTATTTGCTGTCGAAGATACAATGGTAAAGGCAGGAATATAACCCTTTTTTCTTTGCATATCTTGCCAGCACAAATGTCTTTTGCCAGATACCAAAAATACCCTCAATTTTAAAGAAACCATTGACCAGGAAGAATTTTTTATCCGGATTTTTCTCCCCGCCCGCGATCTGACAGGCAAACATAAAAGTCAGTGTCATAATCTCGTCATAACAGAATAACCCATCTTTCACACGGCTGTTTCCTTCATTACGAGGCAGAAAATCCCTGATATGGATCGGCTTTTTATTTTGCATCATGATCTGCCAAAGGATCTCATCCTGCATCGTATCATATACCTGTATCTGCTTATCCTCTATCTTTGGCAGATATGGCAGAAATATATGCCAAAGAGAACCTATCAGCACAATATTTCTGCCGCTCCAAAGTGGCAGTGCCTTCTGAAACAGCTCTACCGAATACTCATTCACCTCATACAATATCACGCAGTCATACTGATCCAGAAATTCCAGATCCAACCCACCCTCATACTGATACGGATGATCATAATAAGTATACTGGTGCTCTAAGACCGCAACAATATTTCCGCTGTTATCCCGTACCAGAAATCTGCCATACGCATCACCTATACGAACCGCATCTTCGAAAACATGATCGCTCAGATCAAGAATCATATTGCGGTATGGTTTTCCATTTTTCAGCATTTCTTTTGTAATGTGATATGTTTCATCCCCATTTTGTACTTCCAGCATTACATAGCCATTCTGCTTTTGCAAAAAATCGTTTGCAAGCTGTCGCGGTACTTCTCCTGCATTTTGCACTTCCATTAAATTTGCGTTACTGCAAATAAACATAATTTTTTCTCCTCCCCCTTCTACATTATCCTTACTCATACAACATCTCAAGCGAAATCAGATGTACAGCACCTTTCTTTTCCAGTTCCTCCAAATTCTGTGTAAATCCTCCTTTGGAAAATATATAGTAAATATAAGTTTTTCCCTTTCCAAATACACCTGCATAATGCTCTAAAAGCTTTAACTCATCCACGCCAATTGGTTCTTTTTTATATTTACAGGAGCCGATATAATAGGTTCCCTTATCCGTTGTGCCGGCTACAATATCAATCTGTACCTCTTTGTGAAGCGATGGGTCTGTCCCCCACCACTGTCCAATATCCGTAATTGGCACATGAAGATTTTGCGCATAACGGAGCATATAACATTTACACATATCTTCAAATACTGTTCCCATATAATCGGATAAAGACCCTGCCACAACCTGATCAAAAATACTTCCCATACGTTCTGACACAATAGCTCCCATATTATGCGGAACGTAACGATACCAGAAGCCAAAGAAATGATCTGCCAGTCTGTAGATCGTCTTTTTCCCCGGCTTTTCTGTCATTGGCGTTTCTTTCTTTATGATTCCCAGTTCCAAAAGCACCTTCGTGTACTTACTGCAGACTGCGTTTTCCAGCCCTGCCTTTGTTGCTATTTCATTTAATTTAGATGCACCGGATGCGATCGTTGTAATAATAGTGTTGTATACAGCAGGCTCCCTTAATTCCTGTTTTAATAAGTTCTGCGGTTCCTCAAAAAGATAACTGCTGGCATCAAACAGATTTTCAAGTAATGCTTCCTTTATTCCATCCTGCACGCCCAGCTTGTTGATATAAAGCGGAATCCCGCCCGTAATACCATACACCAGCGCCTGCTCCTGCTTTGAAAGCCCCGGGTAAAAAGCTTCTACCTCCCGATAACTGAGCGGTTCTATTTTAAATTGCGCTGTCCTGCGCCCATAAAGCGGGCTTTCATACCCCAGTACCTGCTCCTCCATAAAACTCATGGAGGAACCACATAAGATCAGATATAATTTAGTATGCTGCCATTTATGATCGATCATGTGCTGCAAACGTGATGAAATAGACTCTGCTGCCTTTGCCAGATACGGAAACTCATCGATCACAAATACCAGACGTTCCTCCGCCATGTCTGTAATCGCATCTAATGCACTGTCAAATGAAGAAAAAACCGGTGCATCACAGGCGTCCTTCTTTTCGCACTCATAAATTGCCTTAGAAAGTGCCGTCAGGTTTTCCCGTTCTGTTGCATTTAATGCTGCAAAAAAAATGGTTTTTTTATCTTTGCAGAATTCATTAATGAGCGCAGTCTTTCCTACTCGTCGGCGTCCATAAATAACAATACATTCAAATTGCCGGTTCTGATATCGTCTATTTAGTTTTGCCAGTTCACTTTCCCTATAATGAAACATAAGTCCTCCTGACACAGTTTTTCAAAATAATATACTCATAAGTTAGTAACTTATGAGTATATTTTACATTCTTTGTGCAAAATGTCAATTCTATTCTGTATCATCTCTCAATCTGTCCTGCAAAATCAATGGTACCTGACACTCTACACTCAAATTCTTTTCTCATCTACAAACTTATACTTACCCGGTCCCTTTCCTCTGACGCTTTGTATAATATGTGTAGCCTTCATTGCATTCATGATTCAGCAGCATCTGTTGGAGCTAGGCGACATCAATGATGCTTCCGGGGTATTCTTCGTTATAAAGCGGCTCGGAGTTGTTATAATCATAAACAATCGACTAGTTCAGAACCGGTTTCCCGTTGTCATCCATTTTTTTCTTCAGTTTCGTAGAACTGACACTCTGCGTATACGGGAAAAAAACCAGATCAGCACCACGCTCACGTAACCATGCCTGTTCTTCCAGCCAGTATGAATCATGTTCATAATCACTCCCGGAAAACTGCACATCAAAATGATACTTTTTATATACATCACGTGTACCAGAAGCAACATACGGCAAAATAAACGCCTGATCCACATATCTACACGCTTCTACAATTTCTTTCCGATCCTGTTCGCAAACATAAGGGCTTCTCTTTTTATTCTTTATTGCCTGTTCATCTGAAACGATCCCCACCAACAAATACTCACATTGTTCTTTTGCGCGTCGCAAAAGATTTAAGTGACCTTTATGGAACAAATCAAATACCCCTGCAATATATCCTACATGATACCGCTTTTGTATGTCAGTGTCTGATTCCTTTTCTTGGTTATTTTTACTATTTGTCCAAGGCACTTGCTTTGTTTTCCGTCCCAATTCTCTATCTCTGTCAATGCCCGGATCATATATACCTATATTGGTGATACCCAACTTCTTGAGCTGCATAATAATCGATGTATTATGCTTCACACAGATTATCACTTTACATGTATCATTGCTTTCCTTCTTTAATATTTCAGGTGAGGCAACCATCACTCCATCCACCATTGTCCCCCACTTTTCGTTCTGATTATCAAGCATATTTCTGATCTGATATTTATCAGAAAATTCGGCGACGAATTTACGAGCCCATAAACCGCTTCCAAATATGTATAACGTCTTTTTACCCAGATCAGATTCCAACTGTAGAAAAAGACGTTCATACTCCATTCGCGTATACTGTATCCTCTCTTTGTTTTCGAAAATTTGTTGTGGACTAGCCCAATGTGCATTTCTAAATTTTTCTAATACCCCCTCATTCCTCAACTCATTAATAAACTGCGCCCCCATATTTCGAAAAACTCCTACTTTATCGCTCAGATCATATTTATCTAAAAAGTATTTTTCCGGTACAATAGCTTCCATGCTTTTATCACCCATATATAATATATCTAATGCCCGAACAAGTGCTACGCCAACAGGATAGTTTGTCACAGCAAATTCTTGATCATAGAATATAAATTCTTCGTTCTCATAAAAAGCATTCAGCGGAACCATATCTAGATACACTTGTTCATAAATCTTTCCAAGTTCCTGATAAGCCGACGAAATTCTTGTTGCATCCTTCACTTCATTGGAAGAAGCCAGAATCAAATCCAAAAAATACTCCGTCTTCCGAGTAAAAGCTATTGCATCCTCAAAAATCAGATTTCGTAAATAGGTTAATGCACTTTCCATTTTCATATATGGCATTATAACCTCTGTATCGCCTACTTTCTTTTCAAGTTTCACAACAGAAATGCCTTTTTGAGCCAGATTTACTGTATTCTCCCAAAGCATCTTTATCTGCTTTTTCCCACTAGGATACAATGCTTTCTTTACAACAGTTCCATTTTGATAAATAATTGTTGCCTGAGCATTCTCTTCTCCCCGATCCATTGATGTTGTCACATGGCTGATTCCGGAAAATTTACCATCCATACTACAATCAATCAGATATGCATTTGCCATCTGATGAAACATTCCATTCCTGATCAGACTGGTATAGAGCAACCCTTCATTCAAATAGACCGTTTGTGGCGTATGATAAACCGGCGAGAAACGAATTGCAAGTTCCTCTTTTGGCATATAATCCTCGTCATATATCTGCTGCGGCATAAGTAACCCCGGTAATACAGAAAAAAAACGGTAACTATAAAATCCAGACTTATCTAACATCTGCGCAAGTTCATACTTTGCATAACATCTTCCTCCAAATAGATGAATATCACGCATTGTATAATTATGATATCCTTCTATTCCATCTGCTATCCGATTCGTATATGGATCTCTGTCGCCACAAAATTTTGCAAGTCCCAACCTGTTTTCTGCCCCAATCAAAAGGTGCCCTTGTTTTTTTAACAGTCTACGGCAATCCTGTAGCAATTGAACAGGAGCATCACTTTTCTCAAGTAGTCCTGACATCAAAATAAAGTCAAAGCACTTACTTTGAGCACGATATTCCTCTAACTCCTCTTCTGATTCTATTTTAACAATATCCGCCTCGGAACCATATGGATACCAGTTCCATAAGCCTTCTGAAAGTTGTTCTTGTAGCATATTTGCTCCCATTGAATAATCCACACGTATTTATGTGTATGCTGCATATTCACTGCACAGTTCCAAAAAATCTATACCTGCTGGCAGCTCTGTACATCGTAATATCTTCTGTTTACATATCCCCAAATCTTCCAGTTGTGATTCAATTTCTAACGAATATTTTCTATTCGCAATCAAGAACGAACTGTCAGAATGATTTTTTACAGCTTCTTTAAGACTCTCAACTACATAGCTATATCTAATTGTTCCCTGAATGTCAGTAGAATTATCACAAACTGCTTCAATAAAATCCATAGATAGAAACTCTTGCAGCATCACCAGTCTTTTACAGTATTCACCCGCACTGACAATTACTACACGTTTGCAATTGTTTAAATATTTAATAAGGTTATAAAAACTGCTCCTTATTTTTTCTTCTTTTTTTCTTAATTTAATAATAACCTCAGGCTCTGTTAATAGCTTTATAATATCTGACTGTTGATCCGTTAAATTTTGAAAAAACGATTGATACGAATAGTATTCTTTCATTTCATCCTGAATCAAATCAAAGAATTTAGCGGCAGATTGTTCTGAAAGTCTTATGTAATTCCATTCGTATGTATAAAGCTTATTTATTAATACAAGACGTTTTCTTACATCATCATATAACTCTAGCTGTTTTAACTTATTCACCACATATTCATATTCATGAATAACACAATCTATCTTGGTATCTGATTTAACAGAAGATCCTTCATTGTCCGTTCTATAATTGTATCCTTCATAACCTATATACACACATCTCTCTGCAACAAGATTAACAAGTAATGAAAAACTGGTATCCTGAAATGATGCTCCCATTGTTTCATTAAACCATAGGGAATTACCAATCAAAAAATCTCTTCGATATATGCCACTCCATATATGATTCAAATCATACATATTTCTCTCTTCTGACAAATCAAGAACTCGATTCAACATGCTCTTATCAAAATCTCTTGTAAATGGCAAGCAAAATACTTTACCTTTACATTCTGCAATCTGATTATAACCTGCCTTAACAAAATCAATCTCTTCTTCTGGATTACCAACTACAACATCATATAGTCTCTCATACATATCACTTTGAATATAATCATCTGTTTCAACAATCCCTATATAGTCACCACATGCCTCTTTTATACCAAGATTCATCTGATAACCATAGCTCTTAATATCCGAATGTATAAGTTTAACTCTGTTATCCTTCTTAACGTATTGCTGAATAATATCTAAAGTTCCATCTGTGGAGCCACCATCTACACATATTATTTCTATATCAGTTAATGTTTGATTTAATACGCTTTTTATGCATTCATCAATATACTCAACCACATTTAAAGATGGCATTATTATAGATATTTTCATTAATGTAAACTCCTTGTTTTATTGCTACTTCATAATAACAAAATAATTTATTGCTTTTCATAGCTGGTCTACATACTCCCAGAATCTATTTTTAGTACTATCTGAGACTCATACGCTTCATCCTTATCAATTTTATCCAAATGTGCATCTTCCACAATATCGGATACGGTCTTCCCTTTTATTGCCTCTTTATTTTGACTTCCACGCAAACTCCACTCATATTCATTATCTAATTGACCTAAATCAATCGCTTGATAACCCAAATATGCGAGATCGAATGCTAATATAGTTGCCACGGATCCCAAAGTGATTAATATTAAATCGTTGTCTTTGGCAATTTTTATTACTGAATTATATATTTCATCATATATATTATAGCAGTTACTATCAGGGCACAAAATACGCCTGACGCTACATGAACTATCAAATAAATTATTATTATATCCGGTTCTTGTATAATTACCTTCAACCAATATTATATTTCTATCTTTAAATAGTAATTTATATAATTCAAATATTTTTTTTGATATTTTTTTATCTTTGTACATCATATATGATCTTGATACATAGGCATCATAATATACTCTATTTTTCTCTAATAATCTCATATGTTCACGTCTAACATCTTCTGTTAAATACCCCCGAATATCGTCTGCTGCAGTATCTGTATATTTATCCAAACATCCATAATTATCAGCAACTGCAACAACAACATTAGAATTTGTATTATGTAGAACATGGATTAACTTTTTTGCAAAATCCTCATTCACCCTTTGAAACGCTGCCCGATTACGCCCTAACATAATCTCAAATTCTCCATCGCCAAAACGGCACAAGGATTTTTTTTCTTCTATAATAATTTTTAACAATTCTTCTGCAGGTTTAATTATAGGACCTACATATTCTCCATATTCGTATTTAGCATTTTGGGCCTGTAATTCAAATTTCTTCATTTTCAATTTAGTTAAGTAATATTTCTTAGGATATGGATTTAAGAAATCATATTCTGAAATTTCTTCATGCCAAAAATAAATAATCTTATTATCTGGTACTTGAAGTTCTTCTAATTCCTTTTTTATTTGAATTATATTTAAAGTTGTAACAATTATAAAATCAAATGCAATTTTCTTAATCTCTTCCTTTCTTTTTACTTCCCACTTTTTTTTTTCAATTACTATGTTATTCTTGTCTCTATCTATACATCCAATCAACTGACATTTGTTTGAATTTAAAGAATCTATAATTATCCTTGATCGCTCTCCTAAGCCCCAAATTAAAATATCAACCACCAAATCACCTCCGTTTAAAACAATATATAGTTGTTTATCTTATTTTTTTCTAGAGTTGCTATAATTTCTTCTTGATATTTCTCCACAACAGCAACTATAATTCCTCTTGATGGACTTTGTTCAAACTTTTCAACTGTGATAACAGGAATGCCTTCAACATTTTCTATGTTACCATTCCCATCAGATACCACAATTCCCTGTGGATTTATATTCAAAACTTTGCATATCTTAAGACAATCCTGACATCTTCTGCCAGCTCCATATATATATATTTGATTATTTATACGTTTAAAGTCCCTTATTTTCTCTAATCTCTCCTTGTAATTCTTAATATCACTATAATCCCGAATACCTAAATTGTCATTTAAACTTGTCCAAAGATAACTCAACTCACCCTGTAATTGCTGGAAAAATTCTGCTGCAAAAGACGATGATATAGCTACTTTAACCTCATATCCTGCATCTTGAACCACATATTGGAAAATCCGCTCAATTGCATGATTAATTTCTCCGTCATCCCTTATCGGTTCGTCAGGGAAATCTTTATATTTCCATTTTATTCCATAGAGTTTCTTTAATGCACATGTCCGTGCCCAGAAAACTGTACTTAATGCAATCGGCGGCTCATCCTCTGAAATGTTTACATGCAAATTTAATAAATCGGCTAATTTGTGGGTATTACTGTAGTTTTGTCCCCATGACCCATTAATCCATGCACCCTTATCTCCTTTGTGCGGTGGAAATGGTACATACATTCCTAAAGCTTTATCCTTTTGAAAACTTTCTAATATATTTGTTATGTAGTGTTTTGATTCCAACATATTAGACCATAAATTTCTTTTCCATAATTTTATATAGTCTTCATCATTGCAACATTTCTCTTTCTTATCATGGATAAAACAAACGTAATCATACTTAAAAATAAAGGGCTCCGCACATACTAATAATGCGCTGATATCTCTGCCTCTATTTTCTTTTTTTACTTTTATATAACGGTTACTTCGGAACTCTTGTAAGATGCTTTCCTTCGGCGATATAACATAAATATCTATACCTTCTGGAATGTTCTGTATATACCGATTGTATTCATGTACCTGTTCGTCATAATACAGAAAAATAATAACTGCGGCAGTAATACCTGCATTTACAATATGAGATATATTCTCTTTTTCATCTGAAATTATAGTATATAAATTTTTCATTCAATTACACCTAAAATAAAACAACTTGTTAAAAAGTATGTACAAAACCAATACATCTTGTAAATCATTATCCTTCGATTTTGACAGATCAATTGTCTTAAGTATTTTCATCTATCAGCTGCTCAGCTACCGGAATTGGAAATTTTTCTGCATTTTTCCCACGGCACCTATGGCACATTTTCAAATACCCTTTCTCCGAATACCCATAATTATATTCTATCAATTCCTTTTTATAATTATCTTCACTCATTTTCTCTAAATCAAGATAATCTTCTTCATTTTCACCAAATCCCATATTGTCTGACACACTTCTTGCCATAACACAATAAAATAATTTACTGCCTCGTACCTCTCTGCATGGCGTATGACAAGCATCAAATATATCAATTAAATAATCTTCATCTATTTTGTTATTTACTTCATCAAATCCATAATCTATCCAATTTCCATCTTCTGAAGCCAACACGTATGCTATTCCATATTTATTTAATTCTTTGATCAACTTATCTTGTCGTTCTTTTATCCATGGCAAAGTTTTAGAATAATTTGATATTTCAAATTTTACACAATTATTTCTACACGCAATTAATACTTCTTCTCTTGGAATAATCGTTCCATTTGTAGTAATACAAAAATTTCCCATTTGTTTACGATAATGTTTCCCTATATATTCTATCGCATTTGCTAGCTCTCTGTATAATAAAGGTTCTCCCCCAATCAATACAAATTCTCCAATAAAATCTATTTTTTTAAAAAAACAATCTGCACTTTTATATACTTCCTCCAAAGGCATATCTTTTGATGAAGAATCAACATATGCACATGCATGTGCACACTTTTTACATTTCAGAGAACATCTCTCGGTAAGAACAATTTGTGCCAACCACATAAACGTCTTATTATATTCATAAACTGCGAGTATAGGAAGTACTTTACTAACAAATTCATCTGTCAGATAATAGTCCTGTCCTCTATGTAATCCAGCACCAATAAGCTGATTTTCTATCTCATTTGAATTATTCTTATATGTAGTTGCAATAACAATAGCTTTCTCATTAGTCCCTTCCAGATACTCATCCAGAGAAAGCACTTCCATTCCCAGAAATTCTCTGCCCTGTTTCTTAATGCTGTTATCTATAAATCCGCCCAGCATCCCAAAATTCATTAGACTATATCCCAGCCGTTCTCCTACCTGTCCCGTTCCGAAAACATATATATTTTTTTTAAATTTCTCTGAAATTGAAGAGGCGCATTCGTCAAATTCTCTTCCTTTATTTTTCCACTTCATTTACATCCACCTCTTTTACAATTCTAAACTAACACCATCTAAAATTTCTTTTAATGATACAATTTTGCAATTTGTCCTGTTTTTTAGAAGATTGTATATTTCATTATAAATATGTATAGTTGTAACAACAATCATTTCTGTTTTAGGGAGTGTATTATCTGGGCTATATACATTTTTCATATTTATTCCTTCTGAATTTTTATCGATAATATAATCACACATTATCTTATCTTGCTTCTCTATTTCTGATAGTAATTGTTTCCCAAATACACCATATCCATATATTGCGATATGATACACATTATTATTTTCAAAGTACTTAGTAATAGAGCACCTATTCCTTTCCAAATATAGCCATTTATCTAATAAACATTTTTCTGTTATATAACGCGTTTTCTCTTCTTGCAATCGCGTCAATATTCTTTCTTCTTCTGAACCAGAATCTAATTGTTCATATTTATACATTTCCTCCATATAATGGTTTTCTGCATAAGAAAAGGCCTCTAAGTATTCATAACCATATTCTGTATCCGGCTCAAGATATGTTCCTTCTCCCCATTCATTCCATGCATTAATAAATACAAATTCACTTCCTGCAACTGCATTTTTTGCATATAAATCTGCCAAATACACTTTGAATTTCTCAGGTGTTGAATTAAAGATAACCGTTCCTGCGTTTCCACGTCTTGGTGAATCGTCATATCCTGTAAATCCTCCATAATAGGTCTTTGTCCCCACCGGCTCATTCTTTAACAAAGTATTCCATATGTCATCATAAGACACATATCTTGCGACTTCTGTCCTATTCACATTATTGAATCTATCATTATAATACTTTTTAATCGTTGACATCGGTTCTTGAATGAACCTGGCATCAAATAACTCTGGACACTCTTCATTTCTGCATGCCCCGATCATATATATACCATCATATCCCTCTTCAATTGCTAATTTATTCCATAATTCATACATATCATCTATGCACGCAATATCGAGAGGTCGATAAATTATAAACACAGGTTTATTATCTTTTTTAATATATCGCTGATCAGCAAAGAATGGTTTTAAATAATTAAAATGTTGAATCCAATCTAACTCACAACCATAATCCTGCTCCAATAGAACACCTTTTTTATCTTCGCCTTTATAATTCGTCTCAAATTGACTTGCCCAAACATTCTGATTATTCAGTTTGCTCCAGGATCTTACCCATGATTCATTTGCCCAACAAAAACAAAATGGCATATCTATATCTTTCCACTTTAACAAGTTCTCGGCTGGTTTTTCTAATATTTTTTTTCCTTCTTTAAACCAATAATGATAAAAACACAAGCCATAAACATGATACTTATGCATCAAATCTGCCTGCCATTGCATAGTTTTTTTATCCATAAGATCATATTTATAATTATTTAAAGGGCACTTCGGTTGCTTATGACCATCAAACAATGGTTTTGCACATTCCATTGCTCGCCAATCTGTAAATCCTTCTCCCCACCACATATTGTTTTCTTTCACATTATGGAACTGAGGAAGATACATAGCTATCGCTTTGGGTACCTTATCCATATTTTTCACTTTTATAATCCACCTTCCTGCGAAAACTCCTGTGCATCATGAATACGCATTGTTTTACTTTCGCTTTTCTAATCTGGTCATAAACATAATAAATACTTTCGAGGATTATCTATATATTTCCTCTCTATCCATTTTATTCGTTCAGCTTCAATGCCCTTGTTTAATAAATCATTTCTTATACTTTTCACTGCACTCGTTTTCATTGCAGATATTATTATCAACTCTTCACCTTCAGGATTAATCACTTCCGGCGATTTAACTAGATAATATTGTGACAAGGTATTATAATCTCTATCCACCCATGTTACATTTTGAAAATTATTTTCCTCTACCAGATATCTGTATATGTAAATTCCCACAGCCCCTGCCCCATATAAAATAATTTTCTGTTTTGGGGTTATTCCGCCATAAGGCATTAGTTTTTTCTCTGGAAGATCAAATAAATCCATTCGGCTCGCAAACAAACTATATAACTCAAAATAATTTAATTGTTCCAAATAGCTATTTTTATAGGAGATTTGAGCTATAAAATATTCCAATATACATCTATAATTTTTTAATATATCACACATATTATCATATTTTTTCCTTTTTCCAGAATCTGCTACCATACGATAATGATAATAAGCTTTATCCAAAATATACACAGACGGATTCATTATTAAATACGAATAAACACAGACAAAATCTTCTGCTATACAATAATCATCATTCATTTTTTCCATTATGGGACATAAATAGCTTCTTTTAAACAATTTGTTACATAAATTAGGTGAAATAACTCCATAGCTGTAGAAATCTCCGTCATATATCATCCTTGGTGCAATTATATTCATGAATTTTTCTCGTGTATATGAACCCTCCGGGCACTTTATCTTTCTTGGCACTGCATAATCCATTGATTCATCAATTATACCAGTTTCAACCAATAGTACCTGATTCTTCTCGGCTGCTTCATACATGTCTTTATAATAGTTAGGTTCCACCCAATCATCACTATCTACGAATCCAACATATGGGCTATTTGCAAGTTCTAATCCTTTTTTTCTTGCAGACACTACCCCTCCATTACTTTTATGCACACTCTTAATTCGATCATCCAGCTTTCTTAGTTGATCACATATTTCACCGCTTTTATCAGTAGATCCATCATCCACACAAATAATCTCAATGTCTTTTAAGGTTTGATTCATAACACTTCGAATACACTGTTCCACATATTTTTCAACATTATATATTGGAATAATGACCGATACTTTTGCCATACCCTTTTTCACTCTTTCTTTCACAGTTTGTACATTTTCAGAATTTTTCCCATCTTCTATCACAAATTCTTTTACTACGTCAACGATGCTCCCCCATCAATAGGGACAATCGCTCCTGTAATGTATGAAGCCTCATCGGACACTAAAAATAATGCCACCCTTGCTACTTCTATCGGATCTCCCATTCTTCCCATTGGTACTTTTCCATCAAACCTTGAAAAATCTCTATTTTCAAAAATCTCTGTCACAATCAGTCCTGGGCATATTGCATTGATACGAACCTCCGGAGCATTACTCTTTGCAGCAAGTTTTGTAATTTTTATCACTGCTGCTTTTGATGAACAATACATATACTGCTTGTTCCCATTCGTATAATTTTCCCATCCGCCCATAGATGCATTATTTAATATTACTCCATGGGACTTCTTTAACAACTCCATGAAATGCTTCATCATAAATAATACAGAGTTGTAATTCGTAGAGAAAACTCTACTCAGATTCTCCTCGTTTATATTATCCAAAGGTTCTGTCACCCATACTCCTGCGTTATTAAATAATATATCCAGTCTATCGAATCTGCTTGTCACTTCATCCTTCAAACGAATTATATTTTCTTCTTTTGATACATCACATGCAAGAAAGCAGGCACTTCCTCCTTTATCTATAATAGTCCTTTCGATTGTTTCTCCCGCTTCTTTATTTCGACCAACAAGGATTACAGTTGCACCTTCCTCCGCAAATAGAAAAGCACTTTCTCTTCCCATCCCTGATGTTGCTCCTGTAATCAATGCAATTTTACCATCTAGACGTTTCATTATTTATTCTCCACAATCCAATCCATTTTCTCAGCCTTGCTATTTCCCCATTCATAAAAATCCGACTTGTTCGAACAATATTTGCATAGAGAGCGCGGCTCTGTATATAATTTATCTATCAAGTTATCCCATTTTATATCCGTATCCAAAACATCTATTCCATCAGGGATATCCATATGTACACCATATGTCTCACAATATTTCCCTATATACGCTTCAACCGGGCACCGATATAAGTACTGCTCTTTCAACACCAATATTCCACGCGGTTCACAAGATTCATATGGATGTTTATCAACAGACTCCGGCTCCAACATCAAAAATTTTTCAAACAAATCTGTTTTCGCCTCATGAGAGCCATACGGAACACCATTTTCAAGAAGTCGATTATAAATCATATCCTTCATTTTCAATGTGGGTTGATATAATGTCAAAATAAATCCTACATTACATTTCTTCATAACTTCGAACAGTATGTCTTCAGTTTTTGGAATTAATATTCCATTTGAAATAATAGCAATATCTGTATTTGGCAATATCTCTCTAAGTCTCATTATAAAATTGGGCAGATTCTTATTTAATAATGGTTCTCCACCCAATATACGAAACTGAAAAACTTCACAATGCCCAGCTATGCTTTTTATCCCTTCTAATATAGCGTCTTCATCCGGAAAGTCATCTCTTTTATATAAATTAGAAAAATGCAGGCATCCCTTACAATTCAAATTGCACCCATCTGCCAGATTTGATTCCAAATGATGAATAATAACTGTGTCTTTATTCTCTTCCGTTATAAAATACCATTGTTTATTATAAATTTCATTTTCTTCGTTAAAACAAATCGGTAATTTAAAGATGAACGGACTTGGCCGCATCAGTATAATATCCGTGATTTCAATACCTGAGCGTTGAAGCTCCTTTAATATACAATACCTGCTATATCCCTTACGCACTGTTATTATGATCTTGTCAACCTCTCCGGCTTGATATTTTTTTGATAATGTCTCTAAATTAATAACCGGTACACCCTGAATTTCTGTTTCCTGATATTTTGATGCATTATCGGCCATGGCTACAACCTGATACTTACATGCATTCGACTTTTGCATTTGCTGATACAGATATTCTCCATCCCTACATCCCCATATTACAACCTTTGTCATCTTGTTACCTCATCTCTTTCTTACGAAGAACATATATGTTCAACAACGTTTCTCGCCGCTTTTCCATCTTCCTGCATATTAGTATCTATAACCATTTTTTTCAAACTCGTATTATAACTAGCTGAATCAAACTTTTCGACTTTCTTCTGAAGTTCCAAATTATTGGTAGTCAATATGAACGGAAGCGTATCACTATTCAAATCCCACAGCAATTTTCCACGTTCCTGCTCATATGTATCATAATCGTCACAATACAGAAATATTGGTATTTCCATCACCGCCGCATCAAATGCCGCACTCGAATAATCTGTCATAAACGCATCACAACCTGCCAATATTTCATACATATCATCTTCCCTGCTCACATCTACGATATATTCACTCTTACATCCACTTTGCATATGCCTTGCCACTAACTGTGGGTGCAGTCTCAATAAGATATACCATGTTCCTCCAAATCGTTTCTCCAATGCATCTTTGACCATCTTATAATCCGGAAAATGATCTCCCACTTCAATACTGCGATTTGTCTCTTGACTGCCTCCTCGAAATGTCGGTGCATACATCAGAAAATGTATGTCTTCCACATCTTGATCCTTAACCGATATCTTCTGTTTCCCACATATCTGTCGTTTTACAGCATTCTTAAATTCTAAGTTATTCTTTGCCTTTACAAGAATATCACATCGCGGTGAACCTGTTCGGAGTGTCTTCCCATTATAAAGAGAACCTGTCGGTAATGTCTTGTCATACCAGTCCGAATTCGACAACCAGTAATCCACCAGATCGGAATCATGTTTACTCACCAGATACGCAATTTTTGAAAAGGATGCGCCTCGATCAAGGCAGGTTGGTTTAAACCCTAACTTCGCATGCCATGTCTGAATATATATCTGCCCTTTTCTTTTTCTGGCTTCCAACTGTTTCCTGCTATTGTCAATCCAGAATCCGGCTGTTGATAGCTGATACGCCCGATTCCATAACGAATTATGAACAACCTGTATCTCCTTTGGAAAGGATTTTGACATGTCATTTACAAGCCAGACCAGTTTAAAACGCTTCTTTCCATCAGATTCCTGCTTGTTTCTACGAATCAATTCTTCCGCAATATACTTTGGATTACAGCTATATCCCGTTGTTCCCTCTATACAGCAGAAAACTATTTTATTCTTCTTGATAGGAAAGATCCTGCATATATAAAAGGCTATGCTTTGAAATCCTGCTTTCCATATTCTCTTTCGTATATATCGTTTTTCTTGATTCATCGTTCTCTCCAGGTAATTATTTATTCATCTGCAGAAATGATTCCAATGTATATCGGAACGCATCATTTAATCCAACCTGTGCTCTCCATCCAAGCTCCGTAATTCGTTGTATATCCATAATTCCTAATTTGAATGGTAAGTATTTTAACTTTTGTTCTGTTTCATTTGCATACCGGACCTGCACCTTTCCTTTTGGATCCAGGGATGCGATCAGTTGTGCCAGATCGCGAATACTGATCAGATTATTCAGATTCGCAATATTATAATAATGCTCTGTTCCCTTAGTGAATGCCAATAACATCGCCCCTATGGCATCTGCAACGTATGTATATGTACGTTCTGCACTACCATCGGACTGCAGTACTATATCCTCTCCATGAATCACATTTCGAATAAACTCTGAAAAGGCTCTTCCATCGTCCAATACGATTCCCGGTCCAAACGTGTGGCACAGACGTACTCCTATATACGGAATATCATACTGGGCCTCATAACTTGCGAGCATAGTCTCACACATTCTCTTTGCTTCCGGATAACATGCTCTTGCATTGTCACAATGCATCGGTCCCATATCATCCTCTTTTATTCCCTGCTCCGATTTCCACTCTCCATAAACTTCTACTGTCGACACATATAGTATCTTTTCAGCTTTCTTCTCTCTGGCGAGTTCCAACACGTTTCTGGTTCCCTGTATGTGCCCCCACAATGTATCAACCGGCCAGTTTGTAAAATCCTGTGGACTTGCGGCACCTGCTGTATGAAAGATATAATGAACCGGTCCATCCCAGCGGATTGGTTCTGTAATGTCCTGCACAATTGGATGAAGATTCGGAAGCTTTAATGATTCTCCAAATACATCCTGCATTTTTTTCTCATTCCTAGCTAAAGCAAGAATCGTCACATTCAGATTCCAGTCGATATCTGCCTTATTGATTGCTTCCACAATATACATGCCAAGTCGTCCGGTTGCCCCTGTCACAAGAACAGTTTTATTTCTAAAAAGTTCCCAGTCTATCGGGTTGTTCAATATAATATCAATATCTCTTTGTTCTACCATACATCATACCTCTACAATCCAAATATATATTTATTCTCTTCAAGTTCCAGAATTGCCTTTAAAAAGTAAAAGTCTTCCGGCGTCGTGATTTTGATATTCGCTCCCTGATCCTTTACAAGATGCACCTTTTGTCCTGTCTGCGCATATACCATAGCAGCATCCAGAAGCGGCATTCCATTTTCCTCCATTGTTGGCAAGTTATGATAAGCTTCCTGAATTGCCCCCAGTCGAAATGTCTGTGGTGCCGTCATAGAATACGTATCCGCCCGTTCTTTAAATTCTGACATTCCAATATCTTCAGTTTTTGTAATAACTACGGATTCTGTCACAGGACGAACAGTAATTGCGCATCCATACTGTTTTGCCACCCGGATATTCTCACGTATTGTTGTCTCGCTGACAAGCGGTCGAACTCCATCATGAATAGTCACAATATCGTCTGCCTGTCCCCCAAGCTCCGCAACACCATCCAATCCTCTTTCTAAGCTGCTCTGTCGGTCACTTCCGCCAACTACAATTTTCGAAACCTTACGAATCTGATATAGATCTATCAACCGTTGCATTTCATCAATATATCCACCATGGCATACTACAACTACCTGATTGATATCTTCACACCGTTCAAACTTTTCCAGTGTATAAATAATAATGGGTTTTCCCATCAATTTCAGAAACTGTTTTGGTAACCCGCCATTTCTCATACGTTGTCCTACTCCAGCTGCCAGTATAATTGCATAGTTCAAACCACATACCTCCATCCTATATATGAACAAAAACCCCCGCATAATTCTATGCGAAGGTCTACTCTTTTCCTAACTTCTTCTGTATCCGCGACTCCGTTCGCACAAGAGCAAATTCCGTTTTGCTCACATTACACGTAATATCTCACATATTATATCGGATATCGCCATTAAAATATTTAGTTATTTTCAACAATTCCAATCGTTTTACACCAGTTCCGATGCACGTTCCGTTAATCGATTACAGATACACTTCCGGTTCATTCAATATAATATCTGTAATCCCCTGTTCCTCTAATGGTTTAAAATCCAGTCTGGTTCCCGTCGGCTTCTCCGGATACAGATGTCCGGACATCCATGCACGAACGGTAATTCCATTCAATTCCTCTTTCGGAACGTCAATTCCTCTCCAGAACGGATGCACCGCCACCGCTTTACACCCGCCTTTGATCTTATATAAACAATCGGATACATGCACATCCAAGATCCCAACTTCTGCTTCCGGATCGATTCCTGCTAATTTCTCCAATGATTTTGCATAGAATGTCGAATACACGATATGCTTCTGCAATCCTCTTTTGTGGATCAAATCCACAATCTTCTCTTCCATACCTGGATATGGGTATACAGAATTCTTTAACTCAATATTTAACTTGAACGCTGCATCTTCATGTACTTTATCTTCTATCAGATCCAACAACTCCTCAATACACGGAATCCGCTCGTCCTTCCCAACTCCGGCATCAATGTGCAGATTCCTTAATTCTTCATATGTATAATCCCGCAGGAATCCGGTTCCATCTGTTGTGCGGTCCACCCTCTCATCATGGAACACCATCAGATGACCATCCTTCGATATCTGAATATCCGTCTCGATTCCCGCAAGCCCAGGAATTGCACACGCCTTCTCAAAAGCCGTCATCGTATTCTCCGGGTAGTTCTGACTACAGCCTCTATGTGCCCATATCTTCATCATCGTTTTCTCAAAAAGTCCTTTCCATCAAAAAAGATACTCCACCCCATCGTGCAAAGTCCCCAAACCAACAAATCCTTGAACGCCGGGCAACTCCTTTTGATATGGCTTTCTATCTCAGTATACTATTAAATGTATATATCGGACGTCTTGCCTATATCTATTATCCCCTACTTTCTTTTCTTAAACTCTCCATCACGAATGCATGCGTTTTCTCTCCACATGTTCCATCCAGGTTTTCTGCTATATCTGAGAGAACACGAATCTGCTGCTTTGCAATTTCATCAATTGTTTTTCTGTTTCCTTCCATCAGTCTAAAGAACCTATCAACCGGGAAGAATGCACTTTCCTGATACATATACGTCCATTTTTCATATGGTTTTTCAAATCCATTCTCTCCTGTTGTAAGTTGTTCTAACGCTTGCCCGGTCAATTCCGGCGTAACTGTTTCATAAGCACCCTTTTCCGGATCAATTATCGCTACCGTCCAGTCACTGCCACGCTGTACTATAACCCGAGAATCTCTCCATTTTTTTCCAAATGTAGCTGCACACATATATTGAGGTTGATATTGATTAGCTGCTTTTTCTGCATTTTTCCAGAAATTCTCCGCAATACAGCGGGCTGTTCCGGTTTCTTTGCATATGCATACCATTCCATCACACGTCCCCGGTATTGTTACTATAAAGTCGCCTGCTTTCACAAGAGCTCTGTGTACTAATGTCCTGCCATTATGAAATCTCCACGCATGTATTTGCTGTGGCAATAATACCTTATAATACAACTCTCCAGTTTTTGGTTTCCATTTATACACATTTCCACTAAATCCACCAGCAAGATACAGTATGTCTTCATCCGAAACAATTCCTGTATATGTATCATTTTCATCAGGACCTGACACTATTTCATACTGCAATGTATCCATATCAAGGCAGAGAATCTTCTTGCTGTAATTTGCAGTAATATACAGTATATTATCAATTGCTGCGCAATCCCATGTTTCCTCCCAGATATCCCCCCAGTTTTCAATTACCGTCTTCTTGTATGCACTAATCGCATCAGCACAATATTGCACCAGTCCAGCACAGCAATCATATACTATGATCTGTCCATTTTGCGCCGGCAGATAAAAAATCCGGTTCTGATACACATATGACTTATAACAAAATAACGTTTCCTCACTATTTTGAGACAGAATAGCATTTATATTTTTTTTGTCGTCCAAATAATAGAAATTGTTCATCATATATGGAGAGAGAAACACTTCCCCACCATGTTCTGCAAATGAGTAACCACCCATCTGCCACTTCTGCTGATCCGAAATTTTTGCTATCAGTTCGATTTGTCTCAGGTCTTTTCGTATCCGGAACAATCCATTGTATCGCTGCGAAAGTGCATAAATCACACCATCTTTCTCATATAAATCCTGAATTGGGAATCTCAATCGTTCCTCAGGCGTTATATCCTCTGTTATATAATCATTTAAAATCAGCATAGGCTTTCCCGCCGCGCCAAATAAATTCACAACCGATGTACTGAGTTCCCCAATATACCCATCCGACAATGCCACAGTAGAAGTAATATCCGGTGTAGTATCAAATATTCCAACTCCATTCTCCTGAAAATATGCAATCAATTCTTCATACTGCATCAGAAGCTGAGGGCGCATGGATTCTATTGTAGACCGGAGCAGCGGATGTGGGCGCCAGATCAATGCCAGCCCCGGGTACTGTTTTATCTTTTTGAAAAGCCACATCAGCTTATCCAGCATAATACTGCCCTCATCAAGCAGACATCCGATACTGGTATTCAGCATCAGTGTTCGCCTACCCTTTACAATTTTTTCCCATTCTTTTGGCATTTTGACCTCGCCACTTTTACACATACGAATGATGCGGTCAAGTTTAGGCGATCCCAGTGGTATTATTTTGTCTTCATATGGTAATCCCTTAAATCCCCTTTTAAAACGTTCACCCTGAACAATCGCATAATCCATATGAAAATATACCGGAAGGATAGTATGTTCCGGCGAAACTGCGCCCGTCGTCACATAATAGGGTACATATATAAGCTTTTTTGTATACTTTTTCAATTCTGCAGAATAGAAAGATGGATGTACACTTGTCACATAATTAGAATCATCATATGGATTATGCACATATATAACGTCCGGTCTTTCCTCCTGCAAGTTATATTTCTGATAGGATGTAACCGGAATATTTGGCGGGAACAATTCTCCTTCATAATGAGGAATCCATCCCTTCTGTTTCTGGTCAAAGCTGTAATATGGAATCGGCACTACAAGTACTTCGCAGCCGACATCATCCTTTGCCGCCAAATAAATACTTTCCAAGGCATCCCACATGGCAGCTTTATATGGCATAAAAACAATCTGATACACTTCCTGTAATTCCTCAATTGCATTTATGACATCATATAGCATCCCATCAGCATTTTCCAAATCAATCTTTTCGCCTGTTCCTGCACTTTCTGCCAGCACATATACTTCTTCGCAGTACATTTCCAGTAATGGTACTATTTTTACAGCTTCTTCTACCTTCTCCTCTAAAATAGTTCCAATAGCTATAGCTGATTCCTGACACTGTGTCAAAAGCTTTCTTTGTGTCTTTCCATTATCCATCTCTTTTGTATGATGAAGCTTGAGCATCATTTGCAGTATTGAGAGCAATTGTTCTTTTGTTGTCTTTCGAATCATACTATTTTACACCTCGTCTATAACAGTCCTCGTTCCAGATATTTTTCCGGTACATTTGTAATTAAGTCTGTCGCACCAAGCAATGCATATCTTTCCAGATCACATTTTCCCAAAGGTCTTGCCTGACCAAATAATGGTTCCTGACCGTTCCAGACACGAACCGGTATATTGCGCTCTTTCAAATATTGTACCGTTTCCCGGTTAATTGCCATTCCTACATTACATGGATGTAATGCATCCGCATGATACTGCTCTTGATTCTCGATTGCATCCAGAATATTAGTTACCAATAATCCGGTTTTTGCATTTTTATCTAATTTTTTCACCAGACCCATGGAAGCATGACAAAAGGATGAATATACAATATAATGACTGATTCCATAGTTTTCTGCCATTGCAATTACTTTTTTTTCCATCCCCTTATATGCAATTCTACTGTTTTTTAATTCAATGTTTATCAGTAAACCATTTTTTTCACAATATGGTTTTAAAAGAGTAAAAACCTCAGCAAGTGCAGGCACCTGCAAATGACCTGTACTCTCATATGGTTTTTCTTGTCCGGAAGGCGTAATAGCCAATGCCCGGATCTGTGCAAATGTATAGTCTTTTACGTACCCTGCCCCTGTTGTTGTCCTGTCAAGTCTTTCATCATGGATTACCACCAGTTGATCATCTTTCGTCATCTGTACATCCAGCTCAATCCCTTTGATTCCCTTAATCTGTGCTGCTTTTTCAAATGAAAGGAGTGTATTTTCAGGATACATCGCACTGCATCCTCTATGTGCCCATATAGCAGGTTTTTTAATGTTTTTTTTCCACTGATCACTAATTATTATTTCTTTTTTTTGTTGCAGGAAACATTCCATCTGTGCAGCCATCCAGATAGATTCTTCTGCAGAAAGAAAAGTTGTTTCTTTCCCTTCACATTCATTTCCTTCCTGCTTTGCATTACAACACTTTTCCGCGCCCTTTATTTTGTTTGCAAAAGCAGCAATTTCATATCGCAGGCCTCCACCTTCAAATGGATATTCATATATTTCCACCCGGCTCGGGTCTTCATGTCTAACCACTATCTTCTTTGGCATCCACCATGGAGACGGAATATGTATATATCCTTTTTCTCCTGCGACCATCAGCTCACCGTCCGATTTCACTCCCAGTCCGGTCTTTACTGTTGCGCACTGCATTTTATTTTCAAATATCACTTTTGTATAAGAGTCGCAGCCTGTCACGCTTTGAAGCGACCATATGTGTGTTGCCTTAGCATCCGTTCCAAGCAAACGGGCAACAGGAAGCATACAATAACTCCCCAGTTCCAAAAAACTTCCTGCATAATCTCCCCATATTTCCCTGCCAGCCGCCGATCCAATCTTTGTAAAGCAGGCCTCTACATCATGTATACATCCTATTACACCTTGATTTAACAATTCCTGCAACGCCACAAACCCGGGACAATATGCTGTCTTGACGGCTTCCATGAGAACCAGTTGTCTTTCTTTTGCCAGTGCAAAAAGTTCCCGCGCTTCTGCCCCAAATAGTGTCATTGGTTTCTCGCATAAAACATGCTTGCCATTTTCCAGCATTTTTCTGATATAACTACCATGGGTTTCATGCGGTGTAGCAATATATACCGCATCCACCCCGTCGATAAATGTATCCAAATCATCAGTTGCATACCTGATATTATGCTGATCAGCAAAATATACCGCGCTTTGTGGGTGCGGATTATACACGAATTGAAGCCCAATCTGATATTTCTGCTCCACATATTTTATTTCATCAACAAATCTTGCAGCAATCCGACCTGTTCCTATCATGCCTATCCGAATTATCTTTTTTCCCATATTTTATCTCTTTCTACCCATCTATGATCTGCGTTTTCCAGTATTCGCCAATCTCATATATCGTTTTCAGAACCTTGTCTGCCATAGAGTCCGGAAAGCTGTTCATGCAAGGATATGTTTCAAAGCTGAGTGTTCCGTCAAATCCAATCTCCTTCAATCCCATTATAAATTGTTGCCAGTTTTGTCCCATCCTTTTACCGTTCCCAAAAGAATATGGCATCTGATGCTGGTCAGCAATTCCATCATTTTCATGAAGATGCAATAGTTTGATTCTATCCCCCAATAGCTGTATATATCTGTAGGAATCCTGATGTGCCAATTGTAAATGTCCACTATCAAGACAAAGCCCAAAGAGTTGCTTCCCGGCCAGTTCATTTAACTTATCAATGTACGCTATCGCATCTGCCGGATTCGCGCAGACTCCCTCCGTAATGCGTTGTCCTACACTTTCATATAAATCCTCAAGGCAAATTTTAACATGATACTTTTCCAATAAAGGAATCAGAGTCTGAAAGAATTTCATATTTTCCTCCCGCTCTTTTTGAATTCCCGCATTATATTGCAGTTTAATCGGATGCACAACCACCCATTCAATTTCCAAATACGATGCAATGACCAAACTCTTTGGAATTACCTGTTCCATCATAAACCGGTTTTGTTCTTCCCTTCCCGGAATCATGACCGGATACGGTGCATGCATTTGTGACGCGCTAATTCCGTATTGTTTCATGCACTCCTTCATTGGCTGAAAATAGCTTTTCAGTTCTTCTATATCCTTACAAAAAAAAGAATTCATTCTGCCTGCATAGACATCTGTATTAAGAAGGAAAGCATCTATATTAAAATCAATATTCGTAAATCCGGCATTTCTAATCATCTGGAGCGCCTGCTTTGCATTTCGTTCCGGATAAATTCCTTTTGTCTGTACTCCTATTTCCATCTGTATCCTCTTTTTTTTCGGTCAAAAATCATATTCATCGTAATAGCAATCATATGCTATGCCCATTTCCTCCAGTTGGCTACGTATCTGTGTGTAATATTGATTACAAATCATTACTCTGTAATCACAATACGGCTTTTCTAATAATTTCGCAGGAGCAATTACATCGTACCCATATACCTTTTCGCCCCACAAGGCCTTGTTATTATCACTCAGACAGACCGGTGGATATTTTTCCCCCCATTTCTGAATATAGTGTCCTGCCATCTGTCCAGCTCCAAACAAAATAAATCCCTGTTTTTCTTTCTGTAGTTTTTTTTCAAAATAAAATATGCTTTCCCATTCTTGGTAAATCCCATATAACAACCGACAAAAAACCGGATGTAAAGACTCAGGTGCACAAGCAAAAAGTCCTGCTGTATCAAATACAAGATATGAATCATAGTTTTGTCTGACCAGTTGTCCTACAAACCGCACCCAATCTGTGGATTTTCTACCTCTCCCCGTTGTGAAAGAATATGGAAGCTGTCGCAGGTCATGCATCCCATCATTATCATTAACATGAATTAGCCTGATCGAGTTGCCCATATCTTCCACCAAAGCTCTCATATTTCTGCCTGTCAGATTAGCAATTCCCGTATTAAAACAGATTCCAATATTTGCTTCGGGCAGTTTTTTTTTCACATCATCTAACAGCTCTTGTAATCCTTCAGCTCCTGAAAATGCAGTGTTACAGTAAAAATCCTCCGACTGTTTTTTACAACCATTTTCAACTAGAATAAAAATGCCACACTCAGCCGCCTTAGCACAGCAGTTGACAAGCAGCTGTCTAAACTCATCTGTTATTTCTTCTGCATCCATCGTTGAAACTACAAGGTAAGCTCCTTTACATTGCCTCAAAAATTGTATACATGACAGTAATGTATTCCAATTAAGTTCCTCCATACTAATACTTACCCCTGTTACACTTCCATTAAATGATTCATCCGGCTCAAAACTTTTAAATGCATCTGCATCATATTTTATTTCCACTTTGGGAAATTCTGTATATGCCAGCACTTTTTTTGCGCTTGATAGTTCAATCTGTATTCCTGCATTCATTCTGTGCCATTCTCCGTTTCATGAAAGATTCTGTAATAACAGCCATAGCAATTGCTTCTTCTCTTGTAAGTTTATATCCACTCTTTGCATTTTTATTAATTTGTGCTACAAATTCACTGATCTCGTACCGAAGACCGTCTCCTTGAAAAGCCGGTTCATATACTTTAATATCCGTAGGATTTTCTCGGCGCACTTCAAAATGTCTTGTTAACCACCATGGAGACTGCGCTAATATATAACCATCTGTTCCTGCTATAACAAGCTCCCCTTCGCTCTTTACCCCCACTCCCATCTTTGCCGTTGCCATACTGTCCGGGTAACGAATCTGTACTTTGGTATACAGATCAATCCCACCTTTTCCTGTTATACTGTCTATTTGGAAGGAATCATACGAAACACCAAACAATTTTATAATCGGCAGTAAAGAATAATATCCAAATTCCAGAAAGCTTCCGCCATACTTTGCATCTGTCCGTTCCCTTGCAGCTTCATCTGCCAGTCTGGTAAAACAGGCCTCTACGTCGCGAATCTCACCAATACTTCCACTTAATGCCACGTCGATCAGATGCTGAAATCCAGGGCAATAGGCTGTTTTGATACCTTCTAATAGGACCTTATCTTTCTTTTCTGCCAACTCATACAACTCTTCTGTCTGTCTTCGAGTAAATGCTACAGGTTTTTCACATAATACATGTTTCCCACATTGCAATGCTTTTTTTGCATAGTCATAATGTGTTTCATTTGGTGATGCGATATAGACGGCTTCTATACGCTCCAGAAATGCATCTAAATTCTTTGTTTCACACTCTATGTCGCATTTTCTTTGAAACGCCTTGCCACTCTCTGGCACCGGATTATATGCGCAGCTAATATTAATACCACTAACATATCTTGCCTCGGATACAAATCTTGGAGCTATCCGTCCCGTTCCGATAATCCCAACATCCACGATTTGGAATCGGCTCTTACGAATTAATGTTGAGGAAATATCAGGAGTTCTTTCCAGATAAATCACCTGGCAAAACTTACGAAGATAATCAAATGTCCCAATCCAGTCAGAACCCACCGTAAAAATATCTATCTGATATTTCTGTATATCTTCGATTTTCTGACCTATATGATCTTCCAAAATAATCTCATCCGCAAATCCTGTTTTTCGCACATTTTCAACACGCTCCAAAACTGAATCCACTACATTCACTTTCCCACGTGATTCATCAAAATGCTCCGTTGTAACACCCACAATTAAATAATCGCCCAGTTCCTTTGCCCGTTTTAACAGATTGTAATGTCCCTGATGAAACAGATCAAAAGTACCATATGTAATGACTTTTTTCATAGAATTCCTCTTTCCTACGACTTATACCTGAAACCACAACCCCACAAAATTTGCTTTTCATACAAACTATCATTGAACTATACCATAAGAAAGTCCCTGCACTTCGTGCAGGGACTCCTGTTTCCTTTTTCGCGATTCCGTTCGCACTTATTAAATATATCGGTCAGATCATAGAAAATAATTAGAGTCCGGCCTGTGATTCGAGTTTTAGATATTTCCTTGCTTCTGTTTCTGAAATATGCATGGAATCCATTAAACTTCCAATCAGCAATTTACTTTTTTATTTCTCCTTGTTTTGCTCCAGTACAACCAGTGCGATCTGTCTGTAAATATCGATCATTGGCAAAATATCCGCTTCAAATGCGTCCGCGATCATTGCATGACTGTTATTTCCAAGTGCCCGGTTCAGATTCTGTATTTTTTCTTCCATTGCATCCTTATTTAACACTTCTTCCTTTTCATTCAGGAACGGAATTGTAATATTGATAATATCGATCACATAGTTCAGCCCGTCAAGCTGCTGATTCAGATAGTCTTCTGTATCCGGCATCTCTGCCCCTCTGAGCTCCGGTATGATCTCCTTCATCGCCGGAATCAGTTTTGCAATGTATTCGCTGCCAAGTTCGAGTGCTTCTAATTGCTGTTTTTTCTGTTCTTCCATTGTAATTCCCTCTTCTTTCTGGGTTCTTTGCTGTTATTATTTATATCGGCCGTAAATCTGATTTTATATAGCTGTTTTTACCAAATCTGCCAACGATCATCAACATGATATCTGCCATAATTCCACGTTTCAAATATTTGCTCTTTTTGCCCCATAATGAGAGCTGCCACAGTTCCACTCGTTCTACTCCCCAGAAAACAATCACATTTTCCAAGAAGCAATAATGCTGCCAGATATTCCATATTTTTATAATAGCAGTCTATTTTCGTTTCTTGATTTATTTCCGTTAAAAGCTTTTTCTGAACAGACGCATAATACTGTTTTTGTGTTGTGAATACCCTGTCTCCAAAACACTCTTCAAATGCCCGTCTGATCCCTTCGTCCTCCGTCACAAGATAAATGTGTTCCAGCTTGTAGCAGCGCAGCATCTCACCTGCTTTCTGCAGCATTTCTGAAACAGAAGGCTGTACAGGATGGTTATAAGGCCTTAAAGATACATAATCCGTACCACGACATAATACACCAAGTACTTTTTCAGCCATTCTCTGTTTTGTCTCCGCCACAGCAATATCCAGCACATCCTTCAACCGATCTGATGGTCTGAGATATTGATTGGCCCGACGTCTCCATCTATCCAATATATAGGGATTTGTGAAGAAATCCATATCATAATATGGCTTATCCACCGGAATACCATCAAGAACCATAACCTCCGCATCATTCGGAATATCCATAATCCCAACACCAAGTGGTTGTTCAAAAAACAACTCCCATGCATTTGTATTATATTCCATGCTCATATTTCGGAAACAATTATCCACACTGACTGTATCTATTACCGGAATCATGCCTGCCTGCAATGCAGCCTCTATCTGGCCTATATTTGTTATAATATGAGAACCAATTCCCGGAACCGTATCTTCTCTCCGGATAATCGCATATCTGTTTCCGGTTAACAGTGCCTTCTCGTACACATCATCCAGATACAGACGAAATGCCTCGTAATATGCATATAAATCATCTTCCGATTGTATTTGATGATACAACATTGCGATTCTCTGTTCCCGCTTTTCTGCATTTCGGATCACATGCCCTGATTTTTGTAAAATCTGTTGCAACTGCTTTAGTATTTCCCAATATGCTTCAAATGAATTAGCATTTTCCCCTTGCATGATATCTGTCATATCGCTTTTTAATGATTCCTGTATTTGCCTTATCGTCAGCAGCATTTCTTCTGTTACGCTCATACATCCCCCTTTATCCCTCATACGTTTGCACATATTGTTTATATTGTTCGGCAACCTGATCAAGTACTGGCGGCGTCACCTCAATCTCCAACAGTTTCAGCAGAAGCTGATAGAATTCTTTCATATAAACCGGTATATACGGATTTTTCAAACATCCCGGTATATAAAACAAAATCGACCTTTTTAGTCTGCAGAACATTTCATATGGTGGTTTTTCAAAGCGAAGACATATAATTTTAACTGTTGCCAGATACCATATAAATAACAGATCTATCTCTAATGATTTTTGATACGTTTCCCAAAAACCTCTTTCCTTTAATGTCTCCACCAGCATTTCATTTACAGTTATAATATCTCCGTGATAAGCAGCTTCTTTTTTCAACACTGTAGAAGCAGGATTAATATAATAATGGTAGTAAATTGCATCTACGTATGCCACTTTTCTCACATATAAATGCAGTAATGCCCCAAAATAAATGTCCTCATATGCTACCTGCTCCGGGAACCTGATGCAATTATGATCCAATATTTCTTTTCGGATAATCTTATCCCATACATTAAAATGCATGGGACTTTCCACAATAAAACGACTTCTGACATCCTTTGTATCTATAATAACCCTGTCAATTTTTCCACTGCCCTTATCATCCAGCTTCTGAAAATCATTTCCCCGATCCCGGAGATGCCTGCAGATCACAACATCCTGTCTGTTTGTTTCTGCTTCTGACAGAAGTGCTTCAAACATTTCCGGTTCAACCCAGTCATCACTGTCTGCAAATCCAACATATTCACCGGTTGCATACGACAAACCGATATTCCTTGCCCTACCCATCTTTCCGTTCTCATCGCAATGCACTGCCAGTATCAGCTCCGGATATTTCGCCTCCCATGCAGTAATATGCTGCCATGTTGTATCTGTCGATGCATCATCCACCAAAATGATCTCGTATGCGCTTCTGGAAAGTGTCTGTTCTGTCAACGACGTCAAGCATCTGCCTATGTACTTTTCCACATTATAACATGGTACAATAATACTAAGTTTCTTCATAACAACAGTATAGCATGTGCTAACTCATTCTACAATGAAGAGGTTAGCAAATTGCATCCAAAAAATTCCCCTTATTCATTCAAATATGGTACTATATAATTATTATTTCTATATTAAGAAGAAAGAGGTCTTACTATGCAGATCAGTGCATGTATCATCTGTAAAAACGAAGAACAGTATATCGGCAAATGTATACAGGCGCTACGCGCATTACCTGTCCATATTGTTGTTGCAGATACCGGTTCTACAGACAATACACTTTCTATTTTAGAAAAGCTGCTTACTTCCAATGATACATTATGTCACTTCGAATGGTGTAATGATTTTTCCATGGCACGCAATTTTTGTGCTATACAGGCACAGACTGATTGGATCTGGATGGTGGACGCTGATGAGATCTTAACCTCCTGTGATTCTGTCGTATTACACGATTTTTTAGAAAAGAAGGAAAATGTTGATAAGATCGGAACAATACTTCGAAACGATGCTTATCCGCTGCAGGGAGAAATTACCTTTGCCACCTCCCGTATGGGGCGGATTTATAACCGAAACTATTATCACTATGAAGGAATCATCCACGAACAGTTAACTCCATGCAACCGTTTCACTGATAGCAGCGATACTGCCCTTCAGGAAATTTGTTACGTGGATCTTCCTCTTTTTTTTGATCATATGGGTTATGAAACAATGGAAACACTGCGAAAAAAATGCAAGCGCAATATTTCTCTATTGGAGACTGCTTTTGCAGCTCACGAAGATCCTTATCTGGCTTACCAGCTCGGACAGGCTTACGCAGCCCTCGGAGAGCATCAAACTGCCATTCATTACTTTGAAAGTGGATTAACATTTGATTTAGATCCCAGACTGGAATATGTACAGACCATGGTGCAATCCTATGGCTACAGTCTGCTTGCTCTAAAGCAATATCAAAAGGCACTTTCCTTTACCGGAATCTATGATGCGTTTGCCATCAATGCAGATTTTGTATTTCTGATGGGGCTTATTTATATGAACAATGCCATGTTTTCAGAGGCGATTGCTGAATTTGAGAAAGCCACGAAATATAAAACATCTATTGTAGAAGGCGTCAACAGCTATAAGGCACTTTATAATAAAGGAGTCATTCTGGAATGTTTGGGAAATATTACCGAAGCTGTAAAGAGCTATGGATCCTGTGGAGCATTTGCACCTGCCAGGCAAAGAATAAATATTCTTACTTCCAAATAGTTTCTATTATATTTATATTTCTCATAATATGTCCGAAATACTTAATGATATGATTTTCAAAATTATAAGTTCTATAAGCAGAAAGGTACGTTATGCGTATTCAATATTTTAACGGCGGTCTCGCCAATCAGGTTTTTCAATATATTTTTTACCGTTACGGGCAACTGACTACAGGGCATCCGGAAGAATGGTTTTTAGATGATTCTTTTTTCTTTTTCAAGCACCAGCATAATGGTTATGAACTGGAAAAGGTTTTTGGTCTGAAACCCAATTTGTTGAGCGAACAACTCGGTGCTGATGCATGGAATGCCTTAGTAGAAAACCGTAAAAACGGAATTGGAATGGCCGATAATCTTGCCAATCTTGGTTTTCATGTTTCCATGATTGCAGAAGCGCAAAATTACAAAACAGACAATCCATTTTCAGGAAAGGTCTGGTCCATTCCCTGTAATGAATATCACCCAGACATCTTAAAATGGAACGATGAAATTGTTTATTATTTTGGGTATTGGATCAACAAAAACTGGATCAATGCCTATCGTGATCTGTTTTTAGAGGAGCTTGCTTTTCCACCTATTTTAGACGATAAAAATCTGAAATATGCCTCTCGAATAAAGTCTACGCTATCTGTCGGTGTTCATATCAGACGAGGGGACTATTTAAATTTAGGAATTGGTATTGATCCTGTTTTTTATCATTCCGCCCTTTCAGAAATACTTGCATCCTATCCGGAATCTACTTTATTTGTTTTTTCAGATGATCCTGAATGGTGTGAAGATCACGCTGATGTATTGGGGTTATCTTTGGCAAAAGAGGTCGTATCAGTCCGCGGAAATACAAATGGTGCAAATTACATCGACATGCAGCTTCTCAGTATGTGTAAAGGATTGCTCGTTTCCAACAGTGCTTTCAGTTATCTGGCTGCTCTGTTAAATAATAATTTAGAATTTTATTATAACCTTGCCAGCTGGAGAGAATTATAAAAGTATGAGGTCAAATAATTATGATTCCTATTTCCGTATGTATTATTGCCAGAAACGAAGAAGATAACATTGAAAAATGTCTGCAGCCTTTGCGCAAACATCCATTTGAAATTGTTGTGATCGACACAGGTTCTACAGATAAAACAATGGAACTTGCAGGGAAATATGCAGACAAAGTATTATATTTCCCCTGGTGTGATGATTTTTCAAAAGCAAGAAACTTCTCTATTTCGCAGGCCAGCAATGACTGGGTTCTCATTATTGACTGCGACGAATTTGTAGAAGAACTGGATTTTACCGCTATCCAGAAGCTAATGGCAGAATATCCCTATGCGATTGGGCAATTATACAGAGATAATATATGCTACGATAAGGATCACAAACCCATTCATTCTTATGACTATGTAGAACGATTATTTGACAGACGGCTATATTACTATACCGGTAGCATTCATGAACAGGTAACTTCCAGAGATGGCGGTCAGTTATACGGCTTTGAAATGCCTCTCACAGTGACGCATACCGGTTATAATGGTTCTGAAGAGGAACTGGAAGCAAAGGCACAAAGAAACATCCGACTGTTGCTGACAGAGCTTCAGAAAGACCCAAAGGATCCTTATCTTTATTACCAGCTTGGCGAAAGTTATATGTTAAAAAGCGACTATGAGAACGCTTATTCTTATTTTGATCAGGGCTTTTATCTTGATGTTGATGAAAATCTGGAATACGTCCAGAGAATGATCATTTCCTATGGATATTCTCTGCTCTATACCAATAGAATTGAAAAGGCTCTTTCTCTGCAGAATGTATACGAGAGTTTTTGTACCATTGCTGATTTTCTTTTTTTAATGGGTAATATTTATTTAAAGGCAAGGCAGAATGACAAGGCACTGCTTGAATTTTTAAAAGCCACTTCCTGTTCGCGGCATTTTGATGAAGGCACAAATTCTTATAGAGCCTACCATAATATCGGTTGTATTTATGAGGCTTATGGACAGTATGACGAAGCACGTAAATTCTACATACAAGCCGGTAACTTTCCAATGTCACAGGAACGCCTTGCAAATCTGCCATCTGATTCCTAAATTTCTGTCTGATCAGATTTTACGCCGGTAGCCTTACCTTTACACGCAAAAAACAATTAGAAAGTATGAGGAATGCTTATGATACCAATTTCACTCTGTATGATCACAAAAAATGAAGCTGATAAACTGGATCGTTGTCTTTCTTCCGTAAAAGAGCTTCCTTTGGAAATTATTGTCGTGGATACAGGCTCTACAGATAACAGCCTTGAAGTAGCACACAACTATACAGAGCATGTTTTTCGCTTTGACTGGATTTCTGACTTTGCCGCTGCCAGAAATTTTTCTATTTCCAAAGCAACAAATGACTGGATTTTAGTACTCGATACTGATGAATATGTAACTTCTGCGAATATGGAAGAAATATATACATTGATCAATGCACATCCCACTGGTGTTGGGTGTCTTGTTCGGAATTCTCCGGATACACTTAATAGTGTTATTGTAGATCATGTAGAGCGTCTCTTTAACAGACATATTTATATGTATAAAAGGCCTATTCACGAACAGGTTCTTCCAATAACCGAATCTGAAACTCCATTTTCATCCTTCCATATTCCTTTATATGTCGACCACGACGGTTATTTAGGAAGCCGCGACGAAACAGATGCCAAAGCCAAACGTAACCTTGATATTTTGCTTTCCTCAGAATCACAGTATCCTGATTCCTATACCTACTTTCAAATCGGTCAAAGTTATTACATGCTGCGTGATTTCGAAAAAGCTTCTTTTTATTATGAAAAAGGGCTCAATTTCAATTTAGCTCCAGAATCCGAATTTGTTCAACTTATGGTGGTTCATTATGGCTATTCCCTTTTAAATACTAAACGTGAAAAAGATGCCTTATGCTTTTTAGAACAAATATATCCTTATTTTGATTTTTTAGCCGACTTTCTCATTTTGATGGGAACGGTTTATATACGGAATGAAAACTATATGAAAGCTGCGCTGCAGTTTATCAAAGCAACACAAACAGATCAATTCTTTACACTTGGCACAAATTCCTTCCGTGCTTATTACCATCTGGGTGTTGTCTATGAAATGATAGGGCAACCGGAAAATGCGTTGCTCTTTTATGAAAAGTGCGGCTCCTATGATCCGGCGCAGGAAAGAATTCAATTTCTGCAAAAAACACAGAAATAAATCATGAGTTATAATGTACTCTTAGCAGAAAAATGCTCAGATCATAAGATCTGAGCATTTTTCTGTTATGCTATTTTAAATCATATCCAGTATTCTATCTATCTGTCCTCCATAGGAAAGCAGTTCTTTTACCTTACGATATCCATTCTCCGCTATTTTCTTTCGTTCCTCCTCGTGTTCCAGATAATACTCCACCAGGTTGAGCAGATCTTCTTTACCATCGTAAAATACATAATCCTCATCCGGCACAAAATACTCATTAAAGTCTGCCTGATAATTTGTGATCAGAAAGCCGCCGCATCCCATAATATCAAGTGCCCTAAGCGGAATACCGGTATGGATGCTGCGGAGTGAAATATTCAGATTGATCTTCGCACATTTCATGGCATATGGTGCCCGTTCGTAATAATCGATCCGTCCCATGTTATCTACTTTGGGCAGAAACGGTGTTTTTTCCGGTGTAAACAATTTCACCTGAAATCTTTCTGACAATGCTTCCAGTAGTTCACGGCGTTCCATTTGGGTAACTTTACGTGCCAGAAAATAATTGGCAAATGACCATGCAACTGTCTCCATGCCATCTCCGTTTGCCTGTACCGGGCAGACCTTCTGCATCTTGCTAATAATATCCGGTGTCAAAGCCTCCTCCAGTACATCAATTCCATACAGACTTTTTTGTACCTGCATGATACCATCCAGATACCCTTTTGTATATTCATCCACATTTTCCAGATGATGATACAAATACTGGCGCTGCTCACTGTACATGGACCCGATAAAGGTAACATCACTATCATACATCTGATGCATCTCCGGTGTTGGTTCCAGCGTGTCATAATATTCTACTGCAGATCCCATCGGCATATAATATACATGCTCCGCACCAAGTCCTCTCAGCTTTTCAACCTCATGGCTGTCAAACAGGAAAACCCTGTTGGTATCATACAATATAGTTTGTGAATATAAAAGAATGTAAGGACTGTCATATACCCATGATACATATTTCGTCCTGCAGGCCTTACAGGCTATCGCTGCCACAGGATAGTAGTTAAAGGAAAACACAAAATCCGGTCTTGTCTGCAAAATACGCCTTGCGATCGATTCTGTCAGATTCGCGCTGTTCCGTATATTTTCCGTATCCTTAGGGAAATCAAAAAAATCGATTTCATATCCTCTTTTTTCCAGCTCTTCTATAATAAACTCGTTTCCAAAGCTTTTCCAGACAAGAAACATGACTGTTTTCATAGGTATCTCCTTTTATCCGATTCAATCCTTATCATACATCAGAATTTATGGTTATGCATAATTTCTATTTATGATAAAATCCCCGGCATCTGCCGGGGATTCATATTTTTTTATATTGTTGATATAGCGTGTATATCATCCTGTCAGCTACTAGCCAAGTAATGATAATACACCCTGATTTGCCTGATTTGCCTGCGCCAGCATAGACTGACCAGCCTGTGCCAGAATATTATTATTAGAGTATCTTACCATTTCAGTAGCCATATCTGTATCACGGATAGAAGATTCAGCACTTGTTGTATTTTCAACAACGTTATCAAGATTCTTGATCGTATGCTCTAATCTGTTCTGAACGGCACCAAGATCTGCTCTCTGGCTGGATACCTTAGTAAGAGCTTCTTTAATAATTGAAATAGCCTTCTGTGCATTTACACCTGTTCCACCGCCTACTGTAATAGTTCCGTACGTTTTATGGTCTACCAATCCAATACCCTTTGCGCTCATACCTGTAATATTCAATGTAATCAACTGATTAGCTTCAGCACCAACCTGAAGACCAACATTTTTGAACTTACCATTCAATAATTTTTGCTCATTAAATGTTGTAGTAGAAGCAACACGATCAATCTCAGATACAAGTGCCTGCACTTCCTGATTGATATATCCACGATCAGATGTTGTCTGTGTACCATTGGCTGCCTTTACTGCAAGCTCTGTCATTCTCTGAAGCATATCATGCACTTCTGCCAGCGCTCCTTCTGCTGTCTGCACACAGGAAATACCATCCTGTGCATTTGAGCTAGCCTGAGTAAGACCTCTGATCTGACGTCTCATCTTCTCAGAAATAGCAAGACCTGCTGCGTCATCTGCCGCACGGTTGATCTTATAACCTGAAGATAATTTCTCTGTGGACTTTGCCTGAGAATCAGTTGTGATGTTAAGCATTCTGCTTGAATTCATTGCTGTAAGATTGTGTTGTACTACCATATTTTTTTCCTCCCTGATTTCGGAATCCGTTCCGCTAATGTCTCATTTTCCTTAATTGTTATATTTTTCCGGTAGATTCCTTTCCTATCCGGTTATGTTCTATAATAGATATCGGTAGATTTTGAAATTACTTTATACTTATTTTTGCTTTTTTGCAGTCTTTTTCGTATTTTCGCATTTCTTCCTCTTTCATACTCGAAATTCCTGCCGACTTTGTCGTCAGTCGTGCTTCGCACTTATGAATTCCTCGCTACAGAGACGAAACACGCTTTGCGAGTTCCGTCTCTGATTAGCGGTCGTCAAATGCACCGCATAAATGCGTGCATTTTCCTCGTCGCCATAACAAAAAAAGGAACCGGCTTATGCCGGTTCCTTTCGGTAGTCGTTTGCGATTTACTTAGCCGATTAGCCCAGTAATGATAATACACCCTGATTTGACTGGTTAGCCTGTGCTAACATAGACTGTCCTGCCTGAGCAAGGATGTTGTTGTTAGAGTACTTAACCATCTCAGTAGCCATATCTGTATCACGGATTGAAGATTCAGCACTTGTTGTATTTTCAACAACGTTATCAAGGTTCTTGATCGTATGCTCTAATCTGTTCTGAACAGCACCAAGATCTGCTCTCTGGCTAGATACCAGAGCAAGAGCATCTTTAATGATTGAAATAGCCTTCTGTGCATGTGCACCTGTTCCACCGCCTACTGTAATAGTTCCGTACGTTTTATGGTCTACCAATCCAATACCCTTTGCGCTCATACCTGTAATATTCAATGTAATCAACTGATTAGCTTCAGCACCAACCTGAAGACCAACTTTTTTGAACTTACCATTCAAAAGGTTCTTCTCATTGAATGTTGTCGTAGAAGCTACACGGTCGATTTCAGATACAAGTGCCTGTACTTCCTGATTGATGTATCCACGGTCTGCTGTTGTCTGTGTACCGTTAGCTGCTTTCACTGCCAGTTCGTTCATACGCTGCAGCATATCGTGTACTTCTGTAAGTGCACCTTCTGCTGTCTGTACACATGAGATACCATCCTGTGCGTTTGAGCTGGCCTGTGTAAGACCTCTGATCTGACGTCTCATCTTCTCGGAAATAGCAAGACCTGCTGCATCATCTGCTGCACGGTTGATCTTGTAACCTGAAGATAACTTCTCTGTAGATTTTGCCTGAGCACTTGTTGTGATGTTAAGCATTCTGCTTGAGTTCATCGCTGTAAGATTGTGTTGTACTACCATAATATATTCCTCCTTGAATTTAAATGCCGTCATCCATGACGGTCATTTTGATTGAAAAAGTCCTTTCCGGCCGTACGCTCCATCCATTTCCCTTTCAATGATTTTAAGTATTTGTTTTACTCAATATATATATCGGGTCTTCCCAATAATACTTAACACCTTTTTTTATTTTTTTTATTTTCTACACACTCTGCTACAATAAAGCACTTATTCTTCTTCCAACAGCGCCGCATAATATGTCCTTTGTCCGTCGCTTGTCTGCATGGAAAACTGTTTCTTATATGTCAGTTTGAAGAGCCATGTATCCGCTGTCAGAAGCTCCAGCTTGTGCGGATCGCAGGCTTCATTTCCCCAGTCTGCCAGCACCTGTGAAAACCGGTTGTTTACCGGACAGGCACCCATGATCATTCTGATCTCCGGCAGTTGTTCATAACAAACCGCAATAATGTAATCAAACAGGAAGTAATTGAGCACCTCATCATATTTGCCCCAAAAGAGCTCAAACGCCTCCACCATAAAGCCAAACAGTGGGAATCCTGCAGGTCCCTTCATGAAATTATTTGCCCATCTTCCCGAAACGATATCCAGCTCATTCAGTTCGCCGCCCTGCTTCTGTGTGAAAAATGGAAACTGGCAGAGCGCATCGATAAATCTGTCATCCCATATATAATAGGTAGCATCTATCCACAGTCCTCCATAGCGGCAGAGAAGCTGCGCACGCAGAATATCAGACAAGTGAGTCATGGAAATGCAGCCTTTATTGAATTTCTCTGCTACCGTTTCTGAAAATGCTATGTACTGCCGGTAATTATCAAATGTAATGATCCGTATGTCTGCTTTATCTCCGAACATTTTTTCCATACGGGCAATGCATCTCTGCACGAGCTCCGGTGCCTCGGAAATCCCCTGCCACCAGCAGATCCAGACAGGCATCCTGCCATTTTTTCCTACTGTCCGGTCAATCGGTGGTAAATATAAAAAGTTACCCTGCTGATATTTTTTCACAAGATCTTCCGTCAGATCTTTCACCAGTTCATACATCGCAGGGAGGCGGTTTGTGTCGATTTTCTCCGTATGGAAATATGCATAGGAAATCTGTTTGTCGGATAACCATGCTTTTATTTCTGCAATCATATTTGTATGCCATGCAGGATTTTGACCGCAGTTTTCTTGATACCACCGGCAGAAATCTTCCAGAGCTTCTTTTTTTATCATGAGACACGGAATTTCTTCTTTTTCCGGTTCATCGATACTCTCTGCTTTTCTGTTTTTCTGCACCAGTTTTTCTGATTGCCCGGTCAGACAATCTCCCAAAATGACCGGAGTCTGCTCAAGCAGCTTCTGCATTTTTTTCACGGAAAGAAGCCTGCCTGCATCCACAAAATATCTGTCAGAGCTGCAGATCCCGATATATTCCGCTGTAAACTTGTTGCAGCCGCAATTTTCTTTTTTCTTACGATCTGATCTACCAGTCTCCGGTCTGCCGCTGTCATCTTTCTTTTCTTCATATTCTTCCGGCAGATCCTGCCCGATCATGACCGTCCGATAGCCCGGCTCTTTTACCTCATGATAAGGCTTTGATGCCAGCACATACATGATTCCTTTATTTTCCATAGTTCTTCCCATATACACCAAATATTCTTCTGCGCTTTCCTGTTTCATTATACCATCTGTTCACGGCATTTCCACTTCATTTTTTCGTCTTTTTAGGGCGCGTCTTGCCGCCATAACATAAAAACAACAGGGATTGCACCGCGCTATACGGTGCAATCCCTGCTATACTACAATCACCGATGTTCCCGGATCATCATTGCACATACGATCACAAGCAGAATGCAGGAACCCCAGATTGCCTGTACACCAATCCGCAGAGACAGCACGCCGCCCAGTCCCGCACCGATCGCAAAGATGAAAATGATCCCATAATATTGAAGTGCTTTCCGAAGTGCGCTGTGCTCTCTTTCCCGGAAGAACACAGAAAGACTTTCCGTTCCGCTTCGCAGGTTACCGATACACATCGTGCTGGCATAGCCATAGCCGTTTACCTTACGGAAGGTCTGTACCTGCATCGCACAGGTAAAGGAAACAAGCATTGTTGCGAGCATATTGTATTCCTGCGGAATAAAGCCGACTGCAAACAAAAGCACGATTTCCAGCGCGACTATGATCTGCCGCCAGTGGATCCTCTTGGCACCTTTATATTTATGGCCGATCTGTTCTGCCACCAGCACGCCCAAAGCAAACGCAAGGACCGGGAATAAATAATGCAGCGCCCGCTGCCACTCGCCCTGCATCAGATGCTGGCTCATCAATACAACGTTTCCGGTCTGCGCATTCGAGAATACTTTATCTCTCACATTGTAAGTATATGCATCCTGAAAGCCGCCTGAAAGTGCCAGCAGGCTGCTGAGCAAAAATGTTTCTGACGTCTGTATTTTCATTCGTTCCTTCTTACTGATCATATTTATCCCGTTCTTTCTCTCTTGTAATTCTATCCTGCCGTTTCTATCAATGCCTGATCACCGCATGTTGTTTCTTTCTATCATACATATAATCGCTGACATAGACAATATCCTTTTCCTGCATTTCCATTTTATAATACAACAGCCTGTTTACAAAAACAGGCTGCCATACTGCTTCTTTTATTTTTCCACGTGCTCAAATGTAAATACATTCAAAAACTGCTTTGCACGTTCTGTCGTCGGATGCTCGAAGAATTCTTCTGGCTTTGCCTCTTCCACGATCTGTCCCTGGTCCATGAAAATGACACGATCTGCAACTGCTTTTGCAAACTGCATTTCATGAGTGACAATGATCATCGTCTTGCCCTGCTTTGCCAGATCAAGCATAACATCGAGTACTTCCCGCACCATTTCCGGGTCAAGTGCTGCTGTAACCTCATCAAATAAGAGGATTTCCGGATGCATGCAGAGCGCACGGACGATCGCCACACGCTGTTTCTGACCGCCGGAAAGCTGTCTCGGATAGCTGGCTGCCTTATCTGCCAGACCGACTCTCTGCAAAAGCTCCATAGCTTCTGCTTTTACCTCGTCCTTTTTCCGCTTCTGCACCTTGACTGGGGAAAGCGTGATATTGTCAAGCACGGTCAGATGCGGAAACAGCTCGTAGCTCTGGAATACCATTCCGATCTTCTGCCGCATTTCGGTAATATTTTTGCTGCCCTTGCGGATATCCTTGCCATGCAGGCTGATCGAACCGTCCTGCACAGGCTCTAATGCATTGATACAGCGGAGCAGTGTACTTTTTCCGCAGCCGCTCGGGCCAACCACAACGACAACCTCGCCCTGTGCAAGTGTCAGATCAATGCCATCCAAAATGCGCTGTCCGTCATATTCTTTTACCAGATTTTCTACCTTTAAAAGTGTATCTGCCATGATTTATCTCCATTTCTTTTCCAGATATTTTGCCAGCATGCTGATCGGCCAGCACACGAGGAAATATAATAAAAATACAACTAAAAATACGCCAAACGCAGCATTCGGGCTCGTCATTCGATTCGCCTCTATGATCTGCTGTGCCACCTTCAGCATCTCTACAACACCGATCATCAGAACAAGTGAAGTTGTCTTGATCATACGGGTGATGAGGTTGATGGAAAGCGGGATCAGCCGCCGTACTGTCTGCGGTATGATAATGTAGATGTAAGTCTGTACCTTTGTGAGCCCAAGTGCCTCCGCACTTTCATACTGGTGCTTCGGAATACTGATCAGGGCACCTCGCACCAGATCTGCCATTTCCGCAGTACCCCAGAGGGTAAATACGATCACGGATGCGGCTTCACCGGACAGGTTCCAGCCCATTGCTCTTGTTGTACCGAAGTAAACGATAAACAGCAGTACAAGCTGTGGCATGATACGGATGATCTCCAGATAAATACGGCAGATCGCTCTGACTATCTTATTTTTCATCGTCATGAATGCACCGACCAGAATACCGAGTGGCATGCTGATCACGATCGAGATCAGACTGATCCTTGCAGCCACCCAGAGGCCTCCCAGAAGGCGCAGCATATTGGTGCCTTTAAATAATACATCAATCCCCAAATCCGGCATAACGCAACCTCCTCTCTAACAGAGTACCGAGAATCGATACCGGAAGCAGAATGATCAGATAAAAGACTACCAGTAAAAACAAACTCTCCGTTGTTTTATAATAAAGACCGATCAGATCCTTTGCGGTAAACATCAGATCCATCAGGCTGATTGCGCTGAACACGCTCGTTTCTTTCAGTAAGAAGATCACATTTGCCACAAATGCAGGCACGCTGACGGAAATTGCCTGTGGCAGGATCACATATTGAAATGTCTGTCGATGGTTCATGCCAAGGCTGATCGCCGACTCCTTCTGGATCGGTTCGATCGATTCCAGACCGCTCCGGAAAGCCTCTGCCATATAGCTGCCACCCAGAAATGCCAGACCGATCACACCGCATACATCGGGTGTCAGTCTGATCCCGATCTTCGGAAAACCATAATAAATAAAGAATAACTGTACCAGAAGCGGTGTATTTCTGCTGATCTCCACATAGACTGCCACAATCTGTCTTGCGACCGGTACTTTATAATATTGAATTGCTGCGCAGAGCAGCCCCACCAAAATAGCGAAAGCGATTCCAATGAGTCCTATTTTCACGGTCAATACCGCCGCCCGTTCATATAGCGGTAAGTATTTACCGATAAACTCCCAATTCATGAAACGCGTTCTCCTTTCAATAAAATCTCCGGCAAATGCCCTAATGCATCTGCCGGAGTTTATTCTACATCATTTCTTTTCTGTCGTAAAGTTATTGTTATTCTGCATCTGTTACGCCGCCTTCTACAACTAAGCTTTCTTCATATTCAGATCCGTAAGTATCTGTCAGAGTTGCTTCGTAGTCAGCATGGAAGAAGTTCTCTTCGCCAAGGCTCTTGATCTCTTCGTTGATCCAGTCAAGCAGTGTTGTGTTACCCTTTGTCACTGCAGGAGCGATCGTATCTGCACTTCCGAGAGACGGGATACCTACTGTATAACCGTCATTCTGCAGAGAAAATGCGATAACTTCTGTATTGTCGTTAGCCCATGCAACAGATGTTCCGTTTTCAAATGCTTCTTTTGCAGTCGCATAAGAATCGAACTTCTGCAGCGGAATATCCGGATAATTTTCGATCAGATACGTTTCTGCTGTTGTACCGGAAATAACAATGATGGAATCATCCGGATTCCAGTTATCAAGACTTTCGATCACATTGTCATTTCTGGAAACAACACCAAGTGCTACATTCATATAAGGAAGCGCGAAGTCAACTTCTTCTTTTCTTTCATCTGTGACTGTGAAGTTTGCCAGGATGATATCTACCTTGCCGGTCTGCAGATATTCGATTCTGTTAGCAGCTTCTGTAGATACAAAATTTACTTTTACGCCAAGATCTTCTCCGATCCTGTTTGCGAAGTATATATCGTAGCCCTGATATTCACCGTTTTCGTCTACATAACCAAATGGGTTTTTGTCTGAGAATACGCCGATATTGATCGTACCGCTTTCCTTGATCTCATCGAGTGTACGATATACTTCATTTCCCTTTGCAGCGTCTGCAGTACTGTCTGCCGCATCTGTAGTTTCTGTTGCAGATGCATCTGCTGCGGTTTCTTCTTTGCTTCCGCAGCCTGTTAAAATACCTGCGCTGAGTGCAACTGCGAGTCCAAGTGATAAAAGCTTCTTCCAATTTTTCATATTTTTTTCTCCTCTTCTTCTTTGTAAGCAATATTTACTGCGATTTAGTACAAAACTATCACACGAGTGCGCATCCTTGCGGAGCATTTTTATCATAAGACAGCCCGGAGGCTTTTCTCCGGGCTGTTGGCTTCATACTTTAAATCGTATCACAAGGCGCATCAATCAAAGCGCCCGGCCAATCCAAAACCCGGCATGTCATGCAGCAACAACACATGTATGAACTTGTATAACTGACTGTATTTTTCATTGTCTGCGCCTCCTTTGCTTAACTTGTTTTGGATTATATCCTCTTTTTCCTACTATGTCAATAGGGTTTGTGTAATTTATTTTATTTTCCAGTTCTTCCTATCATGTCAGGAGCAGATGTCAAAAAACGATATGCGAACTATCCGTATGACATCCTTTGCCACCTATATCATTATATGCAGAAAAACCATGACTGACACACTTGATACATAACACTATAAAAGTGAGGATATCTGTACCGGACATCCTCACTTTCATACTTTCCTTCTATCATAAGAAGCTCTTTATTTTGCCTCTTCTGCTGCATCTTCCTCTGCTGCGTCTTCGTCATCTTCTGCGGAACGTGCCACAATGACGTTCAGAACAGGTGTATCCAGATGTGTGGTGATATCAATATTTCCATTCTTTGCAATCGCAAGATCAGAAACCTTTAAGGTATCTCCTACATGAAGCTCGCTGCAGTCGATCTCAACCTTTTCAACCAGATCCTTTGGAAGTGCTTTGTAAGCAACTTCTGTTAAAAGCTCCTCTACAATACCGCCGATGACTTTCTCCTTGTTGTGCAGAATGATCTCTGCTACGGAATGTACCTTTTCATTGCTGACAAGTGCCTGAAAATCGATCTCCATCAGCATGTTCTTTGCAGGGTCATAATCCATTTCCTTGATCAGTACATCATAGCTCTGACCATCCAGATCCAGCATGACCTGACTGCCCTTCATACACTCACGCTGCATTCTCTCGGCTTCTTTTCTTTCAATCTTTAAAAGAACAGAGCCTTCGATTTCTTTCCCGAAAAGATTACCTGTTACATAACCTTCTCTTCTCAGCTTTTTTGCCTTTGTTTCCATGTCTCTTTTTTGCACTTTAAAAGTATTCATTTGTCTTTTCCTCCATCCATACAAATTGAGAACATAGGGATGTTTGCGGAATGTCATATACAAGATGGCGTTTCGTTTCTCTTGTTCCACCACTGTTATAGTCCTATTTTTTCAAAAATGCAAGAGGAAATTTACGCTTCTTTTTTCACTGTAAATAATTTCTTCAGACAGCTCAGTGCAACCATGACACCAAGTACCATCAGAAGGATCGCAACGATGAACTGCAGACCGTCTACCAAAAAGGTTGCCTGTCCTGCTGCCATGTTTTTGATCAGTGCGATCGTCTTCTGGACAAGTGCGGTAAAGGTAACTGCCAGCATCGTGAACATCGGGATATATAATGTCCAGCCTGTTCTGCCCGTTGTCTTTAAGAAGACGGCAAGTGCGATCAGTACGAGTGCAGCCAAAAGCTGGTTTGCAGAACCAAACAGAGGCCATACATTGTTATAACCGCCAAGTGTCAGCAGATAGCCAAAGAATAAGGTAATGACTGTCGCAAAATATTTGTTGGTCAGAAGCTTCTGCCAGCCCGGCATTTTGGCAGGATCTGTTGTATCACCGTAAAACAGCTCCTGGAAGGACATACGTCCGATTCTTGCTACGGAATCAAGTGATGTCAGGGCAAGTGCGGAAACACACATTGTCATAAATACGGTTGCCAGCTGTACCGGAAGCCCCATCTTTTCCAAAAATCCCGCAACACCGCTTGAGAAGATCGCAAACGGTGTACCGTCCGGCTTTGTTCCGTTGACAGCAACTGCACCGACAACAACGAGTGAAATGATACCGAGCAGAGATTCTACTACCATGGCACCATATCCTACCATCGGCATATCCTTTTCATTGCTGATCGTCTTTGAGGAAGTACCGGAGGATACCAGAGAGTGGAATCCGGAAACCGCGCCACAGGCGATCGTGACAAATAAAGTCGGGAACAGATAGTTTCCACCGACGTTAAATCCATTAAATGCATTCAGCTGCATGCTCGGATGTGCAACAAGTACACCTAATACCGCACCGGCGATCATACCAAGCAGCATAAATGTCGTCATATAATCTCTTGGCTGCATCAGGAGCCACATCGGCATAACGGATGCTAAAAACAGGTAAGCCATAACAATATAGATCCATGCGGATTTTGTGGCATAGATTGGAAGATGCATACCAACCGCAAACATCACAACCAAAAGTGCGATCGCAACAACTGCACGAACCCATTCTTTCATCGTTCCGACCTTTTTCTGGATCAGACCGAAGATCACAGCCACTACAATGA